>Ga0326728_10021754_pt1 | contig 12006 bp, 9 predicted proteins | sample MB3enrmetagenome_FD_207602 | JGI IMG/M metagenome (GOLD analysis project Ga0326728, IMG submission 207602) | Lab enriched peat soil microbial communities from McLean, Ithaca, NY, United States - MB31MN | ecosystem: Environmental > Terrestrial > Soil > Wetlands > Peat | place: USA: New York... | reverse complement strand
TTGTGCGGCCACGAGAGCCAGACCGCTTCGTGCGGTTCCCACTCCGCGGGCATGAAAAAGCCCAGTTTCCGGGGTGTGTCACCTTTACGGGGTATGGGGGCCGTCGCATTGTGCTCCGGTACCCGCGAACAGATAGCGCCATAGGTGTCGGGCCGGCGGTTCCTGAAAAACCCCCATGAGTCCCTGATTGTTTCGTTCATTCCCAGATCTACGCGGGTGAGAATGACCTCTTCCTTATCGCCGGCACGGGCGAGGAGTTTTCCGAACGCATCGCAGACAAACGATCCCCCGAAAAACCGGATATCTCCTTCCCGTCCCGTCCGGTTGACGGCAGCCACATGTACGCTGTTTGCGATAGCATGGCTGCGCTGGATGAGTTCCCAAGCCTCCTGCCAGTCCCCCTCCTCCGGGGGCTCAGTACAGGGGTTCCCGATTGCGGTAGGGTAAAAAATGATCTCCGCTCCCTCAAGGGCCACGCATCGCGCCGCTTCGGGGAACCACTGGTCGTAGCAGATGAGAACAGCTATCCTGCCATAACGGGTGGTATGCACGGCATAGTGCTCTCCGGGATAAAAATATCCTTTTTCAAAAAATTTCGGGTCCTGGGGGATGTGGACCTTATGGTAGGGAGCATGCATACTTCCATCTGCATCGATCACAACAGCCGTATTGTAAAATCGTCCGGATAGCGATCGTTCAAAGACCGGGACGATGATGACCGCAGCGTACTGCCGGGCGATCCGGGCAAATGCCTGTGTCGATTCCCCGGGAATGCCCTCGGCAAACTGTTCCACGTGTAATCCTATCTGCTGCGGAAAATAACGGGTACGGAACAATTCGGGCAGGCAGATGATCTGTGCCCCGCTCTGTGCGGCAGTCTCGACACGGGCAAGTGCCGTTTTGAGGTTCTCATCCGGGTCCGGCCGGACCTCCATCTGGATGAGTGAGACCGTAAGAGTGGTGGGATTCATGTGGTGGTACTCTTGCTCTAGAGAGTTATTTCTCCATAAATATCATGCTATCCAAAAGAAGATGGATCCACGGGAAAGGAATGTAAGGACGATGGGGTCTTGGGTAAAAAGAGAGGTTGCTTCATACTGCCTCATAAGGGTAGTGTATGGGCTTTTTTTCGGAAATGGCGGGGTATCCCTTACAGGTTTATGAGGACTCCCCGCTATCCACCTTCTGCGGGGCAGACCTTCTCTTCTCCATCCATTCGGTGAATTGGCCCATGAGGGAGAGCACGGCGGGCATGATGAATATAGCGCCGATGAGGGAGAATCCGACGGCGATGAGGGTAGAGATACCGAAGTTGCTGGTGATAGGGAAGCTGGCGAGACAGAGTGCGGAGAACCCGAAGAAGGTAGCGAGGCCCGAGACCGTAATCGCGGTCCCGATCCTGTTGACGCTTTCCTGGATAGCGGCGATATGGTCATGGAGGCGTTCCTCCTCTTCGCTGTAGCGTTCCATCACGAGGATCGTGTATTCAGCAGCGACCCCGATCGTCATGGAGCCGAGGGTAGCCGTCAGGGGGGAATACGAGATGCCCAGGATGTACATCGCCACCGAGTTCCATCCGACGACCAGCACGATAGGAATGAGCGGGGAGATTGCGTGGATGTGCCGGTATACGAGGGCAAGGAAGACAAAGATCAGCGCGAAGCCGAGATAGGTCATCTCGTCCTTTGAGGAGGACAGCCCGCCGATCAGGGTGGTCATGATATCGAAGCTACCCACCGGCTGGACGGAGATCCCCGGCGGTGGCTGGAGGAAGGCAATATCGCTGACCATCACCTTCTTGAGGTTCTCCTCCTGGGGGATCTGGAGGTTAATCATGCTGAAGTGAATGACGCCCCGCATCGATCCGCTGATGTACCGGTCTTTCACACTGGCCGGTATTTTGTCAAGCACGGCATCCAGCTGGCTCTGGGTCTGGGGCATCACCCCGCCGTTATAGGCGAGAATGTACGTGACGATACTGGTCGAGGAGGTGAGTTCCGAATGGGTGGAAAGTTCGAAATCCTGGAACGATTTCATCCACAGGATCGTATCGAGGTCCGTGACCCTGCCGCCCTGGACGTAGAAATCCGCGGTACTGGTGGATCCCAGGACCCGGGTGACCTGGTCCATCTGGATCTTTGCCGGCATGTCGCTTGGAACGAAGTTGTTCTGGTTCGCTTCGATGGCAATAAGGGGGTCGATCTGGAACCCGATCACGGCGATGAGCGCGGCAATAAGGAGGATCGGGACCGGGTTTTTTGCGATCTTTACCGACGTGCCGGTGAGGAACTGGCCGTAGGACCATGATTTCTTCTGTGGTGCCGGGAGGGTAGTGCAGGCATCGTCGCCGACTGCGTAGCAGACCGTCGGGGTCTTCTGCTTTGGCGTGTAGTGGATGACCTGGGCGACGGCCGGGATGCCCACGAGCGAGATGCAGTAACAGCTCATGATCCCGATCATGGCAACAAGGCCGAAGGATTGGATCATGGGGACGGTGGAGACAAACATCGCGGAAAACCCGAGCGAAGTGGCCAGCATGGCGTACATCACGGCGGGGCCGGTACGGGTGATGGTCATGTAGACCGCGTCGTCCAGCGAACCTTTCCGTGCCTCCTCGTCCAGCCGGGCGTGGAACTGGATCGCGTAATCGATACCGAGGCCGATCATGACCGGGAACGCCCCCATCACCGCCATGTTGAGCTGGATCCCGGCCAGGCCCATCAGGCCCAGCGCGGTGCTGAGGCCAAGGCCGACAAAGACGACCGGCAGGAACCGGTAGCTCACATAGGAGAAGAGCAGGCCCATGACGATCACCATCAGGATCATGGCGGCCCCGATCAGGACCCCCATCTGGGATCCCATCGCTGCTTTCATCTGGGCCGTGAATGCCGGGCTGCCGGAGACCTCCACCGTCACACCCGCCGGTGGCTGGGAACTGTCGACCAGGGACTGGATGGTATTGAGCGTGGCAGCTTCGGTGTCGTCAGAAAGACCTGCAACCAGCGGGACCTGCACGAGCGTCAGGACGTTGGAAGGAACTGCAACCTCCCGGGTCGCCGCGGGGATCTGCTGGACGAGTGCATCGATCTGCCCTTTGGACTGGGGCAGGACGCCGTTATTCTCACTTTTGAGAATATCCGCGATACCCGAGACGCTGGCAATATTCTGCTGCTGGCGGATGTCGCCTTCCAGCCGGTCAAGGTAGGTGAGCACCTGGGGATTCAGCGGGTCGCTCGTCTTGACAATCAGGATGATGGAATCTGCGTTGAACGTGTTGGTGTACTGGGTGTTTGCGATACCTTCCGGCGAATTCTTGTCCAGGTAGGTATCGTTGCCGGTCTGCATGGTGATCATGGTCATGCCGACAAGGGCAATGATAAAGACCACCCCGATAATACCGACCACCAGTTTGGGCCGGTGGTTGACGGTTCGTGCTAGGGTATCGAAGATCCGATCGATCATGGTTGTCCTGTATCAGGGATGATTCCTGGTTATCCGGAAACGTGGTACCTTTTCCCGTTGTGCGGGGATCTGTCTGTCTATTCCTGGATTTTTTCCCCCGTGGATCCTGCAAAAAATGTTACTGGGGTTTGAACCTTTTTGTGTAGATCAGGTAGCCTGCGGCGGCAAGCCCGATGAGGATGATGGCGAGGATCACCGGCAGGCCGAGCCGGTCCACAATACCCTTGGCCGGGACGACCTCAACGTTCACCTTCAGCGGGTCGGAGGTGAACTGGTTATCGAGCGCATCGCGGTAGAGGACTTCGGAATCCAGGCCGTACTCTTTTGCGGTTGCGCTGGAGTCGAGGGAGACATCGAACGCGGCTTCGCGGATATCGCCGGGCGCCATCGTGCCCAGGAAGGCGGTATCGTCGTTGCTGGTGAAGGGGTCCACGGCACTGATGCGGGCCTCGGCATTATACGCGGTCGCCCCGCCGGTGTTCTGGTACCGGACCGTGATCACGGATTTATCCCCCGGCGAGATGGTGGTCCTTACCGGGGTAACGTTGAAGTCCACTTTTTCACCGACCGGGACCCCGATGGTCTCGATCGGGGAATTCACGTAGTCCCCTTCGGTATCCTTGTAATAGACCAGCACGTCGAGCGGATACGTCTTCTGCTGCGCATCGCCCGATACCATGACCCGGAACGTACAGTTTACTACCGAACCGACCGGGTAGTCCCCGATATACACGCTTCCCTCGGTCGGCACGACCGGGCTCTGGCCGTTTTCCTGGATCCGGACCACCGCGTTCTGGCCGTCTTCATACCCGATATTCTTCACGGTTAAGATGACGTATCCCTCGATCCCTGCGTTCAGGTTCTCTGTCTCGACGGTGGGAACCGCGATCTGCACTTCGGATTTTATCCTGATCGGGATCTCGATCGTCTCGTTGACGGTCTTGTACTGGTAATTGAGGGTTTGGCTGCCTTCCTGGTTCGCCTGGTACAGGTACGTGTAATTCAGGATGACCGGAAGCGGGTAGATCCCGGCCGGGGCATCCTGGTTGACCTTGATATGGAACGTGGCGGTGGCACTGGTGCTCGCCGGGAGATCACCGATGATCTGCGGGTCGGCTTTAACCACAAGAGGGGCGCCCCCGGTTGACAGTGTCGCGGTCAGCTGCTTGGCCGTGTTCGAGAGATCCGTGGGGGTGAGGATGCCGGACTGGGCGATGGTGAACTGGTTGAGCCCCGTGTTCTCGATGACAACCTGGAGATTGAGATCGTCCCCGGGCGAAAACTCGTTCGTTCCCGCAATGTGCGCTTCAAGATCGGGGCTCCCGGCCATGTACTGCGTCCCGGCAAGCGCCGGGGCGATGGCAAGGGCTAACAGGACGATAGATACGAGGCACAGAAGCCGCAATGTGCTGATGCGGTGCGCCGAAGAACATCTGCCAGCCCCGGCAGCCTCCCTCTTTGCGGGAGATAGATATCCACGTATTTCACTCATGCAGATCCTCGAAAAGGTTGTAAGAAGTCTAGTACAGGTTGAAATTCTTATCATATATATTCCGATCCCAGATTACTATACATTGTCATCATATCCCTCACGGCTCCCACGTAAAACCGCAATTTTGCCCTCTTTTTCCCTGTGTGCGCGACATTTTATCTCATGTTTCTGGTGAAAGTTTCCCCCAAATCAGCATTTATTCGAGAGTACGCCGGTAGGTCACTATTCCGAGGATGATCATCGCAGTTGAAAAGATCAAAAGCGCTATGAGATCCATACCGATCACGTTGAGCCCCTGGTTCCTGAGGATGATGCTTCGCAGGGCATGGACACCATAGTATTCGGGGTTGATTATTGTGATCCAGCGCAGCCAGCCCGGCATCCCGATGACCGGGTAAAAGGCACCCGAGGTCATGAAGAGAATGAGGCTAAAAAACGCGATAACCGATGAATATTCCTGTTGGGATGCAAAACGGGATGCAAAGGAGACCACAAGGCTCGTTACTCCGACGCATGCGATAAGGATCACCAGCAGGACCAGCAGAAAGTCCTGAAAACTCTGGAGGGTGATGCCGGTGATGAGCAGGTCGATCCAGAAGATGGTGAATCCCGCGATGAACGCCCTCACTGTGCCGCTCGAGATGATCCCGAAGATGATACTTGAGCGTTTGACCGGTGTGACGAGATAGCCTTCGTGGATACCGTTCTCCCGGTCCTTGATAAGCGCGATCCCGCCGCCAAACATGGTGGAGGTAAATATGGCCATCATAATCACGCCCACGCCAAAGAACTGGAGATACTGGATATCCCCGTAGATCTTGTCGATAAGGATAGGGTTTCGTGCCCCAAGACCGAGCATAACCTGGTTTACTGCCGCTTCGATGATTGGGGGCGTTACGGAGTCAGAACTATCGACGTAGACCCGGACCGCGTTGTCGTTTGAAACCGATGAGGGAAAGACAATCACTGCCGATAGTTTTCCGTTAGCCAGATCCTGTTTGGCCGCATTTTCATCTGCATATACGGTAACATCCAGCAGTTTATTGGCGAAATCGGTCTGGCCGATATGGTTGAGCTGGTATGCGGCGCTCGTAAAGAGCGGTGTGTCGTTGTAAGGTGGGACTTCCTGTACAACGCCGACCGGGATGTGGGTGAGGGTTCCTCCCATCGCGCTCCCGAAGATCACCAGGTACATGATGGGCATGATGAGCGTCATCATGATGATGAACGGGTTGCTCAAAAACTTCTTGAAGTCCCGTTTGAAGATTGCAAGGGCGCCCCGCAGCATGACGGGCATCAACGTGGCGGCCTCCTGCCTGGAGCGGGTGCATCGTTTCCGTCGCCATTACCGTTGCCCAGCCCCTTGCCGGTCAGGTAGATGAAGATATCTTCGAGCGAGGGAGATCGGATCGAGATTGAGATAATGGGAACCGCGTAGTTGTCGAATACGGCAAGGATGGCAGGGATCACCTGGCTGCCGTTAGTCGCCGATATAATTACCTTATGCTCGACTACCGACACCGCGTTGACGAGGTTGACGTTCCGGATCGCCTCTTCTGCCAGCGGGTCCATATGATCCACGCCGATCTCGATGAGATCGCCAGCTGGTATCAGTTTCCTGAGGTTTTCCATGGTGTCAAGGGCAATCAGGCTCCCGCGCTCTACAAAAGCGATCCGGCCGCAGAGTTTTTCTGCCTCGTCCATGTAGTGGGTGGTGAGAATAATTGTCGTATGCTCTTTGTTGAGCATCATGATCTGCTGCCACACCTCCCTGCGTGCCTCAGGATCGAGACCGATGGTAGGTTCGTCCAGGAAAAGGATGAGCGGCCGGTGAATGAATGCACGGACAATCTCGAGTTTGCGTTTCATGCCTCCTGAGAACGTGCCCACCGGCATGTAAGCACGGTCGGTGAGGCCGGCCATTTTTAAGAGTTCCATAATCCGGTCCGGGAGGATACTGTCAGGAACGTTTTCGAGTTTTCCGTAGAATTCGAGATTGTCGTACGCTGTCAGTTCGGAATCGCTGGTGTAGTTCTGCGCGCAGACACCGATGATCTCCCGGATCTTTTCCGGGTCTTTGGTGATATCGTAGTTGTTTACGAAAGCCTGCCCTGACGTCGGGGAGAGAAGGGTCGTAAGGATCCGGATGAGCGTGCTCTTTCCTGCGCCGTTTGCCCCAAGGAGCCCGAAAATTTCCCCGCGTTTTACTTCAAAGGAGACGTCGTTTACGGCGATCACGGTTTTTGTCTTGCTGGCAAAGACTTTGGAGAGGTGGTTGATCCGGATAATCGCTGTCCCATCATCCTGATTTGCACCCTCTGATTCTGCCGGTGTCCTGCCGGGTAAAACACCTGCAGGTTCGTTTATGGCGCCGTCATGATTTTTCCTGTCGGGTGCAGGAATTTTTTCGTGGCTGAACAGAGACATAATTGTCACTCCTGCCGGAGTTTTGAGAGGATCAGGTAGGTATTTTCCAGCGCTGTACATAGTTTTCCGATGTCGCTATCATCGATATCAGCCAGGCTCTCTTTGAGATCCTGCTTGAACCATGATAGCGATTGTTTGAGGTATATTTTACCTTTCTCTGTTATTGCAAGGTTGATTACCCGGCGATCAGCGGGATCGGGCCGGCGCTCCACCAGGCCGCCAGCAATCATCAGATCGGCGAGCCTGGTCATGTATGGGCGGGAGATATACAGGCGGCTTCCGATTTCAGACATCGGCATTGAGCCGAATTTCATAAGCACCCCGAGTGTATGGTGTTGCGCCACGTGTATCCCGCTGACCGCATGCCTATGCCGAATCACGTTCTTATAATAGAGTGGAATGAGTGCAAGCAGGGCATCAGCAGCGCGGTCCCGAATATCTTCTGTCATCTGTTTCAGGTCCCTGAAACAGTTTTTTCAATTAATAGTTTAATAAGTGAACTATTCTCTTAGTGAAGTATCTGCAAAAACCGGTCTGCCCGATGTCGTCACCCTCCTGGTATAACGGCGACTTTTTTTTAATCTGGAAGAAGGTGGTCGGAGTGCCAGGTTGCGTGTTGGGATGAATATCAAAAGTTACACGATGTCAGTTGCCACGAACAGGGAGACGATAAGTACTACGCCGAATGCAGTGATCACGAGTCCGGCGAGGCGATTGATCAGGTGCAGGCGCTCCCTTGTAAGGTAGCTTCGCATGGAACCCAGTGTTCCGCAGAGGAAGACCCACCATCCCACTTCTCCGATGAACACTCCTGCCACAAAGATCGCCGGGGTGATCCAGGTACTTCCGCTGATCACCACGCCGAAACCCGGGATAATGATGGTGAAAAAAAGGATGGTAAGGGGGTTTGCCAGCGTGATGGCAAGCATGGTGGTATAATCGGCAAGATAGGACTCGTTTTCAGGTTTTGTGGTGACTTCCGGTGGCGCGGCAAAGACAATACGGAGACCCACCGCAATGAGGGCGAGCCCCCCGGACAGCCGGAAGAACCACTGGCGGGCGAGCAGGAAGTCCGATATGAGTGCAAGGCCAAACGCTGTCACCGCCGCATAGAAGGCATCGGCCGTTGCGATCCCAAATCCGGAAGTAATGCCATGCAGGCGTCCGTAGGCAAGGGAGCGCTGGATGCACACAAATGCGATTGGGCCGATGGGCGCGGCAAGCACAATGCCGATGATAATTCCATGGATAAACAGTCCGGTCTCCACTTACACCCACCCTGCACGTTGCCCGATGCCGATTGTGTGGTCCCGGCAGGGCCGGCATACCGGGCCTCTCTGAAAAGCGGATTCGCTTGGGCGCCGGGTTTTTTGTCCCTGCATGAACACGCGTACCGTAATTTGTTGCATGTCCCGCATCATCAAGCTGTCACTTGAAGAATCACGTTTTTTGTTGTGCTCCCTTTCCCGGACCTGTTGAAGAATAAAGGCGCCATTCCCGCGCAGTACCTTTTAGTTCAGGAGAAAACGCCATGCAAGCCCGGTGATGCAGATTGCGGAACAGATGATCACGAGCGAAATGTTGATCGATTTCTCGCGCCGGGTCATACCCCCCAAGCGTGCCCGCTGCTGTCTGATAAGGTACCCGGTAAAGAGGCCGATTGCGGTACCGGCCATGAGACCGATGACCGTGACCATGCCTACGGATAAAAAATCAGTATACATAGAATCTCTCCATCGTTGGTTTGCGCTGCCGGGATATAAATCACCTCACGGTGGATAAAAAACCGGGTGTTTCGCCATCCTCCTTCCCGCCCGGCGGTTCCGCAGAGGCGACGGGCACATGACCCGTGTAAGGTTTTATGGTGATCCGGAGGTAATATTAATCCATACCACGGGTTTTTCCCAAAAGGAGCGCGAGGTATGATTTCACTTCGTTTTTACCGCATTTATGATATCGGCCGGGAGATCGATATCGACTGGCTGGAAAAGTCACTTGCCCGAAATTATTTTACGGCCCGCACCAGTTTTGTCCGTGTCAAGCCCAAATCCATCATGATCGAGTCGTCCCCGCTCCTGATCCGGATGCTGTCGGTCACGGTGGAGCGGGAGGGGCGGTCGTACGAGTTCTCCGCTGTCGCCCGTGTCTACGATATCGGGGTTATCAGCCTCTGTTTCATCTACGATGACGAGAATGCAGACCACCGGGAACTCGAGGATATCGCGTTCCGGTTCGCCGGCCAGGAAGGGCTCTCGGACTTCTTCCTCCAGTATCTCAATACCCTCGGGGAGATCATCAAGCCGCACATCAAGAATTTTGCGATCGACCCGGACTTTTACGAGGATTACACGATCTACGTGACCGACCGGCGGGACGATTCCATCGACCCGGTGCCGCTGCTCCTTGGGGACCGGACCTGCGTTTCTCCCCAGATCCGCGAGGATATCCTGAAAAATTCCCTCAGTTACTCAAACGAGGAACTTGCGGTCATTTCCTGGGACTCGGCCCTGCTCTGCGGCCCCGAGAGCCCGACCGATCTTATCGACTTAATCGAGTTTGCAAACGTGCAGGTCCTCGAACTACGGTACTATGACCGGGAGCTGACGAGGGAAATGGCACGGATGTATGATGATATCGAGCATGCGGACCGGCTCTCGTGGTTCAGCAGGAGCCGGCAGTACCATGCGATCATGAAACACCAGATGAAGACATCCGCGGAGATCTCCGAGACGATCGAGAAGGTCGATAACCTGATCAAGGTGACCGAGGACGTCTATTATGCCCGTGTCTATGCGGCGGCCCTCAAGATCCTGAGAAGCGGCCAGTGGAGCGAGAGCGTGAGCCGGAAGATCGATGTGATCCGGGAGAACTACTCGATGCTGTCCGATGAGGTCAGGATCCAGCACTCGAATTTCCTCGAATGGGTGGTGATCCTCCTCATCGCGTTTGAGATCATCGTGATGCTCTGGGAGCGTGTGTTTGCGGGATAACTGCCCGGCACGCTTTGTTTGTTTTTTTGAGATGCGCAGGACCCGGGGTTCCCAAAAACGGTTTATCAGGGGATGCAGGCTTCTGCATACCCCGGTATCCGAGAAACCCAAATATATATCATAAAAAGAAGGCTGAAGATTCTCTATGGAATTACAGGACGCCCTGAGCGGACGTGAACAGAACCTCGTTCTCTTTATCCTCGCGCTCTCCACTTTCATGGCATCTCTCGATTCGACCATCGTGAACATCTCCCTCCCCACGATTGCAGAATCGTTCCGGGTCCCCATGTCCATGGTCTCTTGGGTGGCCATGAGCTACCTGCTCGTCTTAAGCGGACTCCTCCTCGCCTTCGGGAAGCTCGGGGACATGAAAGGGTTCCGGAAGATCTTCATCGCGGGGTTTGCCGTCTTTACCGTGGGATCGCTTCTCTGCGGCCTCTCGTTTTCCATCGAGTCCCTGATTGGCTCACGGTTCATCCAGGGGATCGGTGCCGCGGCACTCGAAGCTATCGGTCCGGCCATGGTGGCGATCTACCTCCCAAAAGAGATCCGCGGCAAAGCCCTGGGTATTCTTGCAACCGTCATCTCCGTCGGAATTGCCGCCGGCCCGATCATCGGCGGGCTCCTCACCCAGTACGCCAGCTGGCACTGGATCTTCTTCATCAACGTCCCGATCGGGATCTGTGCCGTCCTCCTGGGCATAAAATGCATTCCCAGGGACCGGATGCCTGCGAAAACCGGGCCATTCGATTACCCCGGCGCGATCATCTTCTTCTTTGCCCTGGCGACACTCCTCTGGCCGGTTGACGAGGGGCTCACCCTCGGCTGGACCTCCCCCGCAATCCTTGGAAGCTTCGGCATATCGGCCGTACTGTGGATCCTCTTCATTCTCCGGGAGACCCGCTGCCGGGACCCGCTCTGCGACTTCGCCCTGTTCCGGAACACGAGTTTCCTTGCAGCGAGCCTCGCCGCCGCGGCCATGATGCTCGCGTTCGCCGGCGTCCAGTACCTCCTCCCCTTCTTTTTCGAAGGCGTGATGGGATTCGAGGCCTCTGTTGCCGGTCTCCTCCTCGCCATCCCGTCCGTTGCACTCATGATCCTGGGCCCCATCTCGGGCAGCCTCTCTGACCGGATCGGCTCAAGGGTGCTTGCGACGGGAGCGGCCGCATTTGCGTGCGTGACGTTTTTTATGATCAGCCTCTTTACGGAACATACCAGCATTCTCTATATTGCCGTCACCCTGCTCTGCGTCGGCATTGCACTGGGGATATTCTTCCCCCCCAACATGAACCAGATCCTCGGCCAGAGCAGGAAAGACGAAGAGGGTGTCGGCTCGAGCATCATGACAACGATGAAGAATGTCGGGGAGACCATGGGAATCGCCCTGATGGGCACGATCGCCATCCTCACGGTGGTCAGCAGGGAGGGATTCGATCCGAAGACCCCGGTGGCGCAGATCCCGATGGGAATTATCGTGGAGGGTTTCTCTGTCGCATTCGTCGCAGCGGCAGTTATCGCGGTCGTCGCGGTTATCCTCTCGGCGATTGCTAGGGATGCTCCCCAGTAAAAAGGTGCAGTCCCCAAAAACGGTTTTTTCATGGGATCTCGAAACGGAGGGCAGGGGGTCCCCCCCCT
>Ga0326728_10021753_pt1 | contig 12007 bp, 13 predicted proteins | sample MB3enrmetagenome_FD_207602 | JGI IMG/M metagenome (GOLD analysis project Ga0326728, IMG submission 207602) | Lab enriched peat soil microbial communities from McLean, Ithaca, NY, United States - MB31MN | ecosystem: Environmental > Terrestrial > Soil > Wetlands > Peat | place: USA: New York... | reverse complement strand
TGAGGAAGCCAAGCCCCAAAAGCCAAGGCAAGACCGCGGTTACAGGTAGCACTTCCTTACCGTTCTTTTCGCTCTTTCAGGACCATGGAGTAAAGGACGCACTCCACGGCCCTCCTTTCTATGGCGTCTCTCTGCGCAAGACCGTGCCTCCGGCAGCCCAGAGTCCTCCACGTCTGCCTGCCGCGGTCTTTTCCGCCCATCGACGGCCCGGCGCCGCCCCTCACTAAAAGAACTCCGGCGCATCTTTTCCGATCCCAAGGCAATGCAGGATATACCTCATGCATGCCACCTGGGCCGGGCCCGGCAAGCTCACCCCGCATGCCGACGGCTCTCCCAGCAAGGTGATCGCGGAATCGAAAATCGATATGCTCGTGGTCAGGATATGGTAGAGTTCGGGGCTTGACGCATACTCTTTGGAACTTGGTTGCACCTCTCTCATATGCCACACTCCTTACTCGGGTCGATGCGCGTTGCCGACCTTTGGCACTGCACTTTCGATATGCTTTAAACCTAGTATCCCGGCCTCAGGAAATCAAGGAGATCTGGCCCGGCAAGGGGTGTCAGGCAGGGCGAGCGCAATCGCCTCCTTTATCGGACCGGTCTTAGGTGGTATACTTGTCACGATGACCTCCATGAAAGGGATCGTGCGACAAAAGACAAGGGGGAGCACGCTGAGACAAAGAAACCGGGGCGGGTCCCGAATAAAGATCGGGCGGCGGTTCATTGCGGTGGCGGCGGCATTCCTTTTCTTTTCCGCTGCCTTGTCGGCCGCGCAGACAACACCGGCCAAACGAAAGATCACGTTCATGCCGTCAGGGGTGTCGGTAACAGTGGAAAAGGCGGAGACACCCGAGGAAAGATCTAAAGGGCTTATGTACCGGACATCGATGGGCGAGCTGGAGGGCATGATCTTCTCATTCGAGAAATCCGCGCGCCAGACTTTCTGGATGTATCACACCCGTATACCGCTGACCATCATTTTTCTCGACGACGGCCTGAAGATCGTCGATATGCAAAATATGGCGCCCTGTCCCGGAGAGGACCCCGGCGCCTGCCCTGTCTACACCTCCCGCGTGAATGCGCGGCATGCAATCGAAGTCAATCAAGGGTTTGTGGAAAAATATCGCGTAAAGTTCGGCGACTACGTTGCCATTGGCAAGGCGGGTAGATGAGGGCGAACCGTGCGATAATGAGAAGAGAACCAGGTCCGGCGATAAGGGGCAGTGCAATGGGAACGGTGTTGCCGCGCAAAACCGGCATGACCGGGGCCTTTACGCTGGTTGAGGTCGTTCTTGCCATCGCCCTGTCGGCGCTTCTTCTCACCATAGTCTATTGGACCTATTTTTCCATAAACCGGTCTGTCGACGCGGCTACAGAGAACCAGGACGCCCTGGATACGGGCAGGACACTCTCAGAATTGATAAAGAGGGACATTCGCGCAATTCGTCCCGCCCCATACTCTCTCGTGGGCAAGAATACCGTGATCCGGAATAGTCCATTCGGGGAATTGGAGTTCGTTACCAACGCCTTGTCCGGGACGGATCCCCAAAGGCTGCGGAGGGTAGGCTACGCGCTTATCCTGTCCGACAATGACGAAAAGACCCTCGTGAGGAGAGAATCGACGGACTTGAGCGATCTCCTCGACAAAAGCCCTGCTGATTATCTCCCGAAAGCCTTCGAGGTATCGACAGAAATAACCGGGTTTTTCGTCGAGTTTTATGACGGCGGCAACTGGGTCCAGGCCTGGGATTCAGGGGTGACCGGACAGATACCGGCACAGATAAGGGTTACGATCGATGTCTCCGATGCAAAGGGGAAAATCAGGAGATTCGTGGCAGAGGAGGCTATCCAGAGTGCGGTCCAATGAGAAAGGTTTCATTCTCGTCACTATCCTTCTCGTGATCGCGGTGCTCTTCCCGCTCATTCTGGCCTTTAATGCAAAGGTGCAGCTCAACCTCATCCAGGCCGAGAATTTCCTCAATTCCGTTCAAGCCCTTCGGATCGCCCGGTCCGGGGTGGAAGGGGCCAAAGGCATCCTGAAAGCGGACGACGCCAGCTATGATGCAAAAACCGATAAATGGGCGGCCGCTTTTCCGTCTCTGGCGCTCGGGGATGGTATCCTCAACGTGGTGGTAGTGGATGAAGACGGCAAAATCCCGATCAACAACCTGATCGTCGCCGTCAAAAACAACCAGGCGGCGGCCGGTCCGAATGCCGCGGGCGGGGCAACACCTGCAACCACCACCCCTGCAGCGAGCGGCGCAGCACCTGCAACCACCACCCCTGCCACAGGCGGCGCAGCACCTGCAACTACCACCCCTGCCGCGGGCGGCGCAGCATCTGCAACTACCACCCCTGCAGCGGGCGGCGCAGCGTCTGCAACTACCACCACCCCTGCCGCAGGCAATGCGGCCGGCACGGCGACGGGCAACGTCGTAACTTATCAGGTGGACAAGGACCTTGACACCCGGCTCAGGAGTCTCATTTCCCAGTTGGGCGGCAAGCCGGAGATCGTCGATGCCCTGATCGACTGGCTCGACCCCGACAACGACACAACAGGGTCTGACGGCGCCGAAGACGACTATTATAAACAACAGGGGTATCGCTGCAAGAACGGCCCTCTGGATTCTTTGGACGAGCTTCTTCTCGTCAGGGGGTTCGACAACGAGCTGCTGATTGACAAAAACCTGAAAAGTTATCTGACGATTGCCCCTACCGATGGCAAGGTGAACCTCAACACAGCCCCGATCCAGGTCCTCTACGCGGTTCTCGGCACTCAGACAAGCAGCCTTGCCCAGCCCATGAGTCAAAGCACCATACAGGACCTCGTCCGCTACCGCGACGAGCACGACCTGAAGAACGTGACGGATATGACGTCGGCCGTCAAGATAAGTCAGGACCAGGCAAGCGCGGTGACGCCCCTCGTCAAAGTAAACTCTGCTTTCTTTACGGTCAACAGTAGGTATACTATCGGCAATGTCGTAAAAAACGTGGAGGCCCTTTTGAAGAGAAGCGGCACAACGGTGACAACCATCTCCTGGAGGGACTCTTGAGAAGAAAAGGAGCGGCCATTATCCAGCAAAACGGAAGCTGGTACGGAATAACCCTTACCGTCCGGGAAAAAAAGATAACTGACGTGGAAATCCTCGAAGAGAGAAGCCTCGCCGAGTTGAGAAAGGTCCTCAAAGAGGACGACTACGGCGCCGCGGTTGAAAACGGCTCGGCATACCTGTTCAACCTGGCCTTCCCCTTCTCTGATAAGCGGAAGATCAGACTTGTGATCGGCAGCGAGCTTGAAGAGAGAATGCCTGTCTCCACGGATGACCTGACAATAGGTTTTGTGGAGACCGCGAAAGGGAACGTGCTTGCGGCAGCAATCCCCAAATCGCTTTCGGAAGAGCTGAAGCAATCGAAGCACCTTCAGATCACTACCGTGCAGAGCGTTGCAGTCCTCCACGCCCTCAGATGGTTCAATGTGATCTACCAGGGAGATTTCGTCTTTCTCCACAGGAACGGAGACGCAATGGTGATCATGGGCTTCAAGGACAACCGTCTCAGCTATCTCAGACAATTTTTCTCCCCGCCCCAATCGGATTCTCTGCGGGACGCCATGAGCGAGATAACCGGCAGCCAGGCGGATAGCCCCCGCGCCTATGTAATGGTGAGCGATGACCCCGATGCGGCGCAACAGAAGCGAGACCTTGAGAAGACGTTCCACCTGCACATCGAAATGCCGTCTTTAAAGAGGATACTCGAGAATGAAGAAATCCCCGATCGGCTGTGGCCGGCCATCGGCGCCGCCCTCCTTTCTATCGAGCCCAGGGGGCAACTCAACCTCACGGGGAACGGGCACCGCTATCTCTTCCTGTCCACGAAAACAGCCCTCCATCTCTCCGCCGCCCTCGCCGCGTGCGGCCTTCTCGTGGTAGGTCTCTTCTTTCTCGATTACTATCTCAAGGAGCGGGCTTATCAGTACCTCGTCTCCGAGCCCAACCGGATCTACCGCCTCTCATTCCCCAAATCTCCTCCGATAAAGGACCCGGTCAGGATGTTCCGGGAGAAGACCAGACTGCTGGAAAAGGAGCCCGGTTCGATGGCAGCCGTGACGAACCCTCTCTCCATATTGAACGAGGTCAGCAGCAAGATAGGACCTGATCTTGACGTCAAGCTCAACGAATTCGCCTCCGACGAAAAAGAGTTTACCGTCTCCGGGACCACTGTCTCCTTTGCCTCGGCTGAAAAGATCAAGGCAGCCCTCGAACAGGTGAAGGGCGTATCGCAGGTGGAAATGCAAAGCCTTGACCTGGCCCCCGGTAAGCAGGTGAGATTCAAAATGAGGGGCAAGCTATGAAGATCCTCGACAACTTTCCGGCTGTCCCGGCCAGCGCCTACGTCCTCGCCTTTTTGGCCATTTTCGGCATTTCGGCGATTTACGCATACTTCTTGAGTGAAGACACGCGTCTTCTTGAGAAGAAGATAGTGTCAAGGCAAAAGGATTACGCTGAAGTGCTCCAGCTTAAGGACGTGTATGAATCGCAGAAGCGCGCCCTTGAAAAGGCCGTATCCAGGAAAGTTGAAAACCGCGGCATCTCCCTCGGCGTGGTCGAGGAGCTGGTCGCAAAGAACTTCATAGGCGGCACGCTCACCGCGCTGCAGCCCACAATCACCAGGGAAGAGAAAGGGGGACAGCGTATGGCCGTGGACGTGAAAGTGACCGGCGCTCCGCTGGGAGAAGTCATCTCTTTTGTCAAATCCGCGGACAACTTCGGTCTGTACGTAAGCAAATTGCGGCTTTCTGCGCCTGCGGCAAACCCCACGTCCCTGGACATGCAAGCGACCGTCATGGAGAGGCGTTCCAATGGGTAACCGAAAAGTCCTCTTGTTTGCAGGCGTCGTGGGATGGGGCATACTCGTCATGGTGCTCGTCATCTACCTGTTTTTCCCCTATCAGAAGGCACTCAAGATAGCCTTGCAAAACGTGACGGGCAACGGCAGGGCCGCGGTGTCGATGGAAGGCGTGACCATGAAGCTGATGGGAATCAGGGCATCGAGGATCCTCTTTCGACCCGACGCGAGCACGGGACAGGCGGCACCCTTCGAATTATCGAAGGTCGACATCTTCTGGAATCCGCTCTCGTTGATAAAGGGAAAAGTTACCATTTACTCGAAAGCTGCCCTCTATGAAGGGACGCTCCGGTGCACGGTGGAAGGGATCCGCTTCATCGGCCCTTCCGATCCGAACATATCCCTCAAGCTCGATCACGTGAATATCGGCAAATACCCCGGAGGCGCTCTCCCCTGGTTCAAAGGCATGAGCGGGACCCTTGACGGGGTGATAAAGAAGGAGACGCCCATCGGCAGACCTGATAAGGAGACCGGCGTTTTCCGGGTCAACATCAGGGATGGCGAGATCAAGGACCTTCAGGTAAAAAACATGCCGCGGCTGATCATCCCTTACAAGGAGATTGTCGTCGAGGGGAAAATAGACGGGCCGAGACTCAACATCAACAGACTGGCGCTTACGAGCGAGGTGATTGCGCTCTCGGGCGTGGGGGTGGTGCAATCGGGAGAGCCTGATCACGGTATCGACATGAAGCTCTCCTATCAGGTGCTCTCCAGGTCCTTCCCTTTGCAGGGGAAAGGCATCATTACGGTAAGCGGAAGTCAGACGGCGCCGGTTGTTGCCATCTCGGCGCCGGCGGCAGAGAAGCCGGTGGGAGCCAAAGCCCCATAATTGTCCCTCCGGGGGGTGCGAAAGCACCAACGATAACATACCGCATAAAGGGTGGGTTTTGCTATGTCTTATAAGTCCTGCAGGACCTATTCGACCCATAGGAGGACCGATAAGACCGGCTCGCGGAGGGGCGCTTTAAGCCCCGGTAATCGAGCCCCACGGTTGTTTGACAAAGCTCCAGGGATGGTGGTACTATAGGCGCAAAAAGAAGCGTTATGCTTCGCTCATAAGTACTGCCGGAAAAGAAAGGCTGTCTTTTGCAGCTCCACTTTTTTCATCTGATGAGTGATGTGAGCAAGGCGAGGCGCAAGGACAGTAAACCGGAAGATGAGGTAAGATCGCAGGGAAATCAAGGGCTGCGAAAAGCCATGCGATACGAGAAAAAGAAGCTCATCATCTTCGGCACATCCACCGTTTCTGGTGTGGTTGCGGCCGTCATCGTGCTGATAGCCGTCAATGCTTCTTTCCTTAAAATACCGGACAGCCCGCCGGCGAGAGCGACATCCGCGCCCAGGACAGCTACGCCCACGCAGCTTGCCGTTATTGCGGAACCCGATTACAAGGCCATCACCGAAAGGAATCTTTTCCGCGCGAAACTTCAGGTAGAAATTCCCAAGCCAAAGACGGAAAAGGAGATCGAGGAAGAGGCGTTGACCGCCATCGTCAAAACCATGGCACTCAAAGGGGTGATGCTGAGTCCGCGGAAACGGGATAACTACGCCGTCATAGATCTGGGCAGGCAAAAGGGCGTGTGGGTCTACGAGCCGGGAGACGTCATCGAGAAAGGTCTCACCGTCAAAGAGATCGGTAAGGATTCGGTAAGGATTGAAAAAGATGAATTCCGTGCCGTCCTGAAGCTTTTCTCGTCCGCGAACGAACTGGCCCGGACCCGCAGGACGACCGGCGTGGCCGCGGCGAGACCGGCTATCGGCAAGCTCAATCCCGGGAAAGAGATAAGGAGAGAGGGGTCGGTCACCAGAATCTCTAAATCTCTGGCAGAACGGCTAAAGGCGGATAATAGTATGATCATGTCCGCAGTGGCGGTGAAGCCCTCTCCCGAGGGAGTAAAGGTTGTCGCGGTTGACAAAGGAAGCATCGCGCAACAGATGGGCATCGCCCCTAACGATACCCTTCAGGAAGTGAACGGCCACAAACTCGGCTCAACTGAGGATATGAGCACAGTCTATGACTCATTGAAAAATGCCACGGATTTTGAAGTCAAGGTCTTACGGGGAGGACAACCTGCGACACTCCGTTACCAGATAAGATAGGGGGAGGCGAATTTTGCTGCATATAAAACCGGCGCTCTTGTTGCTCTGCCCTCTTGTCGCAACTCTTATCGTTTTGCCTACCCTCCGGGCTAAGGGGGGCGACATCCCCGTCTCTGCCGGACTGCCGGCAGGGGTGGCGATGCAGGCGGAAAGCCCGGCGCCGGAGAACCCGAAAGCAGCGCCCCTGGAGCAACCGGCGGGGCCGGAGCACATTGTACCCCCCTCTCCCGCACCTGCTCCCAGGATACAGGCGCCCATCCGTGGGCCGCAGGAATTGAAGCCCCCGCAGGCCGGTCTCGTCCAAATGCAGTTCGATAATATAGAGCTGCGCGACCTGATCAGGTTTGTGAGCAACATCATGGGGAAGAATTTCATCTATGACGAGGCTGTCGTCAAGGGCAGGGTTACCGTGCTCTCACCGAAAAGCCTTACGAAAGATGAGGTATTCAGGGTTTTCGAGAGTGTCCTCAGCTACTTCGGCTTTACCGTGATAACGACGCCTGAGACATATAAGATTGTCAGGTCGGCGGACGCAAAGGGTATGCCGGTGCAGACGCTTGACAAGGCCGCGCTCACGAGACTGCCCCCTGAGGAGAAGATCACGACCCTTGTCTATCCCCTGGGATACACCGATTCCAGTGCCATGGTGGGCATCCTGAGACCCCTTATGTCGCGCGACGCCTACCTGGTGAGCGTCCCCACGGCAAACTCCCTGATCATGATCGACACCGCCTCGAACCTCAAAAGGCTCGAGACCCTGATCGCCAAGGTCGATGTCCCTGTTTCACGGCAGCTCTCCGGGATTGAGATTTATAACGTGCAGCATACGAGTGCGGCCGATCTCGCAAAGGCATTGCAGACCCTGCTCGCGGAGGGGAAAAAGGCGCAAACCCCAAAGGAGAAGATCTTCGTCACCTCCTACGCCCCCTCAAACTCGCTACTCATCAGCGCGCCCCCGGAAGACATGAAAGAGATCAGGCGGATTGTGGATGAGATCGACACATTCAGACCCCAGGTACTCGTGGAGGCGGCAATCATAGAATTGTCCCTCACCAAGACGCAGACCCTGGGCGTCGAATGGCTTGTCGGCGGAGCGAACAGCGGCGCAAAGATCATCGGCGGCAATATTATCAGCACTGACGCCACGACGGGCGGCTCGCTGGTCCCCCTTGCCGCCGGCATCGCATCGAACACCCCTGCAACCGCCCTGGGCTCCCTGAAGTCCGGACTCAATATCGGGGTCGTGGGGAGCAGCATTACCCTCGGCGGGATGTCGTTCCCGAGCGTCCAGTCCTTTGTGCAGGCCCTTGCCGCCGACACCAGAACGAAAGTGCTCTCCACACCCCAGCTCCTCACCTTGAATAACGAGGAGGCGGAGGTGCTCGTCGGCTCGAACATCCCCTACACCACGAGCACGAGGCTCGATTCGGCGGGCAACCCGATCACCAATTTCGACTACCGGGACGTGGGGGTCAAGCTCAAGGTGAAGCCCTACATCAACAAGGACGGCCTGGTGTATCTGAATATATTCACCGAGATAACGCAGGTGACGAGCACGCTGGCCACGGTCGGGAGCGGTCAGCAGACTGCACCCACCACCACCAAGCGGTCCACGAAAACCACCGTCGGCGTGAGAGACCAGCAGACCATCGTCATCAGCGGCATTATCTCGGACACCCTTAACGATACCGGGCAGGGGGTGCCACTGCTTCGGTCGATCCCCATCGTGGGCAACCTTTTCAACTATAGCAACAAGAGCGACACCAGAACGAACCTCCTCGTCTTCCTCACGCCCAAAATCGTCTACGACCCCAAAGAGCTCCAGCAGATCAGCGACGAGAAGAAGGCCCAGCAGCAAAAACTGCTCGGGCCGCAGGGAACACAATAATGGAATCACTCGCATCCCGTGAAGAGGAGCTGGCGCCTGTCCCCAACCGTATAGCGAGGATACACCACTCGTTCTTCCAGAAGAACGGCGTCGTACCCCTTGGCGTAAAGGGTGATCCCCCAACCCTCGTCGTGGTGATCAACCAGGATGAAAACCCATCCCGTTCGGATATACTGGGCATTTTCGTGAATATGCCCCTCGAAAAAAAGCGCCTGCCGAAAGAGGAGTTCCTCGAATACCTGAACACGTTCAAGGAAGAACAGGGAAGGGAAGTGGTGATAGGCGTCGTTGAGGACCTGGGAGAGAGCGCGCTCACGGAGATCGCCCAGGAGATACCGAGCGGGCACGACCTCCTTGATGACGCGGCAAACGAGCCGCCCATTATAAAGCTGGTCAACCTCCTCTTTTCCATCGCCGTAAAAGACAGGGCAAGCGATATTCATATCCAGCCTCTCGAAAGAGACCTGCGGGTGCGCTACAGGATCGACGGCCTCCTCTACGACACCTATACGCCGCCAAAGCGGGCGCAGAACGCGATCGTGTCCAGGATAAAGGTTATGGCCGGTCTCGACGTGGCCGAGAAGAGACTCCCTCAGGACGGGAGGATCAAGGTGCGGGCCAGCGACAAGGATATAGATGTGAGGGTTTCGATCATACCTTCGGCCTACGGCGAGCAGGTGGTCATGAGGCTCCTCGACCGGGGCGGGGCGCTGATAAACCTCGACTCCGTGGGGATGAACCCGGACCTCGAAAAGCGGATAATCTCCCTTATCACCAGACCCCAGGGGGTCTTCCTCGTGACCGGCCCCACCGGCTCAGGCAAGACCACCACGCTTTACGCCGTGCTCCAGTATATCAACACACCGGAAAAGAACATATTGACCGTGGAAGACCCGGTGGAGTATATCCTGGACGGTATCGGCCAGATACAGGTCAACCCGAAGATACAGCTCGATTTTGCCAGGGCCCTCCGATCGTTTTTGAGACAGGACCCTGACGTGATCATGGTAGGAGAGGTGCGTGACGAGGAGACGGCGAGAATCGCCGTACAGGCGGCCCTCACCGGCCATCTGGTCTTTTCGACCCTCCACACGAATGATTCGGCAAGCGCACTTACAAGGCTCATCGATATGGGCATAGAGCCTTACCTGCTCACGTCCTCTGTGACTGCCATCCTCGCGCAGCGTCTTGTCCGCAGGATATGCCCCCACTGCAGGGAGGTTTACGGGCCTACCGAGTTCGAGAGGCAGCTTCTGCAGGACTACACGGGCGCAACGAGGGTGGTCTATAAGGGCAAAGGCTGCCCGGAGTGTCTCAACACCGGCTACCTGGGAAGGATCGGCGTATTCGAGCTTCTCACGATGACCGGTAAGATAAGACAGATGGTCCAGGGAAAAGCGTCTTCGGAGGAGATAAAGGCGGAGGCGGCAAAAGACGGGATGGTGACCCTGCGGCAGGACGGCATCAACAGGGTCCTGGCGGGAGACACCACGGTATCCGAAATCGTCCGGGTCACCATAGAATGACAAGAAGGCCCGCTCTACGAGGAAGGGGATGGAGCGCAGCCGGGAATAGAGGCGCGATATGAATTTCAGGTACTGCGCAATAGGGGAGACGGGGAAACTCGAACGCGGCCACATAGAAGCGGACGCGGAGGCAACCGCAAAAAATGAAGTAAGGAACAGGGGGCTCTATCTGGTCTCACTCAAGGAGACGGCGACACAGGGGAAAAGGAGGACCTTGTTCTTTTCCTTCGGCATAAAACAGAGATTGCCCATACAATTGGCGCGTCAACTCGCTTCCCTCCTCAAGGGCGGCGTGCCTCTTTTTCAGGCCCTTACCATTATCGCAAATCAGCTCGAAGGGGCCAGGGAAAAGGAGATAGTCGGCTATCTGCGCGACGAGGTAAAAGGCGGCACCCCGCTCTCGGAGGCGCTCAAAGCCTACCCTGAGATATTCGACAACCTCTTCGTGTATTCGGTGTCGGCGGGCGAGAAGACGGGCGCCCTCGATTCGATCCTCAAGTATCAGGCGGACCTGCTTGAGAGCCGCGCGAACGTGAAAGCGAAAATCAAGGCAGCCTTAATCTATCCCGCTATTATGTGCGTAGTGGGAGCAGGCGTTCTCCTCTTCCTTATCGGCTACGTGGTCCCCATGGTCACCAGAATCTTTGACCGGATGAACCAACAACTGCCCATGCCGACCCAGGTCCTCATGGCCATCACGAATTTCGTCAACAGCTATCTCTTTATCTTCGCCATCTCTCTCGGGCTTTGCCTTTTCCCGGTGGGTCAAAAACAACCGGAAGGGCAGACAGTTCTGGGACGGATTCGTCCTGCGGTCTCCCATGTTCGGGAGCCTCTACCGGATGGTTTTGATCAGCAGGTTTGCCAAGATCATGGGGACTTTATTGAAGAGCGGCGTCCACATGCTCCAGTCCCTCATGGTGGTGAGCTCCACCATGAAAAACAGCGTCGTATCCGATGCCGTCATGAATATGTCCAGGATGGTCGAGCGGGGCGCCGACCTCTCGATAGCCCTGAGGGAGACGCCGATTTTCCCTTCCTACGTTGCGGATATGGTCTCCGTGGGTGAGTCGAGCGGAAATCTGGAGGAGATGCTCGCAAGCGTCTCGGAGTATTATGAGACAAACGCAAATCAGAAGATAGCCGCTTTTACCTCTATGGTGGAGCCGCTTATTATAGTCATTCTTGGGGCGGTCATAGCCTTTATCCTCGTCTCGATAATGCTGCCGCTCTTCGAGATGAACAAGGTGCTCGTCAGATGACAGTGCAAGGAGGAGCCATGCTGCGCAAAAGAGACCACAATAACAGGAAGGGTTTTACCCTGATCGAGTTGATGATTGTTATCGTCATCATAGGCATTCTTGCCACACTCCTCATTCCGAGGATCATGGAAAGGCCCGAAGAGGCCCGAAGAGTCAAGGGCAAGATGGATATCAAGGCCATCGAGAGCGCGCTCAAGCTCTACAAGATCGACAACGGGTCTTATCCGACCACGGAGCAGGGTCTTATCGCCCTTCTCAAAAAACCCGAGACGGCACCGATCCCGAAAAAGTGGCGGGAGGGCGGGTACCTGGACGGCACCGCCGTT
>Ga0326728_10021752_pt1 | contig 12007 bp, 9 predicted proteins | sample MB3enrmetagenome_FD_207602 | JGI IMG/M metagenome (GOLD analysis project Ga0326728, IMG submission 207602) | Lab enriched peat soil microbial communities from McLean, Ithaca, NY, United States - MB31MN | ecosystem: Environmental > Terrestrial > Soil > Wetlands > Peat | place: USA: New York... | reverse complement strand
TGCCGGCCACCTCGGCCTGGCTCGGGCATATCTTGCCCTGAACCGCCGCGAGCAGGCTCGCCAGGAGGGAGAGGCGGCCCTGAAACTCAACCCGGATAACCGCGAGGCCCAGGAGGTTGTCGGGCACATCGTCTCGGGCATGAAGTAGCGGCTATCCCAGAATGTCACGATGAGGCTGTTCACTCCCGACAGGCTGAGTTAATGAGTCGTCATCCGGAGCGCAGCGAAGGATCTCCGCGGTGCTAGGAATGATAAACTGCATAGATTCTTCGCTTCGCTCAGAATGACAGAATCCCATGACGTGGCAATATAAAATCAATCGCAAATAAGAGGGGGAATTGAGTTTGCGGCGTTACTGGCTGTTTGTAGCTTTAGGAGTTCTTTGGGCGGCGGCCGGGGGCGGTTCCCCCGCGGCGGTCGAGCCGGGCCGCCCTCGTGTGGTCGAAATCCGCTTGGACATGATGATTCACCACGTGAGCGCCGAATACGTGCTGCGCGGCATAAAGTTCGCCAACGATACGCACGCGGATGCGGTCCTTTTGGAGTTAAACACGCCCGGCGGCCTCGAGAGTTCGATGCGCGACATCGTCTCAGCCATTCTTAATTCGAGCGTGCCCGTTATCACTTTTGTCGCGCCCAGCGGGGCCAGTGCGGCCTCGGCGGGATTCTTCGTCCTGGTGGCCGGCGACCTGGCGGTGATGGCTCCCGGGACAAACTCAGGCGCGGCCCACCCGGTGGTGTTGGGCGGGGCCGACGTGGGCAAGACGATGGAGACCAAGATCGAAAATGACGCGGCCGCCTACATGCGCTCCGTAGTGGTGAAGCGTGGCCGCAACTCGACCCTGGCTGAGGACGCGGTGCGCAAGAGTTCCTCGTACTCGGATAAGGAAGCCCTGGATGGGAAGCTGATTGATGCCGTGCTGAGCACTCCCGCCGCAATTTTTGCGAAGTACGACGGCCAGACCATCAAGCGGTTCAACGACACCACCACAACCTTGCACTTGAAAGACGCAGAGGTTGTGGCTTACGCCATGCCCGGCCTCGAGCAGTTCTTTGCTTGGGTTGCGGATCCCAACATTGCCTTTATCCTGGGCGCGCTCGGATTGGCTTGCCTTTACATTGAATTCACCCATCCGGGGTTGATTGCGCCGGGAGTGGTTGGCGCGGCTGCCATCGTCCTGGCCATGTACGCCTTCAACCTGCTGCCCATCAATTCCCTGGGCGTGCTGCTGATTCTGGCGGGAATCGCGCTGCTGGCCCTGGAAGTGAAAGTGATGTCGCACGGAGTCCTGGCGGGCGTGGGCGTTGGGGTCCTGGTTTTAGGGGCGCTCCTGCTGGTAAACTCTCCCTGGCCGCAGGCCCGCATTCATCTCTCCACGGCGCTCGGTGTAGCCGTACCTCTGGCCATCATCGTTGTGGTTCTCCTGCGCTTTGCCATCGCGGCGAAAATGCGCAAGGCGGTGACGGGAGAGGCCGGCATGGTTGATGCCTTGGGTGTGGCCAAGACTGACCTCGGACCTTCGGGTACGGTCCTTGTCCACGGCGAACTGTGGGACGCGCGCGCCCGGCAGCCGATCGCCAAAGGGGCGCGAGTGCGCGTTCGGGAAGTCGAGGGATTGACTTTGGTGGTCGAGCCGGCCCCTGAACCCGAGTAGTGTTCATCGTTCGCAGAAACGCTGTCATTCCCAGCTAAGCGCGGAAAGGAGCATTCTATGAACCCGGTCGTCATCACCGCCGTGGTCATTTTCTTGTTCTGGGTCATGAAATGTTTGAATGTGCTGAGGGAGTATGAACGCGCAGTCACTTTTCGCTTGGGCAGGCTTTTGAAGACGGACAAGGGCCCGGGGCTCATCTACATTCTCTGGCCGATCGACACGATCATCCGCGTATCCTTGCGGATTATCGCTTGGGATGTCCCCACACAGGATATTATTACACGGGATAACGTTTCTGTTAAGGTTAATGCGGTGGTTTATTTCCGCGTGCTGAGCGCCCAAAAGGCCGTGGTGGAGCTCGAGAACTACCGTTACGCCGTCGAGCAACTGGCCCAAACCACCCTGCGGTCGGTGCTGGGCGAGGTCGAGTTGGATGACCTGCTCTCCCAGCGCGAGAAGTTGAACGCGCGCTTGCAGACCATCCTCGATGAGCATACGGAGCCTTGGGGCATCAAGGTGGCTAAGGTGGAAGTGAAACAGGTGGATTTGCCCCAGGATATGCAGCGGGCGATTGCGCGCCAGGCTGAAGCTGAGCGCGAGCGCCGGGCCAAGATCATCAATGCCGACGGGGAATTTCAGGCGTCCGAAAAACTCTCCGAAGCTGCCCATATTCTGGCCAAGGAGCCCATCACCATCACCCTGCGCTACCTTCAGACGCTGGCCGAAATCGGGACCGAGAAGAACACCACCATCGTTTTTCCAATCCCGGTTGAGCTGCTGAGCGCCTTGATGGGGAAGTTCGTGCCCCCCGCTGCCCCGTGCGCTGCGCCCGGCGCTGCGCCGAAGTAGCCTCGGGAGGCAAGGCCCTAGGCCCCCCTCGAGTGAGCGTGGCTTCTCTCGGTCTCCCCTCTCCCCCTTGGGGGAGAGGGTGGCCCGCAGCCGGCGTTCTCTTCAGTCCGTCGGCTGACGGAGCCGGGTGAGGGGGTTGGCGGGCTAACCGTTTGCACTTGATTTCTCTTAATCGGTCATGGTTATGAACACGGATTCTCGGGGTGGCGGCAAGGGTCTTTCAACGCGGCATCTGATCCTGGTTTTTTTGGCGGGAGTAGCGGTTTGCGGGGTTTTCTTTTCGCTGGGTTTCCTGGTGGGCTACAACGAAAGGTCGACGGGCATGTCGCCGGCGATCGAGCGTGTCCCAACCTCCGGCGCCATTCCGCCCACGGTCAATCCTCCCCTCGAGACCGTTCCGATTGGCAGCAACAGCGGGACGCCGTCTTCATCGTCAAGCCGGCAAAAAGCCGAGACGACGGCCAGAGTTGAACCGCCGGCGGCCTCCCCGCCTGCACTTTCAGCCAAGCCAGGGCCGGAGCCGGATACCGCTGCCACTCCTCCTGCCGAGCCCAGGACAGCCGGAGGCGCATTCATTGTTCAGGTCACGGCGATGAGGACAAGGCAGGATGCCGAATCCGTGGTGAGAGTCTTGAGAGGACGCGGCTATCACGCGCTGCTCGTGCCGCCCCAACACGCGGACGCCAAAGACAGCTTGTACCGCGTTCAGGTGGGACCGTTTGCCGCGCGGAACAGCGCGGAAAAGACGCTGGCCAAGCTCAAGCACGAAGGCTTCAAGCCTTTCATCCGCCGCTGAGGAAGAACCGAAAAGCGAAATTCGAAATTCGAAACTGGAAAATCGTCCCGGCCGCGCCTGTCATTCTGAGCGAAGCGAAGAATCCCTGCAGTCATGGGGTCGATCGACTTGCAACTGCCGAGATTCTTCGCTCCGCTCAGAATGACAGGCGCGGATGAAAGCTCAACCCGCGGCCCGATGGCTCAATGACTCGATGATCCAATGATTCAATGACTCAATTCCACAGGTGGGTCGCCAGCGTTCTCAGTGGTTTCCTGCTGGTGGCCTGTTTCCCGAAGCTCAGCATACATCCCTTGGTCTGGATCGCGCTCTTCCCGCTGCTGCTCGTCTTGGCGGGCGAATCGAGCCTCTGGCGCGCCTTCGGTTGGGCATATCTGAGCGGAGCCATCTATTTTGCCGGGAGTTTTTACTGGTTTGTCGAAGTCACGCGGCAGTACGGCGGCCTCAGCTTGGGCCTTGCCTTGACGGGTCTGGCGGCTTTTGTGGTGGTTTTCTCAGTCTTCTTCGGCGCGTTCGGTTTGGTCGTTGGCACGCTGACGCGCAAGTCGCCGGCTCGAGCCTTGCTGGCCAGTCCCTTCCTTTGGGTTGCCATGGAACTGGCCCGCACCTACCTCATTACCGGCTTTCCATGGAACCTCCTGGGTTATGGTGTGCCGTCTGCCGGCTTGCGGCAGGTCGCCTCGGTGACGGGCGTCTACGGCCTGTCGTTCCTGGCGGCCGCGACGAGCGCGCTGGCGGCCTGGTCATTCCGGCACTGGAGGGAGAAAAGGCCTTGGCTAGTGCTGGGCGGCTGGTTTGTGCTCCTGCTGGTTGGCAATTGGGCGTTGGCCCCTCCCGTGCCCACTCCAGGCCCGGATCTCGCGGTCCTGGTGCAACCTAACGTGCCTCTCGACGAGCAAGCCGCCAGCACTTGGGCGCCCTGGGTGAATCCCACCAAGCTGAACCAACTCGTGGATATGTCTTTGGAAGCGCTGGCCAACGCAGAACGGAAAGAGGGCGTCCGGCCGGACGAGCAGGGCCGCCCGGGCCTGGGCGTTCCGCCACTGATTATCTGGGCGGAGAACCCCGCCCCTTTCTATTTCACGCGCGATCCGGTTTTCCGCAGCGCCGTGGAGAGGATGGCCCAGCAGGCCTCAGCCTACGTGGTGATGAACACGGTTATACCGTTAGCCAACGGACGCCCGCAGATCACCAACAGCGCCATCGTCCTGGACCCTCAGGGGCGCCAGATTCTGCAATATGATAAAATGCACTTGGTGCCGTTTGGGGAGTACGTTCCAGCCTGGGCCTTTCCCGACATGATCGGAAAGATTACCACCGAGGCGGGGAATTTCGTCCCCGGCGCAAGCTATGGTGTGGCGCCGACGCCGCAGGGCGCGCTGGGCGTGTTCATCTGTTATGAGGACATATTCCCGCAGTTGGTCCGGCGGGTCACTCTGGCGGGCGCCAAGGTTCTGGTGAATATCTCCAACGATGCGTGGTTTGGCCGCTCCTCGGCCGCCTTGCAGGAATTGGAAATGGCACGCTTGCGGGCCATTGAAAACCGCCGCTACCTGCTGCGCGCCACGAACGACGGCATCACCGTGATGATCGATCCTTACGGGCGGGTCGAGAAGCAGATCGCGCGCTATCAAACCACGGCCCTGCCTGTTAACTTCAGTTACCTTGGGGCCGAGACTTTCTATACGCGGCACGGCGACGCCTTCGCGTGGCTGTGCACGGCGCTGGCTGTAGGGGCGGCCCTTGTGGCCGCCCGCGGGCAACCACAAGGGTTGCCCCTACCAGATATCAGGAGCAAACGTGATCGACGAACTGCAAAGATCGTATGACAGCTTAAAGCAACGCGCCCACGAACTGCGGAGTTTTCTTTGACGCCCCCCAGCGCCGCAAAGAGCTCGAAGCTCTCGAGAAGCAAATTGCCCAGCCCGATTTTTGGCAAGACCAGAACGCTTCCCAAAAAACTCTGACCGTTCGCAAGCGTTTGAGCGAACAGCTTGAAGAGGACGACAAGCTTGCCAAGCGCCTGGCCGACGTCGAGGCCTATTTCGAATTGGCCCGGGAAGGGGAAGCGGTCGACGGCGAACTGGGAACCGAGCTCGAGACGCTTCGCCAGGAGCTCGAGCGCATCGAGACGGAAACCCTCCTGGCCGGCGAGAATGACCACCTGAATGCGATCGTGGCCATTCACCCCGGCGCGGGCGGGACCGAGTCGCAGGATTGGGCGGAAATGCTGCTTCGCATGTACAAGCGATGGGCGGAGCGGCACGGTTTCGTTTTTACGCTGAACGATTACCAGTCGGGAGAGGAGGCGGGGCTCAAGTCCGCCACCTTCACGGTATCCGGCGATTATGCCTACGGCTTGCTCAGCGGCGAGACGGGCGTGCACCGCCTGGTTCGGATCTCGCCTTTCGACCAGGCCGCCCGCCGCCACACCTCCTTCGCCTCGGTCTTCGTCAGCCCCGAGATCGACGAAACCATCAACATTGAAATCAAGCCCGACGAACTCAAGATTGAAACCTATCGCGCGACTGGCCGTGGCGGGCAGCACGTCAACACCACCGACTCCGCCGTGCGCATCACACACATCCCGACGGGCACCGTTGCCCAGTGCCAGAACGAGCGCTCGCAGCACCGCAACAAGGACGTGGCCATGAAGTTCCTTCGCTCCCGGCTTTATGAGTTAGAGCTGCGCAAACGGCGGGAAGCCTCGGATAAACTCGAGGCCGCCAAGGCCGACATCGACTTTGGCAGCCAGATCCGGTCTTACGTCCTGCACCCCTATCGCCTCATCAAGGACCATCGCACGAAATTCGAAATGGGCGATACCGACCGCGTCCTGGACGGCGACCTCGACCCGTTCCTGAAAGCCTACCTTCTATCCCGTCGCGCCGTCACGAAGACTGCATAGGGCACGCCGGCCCTCGAATGTCCGCGGCTTGTCCTTCCCGCGCCTGTACCGCTACGGGAGAAGGGGCAGATTGCGGAGTCGGATGCGAGTCTCGGTCAGTCTCCCACGTGCTCGGCATCGAGCCCAAGTGCGCTTAAACGAATCGTTGTGCTGCGCGGTAGACCCTGGTCGAGAAGCAACATCAGCGGGCCGTCACAAGTGGAAGTATCTTGTCGTCCAGGCAAGTCGCAGCGAAGACTAGGGCTTGGCGGATATCCTCGTCTTCGAGTTCTGGGTACTCGCGTTTGAGCTCGTTGCGGTCAGGATAGGTGGCGATCGCTTGCAGCACCCGTCGCACCGTCAGTCGCAGGTTTCGGATGCACGGTTCCCCATTCAATCGCGCCGGGTCAGTCGTGATGCGATCTAAGTTAGCCATCGTCCTCACCTCCCCATTTGAGATTCTACCTCACCCCGGCCAGAAAGGGATAGTGCACGAGCGACCCAGCCACCTCGAATGCAAACCCGCCGAACAACCCCTTGAGGAGCGAGCCCTGCGACTGCGATAGGTTCAGCAAGGCACCCACCGTAAGCACGGGCTGTTATCAGGTAAGCCGACCATGAAAGCACCAGGCCGCCGCCCAGGTGAAGCAAGGTTTCGTCGACGTCGAGTTCCAGGCCGCAAAAACGTTGACAGTTTTCCCCCGCCTATGATAGCTTCAAATAATCGTGTTAGCCTCTATATTCCCATCCGAAACACTAATCAAGGAGGCCCTGCGTGTCTGGTTTGAAGCAACGTCACTTCTTTACATCTGAATCGGTTACGGAGGGTCATCCGGACAAACTTTGCGACCAGATTTCGGATGCGGTGCTGGACGCTGTGCTCTCGGCAGACCCGTTGGGTCGTGTCGCCTGCGAGAGTATGGCCAAAGATCAGGACGTCTACGTGGTGGGTGAACTCACTACCAAGGCCAAGCTCGATATTGATCCGCTGGTCCGGGAAACGATCCGCACGATTGGGTACACCCAGGCAGACGCTGGGTTTACGGCGGACACGTGCCGCGTAACCTCCAACCTGACTCAACAAAGCCCCGACATCGCTATGGGAGTTGACATCGGGGGCGCCGGCGATCAAGGGCTTATGTTCGGCTATGCCTGCGACGAGACCAAAGAGCTAATGCCGTTTCCCATCATGATGGCGCACAAGTTATGTCAGCAACTGGCCGAAGCCCGACGCCGGGGCGTTCTGGATTTCCTCCGTCCGGACGGCAAGTCTCAGGTCACGGTCGAATATGAAGGATCGAAGCCCGTCCGTGTTGACGCCGTGGTGGTTTCGACGCAGCATGCGGGCAGCGCGAAGATTGAAACCGTGCGCGAGGGTATACGGGAATGCATTATCAAGACAGTTATCCCTGCCCACATGCTCGATCCGAACACCAAGTACCACATTAATCCCACCGGGCGGTTTGTGACTGGTGGCCCCGTGGGCGATTCCGGCCTGACGGGCCGCAAAATCATCGTGGATACTTACGGCGGCTCGGCTCACCACGGGGGCGGTTGTTTTTCCGGAAAGGACCCCACCAAGGTGGACCGGTCCGCGGCCTACATGGCGCGTCATATTGCCAAGAACATCGTCGCTGCCGGGCTTGCGAATTGTGCCGAAGTGCAGCTCGCCTACGCGATCGGAGTCGAGGACCCGGTTTCGATTATGGTAGACACGTTCGGCACCGGCAAGATCGACGACAGCGCTCTGGAGGCGCTGGTTCGCAAGCATTTTATGCTGACACCCAAAGGGATCATTGAATCCCTCGACCTGCGGCGCCCGGTTTACAAGAAGACCGCCGCCTACGGCCATTTCGGCCGCTCGGAGCCCGAATTCACCTGGGAGCGAACCGATAAAGCGGCTCTACTGCGAAAGGAGTCTGGAATCTAAATGCCTGGTACGCAACAACTTGCTTGTGATGTAAAAGATCTCGAACTGGCCGCCAAGGGGAAGATCCGGATGGAGTGGGCAGGGCAATGGATGCCGGTTCTGAACCTCATCCGGAAGCGGTTCGCCGCCGAACGTCCCCTCGAGGGGGTTAGGATTGCTGCCTGCCTTCATGTGACCTCGGAAACGGGAAACCTCGCTATTGCACTCCGGGACGGCGGCGCACAGGTCGTGGTTTGCGCCTCGAACCCGTTGAGCACCCAGGACGACGTGGCGGCATCTCTGGTGCGGGATTTCCAGATTCCCGTCTTTGCCATCAAAGGTGAGGATAAGGACACGTACTATTCTCATATCTCATCGGCTCTGGACCACAAACCCCAGATCACCATGGACGACGGCGCCGACCTTGTGACCGCCATCCTGAGCAAGCGGCAGGAGTTGGTGGCGGGCGTCATCGGAGGAACCGAAGAAACCACCACGGGCGTCATCCGGTTGCGCAGCATGGCTAATCACGGCGTACTCAAATATCCCATCGTTGCGGTGAACGACGCCGACACCAAGCACCTTTTCGACAACCGCTACGGCACCGGCCAGTCCACCATCGACGGCATTCTTCGTGCCACCAACCTGCTTTTTGCCGGGTTGCACGTGGTGGTTTGCGGGTACGGTTACTGCGGCCGCGGCGTCTCCCTGCGCGCCAAGGGCATGGGAGCCCACGTCGCCGTCACCGAGACGGACCCCACACGGGCCATTGAAGCAATTATGGACGGATATGCGGTGATGCCCATGGCGGAAGCTGCCAAGTGGGGAGACGTTTTCGTCACCGTCACCGGAAACAAGTCGATCATCCGCGGCGAGCATTTCCGCCTGATGAAGGACGGCGCGGTGGTGGCGAATTCCGGGCACTTCAACGTCGAATTGGACTTGCCTGCCCTCGAGGCTATGGCCGTGAGCAAGCGTCAAACGCGGGACTTTGTGGATGAATACACTCTGCCCGACAAGCGCAAAATCTACGTCCTGGGTGAAGGCCGGTTGATCAACCTGGTGGCTGCCGAAGGTCATCCGGCGGTGGTGATGGACATGAGTTTCGCAAATCAGGCGCTCTGCGTGGAATACCTGGTCAAACATGCCGCGGAGCTCTCGCCCAAGGTTTATCCCGTCCCGGCGGAAATCGACAAGAACGTGGCGCGCCTCAAGCTGGATTCGCTGGGCGTGACCATTGACAAGCTCACGCCGGAGCAGGAGGAGTACCTGGCCTCCTGGGCGGAGGGGACCTAAGGAGTCGAAAGTCAAAAGTCGAGAGTCGAAAGTGCGAGTCGAGCTTTGCCTGTCATTCTGAGCGAAGCGAAGAATCTCCGCAGTTCGTTTCGTCGCCCACCAACGAGGGGGATTCTTCGCTTCGCTCAGAACGACGGACTTCTCGGCTTTTGACTTTTGACTCTTGGCTTCTTCCGGGGTAATCATGAAGGACATCGGCGGATGGGCGCTGGACACGGCCAAAGCACAGGGCGCCACGTATGCAGACGTACGAGTCGTGGACCTGCGGCAGCGCTACCTTTCCACCAAGAATGGCCAGCCTGCGCAAGTGAGGGAATCGCAATCCCGAGGAGTGGGTGTGCGCGTAGTGGCGGAGGGTGCGTGGGGATTTTCCGCCACCGATGATCTGACCCGCGCCAGCGTCGACCGCATTGCTGCTCACGCGGTGGAAATTGCGCGCGCCAGCGCTACCGCCAAAAAGCGCGACGTTCGCCTGGCTAAGGAACCTAAGATCATTGATCGCTGGGAAGCCCCCTGCCGCATCGATCCCTTCTCGATTCCCGTGTCAACCTGCCTGGAACTGCTGCTCGAGGTGGATCGGGATTTGCGCCGCGTGAAAGGTGTGACGCTGGCCGAAGCCGCGATGGATTTTCGCCGCATCGAACAACTCTTTCTCTCCACGGCCGGTTCTGAAATCCTGCAAAAGAAGACTCAGACCGGTGCGGGTTTTGTGGCTACGTCGTTCGCCGACGGTGAGATTCAACGGCGCTCCTACCCCAACTCTTTCGGCGGCCAGTACCAGACGCGCGGATACGAACTGGTGGGCGAATTGGACCTGCTGGCGAACGCGCCGCGCATCGCCGAAGAAGCGGTGGCCCTTCACAAGGCCGAGCAATGCCCGTCCGGCGTGAAGGACATCATCCTCGAGGGCTCGCAACTCGGCTTACAAGTCCACGAGTCGATTGGCCACCCTATCGAACTTGACCGCGTGCTGGGTACGGAAGCCAATTTTGCCGGCCTGAGTTTCCTTACCCTCGACAAGCTCGGGACTCTCAAATACGCCTCCGACATCGTCAACGTGGTCGCGGATGCCACGCCCGCCCACGGACCCGGCTTGGGAACGTTCGCCTACGACGATGAAGGCGTGGCGGCCCAGGCCACGCCGATTGTGAAGGACGGATTGTTCGTGGGTTACCTGACCTCGCGGGAGACCGCGGCCGCCGTCGGGCAGGCCCGCTCGGGAGGCGCCATGCGCGCCGAAGGCTGGAATCGCATTCCTCTCATACGCATGACCAACGTCAGCCTGCTCCCCGGCGCTTGGAAACTGGATGACCTCTTCGCCGACACCGATGACGGCATCTACATGGAGACCAACCGTAGCTGGTCGATCGACGACCGGCGCTATAACTTCCAGTTCGGGACCGAAATTGGCTGGGAGATTCGCGCCGGCAAGAAGACGCGCATGCTGAAGAACCCGAGCTACGGCGGCATTACCACAGAATTCTGGAATTCCTGCGACGCCATCTGCGGCCCCGAGGACTGGACGCTGTGGGGCGTGCCGAACTGCGGCAAGGGCCAGCCCATGCAAGCCATGGGAACCGGCCACGGCGCATCCCCGGCCCGCTTTCGCAAAGTGCAGGTGGGAGTCGCGTACGACTAGTTGAAGAGTCAAGGAGTCGAGAGTCAAGAGTCGAAAGACCGGGGATCCTGTCATTCTGAGCGAAGCGAAGAATCTCCGCAGTTTGTCGGCTCTGAATTATTGGCTTGCGAGTCCCGTCTCTTGACTCTCGACTCTTGACTTTAGACTTTCGACTTTAGACCTTCTATGCCCCTTTCTCGTCAACAAGCGGAACAGATTTTCGATCGCGTCCTCAAGTACTCCACAGCCGAAGAAACGGAGGTTATGATAACCTCCTCCAACTTTGCGCTCACGCGCTTTGCCAACAACATCATTCACCAGAATGTTTCGGAAGAAAGCACGGTGGTGTCGATCCGCGTGGTGACGGAAGGCCGGATGGCTCGCGCCAGCACCAACAAGTTTGATGAGAAGGCCACGCGCCAGACTTGCGAGGACGTTCTGGCGCTGGCGCGTTTGCAGCCGCCTGACCCGCAGCTTTTGCCCATGCCGGGACCGCAAACTTACCGCGCCGTCAGCCGGTTTTTTGCTGAGACGGCGGAGTTAAGTCCCGCCACCCGTGCCGCAACGGTGGCCGGCGTCATCAAGCTCGCGGAAAAAAGCAAGCTGACCGCCGCGGGCATCTTCTCGAGCGGTTCGAGCGCGTACGGACTCTTCAATTCCCGCGGCCTTTCCGCCTTCCACGAGGAAACGCTGTCGGAGTTCTCAGTCACGATGCTCGGCCCGGAGGGTTCGGGTTGGGCGAAGAAGACTTCGCCGTACTGGCCCGAGATTGAATCGCTGGAACTGGCGGAGCGCGCTGCCCAGAAAGCGCTACAGAGCCGGAATCCGCGGGAAATGGCGCCGGGAAAATACACCGTAATCCTGGAACCTGCGGCGGTTCTCGATCTGCTGGGCTTCCTGGTGCTTGATTTCAGCGGCCTTGCGGTGCACGAGAAGCGCAGTTGCCTGACCGACCGGGTGGGTGAGAAGGTTTTTGGCGACAACATCAGTCTCCGTG
>Ga0326728_10021751_pt1 | contig 12009 bp, 1 predicted proteins | sample MB3enrmetagenome_FD_207602 | JGI IMG/M metagenome (GOLD analysis project Ga0326728, IMG submission 207602) | Lab enriched peat soil microbial communities from McLean, Ithaca, NY, United States - MB31MN | ecosystem: Environmental > Terrestrial > Soil > Wetlands > Peat | place: USA: New York... | reverse complement strand
ACCGACGCCCGCGTCCTCAAACAGGAGGCATGGGGAATACCTCAACTTCTCGAACCGCCCGGTGCGGACCCGCATGCCGGGTGGTGTGGCAGGGGAGAGCGGTCACTCGCTCCCCCTATGCCGATTCAGAATGGCCGACAAATTGAAGGAATTCCCCGCCCGACTTTCAGATTAATCCAGGCAAACGCCCTTCCGACCGGGAATCTGGCGCCGGGACGGGCAGTCGGAATCCTTGCCCCCTGGCAACTTTCCGGGAGTAATCTGACCGTAGACCATTCCGCTCTTCAGAAACTCGAGACCATTATTTAGGGAGCGGCAACCTTCGCGGAACTTATAAGGCCACAGTGACTCTGGTTCCGCTCTAGTCTATCGCAACGGCAATCGTTTCGGCATGGACATCCAAGCCCAAAAATCGTACCTTGTTTTTCATGACCGGTTCCTCTCCGCTTGTGGCTCCGCACTGTGCTTCTTTCATGAATCACAGCTTAACCCACGGTCAGCGCAGGGGACCGGTCACTCCATGATGACTAACCGTGGGAGAGGAAGGGAGAATAGGAGATCGGCAAGGGATTCGCGGCGGTCGACCCAGGCTACGGCAAGGCGGGTAGGGGTGGAGTTGATGTCGCTAATTATCGCCGGATTGGGGGGCTAAGCCTTGTTGTCCTGCTGATTTGAGGGTCATAACATACACCGGATATGGGTAACCGATGCCAAAGAGGGGTGGGCTACTGAGCGGTTCGCGGTCAGCTCCATGTCAATATCTTTCTGAGCCAGCCCTCGCAGATTGCGTTGGACTGCCAGCAGCTCGGGGCGTTCAAGACTTGCACCACGGGCCACAATCTGTGCATACTGAGCCGAAGGCCACCCATGAGAGCAACTAAACGAGGAATGCGAGCATTTGCGGAAAGTGTATGCGCGTTACTGGCCCTACTGCCGGCGGTTGCTCAGAAATCAGGACCACCAATCCAGTGGGGACACTACACAACGGCAAACGGCTTGCCATCGAATCGGATCCTATGTGTTGCTGTTGATCGGAACCAAGTATGGGCCGGCACTGACAATGGTCTGGTCTTGATCGAGGGTGGGAAAGTCGCGAAGGTATTTCAACCCCGGGACGGTCTTGTTGCCCGAGTCGTGACTGCGCTTGCGATCGATCAGGACACCGGGGACCTTTGGATCGGCGCGTATGGTGGATTGAGCCGTTACAGTGCAGAAACCTTTCAAAACTTCACCAGTCTCACATCCGGCTTGGCAAATGACGTTGTGTACGACGTCGCCGTCCAACATGGCGTTGTGTGGGCTGCTACTGCTGCGGGCCTCAGTCGCCTCGACATACGCTCGGGAAGTTGGGCAATCTTCGACAACCGGAACACGCCTATGATGGACCCTTGGCCTGTGGCCGTTTCACTGACCAATGACAGGGCATTCGTTGCCACCTGGGGAAGCGGAGTTCTTGAATACGACATTGGGGCAGACCAATGGGCTTCTCGCCGACACGAAGAAAGGGAGAGCCGTGAGCCGAATAGTCGCAGTCTTGAATCGATTCTGCGTTTCGCAACTGGAGTGGCCTACGATAGTAACTCAGGAGTGCTTTGGACAGCCACTCGTGGCGGCCTCATTCGACAGGATGAGCATATTTGGAGCCGATACACTTCGGAGAACTCCGGCCTGGCCTCGAATTTCATCAATACACTCCGCCTGCACGATGACAAACTGTGGCTGTGTACGAAGCAAGGCTTGAGTGTTTTCAGCCTGAAGACTTCAACGTGGATTACATACCACGTCTCCTCAACGCTGCAGAATGGAGAGATGCCTGTCGCCGCGGTAAGTGGCGTCCGAAGAAAGCGCATGATTGGGTACAACTCCATTGAGAGAAATGTCCTTGATGTTGCCTTTCGTGGCAAGGACATCTGGGTGGCATCCGAAGTTGGCCTGAGTGTCCGCACAGAAAACCCGGCTGAGCATACCGAGAGATCTAAGCGTGGAGCCGGAATTCCCAGCCAGGCTGTTGATGCACGCCGGGGTTTCGCGGCTGCGTCACCTTACCCGCAATCAACCCATTTACCGAAGCAAACGACAGTGAATATCGGCTTGTTTGGCCCTTTTGAAGGCAGCCCAGATGTCCCCTATGGGCTTTCGATGTTACACGGCGCACAATTGGCGGTCGATGAAGCGAACGATCGCGTGGGGAATTCAGACCGGGCCCACACAACGCGATTGAGATATGAGCTGACAATTCACAACGATTCCGCGTCTTGGGGTGCCTCGACTACTGAACCTGTGAAAATGGCGTTGGACGAACACGTTGTTGCCATCCTGGGATCGATCGACGGCTCTCCAACGCACACCATGTTTCGCGTTGCGACAGAACTCGGTGTCCCGGTCATCAATACAGGAACAACCGACCCGAGCATCGCAGACACAGGGGCACCAGGCCTTGTGCGGCTGATGCCCGATGATCGACAGCAGAGCCGCGCTCTAGTGAAGTACATTGTTGGGCAGAAAAGTATCCGTAAAGTCGGTGTGCTTCGAGAGGACGCGCGTTACGCGCGCATGGGGGCCAAGGTCTTTAAGAATGAGGCCGAAGATACTGGCCAACTTTCGGTTATCGACGCAGCGTTTCAATCCGAGGATACCGATTTTTCTGGCCAGCTTCGACAATTCCGTGATGCGAAAATTGACGGATTGGTCCTATGGTGCCATCCCGCCGAGGGCGCACTCATACTGAAACAGATGCGCGCATTAGGCCTACAAATCCCTGTATTCGGACCCAGCTATCTAGTATCCCCCCAGTTGATCGAATTTGCCGGTGCGGCCGCTGAAGGATTTGTCGCAACCAGCGTGTTGAATCCAGCGCGAGCGAGCAAACGCTGGCAAGACTTTGAGAGAGATTACAACAACAAATTCGGGCAATTCCCTGATGCCTACGCGTCCTATGCCTTCGACGGAGTCAATCTGCTCACCGCGGCCGTTGAAAAGGCAGGCCCAAATCGTGAGAGGATAGCCGAAGCCTTGCGTCAGCACCGACTCGACTCATATGAGGGTGTGAGTGGGCGACTGTCTTTCGGCGGCAACCTGAACAATGTCGCAACTCTCTCGATGGCTCGCGTAGAGGGAGGAAAATTCGTCTACTGGGTTCCAAACGCGGTTCGCTGAAAGAAGAACAATTCGGACCAAGTGGCAATTCTGTTCGCACTTTCTGCCGAACAGCCGCACTTCCCGCAAGTCTACCTAACAACTATCGAGTATGGCTCGAAGTTCAACCAGCGGCCGAATTGCACAGATGTGATGTAGCTCACCTTTCCAGATAAAAAAACGACGAAATCCATAGTTATGAGAGAAAAAAGTCTTGACTCTTAGTAAAAATCGCTTGTAATATCCGGGCGAGTTACCTTTGTGTATCTTTGGTGCACCAAAGGCACTTTCACCGTCTCCTTTCCTCAAAGTTGTTTCCTTGTATTCAGAGTTTTTCCGGTTTTGAGTTCGTGTCTGCAGCAATGTGCAGATTCGGGATCAACAATAGCCATCACACACTGAAGGTGTGCTTCCCCCAAGCATTTTCACTTCAAGTGTTGATGAAAATCCGGAGGTCCTTTTAGTGGAGCGACGGGCGCTCACCGCTGTTGGCGCGCGTTCGTTGCTAACCGCAGACGCGGCATGGTCGCATGCCCCTGCGCAGAAAGGGCTTCCGGATGAATCGCTCGACGCGTGTCATTTCCTTGCTGTCCCAGACCCTGGTTCTTCTTGTGGCTGCTTGTGCGCCAGTTGTTGGTAGAGCGGCAACCACCGTGGCTACGCCGACCATCAGTCCGGCCGCGGGAAGCTACACCGGTTCTCAGTCGGTGACCCTTTCGGACACAACGAGCGGGGCGACGATCTACTACACGACGAACGGAACGACGCCGACCACTAGTTCGACTAAATACACCAGTGCGATCTCGGTAACGGCGACCGAAACCATTGAGGCAATCGCCACACATAGCGGCGACACCAACTCAGCAGTGGCCACGGCCAAGTACACGATCACCGTGCCCACGCCGACCTTCAGTCCTGCGGCCGGGAGTTACACCGGCACGCAGTCCGTGACCATCAGTGACGCCACTTCGGGCGCTACGTGCTACTACACTCTCACGGCCGGCACAACGGGCACCACGCCGACGACCTCCTCGACCAAGTACACCAGCGCTATCTCGGTAACAGCGACTTCGGTCCTTGAAGCGCTCTGCACATACAGCGGCGACACCAACTCCGCAGTGGGCACGGCAAAGTACACGATCACTCCGACCGTGGCCACGCCGACCTTCAGCCTGGCCGCTGGAAGCTACACCGGCACGCAGTCGGTGACACTCAGCGACACGACTTCGGGCGCGACAATCTACTACACGACCAACGGGACGACGCCGACCAGCAGTTCGACCAAGTACACCGCCGCCATCTCGGTATCCACGTCGGAGACCATCGAGGCGATTGCCGAACTCACTGGCGACACCAACTCCGCGGTGGCCTCGGCGGCGTATACGATCACCGTGCCCACGCCGACCTTCAGTCCTGCGGCCGGGAGTTACATCGGCACGCAGTCCGTGACCATCAGCGACGCCACTTCGGGCGCTACGTGCTACTACACTCTCACGGCCGGCACAACGGGCACCACGCCGACGACCTCCTCGACCAAGTACACCAGCGCTATCTCGGTAACAGCGACTTCGGCCCTTGAAGCGTTCTGCACATACACTGGCGACACCAACTCCGCCGTAGCCACGGCAAAGTACACGATCACTGCGCCCGTGGTAGCCACGCCGACCTTCAGCCTGGCCGCTGGAAGCTACACCGGCACGCAGTCGGTGACCATCTCAGACACAACGAGCGGCGCGACGATCTACTACACCGTCACCGCCGGCACCACTGGCACGACTCCGACCAGCAGTTCGACCAAGTACACCGGCGCTTTTACGATATCGGCGACCTCGGTCGTTGAGGCGATTGCCGAGCTCAGCGGCGACACCAACTCCGCCGTGGCCTCAGCCGCGTACACGATCACCGTGCCCATGCCCACCTTAAACCCACCCGCCGGAAACTACATCGGCACACAGTCGGTGACCATCAGTGATACTATCTCGGGCGCGACCATTTACTACACCACCAATGGCACGACCCCAACCACCAGCTCGACCAAATTCGCTACCGCAATCTCGGTATCCAAGTCTGAGACCATCGAAGCAATCGCTGCCTATAACGGCGACACCAACTCCCCCGTCGTTTCGGCGACGTACACGATTACGGTGCCCACGCCAACCTTTAGCGAGGGCACTGGAACCTATGGCGGCACACAGTCGATAACCATCAGCGATGCCACTTCGGGCGCGACCTGCTACTACACCCTCACCGCCGGCACGACGGGCACCACGCCGACAATCTCCTCGACCAAGTACACCAGCGCTATCTCGGTGACAGCAACTTCGGTTCTTAAGGCGCTCTGTACATACAGCGGTGACACCAACTCCGCCGTGGCCTCGGCAACATACACAATCACTCCAGCCGTTCCGACTCCGACTTTCAGTCCGGTTGCCGGAAACTACGCCAGCACACAGACGGTGAGCATCAACGACACGGACTCTGCCGCGACAATCTACTACACCCAAGACGGAAGTACACCAACTTATCCAATTACCGGCACGACGGGGCAATACTCGAACGTGTACCCGATCACGGTGTATGCGAATGAGACCTTGAAGGCGATCGCCGTAGACCCGGCCTACGCAAATTCTCCGGTGGTGACGGCTGTTTACACGATACAGGCGGATACGCCGGTCTTTTCTCCCGTGGCAGGCAGCTACGTCGGTCCGCAGTCGGTGACACTCCTTGACTACACCGGCTCCAACCCGAATATCTACTACACAACCAACGGGAATACGCCGACAACTTCCTCAACAAAGTACAACAGTAGTACTCCTATCGCGGTGAACTCGTCGGAGACGATCAAAGCGATCGCCACTTCTCATGGCTACTCGACCAGCCCGGTCGCTTCCGCACCCTATACCATTACATCCGTGGCGGCCACGCCTGTCATATCTCCTTCGTCGGGCTCCTTCCCCAGCGCGCAATTTGTGACCATCAACGAAACGTCCTTGAACGCAACTGTCTACTACACCCTCACCAGCGGCACTACGGGTACAACGCCAACGACCTCATCGAACCTTTACACCGGCGGCGTAATCACGATCAGCTCGACCGAGACGCTGGAGGCCTTTGCAGTGGTGGCGGGATACACAGCGTCCTCGGTTGCAACGGCTACTTATACGCTCCCTGCAATTGCAGTTTCCACGACTGCGCTGACGGTGACCTCCGGTGGAAGCCCGGTGACCACCGTGGCCTCGGGCAGCGCGGTGACGCTGACGGCGGCGGTCGCGTCGGGTGCGACGAAGGTCACGACCGGCACAGTGAACTTCTGCGATGCCACGGCGACCTACTGCACGGATATCCACTTGCTGGGCACTGCGCAGTTGACCAGCAAGGGCACGGCTTCGATGACGTTCAGGCCCGGCGTCGGCGCCCGCAGCTACAAGGCGATCTTCGTTGGGACATCAAGCTACTCGACCAGTTCTTCGAGCATCGGCCAACTGACGGTGACAATGACAGGGAGCAATCCGACGGCGTCAGCAATTACGACGGCAAGCAGCACCGCGAACGGCTACACTGTGTCAACCCAGGTGGTGGGCTTAGGCAATTACTCCGTCGCGCCGACCGGAACAGTGTCGATTATTGATACGAGCAGCGCAAACGCCGTTTTAGGCACAGGGTTGTTGTCAGCTTCTGGTACTGGAATAGAGTTTACAAATGCGTCGACTATATTGTTCCCTGTGACAGCAGACTATGATAACGGTGCCGTTGTAGTAGGCGACTTTAACGGGGACGGCAAGCCAGACTTGGCTGTATTTAGCGAATACCCGAACATGGGTGTCACGATCCTGTTGGGCAACGGCAATGGAACCTTTACGCAAGCCGCAAATAGTCCAATACCGCTGAACAACCCTCCCTCGTCCCTGGCAGTGGGAGACTTCAACGGAGACGGCAAGCTAGATTTGGCTGTGATGAACGGCGAAGCCGTGACGATCCTTTTGGGCAACGGCGATGGAACTTTTACGATGGGCAATAGCACAGCCAACTTGTGCAATGACGCTCCCGGCCCTCTCGCTGTGGCCGACTTCAACAGAGACGGCAAGCTGGACTTAACTGTGGCGTGTACACCAGGATTTCCCTTCGGAGGGATTAGTGCTGTCATCATTCTGCTGGGTAATGGCGACGGAACGTTTACACAATCGACAGGAAGTCCGATCGCATCGGTGGGTCACTCGCCCTCTTTTGTTGCCGTGGGTGACTTCAACGGGGATGGTATTCCAGACTTGGCTGTGGCCAGCATCGGTGATCTTCTCGAAAACTCCGTCGTTATCCTGCTTGGCAACGGCGATGGAACCTTTACTCAAACAAGCGGAAGCCCCATCCCTGGAGGTTATTATCCTTACTCCATCGCAGTGGGCGACTTTAACGGAGACGGTAAGCAGGACCTGGCAGTAGCCGACTATTACGACTACCAAGTATCTATCCTGCTGGGCAATGGCGACGGAACCTTCACGCAGACAAATTCAGCATACGTTGGTGAAGGGCCTTACTCCGTTACAGTGGGCGATTTCAACCGGGACGGCATTCCAGATCTTGCCGTAGCCAACAACTACAACGAGACTGTCTCGGTGTTGTTAGGCAGTGGAAATGGAACCTTTGCTCCGTTCCAAACGATCAACGTGATTGCCGGAGCTCCAGAATACCCTGGTTTCGGATCTTACAATTCGAACGGCCCCGAATCCATCGTGGCTGGCGACTTTAACGGAGACGGCACTCCGGACTTAGCCGTTGTGAACGCCGGTAGCACTAATTCAAATTCCAGCACCCTCACCATCCTGCAAACCAGCGCGGGAGAGATCGCGTCGGCCACGGTGACTGGGGTTATGCCCCTGGGCTTTGGCACGCACAACGTAGAAGCCAGTTATGGCGGCGATAGCAACTATACCGGCAGCACCTCCGGCACAATCCCGCTAACAGCCGGGATCGTAGTCTCACCGAACAGCGGAATCGGTGGAACATTGGTCACGATCACAGGAAATGGCTTCGGGAGCGCACAAGGAACCAGCAGTGTGACGGTCGGTGGAATCACTGTAGTTGCGACGACGTGGAGCAACACGCAGATTCAAACGCAAATCCCGAACGGTTTCGGAATTGGTCCTCAGAGCATAGTGGTAACCGTCGGGAGCCAATCGGCAAGCGGCACATTTTCTGTTATACCCTGGATTACCGGCATTACGCCTTCCTCTGGACTTCCTGGAACCTTTGTGAGTATCACCGGATCCAACTTCGGATCGCAGCAGGCGAACCAATCGTCTGTAACCTTCAATGGTATATCTGCGCAAGTGATCAACTGGACGGCGACTTCTATTCAGGTGATTGCTCCGCCCGAATCGAACGCTGCACCGGCCGGAGTTACAACCGGTCCCGTCATCGTAAACGCCTATGATTCCTTGAACGGATCGCTCTATGCAAGCAATGGGGTTATGTTTACGGTGCCAATCGGTCCAAGGATCACTGGACTTAGCCCGGTATACGGTCCTGTGGGGACCAGTGTGACCATCAGCGGATTTAACTTCGGAACATCACCGACGGCAGGAACTGTTACATTCAGCGGCGTTCCCGCCTCGCCAACAACCTGGGGATCCGAGGCGATTATTGTTCCGGTGCCGGTTAATGCAATAACGGGACCAGTCATAGTAACTGTGGGCAGCGCAACGAGCAACAGCTACACCTACACGGTTAGCGCCAGCATCAATGGCGTAACTCCGTCTCAGGGCAAAGTAGGCACGAGTGTCACCATCAGCGGAACAGGCTTTGGCCCGGTGCAAGGTAACAGTACAGTAACCTTCAATGGAGTTTCAGCCGCTCCGTCGAGTTGGAGTAATACAAGCATAGTTGTACCGGTGCCATCTAGCGCGACCACCGGCATCGTTGCTGTTACGGTAAACAGTCTTACGGCCAGTGGGCCCGAATTTGAAGTACTATCCACCACATCCGGTCAACCCGTCATCGGCAGCCTGTCTCCAGCCGCGGGACCTGTTGGGATGCTCGTTACTATTTCAGGGTCCAACTTCGGCTCATCTGTCGGGTTGTCGAATGTTGGGTTTGGATCAGTTCCGGCCGTTCCCGTGAAGTGGTCGCAAAGCAAGATCGTGGTTCCCGTACCTCCAGGAGCAGTTACGGGGCCAGTGATAGTAGTGGTCAATGGCCAAGCCAGCAATCCGGCGCAATTCGCGGTTGGTACCGCCGTCGCGTCGATTGCCGGAGTCGTGACGAATGCTACCAATGGTACTCCACTTAGCGGCGCGTTGGTCCAGGTCCTTCAGTCAAATGCGCCGGTTAGCTCGACAACTTCAGGGGTGAATGGGGCCTACGCCATTTCGGGACTTCCTGCGGGGACTTATGACCTGCTCGCAAGCGCGGCTGGATTCGGTATATCTGTGATCCCTGGAAATATTGTGACTCCGAGTGGAACAACCACTGTCAATGTGCCTCTCGGGCTTCCGGGAACTATCGCTGGCACGGTCACGAATTCTAACGGCACGACTCCTATCGTCGGTGCGATTGTCACCGTTCTCGAAGCAAATGATACGGTGGCAACAGCCACGACGAATGCGACAGGAGCTTACTCGGTTCCCGGTCTGGGCGCGACGACCTATGCTCTTCAAGCCTCTGCTAGCGGATTCGTTGCTGGAAATCAGACCGGAGTCTCTGTCAGTACAGGCCAGACGACCACTGCCAACTTCAGCTTATCGGGACAGACTACAATCTCGTACACCTACGATGAGCTGGGGCGATTGGTTGGCGTGGTCGATCCAGTGAATGGCACCGCGGTCTATTCCTACGACGCTGTTGGAAACATCAAGAGTATCACTCGCGCTACCGCTGGTCAGGTTTCCGTTCTTGACTTCACGCCGAAGAGCGGTCCCGTCGGTACCACGGTCACGGTCTCCGGAACTGCGTTTAGTGCGAACGCGCAGCAAGACTCGGTTGCGTTTAGCGGCGCTAGCGGCACTGCAACCGCAGCAACACGGAATCAACTCACAGTCATCGTGCCCACCGGCGCCGCTACGGGTTCCATTACCGTAACCACACCGGGCGGCACAGCCACAAGCAGCGCCTCGTTTACAGTAACAGCACCCACTGCGGGCCTTTCAATAGGCTCATTTACTCCGACCATGGCCAATGTTGGAGGAGCGGTCACTATCGCCGGGACAGGATTTGACGTATTGGCGAATGACCGGGCGACATTCAATGGAATCCTCGCTTCTGTCGGCTCGGCTACCTCCACCAGTATCTCTGCGACGGTTCCGGCAAATGCAACATCCGGCCCAATTGCCATCGCGACACCAGCAGGCAGTGCGGCAAGCAGTACAGATTTCTTCGTAGTTCCCACCGCTTATACGCCAAGTCAAGTTGACTTCACGGCTCAGATCGGACTCGGCGGATCGTATGTAGGAACGATCGTCAACGGAGGCGATATTGGGCTCGTTCTGTTCAATGGAATTCTGGGACAGGAGTTTAACCTTCAGGTAAGCGGATCAACCGTTACGAGTGGAACCATCTCAATTCTGAATCCTAACGGCTCGCTTCTGGCTCAGTCCGCAATCGGTGCCGGCAGTTCACTACTCAGTGGCTTAGTTGCTCCGGCAACTGGAACCTATACGATTCTTGTGGCTAGCGGCCCTGGGACCACGGGAACTGTAACTCTGAGTTTGCTCAGCCCCTCTGTATCTTCTATTACCCCAGGGGCAACTCAGACAGTTACAGCCAATACGCCTGGGCAGAGCGTGCTGTATACGTTCAACGGCACCGCAGGGCAGTTTGCCAGTGTGCAGCTAACGAACAACAACTTTACTGCCTGCAATGTCAACATCAGCATCCTTAACCCGAATGGATCGACTCTGGCTTCAACGGGTGTATGTGGCGGATCGGGGATACTGAATTCAGTCGCATTGCCAACCTCTGGAACATACACCCTGGTGATTGCTCCCCAGAACGGAGGTACCGGCAGCGCCAACGTCACCCTGTCAGTGTTCAACCAGCAGACGGGCACGATTATCCCCGGAACACCGGATACCGTAGCCATCAGCACACCAGGCCAAAGTGCTCAGTTGAAATTCTTTGGCACGGCGGGCCAGTTGGCCAGCGTGCAAATCCCCAATGCCACGCTCAACGGTTACGTGAATGTCAGCATTCTCAGCCCGGATGGCACGACTCTGACATCGATGAACATAAACGGTGGGAATTCTAACCTGGCCCCTGTAGCTCTGCCTTCGACCGGAACCTACACTGTGCAGATCGCTTCCTGCTGTGGATACCTGACTACCGGCACCGCCAGCGTCACCCTCTGGCTGGCCAACAACGTAGTAGGTCCGGCGATCGCGCCGGGAACACCGACATCGGTCACCATCAGCGCAGCCGGGCAGAGCCAGTCGCTTCCCTTCAGCGGCACGGCGGGTCAGTTGGCCAGCGTGCAGGTTTCTAACGCAACTTGGAACTGGACTGTTACTGTAAGCATCCTTGGCCCGGATGGCTCAATTGTGACATCGAGCAACACCGGCGGGGGTAATTCCAATGTAGGCCCTGTCGTTTTGCCGTCGACCGGAACCTACACGCTGGTGTTCTCCAACTTCAACGGAAACTTGACCACCGGCACCGCCAGCGTCACCCTCTGGCTGGCCAACAACGTGGTAGGTCCGGCGATCGCGCCGGGAACACCGACATCGGTCACCATCAGCGCAGCCGGGCAGAGCCAGTCGCTGCCCTTCAGCGGCACGGCGGGTCAGTTGGCCAGCGTGCAGGTTTCTAACGCAACTTGGAACTGGACTGTTACTGTAAGCATCCTTGGCCCGGATGGCTCAATTGTGACATCGAGCAACACCGGCGGGG
>Ga0326728_10021748_pt1 | contig 12010 bp, 10 predicted proteins | sample MB3enrmetagenome_FD_207602 | JGI IMG/M metagenome (GOLD analysis project Ga0326728, IMG submission 207602) | Lab enriched peat soil microbial communities from McLean, Ithaca, NY, United States - MB31MN | ecosystem: Environmental > Terrestrial > Soil > Wetlands > Peat | place: USA: New York... | reverse complement strand
GTTGAAAGCCAACGATCCCCCAAAACGGCAGTAGTCCCTCAGATGCATGCAGATTATTGAAAAACTCGCCCTGTCACGCAAAGGACCCCATGACCCGACTGGCAAAGCCTGGCTTCCATCTGCTTGCAAATCAGTTGCAGAACGCGGCCATTGGTAGTACAAGGGTCATCAGCATGAACCCAACGGCAAGGTGGGAACTCGGGGCCCCGCTGCGCTGGCGTGAACTCTACCGCGAAGCCGAACTCTACAAGGCGGCGGTGCGGGTTTACACCAAGCCGTTGTTTCAGTGGCGCAAGGCGCTTTCCACCTCCACGGACGGCCGCACGCTTTACGACCTTGCGGGGCGTGGTCTGCGCAGCCTGGACGCCATCCACCGCGCGCTCGTCCATGAGAACTTCGAGTTTCGCCCCGCCGTCGCCTTGACGTACAACTTTAATGGCAAGCACCGCACCCTCTACATTTCGCCCTGGGAGGAGCGCATTGTTGATTTCCTCCTCTACCGTCTGCTGACCCGCAAGCTGCACGCGTGGTTTTCTCCAAATTCCTACGCGTACCGCGACCGCACCTTTGGCCTCGACCGCTGCCAGGCGCGCATTGCCGGCATTTTGCGGTCGGAGCATGGCCCGCTCTATCTGGTCAAACGCGACATCAAGGACTACTTCGCTTCCGTCGATCATGAAATCCTGCTGGCGCGTTTGGCGCGGTTGGTGGAGGGTGATCATTACCTATTTGGCCTCTTGCGGCAGCGCGTGTGCTTCTTGTTTCAGGACGAAAGCGGCGCGCACCAGGCGGAGAGGGGGATTCCCTTTGGCGCGGCCATCGCCTGCGTGTTTGCCAATATCTATTTGACCGGTCTCGACCGCCAATTGGAGCGCATTCCTGAAATCCATTACTTCCGCTATGCCGATGACCTGCTGGTTCTCTCTTCGCGGCGCGAATCGGCCCTGCGGGCGCAAGAGTGCCTGGGGCAAGGCATGGAGGAACTGCGCCTGCAATTCAAGAGCAGCATGCAGACTGACCTGGTGCTGCGCGCTTCACCCGGCGCCGATGCGGTCTTTGACACGGCGCGGGAATTCCGCCACCTCGGATTGCTGTTCCGGGAAGGGGGCGGGGTAGCCCTTTCGCGCGACAAATCCCGCAAGATTCAGAACCTCTTTCGCTTTGCCTTCAGGCGCGCGCGCCGCCGCTGGAAGAAGCTCGCCGACCCTCTGGCGAAAGCCCAAGCGCTGGTGGACGTCGCCCGGGAAAGCATTCAGCAGGGCGTGCGCAACGTGGCGATCCTCGACTATTACTTGAAGCATGTGAACGATGAAGCGCAGCTCGGCCGATTAGACCGCTGGCTGGCGGAGGAGGTTTTGAGCCACGTGTTCGGTGGGCACAAGAAGGGCCATTTCCGGCGCATCGGATTTCGCCGGCTGCGCGCCATGGGATTGCCATCGCTGGTCCACCGGCGGCGGTTGATTCGTCGTGGGCGCGTGGAGAGTCCGTTTTTCATTTGGCAGAGGCAGAAAATTACCCGAGCCTTCCGGGGGACGGTTGCCAGGTTGCATCGCGCCGCAAGCGCCGATGCAGCCTTCTCTCCGCTCCCGGAAGCAGCAGCCAGCAAGTGCCCGTGAGCGAGGGCGGCTGCCTGTAGACGGGCGTTATGGAAGAACCGGCCGCTAAAGCGGCGGTTCGTTTTCTCCAACCGTCCCCCGGAGGGCTTGGCGTGTACGGGCTTAGGGAAAGAGATCACCCTGCCGCGCTCAGTTCGGCGGCAATGTGCTCGGAGGGGATGGCAAGGCGTCCCCGACTGGAGAATGAAAATGGCGTTTCTTGATTTCTTGACCGGTAAGATTGAGTGCCCGCGCTGCGGGACGCGTGGGGCCAAGGAGATCAACGGCCAGATCCACTGCCCAAACCCCACCTGCCCGTATTTCAGCAAGACCATGGGGAAGGGCGATGCAAACTCGCAGCGGCCTTCCATCACGATTGGTCAACCGGCCGATGTGGACACTGGTTACTCTGCCGGCCCGCCAATGCAGGTGACGGCCGGCACGGTTGCCATTCACTATCGGGATTTTCGCGGGCGGGAAAGAACCTTCGTGGGCCAGGCGGAGTCGGCCCATCGCGGCAAGAACCATATCAGTGTGAAGGTGGCCCCCAAGGGCGTACGCATCGTGCTGTCACGTGACCGCATCCTGAACCTCACCGAAGTGGAGGCGGCCTTCCCGCAGCGCGTCGCTCCCGGGCAGGATTGGCCCACCCCGCGCGAGCGCCAGGTTATGACCTATCACAAGAAACGCCGCAGCACTTCTCCCCTCTACGAGAGCATCCGGGCCAGGTACCCGAATTGGTAATTTGCCATTGTCACGGGGTAGGGGCTGACAACTAACGGCATCTTAGCCCTTCGCCGACTGCGCCTTCAAATAGGCCTTCCAGGGCGCCCAATAGTATTGCGGCCACCCTTTGGTGACGCCCCGGTGATCGTGCTGCGGCACCCCGGCGTGGACCAAGTCGATTCTGCCGCCGCCGGGCGCCTCGGAAAAGTGCAATATCAAGATGGAGTCGAGGTCGGAGACGGGCCAGTGGGCGGCGCGCCATGCTTGCACGATCATCTGGCCGGGAACCACCACGAGGTTTTTCCCCAAAAGCATTCCATCCCATGCCGTCCATTTTGCCCCTGCCCGCGCGCTCACTTTTGCCTTGCCTCCTGTGGCGGCGGAATGCTTTTGCGAGTCGGTAAACATTGCAAAGAGTTCTTCGGGGGAAGCCTTAAACGTCACCGATTGCACGATGGGTTTGGTCACCTTGTTCCTCCACTTGTGAAGTGTGCCCGGGTTGAGAGTATTCTACCACCCCTAACGACTTCATGCCGGGGCTTCGGCGATGGTCCGGCCGGGTAGGAAGAATTCTTGTCTTTGTGGCCGTGTCCACGAGAAGCCGATGCGCCCCGTTTTTGAGGGGTCCGGGGTTCTTCCCTTGCAATAGACCACCAATCGGCCGTCTGGGCGCGGGTTTGAATGCATCAGGCCGGATTCGCTCTAATTGCACGGTAAGAGCCGCAGACCTCAAAGGCGGAGGTCTGCGCTACGGTTGCTTTACATCGGCATTTGCGCTGGGCGGTTCGCGGAAGTATAGTGATTGAGGATCAGGGCAGAGGGCGGGGCGAGTTATTCGCCGTCCCAGCGAGATCAAGAACCCATGCAGTCAGACCGTTTCTACCAACTTCTGAACCTCAACCGGGTGGTGCGCAGCCATCGGGTGAAATTCGCCGGCCTGCTGGGCATGTACTGGCTTCGTCAGCGGCACTTATGGCTGCGCTTTGATCCGGTCATGTCCTGCAATCTGCGCTGCCAGATGTGCTACTTCAGCGACCCGAACTTTACCCGGGAAAACACCGGGCGTTTCACCCCCGCGGAGATTGAGCGGATTGCGGAGGTCTTTTTTCCCTGGGCTGTGCAATTGTATGTGGGCTGCGGGACGGAGCCCACCACTTACAAAGGGTTCGTGGACATCATCGCTCTGGGCAGGAAGTACAAGGTCCCCATGGTGGGCATGGTGACCAATGGCCAGTTGCTCGCGCCCGAGCATCTGGAGAAATTGGTGGAGTTGGGGCTGGATGAGTTGACCCTCTCCACCCACGGCGTCAGGCGGGAGACTTATGAGCGGCTGATGCGCCGCGCTTCCTTCGACAAATTCCTCGAAGTGCTCGACCAACTTGAGGCCATTAAGAAGCGCCGCGGTTCGAGCCGGCCGCAAGTGCGCCTGAACTACACCGTCAACGCGGAAAACCTGGAGGAAATGGCCAGCTTCTTTGATGTCTACGGAAAGTACACGCTGCGCACCTTGCAGATCCGCCCCATCGTCGACCTGGGGAATACCGAATGCACCGATAAGGATATGACGCCGCACATCGCAAGGTACAACCAGATTCTGGGGGGAATCGAGCGGGCATGCCGGGAGAAGGGAATTCGCCTGCTGGCCAATTATGAGGACGTAACCTACGAAAAGAAGACCACACGCGCAGCCTTGGCTCCCGAGGTGGTGGTTTATCTCAGCCCCAAGGACCTCTCCAAGCCGGGATTTGATTGGCGGCACGAAACCTACCGGGAATATTGCCGGCGGATCCGCTGGCCGCGAACCCTGCTCAAGAAAGTCTTCACCCGCGCCGCGGAGCTGGAAGCGCCCTCACCCTACCTTTCCTACAAGGTTATCGATTAGCGATCAGGGAAGCCGCTGTTCCATGCATCCCGCGGCTGGGTTTGTGCCTGGCTGCCGCAAGTGCCTCTTGTCCGCGGCGGGACGCCTCTTGCTCATATGCTTCTGCGGCATAACAGAAGGCGCGATCGAAAAAGTGGCCAATCAGACGGTAGATTTCTTGCTCCCGGTGGAGGTCCAGGGCCGACTCCGCCAACATGAAGGCGCCAATAGATTCCCGCAGGTGGTCCTTGGTGAGAACCAGCGCCCAGAGGACTTCGGAAAAGGGGATGCCCTCCTTGCAGCGCTGCGCTCCGAGCTCTACATACCAGGCTTGAATCGTCTGCTCCGAATTCTCCAGCAGCCAGCGGCCCAGGTGCTGGTAAACCTCAAACAGCCGGCGGTGCAGTTCGCTTTGGGAAAGCCGGTGATAAGAAGGAGTGTGCGCGTTGGTTTGCAGCATCTTCACGGCGCCCCCCGTAAGGTCTTCTGCGTGGGTTTCGATGATCCTGATAAGTTGGGCAGAAAGCATGGCACTCTCCCTCCGGGGGCGCCTGGCGCAACCAGAAACATTATATCACTTCACGATATAAGTTCAAAGGGTGGGGCTGGGCTTTCCCGCCTACTTTGTGCCCACCATCAGGCTCGACGGCCCGGGCAGCCGGATTTCCCGGACATCCTGGAATCCCGCCCCGCGCAGCCACGCGCTGTACTCATCGTAACTGTAGGTGCTGCCCGCCGGCGTTCCCACCAGCATATTCAGGGCGAAGAGCGCCGCCTGCTTGGGAGCGGTCTTGTCCGCTTCCAGGATGAAGTCCTGGATCGCCACGCGCCCGCGGGGCTCGAGGGCTTCATAACAGCGGCGGAGCAAGTCCTGGTTTTCCTCCGGGCTCAGCATGTGGCAAATGGCGGAAACCAGAATCAGGGTATACCCTTTGCCCAGAGGGTCGCGCCGCAAGTCGCCGGCGCGGGTGTCCACGCGGTCATCGAGGCCCGCCGCGTGGATGTGACCCTGGGCGATGGGCAGCACGGGTGGTACGTCAAGCACCGTCGCGCGCAGGCTTTCACAAGCTTTGGCGAAGGCGATGGAGTACGCGGCCGATCCTCCGCCCACGTCCAGCAGGCGGTCATGGGGCGCAGGTCCAACCGCCTGCACCACCAGCGGCGCGCGTTCCGCGGCATTACGATGCATGGCGGCGATGAAGGGTTTGGTCCAGTCGTCGCCGCGATCCGCCATCTCCTGGTGGCCGACCGCCGTGCCGGCGCGCACGCACTCCGTCAGGTTCGACCAGCGATGCCAGATGTTCGCGGTGTGGAGCAGCCCGTGGCGGGCATCGTCCTTGGAGTCCTCCGCGAAATAGCGCGCCGTCACCGGCGTGGTGCGGTAAATTCCCTGCTGCTTCGTCAGCATGCCCATGGCGGCAAGCGCATTCAGCAGCATTTCCGTCGAGCGCGGGTGGGTGGAGATCTTCTGCGCCACCTCCGCCGCCGTGGCCCCGCTGCCCACCGCCGTGAAGACGTCGAGTTCCAGGGCGGTCAACAGCGCGCGGCTTTCCATCCAGCCGCGTAAGGTGGTGTTCAAATCGTCGGGCAGAACGCCGGAGGCCTCTTTGGCGCTCTGCGCCGCCATGAATTTGGCGCGGTTGGATTGGATTTCCGCCTGCAGGGCGTGCTCGTTCTGATTCGCCAGACGCTCCAGCACCCGGCCCTCGACAAAATGTGAATGGACGAGTTCGGGAACGTCTTCCGGCCGCACCCCCGAGTACCAGATGCCTTCGGGGTAGACCACCAGGTTGGGGCCGCGCTCGCAAACCCCCAGCGAGCCGCAGGTTGTAATCTGAACTTCGTCCGTCAACCCGCGCGCCGCCACTTCCTTGCGCAAAGCCTCAATCGTGGCCGCCGAACCCTTGGCCCGGCAGCAGGGAACTCCCTCAGGTTTCATCTGGTCGCAAATGAAAACGTGGTAATGAAAAGGTTGCATGATGACCTCGCAGGTCCATGATTTCGATTAGGCGCCCCGAACCCACCGTGGGGGGCCGCCGCGTCTGTTTCCCACCGTCACTTGACTGTGAAGTATACCGCCGTTTGGGCGGGGAGGGAGCAGGTTATATAATCACGCCATGCCGGTCGATACTCGCCTGACCTACGACGACTTCTGCTTGCTGCCCGACGATGGCAAGCGGCGTGAGATTATTGAAGGAGAATTGTTGGTGACGCCGTCACCGCAAACGCCGCACCAGAGAGCTGTTGGCCGCCTATTTATCCGTCTTGGCTTTTTCGTGGAGAGCCATAAGTCGGGAGAAGTATTTGTCGGCCCCTTCGATGTGGTGTTTTCCGAGTTCGATGTGGTTGAGCCGGATATTCTGTACATCTCGAGGGCTCACGCCGGCATCCTGACAAACAAGAATGTGCAAGGCGCTCCCGATCTCGTTGTCGAGGTGTTGTCGGAAAACACATCTCGCGTTGACCGCTCCGTTAAATTGAAACTGTATGGGAAGTTCGGTGTGCAGGAATATTGGATTATCGATCCCGAAGGTCCTTCCGCCGAGATTTACCGGCGTGGGGAAGAAGGCTTGACCTTGGTTGCCAGGCTCTCCGCAGAAGATGCGCTGACTTCGCCACTGTTCCCCGGATTCAGTTTGCCCCTCCGTAAACTCACCGAATGACCCCTTAAGCAGCCGTCGCGATTGCGCCGGAACGAAGATGGCGGTTTAAGCTGAGCGCATGATTCTGGTTAAGATTATTTTTGCCCGCCGCGTGGCATCTTGGGGAGCATGAAACTCGATGATCAGCGGACCCTCAAGCCTCGGGGTGACTGCTGAAGTTATTGCCGCTTTACATCCGTCGTCTTCCTGCCTCCGCCCTTGAGAGAGATTTACGAAACAGATCGCGAACGAATTCGCCCATTAACCATGTAGTGTCTCGATTCGCTGTGGCTATGCTAAATGGGGTATTGACAAGGATGAGTTTGAGCGTTACCATCATAATGACCATTCGAAGTGGAGATGTTCTATGCCGTTTACCTTAACCTCCTCGCTCTTGTCTCTATCGTCGCTGAGTTCACTTAATTCAGTGGGGGCGGGGGTGTTTGGGTAAACTGACATACAGGAAAAGCCCAACAGCCGCCTCTAAAAAGGCGGCTTTTTTATTTGGCGCGGATGATGCAAACGGCAGACATGGCGGTCTCAAAAATCGCTTCTTGTGGGTTCAACTCCCTCTCCGCGCACCAGGTTTTTCCCGCTGTGGCGCAATTTGGCGAGACGCAACGGTCTCAGAAGCCGTTATTCATGGTGGTTCGAATCCACCCAGCGGGACCAATTTATGCCCAAGTGACGCAATTGGCAGACGTGCCAGCCTGAGGGGCTGGATGTTGGAGGTTCGAATCCTCTCTTGGGCACCGGAAGAATGGCCGAGCGGCAAGGCACCGGGTTGCTAACTCGGAGTCTGGGTAAAACCGGCGCAGGTTCGATCCCTGCTTCTTCCGCCAAGGAGGGCGCTGCTAAACGGTTGGCAACTGGTCCTGAAAACCAGGGGAGGGTAAAACCTCGGGGTTCGACTCCTCCGTCCTCCGCCACTTTCTGGGAGCGTAGCAGAGTTGGCATATGCGGCAGGCTTAAACCCTGCGTCTTTTGTGGGTTCGAATCCCACCGCTCCCAAGGGATTTTAAAACTGAGGCACCACCTCTGGTCGTCGAATGTTGACGCCTTTCGAAAGGGTCTGTTACCATGAACAATTAACCTGGCGGAGAATTTTACATGAAGGTGGGTGTGCACACTTCGATTGCCGGCGCGCTGGAGAACGCGGCGCATCATGCCAGCAAGATTGGGTGCGACACCTTCCAGATGTTTTCCGCGAATCCGCGCGGCTGGCGGACGCTTGATCCCGCCCCGGGGGAATGCGAGGCCTTCCGGGCGGCGCTCGAGTCCCACGGCCTTTCACCCGTCGTCATCCACGATAACTATTTGATTAACCTGGCGTCGTCCGATGCGCTTATTCGGGAAAAATCCATCGCCGCTTTCCGGCGCGAACTGGCGCGCGCCCTGGCTTTAGGGGCGGATTTCCTGGTCACGCACCCGGGCAGCGCCAAGGGAGCCAATCCCTCGGCCGCGATCGCCATCTGCGTGGAATCTCTCCGCCAGGCGGCCGCAGGTTTGAATCTCGATGGGTTGACTATCCTGATCGAAAACACTGCCGGGCAAGGAACGGCCATTGGGCGCAGCTTCGAAGAGGTGGCGGAGATCATCGCGGGCGCGGAAAAGGACTTGCCCGTGGGCGCCTGCATTGACACCGCGCACAGTTTTGAAGCGGGATACGCCATCCACACGGCCGCCGGGCTGGCTGCGGCGATCGGCGTGAAGAAAGTGCGGGTGATTCACGCCAACGATTCCAAAACCGCTTTTGGCTCCCACGCGGACCGCCACGAGCACATTGGCAAAGGGCAAATCGGGGCCGCGGCTTTTAAGCGCATCGTGCGCCACCCCAAGCTGAAAAGTATCCCGTTCATCTGTGAGACTCCGGTGGATGATCCGGGTGATGACGTTCGCAACATTCGAATGATGCGCAAATTGGCAGGGGTCGATGCCCGTGGTAAACGCCGATAGCTGGTGGGATGGCCTGGTGCGCGACCGGTTTCAGGCGGTGCTGGAACTGGTTCTGGACGCCATGTCGGATGACTACGTGACGGTGGAGATTATCCTCCAGACGATCAACGAATGGGATGCCGGCAGCCGTCCGGAGTCCTGGGAGGCCAGAAAAGCAGCTCCGGTAACCCGTCCTGAGGTCCTCCAGGCCTTGCGGGAGTTGACCCGCGAAGGCTTCGCGCAGGCTTACATTTTCAATGGCCCGGAGGCTTACGCCGTGGATTTTCAGACGGGAAAAATCCGCGACCTCTGGTTTTATCCGACCCAGCGGGGGATCGATGCGGTAAGGCGGTTTCCGGGCAAGGACTAAACTCACGAAGCGGCAGGCGGTGGACGAAAGGAAGGAAATTCTGAATTAAGAATTCTGAATTCTGAAAAAGGGCAGCCAGTTTCCCCGGCACGGAATCCCCAATTCAGAAATCCACTTCCAGAATTCATTGTTGGTAATTCATAATTCATAATTCAGAATTCAGAGTTAAACCCATGGACCCCAACTACAATCCACAAGACATCGAAGCGAAATGGCAAAAGCGCTGGGCTGAGGAAAAGCTGTTTGCCACCGAGGCGGAGCCCGGGCGCCCGAAGTATTACGTGCTTGAAATGCTGCCTTATCCCTCGGGCGACATTCACATGGGACACGTGCGCAACTATTCGATTGGCGACGCGCTGGCGCGCTACATGGGGATGAAGGGCTTCAACATCCTGCACCCGATTGGCTGGGACGCCTTCGGCTTGCCCGCGGAAAACGCCGCCATCAAGCACCAGCGGCACCCATCGGAATTTACCTTCAGCTACATCGATCGCATGCGCGGGCAGCTCCAGCGACTGGGGGTAAGTTACGACTGGCGGCGCGAGATCGCCACCTGCGTCCCCGAGTACTACCGCTGGAACCAGTGGTTCTTCCTGAAGATGTATGAGCGCGGACTCGCCTATCGCAAGCAGAGCCGGGTGAACTGGTGCCCGCAGTGCGAAACTGTGCTGGCCAACGAGCAGGTGGTGGACGGCTGCTGCTGGCGGCATGAGGATACGCCGGTCATTGAGCGCGACCTGGAACAATGGTTTCTGAAGATCACGGACTATGCCGAACAGCTCCTGGACGACATGAAACAGATGGTGCGCTGGCCGGAGCGCGTGCTGACCATGCAGCAGAATTGGATCGGCAAATCCGTCGGCACGTTGGTGGATTTCACCGTCGACGACCTCTGGAAACCGCTGCGCATCTTCACCACGCGCGTGGACACGATTTTCGGCTGCACGGCGGTGTTTCTGGCGCCCGACCATCCCCTGGTGGAAATGCTGCTCGCCAATTCCAAGGAACCCACGCGGCTGCGTGCCGAGGTGGAGAGAATCAAGTTCTCCTCCATCCAGGCGCGGGTGGAAGCGGATCTGGCCAAGGTGGGCGCGGACACGGGCTTTACCGCACGCAATCCCTACAATGGGGAGTCGGTTCCCATCTGGCTGGCCAATTTCGTGTTGATGGAATATGGCACCGGCGCCATCATGGCCGTGCCCGCGCACGATGAGCGCGACTATGAATTCTGCACAGGTTATGGCTTGCCCGTTCGCACCGTAATTGTGCCGGAAGGCGCCGCGGCCAACGCCGAGGCCAACGCGCCGCTGCACGCCATGGTGGACTATGGGCGCCTGGTGGACTCCGGGCCCTACACCGGACTTAAGTCGGAAGAGGCCATCGTGAGAATGACCCGCGACGCCGAGGCCAACGGATTCGGCAAAGGGACAGTGCAATATCGCATCAAGGACTGGGGAATCTCCCGCCAGCGTTACTGGGGCACGCCCATTCCCATGATTTATTGCGAGACGGATGGAATTGTCCCCGTGCCGGAAAACCAATTGCCCGTGGTGCTGCCGCCCGACGTCAAGCTGACCGGGCAGGGGCGCTCACCGCTGGCCAATGTGCCGGAATTCGTGAATACCACCTGCCCGAAGTGCGGCAAGCCGGCGCGGCGCGAGACCGACACCATGGACACGTTCATGGATTCCTCCTGGTACTTTTACCGCTATACGGACCCCACCATCGCGACGGCGCCGATTAACAAGGAGGCCGTGAAGTATTGGTTCCCGGTCGACCAGTACATCGGCGGCATCGAGCACGCCATCCTCCACCTCATTTACATGCGCTTCTTCACTAAGGTCATGCGCGATATCGGCCTGGTGGATTTCGACGAACCCGTGGCCCGCCTGTTTACGCAGGGCATGGTGATCAAAGACGGGTCAAAGATGTCGAAGTCCAAAGGAAACGTCGTGGACCCCACCCAGTTGTTTGCCAAGTACGGCGCCGATACCACGCGCCTCTATATCCTTTTCGCCGCTCCGCCCGAAAACGATCTGGAATGGAGTGATTCGGGCGTGGAAGGGGCATTTCGATTTCTGGGCCGTGTCTATCGCATGGTGGCGAAACATGCGGATAAACTCCAGGGCGTGGGGGCCGGGAACTTGACGGCCCAGGAACGGGCCTCTCTGACGCCCGAGGAGCGCCGGCTGGTGCGCAAGGCCCATCAGACGTTGCGGCGCGTGACCGAGGATATGGAAGAGCGCTGGCACTTCAATACCGATATCTCTGACGCGATGAAGCTGGTCAATGAATTGACCGACTTCGACGCGGCGGCGGAGGCGGGAACAATTCGCCCCGCTATTCTGAAGACGGCGCTGGAATTTCTGGTAACCATCCTCTCGCTCTTTGCCCCGCATGTTGCGGACGAACTCTGGGAAGGGCTTGGCCACTCCGAGCCGCTTCTGAAGGCATCATGGCCGGCCTTCGACGCGGAACTGGCGGCTGAAGATGAGCTGGAATATCCCGTGCAGATTAACGGCAAGCTGCGCGCGCGCATTCAGGTGGCGGCCAGCGCCGGCGAAGAAGAGGTACGCGCCAAAGCGCTGGCCGATGAGAAAGTCATTCAGCACCTGGCGGGGCTGCGGGTGGTGAAAGTCATTGTCGTGCCGCAAAAGCTGGTGAGTATTGTGGCCAGGTAGGTGTGGTGGCAAGCCACGCCAACTGCTTTGCGGACTCAGTTGGATAGGAGGCGCAATATGGGACCCATGGCACTTTTGCTGAGATTCCATTTTCACGGTGGCCATGTTGGATTGTTGGCTGTCGTTGGCGTAATTGTGCTCGTCGTTGTGGTTTTCCTGCTTGCCAAGAGCAAACCTTGAGATGTCATGTTGATCAGATG
>Ga0326728_10021747_pt1 | contig 12010 bp, 4 predicted proteins | sample MB3enrmetagenome_FD_207602 | JGI IMG/M metagenome (GOLD analysis project Ga0326728, IMG submission 207602) | Lab enriched peat soil microbial communities from McLean, Ithaca, NY, United States - MB31MN | ecosystem: Environmental > Terrestrial > Soil > Wetlands > Peat | place: USA: New York... | reverse complement strand
GGACGGCCCTTTCCAGAAGATCTTCGGCACTTCCCCGGGCACAACGCTCACTTCGATGTCGGCTGCGCCCCGCCCGCCCTCGGCGTCCGGCACGTCCTGAATATTTATGTCCCGGAGGTCCCACCAAGTCGGCGGGCTCCAGCTTTCGAGCCAACTTGACTCATGTCTGACATTGTAGCGGCTGGCCTCGACAACGGGTGCGACGCCCACTGAGACCCAATGCCGTGGCAGTCTCCACAGCCGCCCGTCTGGGTCCCTGCATAAGACCCGCATGGGCCAGTAGTCGTTCCATGCCACCCCATCCTGGCCAATCAGCATCGGCAAACCCTCGGGAAGATTATGCAAGTCGAGGCGTCGTGTCATGGCCGGTTGCTCGGGAAGCACCTCGACATCCACGTTGCGGCCCGCCAGGGCGGACGCCAAATCCTCGGGCAGGTTTATCTCTTCAAGCCGAAACTTCTCGCTGGGAAGCGTGAGTTGCTGCGTCAGTGGCATTGCCTGTCCAGAAGTGTTTGAAGATGGGCCGCATGCACAGGAGTGCATCACTGACAATATACATCGGCGTTCAACGGAATTTGCGGATGTATACTCACACCGGGCTGGAATTCCGAGACTGCGCATGGCTCCACGGGGGAATCCGATGAAAATCTGATGCGCTGGAACGGGGTTTGTATGACAGTATTATGGTAGTATCCGAAGGGTAAATTCGTATACTTTGGGTATTAAATCCGATGCGCTGCACAAAATACATTGAAAATTCAACATCTTAAAACTTGCAGATTTTCCTGATAAAACCATACATTTGCCTGCTTGGATTATGAGTCCGCTGCTCTAACCAACTGAGCTATGGGCCCTCGAACGACCCGGAAGCCGATGGTGAATTTTCCCATCCCGCAACTTATCGTTCGAGAGTGAGTTTAACATGAAATCTTCCCGGTGGTCCGGGTAAGCAAGACCATAAGCAAGGACCATTCCCCCTGCCCGTCGCGAATGGGATACTGACGTCCTCACGCTCTCACCTCCCCAATCCGACCGGCTCCACGAGTCGGGTTTCGGTAAGCACGTTAGCGGCCGAGCACCTCGCCCGCAAATTGCGGGATAGTCCCTGGCTCAGGCAATTGGTGCCGTTCTTGAACTCAAAAAGGACGCGGGCAATACTGTGACCTATGGAAACCAGTGCCCCTTTCCAACCTCTAACTCCGATGCTTCTCTGACCAAGCCTGCTTCGCCGCCGAGTTCCGCCGCAGGCCAACCTGTTCCAGGGAGGGCACCGTTTTCAGGAAGATTGACAGGGGCCCTTTCCGACCTTAGTGGGTGTCCACACACAGAGAATTTCCCGGAATACATCAGATTCGGTCTGGGTTAATGGGATGGAGGGAGAGCGCTGTTCCAATACTCGGAATCGCGGGTCCTTGCGCCACGGACGGCAGACCTGCCTGACAATTGCGTTCGACAGCGGTCAGATATATGTTATCGGACGGGCTGGAGGTCGATCATGGGCATTCCGGTCGGGAATCCGCCTCGACATCAAACCACCTCAATGCGGCAGGGTTTCCGCTTTCGATGGGTTTCCAGGGAGGAACCAGTGAAGACCTTATATTGGCGAATGTGGCTGATTCCTGTGCTTGTTGCTTTTGCATGCTCCCCTGTGGACGGGGCTCCCATATACCCCGCCATTCGAGCGTGCTGGGGAACAATGGCGTTGACCCCGGCTCAGGGGATCAGCCGCATCACCATCGACACGCCGAAGACGATGATTCCACCTAACGGAGGATGCCCACTCGAAGGGGCGGCGTTCAGGCTGAGCGAGAATCCCGTCCTGGACTTCTGGATACGAGTTCACGGCAGCCATACGGCAGCCTTCAACGTGGCTTACGACAAAGGCGGCATCGCCTTGCCGGGCCATGTGAATTACGCGAATCATGTCATCAATATTGTCGGGACGCAGGTAGGCGTCACGGAAATCGGCGATCTCGCCCCCGTTAATGATGATACGTGGCATCACGTGGTGTTTGATTTAGGTTACGCACTCGAGGCTGAGTCGAATAACCTGCCGAGGAGAGTCGATGAAGTTCAAATCTCCATTTACGATCACCAGGGATCCTTGGATTTGTTCGCCGGGGCAACGGCCCAGGCCTATCCGACTACGCTTGAGATCCGGGATATAGTCCTGCGCGCGCGAACTCCGAACGAGCAGTATTTCAATGACCACTCGTTCTCCGTGACTTCAGCGGCGATCGGAGGCTCCAGCAACGGCAGCAGCAGGTTCCTCGTGGGAGGATTTCTGGATTCGAGGCGGCCCTTAAAAGGAGTCCGCATTGTGGTGGATGGCGCCAACGGTCCGGCGGCTGGCGAGTCGCTTGGGGACATTCAGGGCCGCAGGGACTTTGCGTTCGTGGTGAATGTTCCATATGGGACGTCCACAGCCCGCGCGAGAATCGTCGACGGAGCTGGAAAGGTGTTGGGGGAGCGGGAACTAAAACTCTCTCCGGAACTCCGGTACTTGCGTGCAGCCACGGTCAATATGATTCCCAACAGCCACAATGATATTGCCTGGCTTGACACACCGGAAGCCACGGCGAATTGGCGCCGGGACAAGGTTATCGGACCAGCCATTCCGCTTCTTGAGAAGCATCCCAATTACCGCTATGGCATGGAGACGAATCTATATCTCATGGAGTACCTGAACCGCGTCCCGACGCAGGCGGAGGTGGTCCGCAAGCTGATTGCGGAAGGCCGGCTGGCTTTCGGCGCGACCTATAATCAGCCCTACGAATCCCTATGGTGCGGCGAGAGCCTGGTACGGCAGCTCTATTACGGACGGAAATGGCTGAAAGAGAACCTCGGCCCGGGTGTGGATACGGTGACGGCCTGGGGAACCGACCCACCCACTGTTGCCATGCAAATGCCGCAGATTCTCGCCAAGTCGGGTGTCAAGTTTTTCATGTTGGGCCGCTACCGGCCCGGTATCTTTGACTGGTACAGTCCGGACGGCTCCAAGATTGTGGTCGGGTCGCTGGGAATATACGGGCGCCTGAGTGCATACCTGACGCCCTATGACCCGGTCGATGTCGCTCGCCAGCTGCCTTCACTTTTGCGCAACTGGGATAACTTCTACCGGGAACATAAGATCCCTGCTCAGTTCCCGATTTCCGATATGAACGATTATCTGCCGCCGACCAAGGAATTGATCACGCTCGCTGATCAATGGAAAACCGATGCCCAAGAGAAATACGGTGTTCCGTTGAACCTGAAGTTCGCCACCGGCGAGGAATTCATGGAAGCCGTCACGGCTGACCCGAATACCAGCCTCCCTGAGGTTCGTGGCGAATGGCCCAACGTTTGGGCGTATATTCACGGCCCGACGCACCACGATACTGTGTCAGCGGGCCGGGAAGCTGCATGGGACCTCGTAGCCGCCGAGAAATTCTGGACACTGAGGAATCTCGCTTCGGGCGGCAGTGAAAGGTATCCCAGCGAAACCTTCGATCAGGCATGGATGGCGCAGATTTACCCCGATCACGGTTTTGGCGGCCTGAACGGCGACATAACTGATGCGGTCTTCGAAGCAAAAGAGAAGGAGGCCTTGCTGCTGGGCAGAACGCTGCTGAACAGTTCGGTGGAGTGGGTGGCCAGCCATGCCACGCCGCTCGATCAGCAACGCCTCAAGCTTGTGATTCTTAACCCCCTCTCCTGGGACCGTTCAGGACCAATTTGGGTTGAGATCCCAACGCCTCCCGATCATGACGCTGTGATCATGGATGCAACAGGCAAGAGCCTGACGGCGCAGCGCGTGCCTCAGGCAACTGGCGGGACAACCCGCTACATCATCGAGACCACGAATATTCCGGCTAATGGGTATTCGACCTTCGCGGTTGAGTTCAAGGCGCGCAGCCGGGCCACAACGGGTACGGAAGAATTCAAGAACAAGACATTTGAAAATGCCTTCTATCGTTTACAGTTTGCGCCGGGAGGTCTCAAGAGCATCTACGACAAACAACTCGGGAAGGAGATGCTGAATCCCGAGAAGTTCCTGGCCGGTGAAGTCTTCATGCTTGACTCCGTGGGCTGGGATGCACACGAAGAAGGGGATTTTCAACACCCTTCGTGGGCTAACGTCGAGAAAATGGGCCAGTATTCACCCCCATGGCGCGTGATTGAATCAGGGCCGGTAAGGACCGGCTGGCGACTCGAGACTCCGTTTCACCAGGCAACCGTGCGCCTGGATCTTTTTGCCTATGAAAGGTCCAAGAGAATCGACTTTGACGTCCAGATCCTTCACTGGTCGGGGGAAAAGAACAAAGAATTTCGAATGGCTCTGCCCGTGAACATTCCGGAGGCTGAAGTCGCTTATGAAGTTCCCTACGGAGCCATCGAGGTCGGCAAGGATGAGATTGAGGGCGTACCGTTTCCAGGTTGGTACAGTCGGACAGCCAGGGAGATCCACCCGCGCGAAGTCCAGGACTGGGTTTCGGCAAGCGACGGCAAGTGGGGCGTAATGCTTTCTTCCTCCGTCTCGGTGATGGATTATCTCGATGCCGATGAGAGGAAGGACCGTGTGACGCTGCTGCAGCCGGTCCTGCTCGCTTCAAGGAGAAGCTGCCACGGCCGTGGAAACTGGTACCTGCAAAAGGGAGACCACTCCTATCATTTTGCTTTCACCTCATTTGCCGGAGACTGGCACAGCAATTTCAGATTCGGAAACGAAGTGAACAGCCCATTCCCTTCGGCTGTCACATTGCCGCAGGCCACATCGCCCGCCCTCCCCTCGTCGTTGAGCCTCTGCCGGGTCTCAGAGCCGAGTTACATCGTGAGTGACATCAAGATCGCCGACGACCAGAAGGGAATCATTGTGCGAGGCTACGAAATGGCAAACCGAGATTTGGAGGTTACTCTTAAGTTTCCGCTTCAAGTAGAGGGTGCGAACCCGACCAGCTTGATTGAGGAAGACGTTTCCGGACCTCTTCATGTGTCGGGCGGGCAATTGCAGTTCAAAGTCGGACACAGGGCCATCAACGCCTTCAGAGTCGTTGGGAAGTGGAGCAACCAAGGCCCCTCCTTGAAGTAATTCCGCGGCTGGAGTAGGCAACGGTGAAGTAAGGATTGCAGCGCCGCCGCCGGCCGGGACGGGAAGCCGCCGGGATCTTCCAAGCGCGGCGTGCGGGCCTTCATGCCCGCGGTATCGTGGGTCGGCCACATTTGCCAAGCGTGTCTGCTCCCGTACCAGAGCATGGCTGGCCACAATGAGTTTAGTGGGCATGCTGCCTGATGCTTGCCTAATCGTGCACTTCTGTGGAACTTTTAGCGGCAATCACGGGGGGCCCTGCTACAGGGTCGAGTGGGGCCGAGATGGACCAAACAAGAGCTATAATAATCCTTTAGTCACAAAGAGGAGAATTGATGCTCTACAGAAAGGTGGCGAAAACGGGTGATCAATTGTCGATCCTGGGATTCGGCTGCATGCGTCTGGCACAGAAGAATGGCCGGATTGACGAAGAGCGGGCGGCACGCCAGATCCGCTACGCCATCGATCACGGAGTGAACTACATCGATACGGCTTGGCCCTATCATGGAGGTGAAAGTGAGCCGTTTGTCGGCCGCGTCCTCGCCGGCGGTTATCGCGAGCGGGTGAAACTCGCCACTAAGCTGCCGGCCTGGCTCGTCCAAAGCCGTGCGGATATGGACCGCTTTCTCGACGCGCAGCTCAAGAAACTTGCGACGTCGCGGATCGACTACTATCTGGTCCACTCGGTTAATGGAACCACTTGGGACAGAGTGGCGGCGCTCGGCGTCGCGGAGTTCCTCGACCGGGCGCAGGCGGACGGACGAATCGTCAACGCCGGCTTCTCATTTCACGGGCTCCGTGAGGATTTCAAACGCATCGTTGACGCCTATCCGTGGAAGTTCTGCCAGATTCAATATAACTATCTCGACGAGGAAAACCAGGCCGGTACCGAGGGGCTGCAGTACGCCGCTTCGAAGGGCCTCGGCGTGATCGTTATGGAGCCCCTGCGCGGCGGCGCGCTGGCCGCTTCTCAACAACCTCCTGCCGTCGAAGCTCTCTGGCAGGAAGCCGGAATCCGCCGGACTCCTGCCGAGTGGGCCCTGCGGTGGGTTTGGAACCACCCGGAGGCAAGCGTGGTCTTATCGGGGATGAACGATGAGGCGCAGGTGAAAGAGAACCTGAAAATCGCGGCGGACGCCCGCCCGGGTTCACTCACTGATGCGGAAGTCGGCCTGATCGCCAGAGTGGGCAGGAAATACCGCGAAATCATGAAGGTCGGCTGTACGGGCTGCGGGTACTGCCAGCCATGCCCCTCGGGCGTCAATATCCCCGAATGCTTTGCGCTGTTCAACGCCTTTCACACGTTCGGTCAGAAGCAGCAGGCCGCACTCCTTTACGTAGTGCGTACGGGAGGCGTAATGACTGGCCAGCCTGGTTATGCATCGCTGTGTTCGCACTGCCTGGATTGTGTCCAGAAGTGCCCACAGGACCTTGATGTTCCCGGTCTGCTGGAGCAGGTGGTAAGCGAGTTCGAGGGCGATGGGCTGAAGGAGCGTGAAGCCATGGCCCGCAGCTTCTTCGCCAGTTGAGCTTTGACGGTCGCGGGCTGGGTCGATTAAGCGCGGCCGCTCGACCCTGATGATGTTGCTGCCGTTCTGGTCATTACTGCACCAGCAGCAGATGCAACTCAGGCCATAGTCGGGGTGAACCCCGTCAGACTCCCTCGCCTGGAGCGAGCGCAGATCTGCTTTAGATGTCTGCGGTTCGGCCCCAATCGACGCTCTATCGCACCGGCTGCGGAAGCAGGTCGTGATAATTCGGGTAGGGCGGCTTCGGGTACGAGGGCAGGGGTTTCTTCTTCAGCAGGTCGAGAACCACCTCGACCGCCCGCTCCAGTTCCGGATCGTGGCCTTGCCGCACCAGCTTGGGGTCCAGTTCCACTTCCACGTCGGGCGAGATCCCGCGGTTCTCCACTTCCCACTGCCCTGTGATGCCGTAGATAGCCCAGCGCGGAGCGGTAACGGAACCTCCGTCGATGAGCTGGGGGTAGCCTCCAATTCCCACCAACCCTCCCCAGGTGCGGGTGCCGACCAGGGGGCCGACGCCGGCTTTGCGGAAGTACCACGGCATGGCGTCCCCGCCGGAGCCCGCGAATTCATTAATGATCATCACCTTGGGGCCATAAATTGCTTCCTGGGGTTCGGCATAGGCCTCGCCCTCGCGGCTCATCACTTGGCTCTGGACTGAGCGGTGCAGGTAATCGATGATGTAATCCGCCAATTCACCGCCGCCATTGAATCGCTCATCCAGCACCGCGCCTTGTTTCCCGACTTGCGCAAAGTAGTAGCGATTGAAGTTCGTGTAGCCCCCGCCGGCGGTGTCGGGCAGGTAGACGTAGGCCAGCCTGCCGCCGCTCAATTCGTCCACCTGGCGGCGGTTTGCTTCAATCCAGGCCAGATTTTGCAGTCCGGTTTCGCTATCGATCGGAACCACGGTAACTTCGCGTGAGCCCGAGCCGTCCGGGTTGGGGCCGACCTTGAGCACCGTCTGCTTTCCGGCCGTCTCCAGGAAGAAGCTATAGATGTTGTCATTCGCAGTCACATCGCGTCCGTTCACCCCCAGCAGGTATTCTCCTTCCTTCACGTTAACGCCCGGCTCTGTAAGGGGGGCGTGCAGTTGCGGGTTCCAATTCTCACCGTTGAAGATCCGGGAGAAGCGATAACGGCCATTTTCGATCTTGTAGTCGGCACCGAGCAGGCCCACTTTCACGATGGGGAGGTCCGGATGCTTGCCGCCTCCCACAAACATGTGGAGAACATTGATGTTCGCCAGCATCTCGCCGAAAAGATAATTCAGGTCGGCGCGGCTGGCGATGCGTTCGAGGTACGGCGCGTACACCTGCTCCGCCTTCTGAATATCGAGCCCGTGGAAGTGCGGGTCGTAGAAGAAGTCGCGCTCGATGCGCCACACCTCGTGGTACATCTGTTTCCATTCGGCACGGGGGACCACGAAGACTTCCAAAGCGTCCATCCTCAACATGCCTTTGCCGGGCTCCGGCGATTTTTCCGCCGGATTGATGAACCAGTGTTCGTCCTGGCGGTAGAGCATCTTCTCGCCGTTCGCTGAAAGATCGAAAGCCTGCACGTTGTCCACGATCTTTTCGGTCTTGCGAGTTTTGGGGTCAAACCTCTCGATTGTGGCGTGCGCCGAACCAGGCTCGATATCCACCAGGGGGACTTCCTCAAGGTAGAGGACGCCCTCCTTCCCGGCTAGGAGGCCGAGGTAATGGCGGGCGGGAATCGGCATGGCCAGGATACGCTGGCCGAGGCCGTCAAAATCGATCTGAACGGTGACGGGCTCGGGTTTCTTTTCGCCCTCCTTGGCTTTCTCCTTATTGCTGTCGGCGGCGGGTTTGGAGGCGGTCTCCTCCTTCTTGGCCTCCGACGGTTTTTCCTCGTCGCTTTCCGGAGCGACCGGCGAAGGCAGGTCCTTTTTCAGCACGGCCACATAGACGCTGCGGGTGACGGGATGAGCTTCACTCGTCATGTCGAGCCACCCCGTGCTCAGTCCCATATCGGTGCTGGCGGTGAAGTAGAGGTACTTCCCGTTCTTGTCGAAGTTGGGATAAAGCGCGTCGCTCATGCCGTCAGTGACTTGGGTGGCCTTGCGGCTCTCCAGCGAGTACACGAAGACGGCGCGCATGTGATTCTCAAGCTGCAGGGTGTAAGCCAGCCACTTGCTGTCGGGGGACCAGTTCACGTCGAATTCCTGCAGTGGCGAATCAAAGCGGTCCGTATCCACTTTGACGGGCGTGGGGTGGTCGAGGTCCACGTACCAGAGATTCAGCCGCTTGTCACTGTAAGCGATCTTCTTGTTATCAGGCGACCAGGCCGGCGCATAAAAGAAAGACGGCGGCTTGCCCAGGTCGATCTTCTTCACTGTTCCCCGGCCGTTCTGGTCGCGGATGTGAAGCGCGTACTCCCCTGACTCATCCGAAAAGTAAGCGATGGACTTCCCATCGGGGGACCATGCGGGGTCACGTTCCGCCACGCCCGGTGTGTTGGTGAGATTGCGCACATCGCCCTTCTCCGCGGGGACCGTGAGAACCTCACCGTGCGCCTCGAAGAGGGCCCGGGCGCCGGTCGGAGAAAGGCGCGCGCTGAGAATCTGCGGGTTCGAGACCTTCTCGAAGCGCGGCCGCACCTGCGGCATGTCGCCCGCCACCTGAATGTGCACTTCGTGAGACTTGCCGGAGCGCGGATCAAAAAGGTGAATCGAGCCGAACTGCTCATAGACGAGGCCGTTCGGGCCCGCGGCGGCGGACTTCAAATCGAATCCCTCATTCTTGAAGAGCGCCTTCACTTGCCGGGTCTTGAGATCGTAGGAAAACAGCGTGACCGGGCCGTCGCGGTCGGAGAGAAAGTAGACTCGCTCGCCGACCCACATGGGATCGAAATCGTTGGAGTCTTCGCGGGGAATGCGCACCACGCTGGAATCAGCCAAGTCGGCAATCCAGATACGCGCCGCATGGCCCCCGCGATAATGCTTGATGGCAATGTAGGCGTCGACCGCGCCCAGGCGGCGATTCCAACTGGGGACGTAGGCCAGATGCGTTCCGTCCGCGGAGAAGGACCCTTCCACACCCATGGGCAGGGGGAGAGCCGCGGGAAACCCTCCCGTCACGGGAACCGTGTAGAGCTTCTCGAAGCGCGAGTAGCTCGACCGCGTGGTGCAAAACAGTACGCCCTTGCCGTCCGGCGTCCAGCCGACGGCGACATCGGAGGCCGGATGAAAGGTGAGTCGGCGCGGTTCCCCCCCCACCGCCGGGACCACGTAGACGTCATCGTTCCCATCGTAGTTCCCCGTGTAGGCGACCATCGTTCCATCGGGAGAAAAAATCGGGCGGCTCAAGGTCCCGGCGCCCGTCACCAAGCGCTGGGCGTCACCTCCTTCGCGGCTGACGATCCAGATCTCGCCGCCATAGGCGAAAGCGATCTGGGTCTTGCTGAGCGTGGGACTTTGCAGCAAGAGCGGTCCGGATTCGGCCGAAAAAGTCAGAACAGAGGCAAAAAGTGTGAGAAGGCTGGTCAGCAGTATGCGACGCATAGGCTCTCCCAAGCGGTGTACCGCAAGATTCTAAGGTGCTCTCAAAAGCGAGAGTGTATCAATCCGTGCATCGCTGATTATCCCAGATTCTGGTTTTCGACTCTAGTCCCTAGGGAGACCCCGGCTCTGCCGGGGAGGTCGTAGAAGTTTGACAGTTCCCGGAGTGTGCCTTTAGGGGTGGTATCGCGTAGCAGCATCATCGAGCAGCCAAGCGCCGGGGTTCCGGCGCCTTGGAGTGCGGCGGCTTGACGCCGTCTTGGAATCAAACCGGAATTCGACAGAAGAAGGCGGTGGCCCGGGCCACCGCAGTCCAAGGCGGCCCCGGCGTGCGGGACCGCAGCCCTGGCTTTGTTAATTGTCTTCAGATCGATTGTGCCGAAGGCTCCTTCGGGTGCGGTGGCTAGGGAATACCCCAATTTCTGAGCTTGAGCCAGCGAAGCTGCCAGCGTATGATCCTTCGGGAAACAGGGCTGAGCAGGGGAATCTCACTGGGCGGGGTCTTCAATGATTGAGCATTTCTGGCTGGGCATGGCCGTCATCTTCATCAGTGGGGCGATGAACGGGAGCTTTGCGCTGCCGTTGAAATACTCTCGTTCCTGGCGATGGGAAAACACCTGGCTGGTCTTTTCAACGGTGGCTGTATTGATCGTTCCTTGGGTTCTGGCGGTCAGCTTTGTACCCAACCTTGCGGGCGTGTACCGGGAGATGGCGCCGCGCACCTTGGCTTACCCCCTGGTATTCGGTCTCCTGTGGGGGATCGCCCAAGTGACCTTTGGACTCAGCATCAATGCTGTGGGCATGGCGGTGGCCATCGCCGTGGTATCGGGGCTGGGGTGCCTTTTAGGATCGCTGATTCCCTTACTCGTTCTGAGCCCGGAGAACCTTTTCCAGCCAAGGGGTGTCTTACTTCTGATAAGCCTGCCGATCCTGCTGGGGGGTCTCATCTACTATGGCAAGGCTGGCCGTCGCCGGGAATCGGAGCATCCGAAACCGCAGGAACCTTCCGGCAGCAACGTGAGTCTCCCCAAGAGTTTCATGTATGGGCTCGCCATTTGTATCTTCACCGGGATTTTCATCTCGAGCTTCAACCTTGGGCTCGCCTTCAGCGGCAACCTCATCGGTAAGGCCCAGCATTACGGCGCCAGCGCCATTACCGCCAGCTATGCGGTGTGGGCGCTGGTGTTTGCAGCAGGGTTCATTCCGAATCTTTTTTATTGTTCCTACCTGTTGTTCCGCCGTCACACGTGGGGACTTTTTCTTCGGGGCACCGCGAGAGAAACGATGCTGGCCCTCGCGGTGGCCGCCTTCTGGGTAGCCGGCGTCTTCGGCTACGGGATGGGCGCTACCCTGGTGGGTAAGTATGGGACGTCCATTGGATTCACCTTATTCATGGCTTCGACCATTCTCTCCTCGAACGTCGTCGGGCTGCTTACCGGAGAGTGGAACCAAACCTCGCCCGCTACACGGCGACATCTGATCTTCGGCATTGCGCTGATCCTGCTTTCGGTGGCTGTCCTGAATCTGGGAGGATTGTTCTGAAGGAGAGCAAGTGAGGCCATCCACAAAACGGACAATTCATTCGTGATGAAGTTGGGCGCAGCCGGGAAAGGGAGTGGAAGATTGGCCGCGCTGCTGTTGTTTCTCCTTTAGGGAGCATTTTTCATCGAGCATCTCGTGGAGTGGTTTAGCAGATCTCTGCCTTCACTTCAGTGAGTCTCGGTAGGGGGTTGGATCATCGAGGGTTAGGGTTGCTCCTCACTCCCTGGATAATGCCTTACTCTCTGGCCTTGAGAATTTCCGTCAGATTTGAACTGCCAATGAACAGTTGCATGTGTATCACTCCTTAAACAAGTCTAGCGCGAGAGTACCCAGGTACTCCGTGACGTAATCCTGGTGGGC
>Ga0326728_10021746_pt1 | contig 12010 bp, 12 predicted proteins | sample MB3enrmetagenome_FD_207602 | JGI IMG/M metagenome (GOLD analysis project Ga0326728, IMG submission 207602) | Lab enriched peat soil microbial communities from McLean, Ithaca, NY, United States - MB31MN | ecosystem: Environmental > Terrestrial > Soil > Wetlands > Peat | place: USA: New York... | reverse complement strand
CCCTGATGGCGAAGATCGAAAAGCACCCCGTTGTAAGCCAGGCTGTGCCCAAAAAGCGCATCGGGCAGCATCTCGATGCGTGTGCGGTTGAGCCCGTGGCAATAAACGATGGTTCCGTGCGCGGGGCCTTCCGCAGGGATGTACCAGCCTTTGAGCGTGATTCCATCCGGCGAAGTGAACTCAATCCATCGGAACTCGAGGTTGTAGGACTTCGGTGTCTTGCCGTCGTTGGGGTCGCGAAAATGAAATTGGTTGTGCGTCACCATCGCCGTGAAGAACCAGGGTACGACGATGAGAAAGAACGCCGCCGCCAGCGCGGCCAGCATCAACAAAACATTTCGGACAATCTTAAGGATTCGCGACCCCAACGGCACTTGTACCTCCTCATTTCACTTTTGACTTTTGCCCTTTGCCTTTTGACTTTCTCTTGCCGCCCTGCCGCGGTGTGCTACTTCGCGTCGAGCCCAGCCATGTCCTCACCGCTCGGTTCCACAATGTGGGTGGCCAGCAAAACCACCACCACCGCGGTCATGACCGCGCAGAGCGTGGTTACCGCGGCGTATCCGGATTTCTGGAACAACACTCCGCCCAGGTAAGCCGTGGCGCCGATCCCCATCTGCGAAGAAATGTTCCTAACGGCGATGAATGAGCCGCGCTGCGCCGCGGGCACCATTTCCGTCATCAAGGCAGTCAAAGGTCCTTGGCGGAATGCCGCGCCCAGGCTCGCCAACGCGAACACCCCCAGCAGTCCCAAGCCCCACGGCAGAAAGGGGACGAAGGCCAAGGCCACGGCCAGCACGATGTTGCTGGCGATGGAAATGGCGCGCTTACCCCAACGATCTGACAGAATCCCACCCAGGGGAGCGCTGCCGACGGCCACGATTCCGCCCAACATAAAAACCCACCCAATGGTGCGCGTGGGAAGGCCAAAACTGGTGTTCAACCACTCACCGATGTAGGTCAGAAAGCCGACCAGGCCGCCCGATACCAGGAAGGCAACCACCAGCGCCGCGGCGGTATCGCGCCGGGTCAAAAATGAGCGGAAAGCCCGGGCGGCGGTGCGCAACTTCTCCGTGGAGGGCTGGGGGTTCAAGCGTTCGCGGGGCAGGCGCAGAGTAGCGAGCGTGGCCACCACGGCCAGGGCCGCGAAAAAAAGAAAGGCGCGCCGCCAGCCGAAGTGGTCGGCGATCTGCGCGGCAATCGGCACGCCGAGAATCGGGGCGGCGAAGTAAGCGGAAGAAATCAATCCGATGGCGCGTCCCCGCACGTTGTAAGCGAACCAATCGGCGGCAAAAGTAATGGAACAGGTGGAAAGCGTGCCGGCCGCCAGGCCCGTCAACGCGCGCGCCAGCATGAGCTCATTCAGGGTGCGGCTCCACGCCGCGGCGAAGGAAGCCACGGCAAAAAACGCCCCCCCCGCCAGCAGAAACCGCCGCCGCCCGTAATGGTCGGAGAGCGTTCCGGAGAAAAACGCCGCCACCGCTGCCGCCAGGGAGTACACCACCACCAGCAATCCCGCCGTCGAAACGGTGATGTTGAGGGACTTGACCAACGACGGCAAGAGTGCGGCGATCATCTGGTTGTCAGCTAAACCCAGGAAGAGGAGAAGGAACAGGTTGGCGATGACCAGCGAATCCATAGATTTCTGGGGTCAGGGATATTAGGTGTTGAAATTAGCAAAGGGTAAAGTTCAAAGGGTAAAGGATAAAAGGCCTTGTGGCGCACTGTTATTTTACCCTTTAGCCTTTAAACTTTACCCTTTCTCTCATTCAAAGTGATGCAAGTCGAGCTTGATGGCCGCCTTGTCGGAAAAGTCCATCACGCCGGCGGCGGCGATGCCGATGGCCACCACAATCGCATCGCTGATTTCTTGTTTGGTCGCGCCCAGCTCCAAGGCTTTCTTGATGTGTCCTTCGAGACAGCCCTCGCACTTGGCAATCAGCGAACACCCGATGGCGATGAGTTCCTTGGTTTTCAAATCGAGCGCCGAGGGGACGAAGTAACCTTCCTTGTAGAATTGGAGGTAAATGTTGCGCAACCGCGGCTCGATCATGCTCATGGAAGCCGGCGGATTTTTCTTTCCCATAGGATCATCAGTCGCCATACGGAATCCTCGCTCCTTGGTGTTTTAGATAGAATACCGTCTTGTTTCGTTTTTGGAAACCCTGCAAACTTTTGTACTTGATTCTATACGTGGCACGGGCAGCCTGCCCTGATTCATCGGGGTCCCGCCCGGGTCAAGTCATGGCCCGGATGGCCATGCTCCTCAGCCCTGGCCATGCCTTACCGGGTGGACACGGTCGGCGGCTCCGCTGGCTCCGACGGAATCGTGGTGACCAATTCGGGAATCTCGAAACGGATGGCGGTTCCCTTCCCCGGCCGGCTGTCGATCTTCAAAGAAAAGTCCTGGCCGTAAACCACCTTGAGCCGCTCCCGCACGTTGCTGATGCCGATCCCGCTGTCGTAGACTTCCGTCTGCCTCTGCTCGGAAATGCCCACGCCATCATCGATGACCTCGACGATCAATCGGCCGTTGCCCCGCGTGGCCCGCAGGGTGATGACGCCGCCTTCAATTTTGGGGGCGATGCCGTGCCGCAGGGCGTTTTCGACCAGCGGTTGCAGAATCATGCTGGGCACGACCATGTCCAGAGTCTCGGGATCGATTTCCTTGCGAATTTGCAGCTTGTCGCGTCCGAACCGCACCACTTCAATGTCCAGGTAATCGTCGATAAAGTCCAGCTCCTGCTGGAGGGGCGCGAAGTGTACCTGCGCCTTCAGCCGGCGGCGCAGAATGTTTGACAGCTTCAGCAGCACCGTGCGCGCCATGTCCGGATCAAAGCGAATGAGCGAGGAAATCGTGTTCAGCGTATTGAAGAGAAAGTGGGGATTGATCTGGCTGATCAGCGCGTCCATGCGCGCCTGGAGCAGCGCCTTCTCCTGCTCCACCAGCTTGCGCTCGATGCGCGTGGTGTTCCAAATGCGCACCGGCAGGCTCACACCAATCAGCGTGGCCAGGACGATCAAGACGCGAGTCCAGAAGTGCGGGGACCAGGGGTAAAACAAGGTCCCATTAGAAATAGGCCCCACCACCACCATGCGAATCATTTCCAGAACGAAACAAATAAGCGTAAAGAGGACCTGCCAGTCAATGGCTGGGTGCTTGAACCTTTGCCTGATGGACCGGTAAAGGCTCAGATCAAACGAAGGAGAAAACTTCCAGATTTCCTCTTTGTCAGGACAAACCCAGCGCGCCGTGCCGGCTGACACAGCATAAAGCGTGGCCATGAGGGGAGCCAGAAGCTCAGGGCGGTAATACGGAATCAACCAAGCCGGAACACTGTGGGCAAAAGACGGGAACAGTGACAATACGGCTGCCCATAAGGCAATCGTCAGAATCGGAAGATTGACGATCAGTGCCACTGCCAAGCCCACAATCGTCCCGCCCAACAATCCCGCCACCACCGTAACTTCCAGACTCAAATCGGTGGTCTTATAGCCTGCTAATAGACGGGCCAGCACTCCCACCATAAAAGGCAGGCCCAGAAAAGCCGCAAACTGTATCTTCTCGCGGGGGCCGCGCTGCTCGATCATTAACAGGCGGCGAAACATGCTGAAGCGCGCAATAAAGCCCGCGAGCAAGGCCATGACCGCCAACTTGATCAGCAGATCAACGACGGTGAAGGCTGCAGGGATGTGCGGTTCGAAATTCATCTTAGCAATGGCTCAGGGATGATGGAAAAATGACTCAATGACCCGATGACTTAATCACTCAATCCCCAGCGCCGCCACCCACAAAGTGTACCACTTCCAAACGGTCGCCGGGCTGGATGATGGTTTCGGCCCAGGTGGACCTGGCGGCGATCTCGCGATTGCGCTCCACGGCCACGCGATCCGCGGGCAGCTTCAACCAGTCGAGCAGCGCGGCCAACGTGAGGCTTTCCGGAACCTCGCGCAGTTCCCCATTCAGATGGATATTCATCAAGGAGGGCTCCAGATCAGGCGGGTCCCGCTTGTTCCGCGGCAGGTTTGATTTCGCCGCCACGGATACGCGCGATGATCAGGCGATGTTGCTCTTCCAGGCGGCGCTTGAGTTTCTCATCGCTGAAGTCCGGCGAATCCAGCAAGTCCTGGTAGGAACTCTTATACTTGTGAATAACGGCGCCTCGCGTATATACTGTGGTATCAATCCCCGCATCCTTCCGAGGTTCGGTCTGAATATGATAAACCACGCCGTCGTGTTTAATGTCGGTGTTAAAGCCCATGACCATGGCATTTTCCCCGCGACTAGGCAATTCCCCTGATCCGATATCCCTGATGTTACTGGCTCCCTCCCCTCCAAGCAAGAAAAAACTTGACACTAGTCGGACCCGACCCGTATAGTTTTGTGTCCGGGCAAGACACATCAAAGTCCTTCTAAGTGACTGTAATGGCTGGAGTTTACACCCCCATACTCGTGCATTTTGTGATGGTCGTGGCGCTTGCCGGCGGCATGTTAGGATTGTCGTGGTGGGTGGGGGTGAAACGACCCACGAAGGAAAAACTCTCCCCCTACGAGTGCGGCAGTCCCATCGTCGGCGATGCCCGCGGAAGTTTTTCCGTCAGCTTTTACTTGATCGGGATGCTCTTCATCCTGTTCGACGTGGAAGCCGTGTTCCTTTATCCCTGGGCGGTTGTTTTCAAGAGCCTTATGACCGCTGGCTACAAGTGGTCCGGTTTCCTGGAAATGGCTTTGTACATCGCCATTTTGCTGGCAGGCTATATTTATATTTGGAAAAAAGGGGCACTCGACTGGACCCGTTAGGGATCGGGTGAGCAACTAACCAGATTGTTCTGATGGGTTGCTAACTCAATCAACGGATTCTCCGATTTGCCGATCATCCGATCAACAGATCACCCGATTATCATATGGCTGCCGATCTCGAATCCGATCTTGCCCTCCAGAAGTTGCGGGAGTTTGACCCGGAGGCGGTGCAAGATGCGCGCATTTTCCGCGACGAGGTGACCCTCTACATCCGCCCCGCCCACTTCCTGAGTGCCTGTGAATTCCTGCGCGATGAGCCCGACCTGAAGTTCAGCTTTCTCGCGGATGTTACAGCCTTGGACCTTTACCCCCAGGAACCACGCTTTGAAGTTGTGTACCATCTGCTCTCCCTGGAGACCGCGCGGCGACTGCGCCTGAAAGTTCGCCTGCCGGGTGAGAACCCGCGTTTCATCACCACCGTTCCCGTTTGGCCCGCCGCCAACGCCTTTGAGCGCGAGGTCTTCGATCTGTTTGGAATTATTTTTGATGGCCATCCCTTCCTTCGCCGCCTGTTGCTGCCAGAGGAATGGGAAGGCCACCCCCTGCGCAAAGATTATCCCACGGAGGGTTACCGCTAGATGCCGGTGACGCTGGAGAGAATTCCGGGCAAAGAAGAACGGGTGATCCTCAGCATGGGCCCGCAGCATCCCTCCACGCACGGCGTGCTGCGCCTGGTGCTCGAACTCGAAGGCGAAACCGTGGTGCGCGCTATTTACGATATCGGCTACCTGCACACCGGCTTCGAGAAATCCTTCGAAAGCAAGACGTATTCCCAGGGAATCACCCTCACCGACCGCATGGATTATCTCGCGCCGCTTTCAAACAATTTGGGATTCTGCCTGGCCACGGAAAAGCTGCTCAATCTGGAAATCCCGCCGCGGGCGCAATGGATTCGGGTGCTGCTGACCGAACTGACGCGCATCCAAAGCCACCTGGTCTGGCTGGGGACGCACGCCATCGACCTCGGGGCCATGTCCGTTTTCCTCTATTGCTTCCGTGAGCGCGAGGAAATCCTGCACATCTTTGAAGCTGTTTCCGGCCAGCGGATGATGACCAGCTATTTCCGCGTCGGGGGACTGGCTCTCGAACCCCCGTTGGGCTGGCTGAAGGGCGTGGAAAAGTTTGCGAAAAGTTTTCCCGCGCGCATCGATGAGTACGAAGCGCTGCTGACCCGGAACCCCATCTGGCTGCGCCGGACGCAGGGCGTCGGGTACATTTCCCCCGAGGATGCCATCGCCTACGGCCTTTCCGGCCCGTCGCTGCGCGGCTCCGGCGTGGATTGGGACATCCGCAAGAAGCAGCCCTATTCGAGTTACGAGAAGTTTGATTTCAAGGTCGCGACCCGCCCGGAAGGTGATGTTTACGGGCGTTACCTGGCGCGCGTCGCGGAAATGCGCGAGTCGCTGCGCATCGTGAATCAAGCGATGGAAGGCTTGCCGGAGGGGCCGGTGAAGGCCGACGCTCCACACATTGTCCTGCCCGAACGCGAGAGCATGAAGACCTCCATCGAAGCGTTGATTTACCACTTTAAGATTGTGACGGAGGGATTCCATCCGCCGGTCGGCGAGGTCTACCAGGCCATTGAATCGCCGCGCGGCGAACTGGGCTTCTATATGGTCAGCGACGGCTCGCCCAAGCCCTTCCGCTGCCATGTCCGCGCCCCCTCGTTCGCGAATTTGCAGGCTTTGCCGAAAATGATTGAAGGGCGATTGATCGCCGACGTCGTGGCGTGTATTGGAACCATTGATATCGTTTTGGGAGAAGTGGACAGATAATTGATGATTGGTAATTTGTAATTGAGGATTTGCGGAGGGGGATTTTCACGTACCCTCGGACCGTGCAATCCTCGAGGGAGCAAGTTCGTCAATCACCAATCGCGAATCACCAATGAATTATGCTATCTGAATCGTTACTCAAAAAATTCGACCAGCTCATCGCGCGCTATCCCCTCAAACGCTCGGCCATGGTCCCTTTGCTCATGTACGCCCAGGACGAAGTGGGCCACGTGAGCGAGGAAGTGATTGCCGAGGTGGCGCGGCGCGTCAATGTGCGCCCCATCGAGGTGGTGGAGGTGGTGGGTTACTACTCCATGCTCCACCGCCACCCCGTGGGCAAGTACAACGTGCAGGTTTGCACCAACATCTCCTGCATGCTGCGCGGCGCCGACGAAATTTTCGAACACTGCTGCAAAAAGTTGGGAATCAAGAATAAGCAGACGACACCGGACGGCCTCTTTTCACTGGAAGAAGTCGAATGCCTGGGTGCGTGCTGCGGCGCGCCCGCCATGCAGGTGAATTACGACTTCTACGAAAACCTGACGCCGGAGAAGATCGACGCACTGATTGAAGAACTGAAAAAGAAAGAGCCGCGATCGAAGATGTAGAAGGGCAAAGGTTAGTGGGTAGTGGCTAGAGACTGGTGGTCAGCAACTGACCACTAGCCACTACCCACCAGCAACTTGATTTCATATGCCTGGCTACAAAAACCCGATGGGCAACAGCCCCCTGGAAGTGAAGGTCATCAGCAAGCGTTTTAGCTTGCCCAACTCCACTTCTTTAGGTGTATTCGTGCAACATGAAGGGTATCAGGCTTTGAAAAAAGCCCTGTCCATGAAGCCCGAAGACGTCATCAATGAGGTGAAGAACTCCGGCCTGCGGGGGCGGGGCGGGGCGGGTTTTAACACCGGCATGAAATGGAGTTTCGTCCCCAAGCAGTCCGCCAAGCCCAAGTACGTAGTGTGCAACGCCGATGAGAGCGAACCCGGCACCTGCAAAGATCGCCCGCTGATGGAATACGATCCGCATCAGCTCATTGAAGGAATCGTTATCGCCGGCCACGCCATCCAGTCGCATCAGGGATTTATTTATGTGCGCGGCGAGTATCGCTACCTGCTGGACATCGTTGATCGGGCGCTGGCGGAGGCTTACGCGGGCGGGTACCTGGGGAAAAACATTCAGGGCTCGGGCTTCGATTTCGAACTTTGCACGCACACGGGGGCAGGCGCCTACGAGTGCGGCGAGGAGACCGCGCTGTTGAATTCGCTGGAGGGTCTGCGCGGTTACCCCCGCATCAAACCTCCCTTCCCCGCAGTGGTGGGGCTGTACGGCGGGCCGACCGTTATCAACAACGTGGAAACGCTTTGCAACGTTCCCCACATCCTCCTGAATGGAGCGGATTGGTACTCCAAATTGGGCTCTCCCAAGAACGGAGGCACGCGTCTGTTCTGCTTGAGCGGCCACATCAACCGTCCCGGCGTCTACGAATTGCCCATGGGCTTCCCGTTGCGCCGGATGATTGAAGAAATCGGCGGTGGCGTGCCGGGCGGCAAGAAACTCAAAGCGGTGATTCCCGGCGGCTCGTCGTGCCCGGTGCTGACAGCGGATGAAATTGACGTTGCCATGGACTACGACTCGGTGGCCAAGATCGGTTCAATGCTGGGTTCCGGGGGCGTCATTGTCCTGGATGAGGACTCCTGCATGGTGAAGGCTGCGGGCCGCATCATGCGATTCTACGCGCACGAGTCCTGTGGCTGGTGCATTCCCTGCCGCGAAGGAACCTCCTGGCTGAAGCACTTGTTCGACCGCTTCCATGCGGGCGGAGCTCTGGCCGAAGATCCTGATACGGCGCTGGACGTTTCTTACAACATCCTGGGCAAAACGCTTTGCCCCCTCGGGGATGCCGCGGCGATGCCCACCATCAGCATCCTGAAGAAGTTCCGGCACGAGTTCGAAGAGCATGTCAAACTTGGGTACTGCCCGTATGAGAAAAAGGCGGTGAGCGTCGCATGAACGAGCGGACCCACGATTCGCGGTTCGTCATCCTGGACTTGCCCCCCAAGGAGGAAAACCTCCACGTTCCGGGCCCGTACACCCGCAGCCCGAGCCTGTCTCCGCGCGTCAATCCCACCGGCGAACCCGTGACCCTGACCATCAACGGAACACAAGTTAAGGTTCCCCCGGGCACGCTGGTGATTGAAGCCGCAAAACAAGCGGGCATTGAAATTCCATCGTATTGCTATTATCCCGGGCTCACGCTCCAGGGCGCCTGCCGCATGTGCCTGGTGGCGATTGAGAAGATGCCCAAACTTCAGACCGCCTGCACCACGATCGTAACCAACGGCATGGTCGTTTACACCGAGACCGAGGAAGTGAAGAACGCCCGCAAGGCCATGCTGGAGTTCCTGCTCACCAACCACCCGCTTGACTGCCCCGTCTGCGACAAGGGCGGGGAGTGCGAACTTCAGGACGCGGTGTTCCGTTACGGCGCGGCGGAGACACGCTTCATGGAAAGCAAGCTTCACCATGAGGAGCGCCAGTTTTCCAATCTGGTTTATTACGATTGGCCGCGTTGCATTCTTTGTTACCGCTGCGTGCGCGTTTGCGACGAGGGCCTGGACGTGAACGCTTACGGCATCGGCTTCCGGGGAGCGCACAGTGAGATCATTCCCAACCAGGGCGAGAAGCTGGAGTGCGAAGAGTGCGGCATGTGCATTGACGTTTGCCCCGTCGGTGCGCTGACCAGCGGCACCTATCGTTACAAAACGCGTCCCTGGGAATTGACTTATACGGGCACCATCTGCAACCACTGCGCCGACGGGTGCAAGACCACGCTGGCAGTGCGCAACAATCAGATCATTCGCGCCAACAACCGCGACCACTCCGGTTTCAATGGAGAGTTTCTGTGCGTCAAAGGCCGTTTTGGGTGGGACTTCGTAAACCATAACCAGCGCCTCACCGCACCGCTCATCCGCAAGAACGGCACGCAGGAGGGCAGCACTTGGGAGGAAGCCCTGGGCGTGGTGGCGGAACGCCTCACCGGCATTATTAAGGAACACGGGCCGGCGTCGGTTGCCGTGATCGGTTCCAATCGCACCACCAATGAGGAAAATTATCTGCTGGGCCGGTTTGCGCGCACCGTACTGGGAACGAATAACCTCGACCACCATCGCACAGCCGACTTCCCTTCCCTGGTGGGTGCCGTGACCACAGCCAAGCCCGACGGCCGTTACGCCACCATCGAGGACATTGGTGAGGCATCAAGCATTCTCCTGGTCGGAAACGACCCCACTCACCAGCATCCGCTGATTGCATACCAGATTCGGCAAGCGGCCCGCCACCATGACGCGCACCTTTACTTGCTGAACAGCCGCGAGATCAAATTGCAACGGCAGGCGAAGCAAAGCGTCACCGTCCCGGCAGGGGGAGAAGCGGAAGCGATTCACGCCCTGGCGGGGAAGCCCTCGCCCGCCTTGGCAGCGAACGCCGGCGATTTGGCCGCACTCAACGAAAACTTGCGGAAGGAATCCGGCACCATCATCATTTTTGGGGACGAGATTCGCGGCAAAGATGTTGCGGCACTGGTGCAGTGGGGACTGACGCTTCCCGGGCGCACGCGTTTCGTGGCGCTCAGCGACTATGCCAATTCCCGCGGCGCCGCGGACATGGGGCTGATGCCCGACGTGCTGCCCGGCTACGCTGCGCTTTCCGACCCTGCAGCCCGCGAACGCCTGGAATCTGTCTGGCAGGCGAAAATCCCCACGGCGCCGGGCCGCAACATCCGCTCGATCCTCAAAGGCATCGAGGCGGGCGAGATCAAGGCGCTGCTGGTGTTTGGCTCAAATCCCGCCAAGACCTTCCGCCTCGCCAAGGACCATCTCGGCAAGCTGGCCTTCCTCATGGTCGCCGAGTTGTTCCCGACCGAAACCACTGAGGCTGCCGACGTGGTCCTGCCGGCCACCAGTTTCGCGGAAAAGTCCGGCACCGTGACGAACACCTGCGGGCAGGTGCAGGCCCTGAAAAAAACCATGCGCAAGGCGGGCACACGCAGCGACCTGGAAATCCTGCTGGCGCTGGCGCGCTTGCTGGGCCATACGTGGAGCTACCGCTCTTCTGACGATGTGCTCAGAGAAATCATCGCACAGGTCCCGGGTTACGCCATCGCGCTGCCCAGTTTGCTGGTGGGCCGAGGCGTGCCGACGCAGCCCGCCGGCACGCCTCCCGAGCTTGCCAGCACAGATTTGGTTTTTTCATCCCAAGATTCGCTCTTCACGTCAGGAACCGTAAGCCGGTATAGTTGGGCGCTAAATTCCGTGGACGAAGCCAAAAAACCTCATGGGCACATTTTCTGACATGGCAGTACTCGTGATCATCGCGGCGGTGAAGATTGCGGTGATCCTCGGAGTGTTGCTGACCGCCATTGCTTACACAACGTGGCTGGAGCGCAAAGTGGTGGCGCACATCCAGGCGCGATGGGGACCCTATTTGGTGGGTCCGCACGGTTTGCTGCAACCCCTGGCCGACGGCGCGAAGTTCATTCTCAAAGAAGACATTATGCCGTTGGAGGCTGATAAAATCCTCTATTGGCTGGCTCCTTTCCTGGGGTTTGTTTTGGCGTTTCTCTCCATCGCCGTCATCCCCTTTGGTGAAGGCTTCACCTTTTACGGCCATCCGATTAAGTTTCAAATAACCGATCTGAATGTCGGCCTGCTTTTTGTTTTCGCGGTCACTTCCCTGGGCGTCTACAGTATTGCGCTTGCCGGATGGTCCTCCAACAGCAAATATCCGCTTTTCGGCGGGCTGCGATCATCCGCGCAGATGATCAGTTACGAGTTGTCACTCGGCCTCGCGGTGATTGGCACATTGATGCAAGCAGGCACTCTTAGCCTGCGCGGCATTGTCGACGCGCAAAGCGGTTTCTGGCATTTGCACGGCATTAATACCTGGGTGCCGCATTGGTATATTTTTACCCAGCCCATCGGCTTTTTCGTTTACTTTACCTCGGCGATCGCGGAAACCAATCGCGTGCCCTTTGATTTGCCCGAAGGCGAAACCGAGTTGGTGGGCGGATTTCACACCGAATACAGCAGCATGAAATTCGCCATGTTCTTCATGTCGGAGTACGCCAATATGGTGACGGTTTCCTGCCTCGCCACCCTGCTCTTCTTTGGCGGTTGGCATGGTCCCGAATTTGGACCCAGGATCCTGCAGATTTTTCTTCCTGTCTTTTGGTTCTGTCTGAAGGTATTTTGTTTTCTGTTTTTCTATATCTGGATGCGGGGAACGCTCCCGCGCTTCCGGTATGATCAGCTCATGTCCCTGGGTTGGAAATTCCTGCTGCCCCTGGGCCTGCTGAACATTCTGGTGACGAGTTTCCTGATTGTTTTGCGCGGATGAGGAGAGAAGCGAGAAGCTCGGAGCTAGAAGTTAGAAT
>Ga0326728_10021744_pt1 | contig 12011 bp, 6 predicted proteins | sample MB3enrmetagenome_FD_207602 | JGI IMG/M metagenome (GOLD analysis project Ga0326728, IMG submission 207602) | Lab enriched peat soil microbial communities from McLean, Ithaca, NY, United States - MB31MN | ecosystem: Environmental > Terrestrial > Soil > Wetlands > Peat | place: USA: New York... | reverse complement strand
CGTCCAGCACCCCGCTGCCAAGATGCTCGTGGAGGTCTCCAAGGCCACCGACAACGAGGTGGGAGACGGGACCACGTCGGCTGTCATCCTCGCAGGCGCCCTTCTGGAGAAGGCCGAGGAGCTCATCGACAAGGGAGTCCATCCGACCATCATCGTCGAGGGCTACAACAAGGCGGCCCGCAAGGCGGTGGAGTTCCTGGAGGAGTTCGCAGAGCACGTACCACCGACAAACAAGGAATGGCTGATCAAGATTGCGAGGACCAGCATGCAGACCAAGCTGGTATCACGCGAAGCGCAGGACCTCGCAGAACTTGTTGTGAATGCCGCCAGCCAAGTGGCCGAGAAGACTGGCGCGACCTACAAGGTGGACATCAGCAACATCAAGGTAGAGAAGAAGCCGGGAGGGTCCCTGAAGGATACATCTCTGATCATGGGATTCGTGCTGGACAAGGAGGTCGCCCACTCGGGCATGCCGAGGCGCGTCGAGGGCGCGAAGATTGCACTCGTCAACGCTGCCTTTGAGATTGAGAAGACAGAGTTCGACGCCAAGCTGAACATCAGCGACCCCTCGATGATGAAGAAGTTCCTGGACGAGGAGACCCACATGCTCAAGGAGATGGTGGACAAGGTCGTCGCCATAGGCGCCAACGTGCTGATCTGCCAGAAGGGCCTCGACGACATCGCCCAGCACTACCTGTCCAAGGCCGGGATACTGGCCGTGAGGCGCGTCAAGGAGAGCGACATGACCAACCTCGCAAAGGCCACGGGCGCCCGCATCGCAAACAACTTTGAAGACCTCTCCTCCAAGGACCTTGGTTACGCAGACCTTGTCGAGGAGCGCAAGATAGAGCAGGACAAGTGGGTCTTCATCGAGGGTACCAAGAACCCGAAGGCGGTCACCATCCTCGTCAGGGGAGGGACACAGAGAATCGTCGACGAGGCGGACCGCTCAATCCACGACGCGCTCATGGTGACGAAGGACGTCATCGAGAAGCCGGCGATCGTCGCGGGCGGAGGCGCTCCGGAGGCCGAGATGGCGTCAAGGATCCTAAAGTGGACCGACACCCTCTCGGGGAGAGAGCAGCTCGCAGCCCAGAAGTTCGCGGAGGCGCTGGAGACCATACCTGTGGCACTTGCGACCAATGCCGGCATGGATCCGATTGACACGATGGTGGAGATCAGGGCCAAGCACGCGGAAGGTGGCAAGTGGTTCGGCATCGAGGCGCATGAAGGCAAGGTGAAGGACATGCACAAGGAGCAGGTGCTCGAGCCGCTCGCCGTGAAGGAACAGATCATCAGGTCCGCCACCGAGGCAGCCTGCATGATTCTCCGGATCGACGACGTCATCGCGTCTGGCAAGTCCAAGGGCCCATCTGGCCCGCCCGGCGGCGGTATGGGCGGCATGGGCGGCGGCGATTTCGACTAGATTTCGACTAGGTTCGGTCTCGATCCCACGCCAGGCGTGGGATCACCCGGCTCTTTTTTCTGAATCTTTTCCCTTTGATCTTGTGGCCCTAGGGATTCTTCTCTAGGTAGTGCAGGATTCCCATTGCGCTCGCCCTGATGGATACGTCTGCGTAGCTGGGGAAGTCGCGTTCGCTGATTCCGGATTCTTCCGACACCTCCTTCCTCAGGGCCGAGGCCACGCCGTCCAGGGAGCTGCCTGAGCGCTTCAGTGCCCTCACCTTCTCGACCCATTCTTCGGTCTTCTTCCTTGTGGCCTCCAGGACGTGAAGGACGTCGGTCCTGACGCCGAAGTGGGGGGCGAGCAGCGTCCTGGCGTCGAGCTGGGCCAGCCTCTCGGTCGTCCTGGCGAGTTCGCCAGGGTTGAGGCTCGGCGGGGGCGTGGTCGGTATCACCAGGGGCACGGTCGGGTACACTATCCCTACTGCGTCGGCGGCTACGAGCGTCTTCTCCTCCTCGACAAAGACCGAGATCTGGTGGGGCGCGTGGCCGGGCGCGTGTAGAGCCGTGAGCGAGAGCCCGCCGAGCTGAACGTGAAGCTCCTCTCCCACGGCGAGGATTCTCTCTCCGTCAATGCCGACGGGCCTCCCGAAGGAGTTGATGGCTTCCTCCCCGAAGACGCTCGTTGCGCTCTGGATCAGTCTCGTCGGATCGATGAGGTGTGGGACGCCCCGTTCCTGGGCGATCACCGTAGCTCTGGGCATCCGTTTGATGAGCTCGCCCGCACTTCCCGCGTGGTCGAGGTGCACGTGGGTCGGGACGAGGTAGTCCACGTCGGAGGGCGCTATCCCGAGCTCCAGCAGTCCTTCAAGGACCGTCCCTGCCGATGTCGCGTAGCCGCAGTCGACGAGGGCGATCTTCGAGCCCCTGAGGACGTAGGCAGCGACAGAGTGGGGCTTGCCAAGCGCGAGGGTATCTATCATGTAGACCCTGTCGGAGACCTTTGAAACTAACACTTTCTGTTCTCTGCATGGATGCGCTCCCTGTCTGTTCTTTAGTCTTGCGTGGAGCATGAGAACTGCCGGGATTCTCCGCGCCACTTCGGTACCTCATGGTGAAAGCATATATCATCAGCCAACCCGAAACGACCCAAAGGTGCAAGAGTGGAGATGGACTGGGGTCTGAAGAACAGACTTGCAAGGATGATCAAGCCCTCTGACGGTCGCTCGGTGATGCTGGCCTGCGACCACGGCTACTTCATGGGCCCGACGAGGAGGCTGGAGGTGCCGCGGAGGACCTTCGAGCCCCTTGTCCCATACGCCGACGTCCTCTCGGTGACGAGAGGTATCCTGAGGACGTCCGTCAACCCTAGCTGGGACATCCCCATCCTCCTGAGGGTCTCGGGGGGCACCAGTGTGTTGCACGAGGACCTGAGCGACGAAGGCCTGACCGTTGGGATGACCGATGCGCTCAGACTGAACGCAGCGGCGGTCTCCATGTCAATCTTCGTCGGCACGTCCCACGAGAGACAGACGCTTCTGAACCTCGCCAGGCTGGTCGACGAGGGCGAGGAACGGGGGATGCCCGTCATGGCGATCACCGCGGTCGGAAAGGAGCTTGAGAAGCGTGACGCGAGGTATCTGGCCCTCGCCTGCAGGATAGGGGCCGAGATAGGCGCTCACATCGTGAAGACCTACTACTGCGAGGGCTTCCGAAAGGTCGTCGAAGGCTGTCCAGTCCCTCTGGTGGTGGCCGGCGGCCCGAAGCTCGAGACGGAGGTGGATGCGTTCCAGCTTGCGCACGACGCGCTCCAAGAGGGGGCCATCGGGGTGGACATGGGCAGGAACATCTGGCAGAACGACCACCCCGTCGCGATGATAAGGGCGATCAGGGCGATAGTCCACGAAGGCGCCACCGTGAAGGAAGCCTCGGACCTCTTCAACCAGACCAAGGCCGCCCCGATAACTGCCTAGGGACGCTTCGCATGCGAACAGAAGTTGCTGTGGTGGGCGGGGGGTCGACTGGGTCAAGTATACTCTATCACCTGGCCAAGGCCGGCTCTCCCAGTCCGCTGTTGATCGAGCGCGGACCCGGGATCGCCTCGGGTCAGACCAGCCGGTCCACGGCCCTCATCAGGACGCACTACAGCATCCCGGTCGTGGCACGCATGGCGCTGCTCAGTTACCGCTTCTTCCGCGACTTCGAGACAATCCTGCCCGGATACACCGCTGGCTACCAGGAGACTGGGTTGCTGATAGGCGTCGATGAGCGCTCCGAGGTTCCGGTCCGCGAGAACCTGCGGATGTTCAAGGAGATGGGGATTGACTCAAGGTTCATCGACAGGGAGGAAGTGAAGCGCATCGAGCCGCTGCTCGATGCGGAGGCATTCAGTTCTGTCGTCTTCGAGCCGCACATGGGCTACGCAGAACCATCCACGACGTCCGGTTCGTTCGCGGCCGCCGCTGAGAAGATGGGGGCGAGGGTCTTCACCGGCACGACGCTGCTGAAGATCAACAAGACCGGCGACGGATACTCGCTTTCGACATCCTCTGGGGTTGTGGAGGCGCGCAAGGTCGTCCTGGCAACAGGCGTCTGGTCGGGCCCCGTCCTCGGCGCGCTGGGAATCACGCTGCCCATCAAGCTTGTCAGGCACCCCGTCGCCATCTACGCGCGTCCGGATTCCTTCCAGGGTGTCCGCCCCGCCGTCTTCGACTTCATTCGTTCGGCATACTACAAGGCGGAGGGGCAGAAGCTGCTCTGCGTAGGGAGCATGGAGGCTGAGCTCGACGCGTCCAGCCCTGCCGCAGACCCCGAGAACTACGACGAGGGCGTGACCTTCGAGGAGGTTGAGAAGTACTCGCGCTGGACGGCCGAGGTCTTTCCCGCAATGGCCTCGGAGGGAAAGTACGAGCGCGGTTACAGCGGGCTCTACGACAACACACCCGACCAACAGCCCATCATCGATGAGTTCTCCAACTATGGATACGCGGGCATCCACTGCCTCGTCGGGCTGAGCGGCCACGGGTTCAAGCTGAGCCCGGAGTTCGGAAGGCTGATGGCTTCGCTCGTGGTGGACGGGAGGTTCGACGACTATGACACTTCTGTCTTCTCTCTGAAGAGGTTCGGTGCCGGGAAGCTGCTGAGAGGCAGCTACAGCCTCTCGACCGTCGGCTGAACGAACGCCGCGAACCGAGACTTAAATATCGTGGCACCGGACGAAATCAGGTTGATTCCTCTCGGCGAGAGGGGCCTCCGGTCCTTCTCCATGGCGTCACTGGTCATGGCTCTGCTGACGGTCTCTCTTGTCGTCGCAGCTCCTGCGCACGCGGCTCTGGGTGCGACCACGACTCAGTCCGGTAGCTCCGCCGCGCCGGTCCAGACGCAGGTGAGCCCCACGCTCCTCTCCGGCTTCAGGCCGGTGGGGACCCTCGCCCCCTCCGCTCCCGTGACCGTAACGGTGGGCATACCGCTTCAGAACGAGCAGTCGCTGGAGTACCTCGACCAGCAGATCTCCACGCCTGGCTCTCCGCTGTACCACCAATTCCTTTCAAAGGCGCAGGTCCAGAGCTTCCTTCCGGTTGCGCGGTACCAGGTGGCCCTGGCCTATCTCGAACAGCGGGGCCTGACGGTCGTGAGCAGCAGCCTGGATTCGGTGATCATAGCCGAGGGTACGGCGTCGCAGGTCTCCGAGGCGATGGGCCTGAGCCTCGAGGTCTACTCCAACGGCACTAGCTCCTACTATAGCGCGAGCGGCGCCTCACAGATTCCAGGAGCATACGTCTACTCTTCGAACGTTACCGCCGTCCTCCTTGGCCACCCGCCGGATCTGGTAACCGGCAAGTTAGCCTCCGTGCTATCCGCTGGTCCGTCCCAGAGCAACCAGACCGCCCCTGGGGAAGCCTACCTCATGACCGACCTGCAGTCGGTCTACAACGCCACCTCGCTCTACGCCAGGGGCGACACCGGAGCCGGGTACACCGCAGGCATACTGGACTTTTACGGGGACCCGTACATCGCCCAGCAGTTGCAGTACTATGACGAGATTACCGGGCTGCCCAGCGCTCCCCTGCAAGTGATTCCGATTGAAGCATACAACCCGAGCCTCGGGACCGTGGAGGGCTGGGCACCGGAGATTAGCCTGGACGTGGAGTCGGTGCACACCATGGCTCCCGGCGCGACCATCGACCTGTACGTAGCCAACGGCGCCCTTCCCATCGCCGCGGCCGTCGCGGCCGTCGTTCAGCAGGACGCCGTCAGTGACCTCTCCCAGAGCTTCAGCCTGCCCGAATCTTCCCTCTCCTCGTTCGATGGCAGCGCGTTCGCATTGAACGTCGTCCTCACGGATCAATTCTACCTGCTGGGCTCGGCCGAAGGCATCACCTTCATCTCATCGACGGGAGATGTGGGAGGAAGCGGGTTCTCGGGAGGGCCGGAGGGTTCGGTGGGCTATCCATCGACTTCCCCCTATGTGGTGGCCGTGGGCGGGACGACCACGTACCTCACCTTCAAAGGTTCTCAGGTAACATCATCCTACGAGACGGCCTGGTCGAACTACGGGTTCGTGCCCGACGCCTTGAACTACGGGGGAAGCACGGGAGGCGTGAGCGACCTCGAACCCAGGCCATGGTACCAGTCGTCTCTGACCGCGCCATCAGGATTCGCCTCTGGCCGGGAGGTGCCAGACCTCTCGCTCAACGCCAACGTCTATCCAGGCGTGATCGTGGTAGTCCCAGGGAACATCACCGAGATCTCGGGAGGCACCAGCGAGGCCTCGCCTCTCCTGGCCGGGCTCCTCACTCTGTTGATGTCCTCCTCGAAATCGGAGCTGGGGCTGATCAACCCCAGCCTCTACAACCTCGCCCAGGTTTCCTCGACCTACACGAAGGCATATCATCAGATCACCTTCGGGTACACGATACCTTGGGTCGCCAAGGGCGGATACAACATGGCGACGGGCTGGGGCGCCCCCAACATCGGCGAGATGGCGCATCTGGGTCTCGGTGCGGTCTCCACGAGCACACTAGACGTGAATGTTACCGTGACCAAGAACGGGGCAGCGCCCGGCGACGTGTTGCCGGGGACCGTCCTTTCGGTCGGCGCCGTAGTCAAGAACGGGGCGTCGGCAGTCTCGACCGGCAGCTTCAGCGCGGAACTTGACACCCTGTCAGGCACCCTCCTGACCGTTCCGCTCTCCTACAGCGCCTCCAGCCATTCTTGGACTGGGCAGTTCACTTCTCCGAAGAACGCCTCCGGGCTCGCCTACGTCACGGTCAAGGGAAGTTCGGCAGGGTCGGCCGGGTCGGGCTTCGTCGGCATATTCACGGGCTATCTGGCCGATTTCCTATCTCCCACGCCCGACTCCCCCTATGATTCGCAGTTCGGCACGCAGGTCCTCGCGAACATCACGACCCTAGACGGGACCCCCGCCGGGGCCGGCACATTCAGTTTCACCGTCTCAGCATACTCGCTCGCCTCCAACACCTATGCGAAACTGACCACGGTCTCGGCCTCGACGACTGGTTCATCCGCAAACAACTGGAGAGGACAGTTGCTGGGCGACTATCCTGCGGGCCCCATGATTATCACGGGGAACGGCGACGTCTACGGATACCTGCCTTTCATCAACGGGGTCGGGTTGCAGTCCTCTTTCATAGAGCCGACTGTGCTCGCCGAGCCGGGAGTTGTGGCGCCGGGACAGTCCGTCTTCGTCATAGCATCGTTGACAGCCCCGGCCAACACCCCAGATGTTGTGTCGACCGAGACAGGCCTGCCGGTGGCGAACGACATCGAGGTGGGCTCGAACGTCACCGTGTCGCTGGTTAGCCAGTCCGGGAAGACCGTCGCCAGCGAGCTGCTCTATGAGAACACCTTCCTCTCCTCGACCGGGGCAATCCAGGGCGCCCTGACTGTGCCGCTACACACGCCTCCGGGCCTATATGACGTCCTCCTCCACTCGTCCTATGATTCGCTCACGCTCGGCACGTCGGTAAACGGCTCCTACTTCGGCCAGATCTACGTGGCTCCCTCGGAGTCGACGCCGCGGATCTCGATCTCCCCGTCGGCGTACTACGAAGGTCAGACGGTGGTGGTCTCCGCGAAGATTGACTACTCGAACGGCACCAGTGTGAAGTACGGCATGTACTCTGCCGCGGTCTATCCGACCGACCTGCAGAATTCGTACAACGTGCTCACCCAGACGATACAGGCCCCGCTCTGGTATGATGCGGCGACGGGCCTCTGGTCCGGGAACGTGACCCTCCCTTCAGCCTACAACTCGGGAGGGACGGTCCAGATAGACCAGGGAGCGCTGTATCTTAGCGGCCCCTACGACGTCTTCGTATCGGGGCTGTCCGCTGACGGCGTTCCCTCTTCGACCGACATCTCGACCCAGCTGGGGTTCACGGTACAGCCCTATCTCTACCTGGAGGGGCAGGACCTCACCTCAGTCCCGCAGACGTCCCAGGTGGCGTTTGTGAACGACACGGTGGCGGGCTCCATGTCTCTGACGGGCGACCTCTTCCTGGGCTCGACAACCCTCGAGGGCGGCACCTTCACGATCTCGGATTCCCAGATACAGGGCACGCTCTCCCTCATGGACGCCCAGGCCGTCATCACGGGGGTGTCGGGTGGGAACCTGGTCGCGTCGAACAGCAAGGTCGCAATCCAACAGTCCAGCCTGGGCTCCCTGCAGCTGACCGGTTCGACGGCCACGCTTGTCGGCTCGACATACCAGCAGGTGACTCCCTCCCTCCCGGTCATTTCGGTCCAGTCGCCTGTCCAGGGCCAGAACTACGACGGTTCATCGGGGGCCCTCACGGTATCCGGCCAGCAGGTCAGCTCCATATCCGTCTACTTGGACGGCGAGTTGGTCGCCAAGCTGAACGGAGGCGTGTCTTCCTACAACTTCCCGCTTGACTCTGCGTCGCTTTCCCTAGGTGTCCACACGCTCAGCGTGGTCGCCACGCAGGACGATGGGCTGTCATCAACGGTGGCGGTGAGCTTCAGCTCCGAGGGCACGCTCAGCAGCACGATTGGTTCCCTGAACTCGCAGGTCTCCGCCGCCAACAGCACCATCGGGAGTCTCAGCTCGCGAGTGAATTCCGACCAGAGCACGATAGGCACGCTGACGAGCGACGTCAGGTCCTTGACCATCGGTCTCCTTGGCCTCGCCGCCGTCATAGCGCTCGTCCTGGTCGCCGCCGCAGTGGGCAGGAAGGGCGGTCGCGAGATGGTCCCCCACCCTGCAACGGCTCCGCCTCAGGCCAGCGCCCCTGGCTACTAACGCAGTGGTCGGGCACCTTCACGAGGGTTAGGCCACGTGCTGGCGTACCTCGCTGTGGCAGGCACTTCGACCGAGGCAGAGCCTGTGCACATCCAGACCGTTGACGTCTACATTCTCGGCTGGCAGCGCAGCCTAGGCGCGAGGATTGGCTGGTGATGGTTCAGTTGGCTGCTGCAGCGCTTGGAGAAGTCGGTGTTCGTAAATCACTTCGCCGACCGCGAACTTATGGAAGAGGGTGTCTGTTGCGCCGCCTTTCTGGACGAACTCCTCGTACGATTCGAGCATCGCGCGACCTGCGGCCATCGTGTCGAGTGCATACTTCAAGGAGGACTCAGAATTCCAGCCCTTGGCCACGAGCTCCCTGGCCGCCTCGTTTGCCTGCGCCAGCACTTCCGGCTTCTTCTTGATCAACTCAGCCTTCTCATCCATGGGGCGCCTGTGGTCGGGAAGTATCCCATACGCACTGCAGACCTCCTTCAATTCGAGAACCTTCTTGCCTGTCTCTTGTTGCAGTCTCTTGACGCCTTCCATGTCTCTAAGGTCCATGACGTTTACTTCGGGTATCGTCAGACCTAGGTATTTCTTGAGAATGGGCACCTCGAATCCCTTCACGTTGTAACCCGCGAAGACATACCCCTGCTTGATGAGCATCCTGACCTGGATGGAGGCCTGAAGCAATGACCGTTCACCAACGCTGGCATCGGCGTAGTAGAGATCCTGTCTCGTCGAGTCGCCAATCTGGATAGAGATGATGCGCCTGCTGTCTGCCATGGCATCCATTCCGGTGTTCTCAGTCTCCAAATCGACTAGTACGATCTTGCGGGCGTTCTGAGCCAAGCCTGGCGGAAGGTCCGGCCTCCGCCATAAAAAATTTTTTGTTGCGGAAGTTAGCGCACACGATTGGCTGCCGAAGCTATCGCAGACGTGGGCAACCGCGAGGAGGAGTTGGGTCTACGACTTCACTGCCGGTCCGCGACGTAGTGCCCCCTGGCTGAAACACGCGCGGCCTCGCCCTCGAGACTCCTCGCCTCCGCCGCGGCCGTCTCGTTCTTGACGTACTTGACCTCGAAAGTAATCGAAGTGTTCGTAGTCTTGATCCTGGGATGAAACTCAACCATCGCGAAGATGGTATCCACGAACGCGCCGAGCGCTACGGACTCCCGCGGCCCGAAGTCGTGTGTCAATGAGATGATTCTCGCTCCTCCCTTACTCGTCTCGCTCATGGAGTACAGGCCAGTCCTGGAGAAGAGGCGCAACTCTTCCAGAATTGTATCGGGACTGATGGTATTGCTCCTGGCGAGCATCCTCGCATCCGCACCGCTCTCTGCCGTCAACCTTCCGAATTCTCTGAGCTTGTCATCAGGAATCAGGCTCAGGGCCGCGCGGAGCGTGCTCTTCGTAATCTTCACCAACCCCCCCTCCTCCAGCTGGAGGTCGTCGCGCGTGTGAGTTGAGAGCACAAGGTTGACAATCGTGTTCAGGCTAACCCTGCGCGTCTTTGCCTCCTCGGCAAGTGAGTCGTACACATCCTTCCAGACCCTGAGATGCGCGGGGACGCTTGCCTTCTTGGACTCGGGTTCAAAGTCGGTCATTACTACCCCCTGTCTGTGTATCACGTCGTTGTATTTTAGTCTGACTCCGCCTCACTACAAGTGGATACGGTGGTCTCCAATTAACTCATCCCCGTTATATGTGCTGCCAGAGCAGAGGTGTAAGGCTAAACGATTGACCGAAGAATCGATGTCGGAAAAGAAACTGTCGAGGAGACAGCTAATAGGAGTGGCGGCCGGAGGAGCCGCCGCACTCGGTGCAGGAGCGATTCTGGCGCCGAAGCTGACCGGATCCGCAGAGGCCGCTAGAGCCAAAGTGGAAGAGCCGGCAACGGGAGTCAAGGCGGCCAGTGTGCCCCTGAGCGCGCAGTCCGCGTTCGTGCCCACGCCCACGCAGCCCTATGGCACCCCCGCATCTTGGGACTACACCGCCGATGTGGTGATTGTCGGAGCAGGAGCCGCAGGCCTGTGCGCCGCGATTGCCGCAGTCGAGGGAGGCGCGACGTCCGTCCTCATCGTGGAAGAAAACTACGACATCGGAGGCAAGTGCATCCTGAACGGAGGCGCCCCATATTTCGGTGGTGGGAATTCTGCACAGATTGCCTACGGCATAGTCGACTCCCCGGACCTGCTCTTCCAGGACCTGTGCAGCCCTGCAAGGGGCTACTGCAGCACCGCAATCAATCCATATCCTGCGTATACCGTTCCCGCATCCTATGTGCCTAACACTGGGAACGGCCAGCCGCAGCTTGGAACGCACTATGTCCCACGTGACCTGTACCGAGTCCTGGCCGACCAGAGCGTCCCGACGTGGGACTGGCTCTTGGCAAACGGGGTCCAGTTCACGTGCACGGTGCTGCCAAACACTCCCCCGACAACCGGGGGGAACGCCACCTTCGCGTCGAACACTCCGAGGACCGAGACAGGGTACTGGAACGGCGCGTCAACCTTCACGGCGAGCGCGATGGCTCCGGGGGGAGCCAAGGGGACTGCCTTCGCAAGACCGCTCGAGGCCCAAGCCCGAGCGCTCGGCGTGCAGTTCCTCCTGAACTGGAAGATGACCAGCGTCATCAGGGAGGGGCCCTACTCCGGAAACGTGACCGGGATCACGGCAGCCGCAACCGGGGGCAGGATCATGCCGGGCAGCACAACACCGCTGCAGTCGTACCTCTCCCAGGGTAACATCACCCTGGACATCCCGACCGCGTTCATCAAGGCGAACAAGGCAGTCATCGTCTGCACCGGAGGCTCCAGCAGCAACGTCAACCGCCGCAGGGAAGTTGACCCCAGGCTAACAGCCGTATACGCCTGCGTGGGCGACCCGTACAGCTTCCAGACAGGAGACGGCGAGTACGCGGCGCGCAGGATCGGCGCCGCTAAGTGGGCGGTCGCCAACGAGACGGCCGAGAATGACACGGAGCTAACCAAGCTCACTGCGCTGGGCGCCCAGTACGCCCACTACGGCCCCATGAACATGGCACCCAGCAGCCCGGTCTTCCCGGCCTTCCGCGCAGAAGGTCTGTACCCAATTGCGAGCTACGGCGACTTCATCGACGTGAACATGGCCGGCGTGAGGTTCGACAACGAGGCCGACTACAACTACACGTGGATCGATGCCGCAATGGCCATCAACGCGGCTTCGACAGCCCCCGACTGGGCCGCAGGCCCCATCTGGTCGATCTTCGACTCGGCCGCGCTCAAGAGGGAGGGCTGGACCCTCGGGTACCCATACACCGACCCGTTCTTCTTCTTCGAGGCGAACGACATCCCGACCC
>Ga0326728_10021743_pt1 | contig 12011 bp, 8 predicted proteins | sample MB3enrmetagenome_FD_207602 | JGI IMG/M metagenome (GOLD analysis project Ga0326728, IMG submission 207602) | Lab enriched peat soil microbial communities from McLean, Ithaca, NY, United States - MB31MN | ecosystem: Environmental > Terrestrial > Soil > Wetlands > Peat | place: USA: New York... | reverse complement strand
CTCCAATGCTTATTGAAGAGTGCCCTGTCGAGCGTTTGTGGAAGACCCACCGCAGAGAAACCGATATTCTATTCATAAATGACCGATGGTTTAGCATTGCAGTAGATCCACTTCTGGAAGAAGCCGGTCGTCTCATTGGAGCTGTTCACATCATGTCTGATGTCACCGAGCGCAAGCAGGTGGAAGAGGCCCTGCGCCAGAGTGAGGAGAAATACAGAACCATACTTGAGACCATGCAGGAGGCCTATTATGAGAGTGACCTTACCGGTCATCTTACCTTCGTTAACGATGCGCTCTGCAGACATCTCGGATATACCAAGGAGGAACTGATCGGCAAGGATTTCCGGCAGTATCAAGATGAAGCACACGCTAAAAAAGCGTACCAGACCTTCAATGAAATCTACAGGACAGGGGAACCGCTTAAGGCGAGAGAGTCGGAATATATCAGAAAAGACGGGACCAAAGGGATTTACGAAGTATCTGCATCCCTGATGAGGGATGGTCAAGGCAAACCCATCGGGTTCCGGGGTGTTTCTCGGGACATCACCGAGCGCAAGCGGGCAGAACAAGCGCTGCAGGAGAGCGAGGAGCGGTTCAGAGCACTTTATGACCGCTCGCACGACTGCGTATTCGTCTCGGATTTTGAAGGGAAGTTTATCGATGCCAACCAGGCAGCTCTTACGCTGTTGGGGTATGAAAAGACGGATATCTGCTCTCTGAATTTTGCATCTGTGTTAGACGAAAGAGACATCTCTAAAGGGCTGGAAGATTTCAATGAGATGATACAGACCGGTTTTCAAAAAGAAATAAGTTTATATAGATTAAGGCGCAAGGATGGCGGGATTGTCTATGTGGAAACCCAGGGTTCTGTTATTTACCGTGACGGCAAGCCACATTCAATCCTAGGGATTGCCCGCGACGTCACCGAGCGCAAACGAATGGAAGAGGCCCTACGCGAATCTGAGAATAAGTTTAGAAATCTGGTCGAGAATTCAATCGTTGGTGTCTACTTAGTACAGGATGGTTTATTCAAATATGTCAATCCACGGGGTGCGGAAATACACGGTTACGAGATTGAGGAAATGGTCGACAAAATGGGACCGAAACAAATGACCTTGCCGGAAGATTGGCCAACCGTGGAGGTAAGTATTGGCAAAAGGATGAGAGGTGAAGAAGATTTCTTCCATTATGAATTTAGAGTCGTTACGAAAAGTCAGGAAATAAGAAACGTAGAGGTTTTCGGCTCCCGAGCCACCTATCAGGGAAGACCTGCGGTCTTAGGGACAATGTTGGATATCACTGATCGCAAGCGGACGGAGGAGGCACTGCGAAGAAGTGAGGAGAGATATCGAAATATTCTTGAGAGCATCCAGGACGGCTATACTGAGACTGACCTTGCTGGCAATTTTATCCTTGTTAATAGTGTGACTTGCAAACATCTCGGATATACCAAAGAAGAATTGACCGGGATGAACTACCGCCAGTATACAAGTGAAGAGAATGCAAAAAGAATCAAGAGGCTCTACACAGAAGTCTACAAAACAGGGAAACCGATAAACCTCACGGATCATGAACTTATCAGTAAAGACGGGACCACGGCGACTTACGAACTTTCGGTATCTCTCATTAGGAATGCAGAAGGCAACCCTATTGGATTCCGGCAGACTTCTCGGGATATCACCGAGCGTAAGAAATCAGAGGAGGCCCTGCGCCAGAGTGAGGAGAGATACCGGAACATCCTCGAGAGCATCCAGGACGGCTATTTTGAGGATGACCTTGCCGGTAATTTCACCTTTGTCAATGATGTCATCTCCAGACATCTCGGGTATACCAAAGAGGAATTGATCGGGATGAACTACCGGAAGTATGCGAGCGAGGAAACCTCTAAAGGGTTGTATCAGCACTTTAGCGAACTCTACCGAACAGGCCAACCGATTAAGCCATTCGCGGTGGAATATATCAGCAGAGACAGAACCAAACTGATTTCTGAAATTTCGGTATCTCTTATAAGGGATTCAGAAGGGAAACCCATCGGGTTTCGGGGAATCTCACGTGATGTCACCGAGCGCAAAGAAGCAGAGGAGGCATTGCAGAGAAGTGAAGAGAGATACCGAACCATTATTCAGAACCTCCAGGACGGCTATTTTGAGAACGACCTTGCCGGTAATTTAACCTTTGTGAACGATATCATCTGCAGAAATCTCAGATATACCAGAGAGGAATTAATCGGGATGAATTACCGGCAGTATACGGACGAGGAAGACCGTAAAAAGGTGCTTCAACAGTATGGCGAACTGTACAGAACAGGGCAGCCTATTAAGTTATTCGAAGCAAAACATGTCAGAAAAGATGGGGCCAAACTGTTTGCCGAGATCTCGGTATCTCTTATACGGGATTCGGAAGGGAAACCGATCGGGTTTCGAGGCATCTCACATGACATCACCGAGCGCAAGCAGGCAGAAGAAGAGAAATTGTTTCTGCAAGAGCAGCTGCGACAGTCGCAGAAAATGGAAGCTATCGGCCAGTTGGCAGGAGGTGTTGCCCATGATTTTAATAACCTCCTGACCGTCATCAAAGGCTACAGTCAACTCTCCATTCTCGACCTTAAAGAGAACGATCCCCTCCGAAGCAACATCGAAGAGATTGAAAAAGCTACCCAACGGGCAACAGATCTAACCCGTCAACTTTTAGCCTTCAGCCGTCGTCAGATTTTAGACCTCAAAGTGCTCGATCTCAATGTCCTCTTGAAAGATCTGGAAAAGATGCTACGCCGGATCATTGGCGAGGACATCGAACTGCTCACTCTCTTATCCAAAGATTTAGGAAAGGTGAAAGTAGATCCGAGTCAAATTGAACAAGTGATCTTCAATTTAGCCGTAAACGCCAGAGATGCAATGCCTTCTGGCGGGAAACTCGCCATCGAAACGGCGAATGCAGAGTTGGATGAAGAGTATGCCCGTGCCCATGTCAATGTGGCCCCAGGTCGGTATGTGAGGCTTTCCGTCAGCGATACAGGGTTTGGGATGACGCCGGAGGTGAAAGAAAGAGTCTTCGAGCCCTTCTTTACGACTAAAGAAAAAGGGAAGGGGACCGGATTGGGCCTCTCCATGGTCTATGGAATTGTGAGGCAGAGCAATGGGCATATCTGGCTTTATAGTGAACCGGGCCGTGGGGCGACCTTTAGGATTTATTTTCCAAGGACGGAGGAAGAGGCAGACACGCTTCGCGAGCGAGAAGAAACGGACTTCTTTCCAAGGGGGAGCGAGACAATCCTCCTGGTGGAGGACGAGAATTTAGTGCGAGACCTGGCAACCCGACTTTTAGAACAACAGGGCTACAGAGTTTTGAAGGCAGCCAATGGCCAAGAGGCGCTGCTTGTCGCGAAAGAACATGTTGGAGAAACGATCCACCTCCTCCTGGCTGATATTGTGATGCCCCAGATGGGTGGAAAAGAGTTAGCCGATTGGCTTAAAATCTCGCGGCCCAACGTCAAAGTCCTCTATACCTCGGGTTATGCGGACAATGCGATTGTCCACCACGGTGTGCTGGACCCGGGGACCCACCTCTTGCAAAAACCTTTCTCACTCAAAACGCTATCACACAAGGTACGCGAGATATTGGATGGATAAGCCGGGATGAAGAGAAAGGGAAACATTGATTTGAAACGGATTGGAGCGAGCCAATGAAAGAGATTATGACACCCCGTGAGGCAGCCGAATATCTGAGCGTTCATGTTCGAACCATCTACCGTCTGGCTAAGAATGGCGATATCCCCGGTCGCAAGGTGGGTGGGAGTTGGAGGTTCAAAAAGGACGCCCTGGATGAATGGCTCTCATGGAGAGAAGACCCCTTTTCTGGCAACATAAAATATAAAGAGAGGATTCAGGGAAGCAAGTGAAGTGATTAAGGATGATAAGGAATCAAGAGCTTGGCAGAAAGTGTATCGACAAAAGACGTGTGACCCCGGAAGCCCTCGCCTGCTTGCAGGCGAGCCCGATACTTTTTGGGGAACTTCTTAGCAGAAGGACTTAAGAGTGGAAAGTCGAATCTTAGTCGTGGATGACGAAAAAGAGATCAGGGGTTTTCTCAGCAAAGCCCTCACCCGTATCGGAGGGTTTCAGGTAGAACTTGCAGAGTCTGGAGAAGAAGCGCTTCAAAAAATGGAGAAAGACCCTTTTGACCTCGTTTTGACAGATCTGAAAATGCCAAAGATGGACGGACTCCAATTGATTTCAGAGATCGCCAAATCAAAACCGGAAACCCTCACGATGATGATGACAGGTCATGGAACCATTGACTCCGCATTGACGGCGATGAAACGGGGAGCGAGCGATTATCTCATGAAACCCCTCAACCTCGACGAACTGATCGTTCGCATCCGAAAGGTCTTGGAAGAGAAACAACGCTTTGTCAGGCTGAGGGACTTCGCCGATCAATTGGAAAAGGCCAATCAGGAGTTGAGAAGGATTGACAGCATGAAGTCCGAGTTTGTCTCCATCGCTTCTCATGAGTTAAGGACCCCGCTCGCTGCCATTAAGAATGCGGTCCAATTGGTCCTGAAGGAGACGGCCGGGAAGATCAATGAAAATCAATCGAAGTTTCTTTCCATGGCGGAGAGAAATATCAATCGCCTGACCAATATCCTCAACGATCTTCTAAACCTTTCGAGAATTGAGTCTGGAAGGATTGAAATGAAGTTCGAAAATGTCGGCTTGAAGGGGATTATCGAGCTGACGGCGTCCTCCCTCAAACCCCACGCGGACGGGAAATCCATAAAAATCGACGTCGAAATCAATGAACCACTCCCGGCGATATACGCAGATCCCGAAAAAATGGAACAGATTCTCACGAATCTTATCGGCAACGCAATCAAATTCACGCCGGAGGGAGGGAGAATTCTTATTGCCGCCCAATCCCTCCCCCACGATGGGAAGAGTGGTTACGGCGAGAGGGTTAATGTTTCCGTCAAGGACACAGGGATTGGGATTCCGTCCGAACATCTGGATGCCATCTTCGAAAAATTTCACCAGGTAGAAGGCTCGCTTCAGCGGTCGGTGAGCGGAACAGGATTGGGTCTGGCGATCACAAAAGGGCTGGTGGAAGCTCATCAGGGAAAAATCTGGGTGGAAAGCGAATTAGGCAAAGGAAGCACATTTACATTCAGCTTGCCCATCTCGCAAGATGAGAGAAGAGACCCTTATTTCCGCCTCATCCTGGACAAGGAGTTTCAGCGAGCCCTGGAAAATGATGCTCCCCTCACCCTCTTTCTGATCGAGGTCCTGGATGAACGGGGAGAGGTCAAAGAGACATTATTAAACCAATTGGAAGAGAGGATTAAGCAGTGTCTTTGTCGGAAGGCAGATATTTTATTGAGGCGGGAGAAAGAGAAAATATTGGCCGCTTTATGCGAGGCAGACCTCAAGGGCGCCCAGATCATTCGACAGCGGATCGAGGAGGGAATTCAAAAACCCCCCATTGGAGGTCAGGAAGCAGCGGTCGTCATCAAGGTGGGGGCGGCCACTTACCCTGAAGAGGCCCTTTCAAAGGCCGAGCTCTTCAGGCTCGCAAAAGAAAGATTGGGAGGTTGAAAGATGAATCCAAAAAAGATTTTGATTGTCGATGATGAAGTCGACCTGCTGGAAACCGTCCGTTTCCCCTTGGAGATCGAGGGATATCATGTCCTGGTTGCTTACAACGGAGAGGATGCCTTGAGTCAGGCTCGCAAAGAAAACCCGGACCTGATCCTCCTGGACCTCATGCTTCCAAAATTGGATGGGTATAAAGTATGTCGCCTATTGAAATTTGACGAAAGATATAAGCATATCCCCATCCTAATGCTGACCGCCAAGACCCAGGAAAAGGATAAAGTCATTGGAATGGAGACAGGGGCGAACGAGTATATCACCAAACCTTTTGATATGGATTATTTGTTGAAGAAGGTGAAGGAGTACTTGGGTAAATAGATGAAAGGGGTCAAGGGGCCAAGGATTCACGGGTTCAAGTGAGGACCTCATAGAACAAACCCTCAAACCCATGAACCCTCGAATCCTCGAATCCTTTGGCGGATGAAAACATGCCGACTTTTAGATATCGTGTGAGGGACAGATTGGGGAAAGCGACGGCCGGGACGATCGAGGCTCAGACGGTCGAGATGGCAGGAAATCATCTCTACCAGAGGGGATACTTCCCTATCGCTATTGAAGAGGAGTCGGCTTCGGCCTCCCTCGATTTGTCGGACTTTTGGAAACGATTCAAAAAAGTGAAGCCGGAGGAAATTATTGTCTTCAGTCAGCAGCTCTCGACTTTATACAAAGCGGGGTTACCATTGCTTTCTGGATTAAAGGGTTTAAGAGACCAGACATTGAATCAACGGTTTAAAAAAGTACTGGAGGAAATTGGTCTCCAGGTGGAAGGAGGAAATACACTCTTTGGGGCCATGTCCAGACATCCGGATGTCTTTTCTGCGGTTTATCTCAACATGATCCGGGCCGGTGAAGCTTCAGGAAGGCTGGGGGAATCGCTCGATCGTTACGTTACCCTTGCCGATCGAGAATTGAGGAGTCGCCAAAAAGTGAAAGAGGCAACCCGTTATCCTAAGATCGTCGTCTTTGCAGTGATCATCGCATTTGTCGTCTTGCTCTCTTTTGTCATTCCGAGGTTTGCCCAGGTTTTTTCCCAGTTTAACACACCCCTGCCCTTGCCCACCCGGATAATGATTGGGATTAACAACCTTTTTCATCATTATTGGTATCTTATTTTGTCGGTGCTTCTGTTCATCCCAATTCTGCTAAAGCGATACATTCAGACAGAAAAAGGAAAGGTTTTTTGGGATAGGCTCAAGACAAGGATTCCAGTACTCGGCCATCTCTTCGTCATCTCTGCGCTCTCTCGATTTGCTCATACCTTTGTCATGCTAAACAAGAGTGGTATTCCCATCCTTCAGACTCTCGAAGTCGCTTCCACTACCATCAACAACGTTGTTATTTCTCAATCGATTCGAGAAATCAGTCAACGGGTAAGAGAAGGAAGAACCCTGGCGGACTCGATGAAGGAGAGTGGAAGGTTTACCCCTCTCGTCATCCAGATGGTAGGGGTGGGGGAGACGACAGGAGCATTGGATGAGATGCTGGTGAGAGTAACGGAATACTATGATATCGAGCTGGAAAATGCGATTAAAAAGATGACTACTTACATTGAACCTGCTTTGACGTTGTTTATGGGTGTCGTCGTTCTGCTGCTGGCACTGGCCGTATTTTTGCCGTGGTGGAACATGGCCAAACTGTTTAAATAAGCTCCGGAGGGAAGATGTTTAAGAAAATGAAAATTGATTTGGTAACAGTAACCTTCGATTTGCACCGGTTATTGTTAGCTTTAACTATTTGGTCGTGCCATGCGTGGGTAGCCTCAACCTATAGGCTATGCCATGTTTTGGCAGCCGCAGTCTTTGGGTTGCGTGGTTCTCATAAGGATAGACGAAGGACTGCCAGGGTAATTTCGCAAGCTAAAGCCTGCGGCTACGCACCTATTGTGGAGTCTCTAACACTTCTTTACAACGATCCAAGAGTTGTCATTCCCGAGAAAGCGGGAATCCAGCTTGGAAACACTGGATCAATGGGTCAAGGTGAAACTCCGAACTCCCTGCCTGTCCGGCAGGCAGGCGAACTCTGCACTCCGAACTCTAAAGGCTTCACCTTAATTGAACTCATCATGGTCATAATCATCATCGGAATCTTAGCCGCCACTGTGATACCCAAGATCAATTTCGGCACCACCTCCACCACGGTTTCGTCGTGGGGAGCGGCCTATATGATCGCCTCTGATATTCGATATACCCAGGAATGCGCCATGGCCAGCATGGTCTCCAAAAGTATCAGCTTCACGAACGGTCAATCTGTTTATACATTTCCTGCGACTACCCCTTCCACAAGCAGTCTTGATCCTACAGGTCGATTGCCGTCAGGGGTAACGATTGGCGCCACGATCACCTTTACCTTTAATTCACTTGGAGAACCAGAGGAGAGTGCTAGCAATTCGGTTACAGTCACCGCAGGAGGAATAACAAGAACGATCACAGTCACGCAATATACAGGAATGGTGAGTATCAGTTAAGTGCGGAAAGAAAAGAGTAGAGTAAGAGATGGAAAATAATGGAACAAAGGGAAAAAGAGAGGGTTCTGGAGTGAGAAAATACCCATGCCTGCGCGAAGTGTTCCAAAAAAGGAAGATCACCCTCTTGCTTGTGCCATATCATTACAACAAGAAGGACCGAAGTTTTTGCTTCACACTCCGCACTTTACAATCTACATTCCAAGGAGGTTTCACTTTAATTGAAATTATTGTGGTGATTGTCCTGGCGGGTCTCATCCTTGCCGCGATTGTTGTTCCTTTTACAACCGGCATCCGGCAGAGTACAAAACCGGAAATGGTCGCAACAGCAATGTACCTCGCCCATCAACAGATGGAAGCATTGATGGAATTTAATTATTGCCAGGGGAGTTTAAGTACCGGCACTTATACAACGCCGCCGCCGCCTATTACCGGCTATACGTGGACATGGACGATTTCCTACGTGACCAGTACTTTTGCTACTTCAACGACGGATGTCGGCTATAAAGAGATTGTGGTTACCGTAACAGACCCACAAGGCAGCACTTATAGTGTCTATTCGGTTGTCACAAGATTTTAGTAATTAAAAGGGTCGGAGGGGCCCGTGGTTCAAGGGGTCAAGTGATATGCTAAAAAGAAACAAAAGAGTGAAGACCTTGAGAACGATAAATCGGCACGGATTTATTAAAGCGATTAGAGGATCGCTCGGATCCTCGATCCCTCGAATCCTTGAATCCCGGTCTAAAGGTTTCACCTTGATCGAAATGATCGTTGTGATTGTGATTTTGTCGGTTGTCGCGGCTATTAGCATCAACTTCTTGGTTAGTAGTTTGAAAGTCTATACAATGACAGTCAATCAGAAGACACTCTATGATCAAGCCAAACTATCACTCGAACAGATGTGCAGAGGTATTCGGGATGCGAGTAGCATTACTTCACCAGCCTCAGGGAACTCAGGCAGTTCAATCACTTTTGTGAGAACCCATCAAACCTACTCTGATACTGCAGGAGAAACGATCGTTTATCAACTCAACGCAGGCACCCTCCAAAAAGTAGAGGCCAGCACCGGCTACGCCATGGCCAACAATGTGACTGCATTTGGTGTGACCAATACTACCAACCTGATCCTGCTAACATTAACGCTTCAATTAAGCACGGGAGAGAATGTGACCTTGCAAACAGAGGTCTATCCCAAAAACCTTGTAAAGGATCTAACTCATCTGAACTTCTACAAATACTGGATGGAGTATTACACTAATCCATGAAAAACAGGTGTTCAAATGCAGTAGGGGCAGCCCTCTGCGGCCGCCCATTAACAGAAGGGTTTTCCAATTCGGGAGCCCACCGAGGGGCTCCTCTAAAGAGCTTGTCATTGCTGCAAAGACAGGATTCCATATCCTTTTTCAAGGACCACGCCAGGGTTCCCGCTTTCACGGGAATGACACAATCGAAATTCGAAGGAAGCTTGGGAAGAATTTTCTTTCTGACAAATTCAAAAGGGGTCTCGGTCATTTTCCTGATTATCGCTATGCTATTGATGGTCATCCTTGCATACGTCTTCTCTTATTTGATCCCTACAAAACAGAAGTCCGTAGTTTTTTCTATCCAGTCCACCCAGGCTTTCTTCCTTGCCCAATCCGGTGTGGAATTTGCCGTCCGCTTAGCCAAGGATAATAATTGGACATCGAAGCATTTGCTGAATACTAATCTTAATACCGCCCCTAACAACACAGGAACCTTTGGGACCGGAACCTTCACGCTCACCTATACAAGTAGCAGTGATACACTGACCTCGGTTGGATACGTCCCCACCGGCACTCAAAGAAGGGAGATTGTTGTTTCCAATTTCAGCCAATTCGTGTACTACTTCGCCTACCATAAGACAATTACGGTACAGGCAGGGGAGGTAAGTGGCGGCCCTCTTACCAATTTTCCCATGCTTGTAAGTTTCACAGACGCGAATCTTGAAACCGTCGCAAACGGTGGACATGTCGCCAGCTACAATTGCTACAATGGCAGTACCAACGATCCCTGTGACCTTGTCTTCTTAGGTCTGGATGACACCACTTGCGGGGGGGTGGCCGGGAGCTCACCCTGTAAGCTAAACCATGAAATTGAATTATATAATTCATCAACAGGGCAACTCGTTGCATGGGTAAAAGTTCCTTCTATTAATAACGGCACAATCATTTACATGTATTATGGAAATAGCTGTATGACAGCTTCCTCGCAGAATGCGACAGGGGTCTGGGATGCTAACTACCAGGGGGTGTGGCATCTCAGTCAGAGTCCAACCGGCACAGCTCCCCAAATGAAAGACTCCACGGCGAACGGATACAATGGCACGGCAGAGGGAGGCTTTGTCGCCGGCGACCAACAAACAGCCAAGATCGATGGAGGTCTTGACTTCGAAAGCGCACATAGCGACTATGTACAGGCAGCAGCGGCAGCCCTCGGAACCACTTCTGTAACTGTTTCTGCCTGGTTTAACGTTACGAGCTTCACCGGAACAGAAACAACATTCGGAGGTTCCGGTACCAGTGACGGCATGGTTGTTTTCAGCACAAGGGACGCTAATACAAACGTTTCCCCAACGCTTGTGGTATCTCCGGCACTTAATGGTGGCGGATTTGGGACCCCAAACTCCCTTATATTCTGTGACGACACCGCCAACGTTGCAGTAGGAGCAAAGGGCACCACGGCAATCGCAACTGGCACGTGGTACTACGCTGTCGGGACATTCAGCTATAACGCCGGTACTGCGACATATTTAGGCAACTGGAATGTTTACCTGAACGGGCAGAACAACGGCACGACAAATAACTTCGATTACGCGGGCACGGCCGCCGTCCCCTTTAGTGGCGCATCGTGGATGCTTGGTAACAATCCTCAATGGACGGGCTATAGTAACGTCATTCTCGACGAAGTTCGTGTATCAAACATCGCGCGTTCCGCTGCCTGGATCTTGACCGAATACAACAACCAGAACAACCCCGGTAGCCTGGCCACCGCCGGTTTTTATGCGGTAGGGGCCGAGCAAAATAATTGAGGAGGGGCTCCTTAAGGAGTTAACTATGACAGAGACAATCGGTTTGGATATTGGTTCTCATGCGATTAAGTTGATCGGTCTTAAGACGACTTCCAAGCGGCCGTTCCTGACCTGTTTGGGGATGAAGGAAATTCCTCCGAACACTGACAAAGAGGATGTGAATGCTTTTTCCGAGATCCTCAGGTCTCTTGTCAAGGAAGTCGGTCCTAAAACGAAAAAGGTGAATCTAATCGTTTCAGGTTCAGGGGTTCAGATCAAGAGGATCTCCGTTCCTTCCCTCCCCAAAGCCGAATTGAAAGAGGCAGTTCGCTGGGAGATAAAGAACTACGTTCCCTACCCTGTTGAAACAGCCGAAGTCGATTTCCATATCCTGAATGAATATGTCGAAGATAGCGTCAAGAGATTAAACCTGATAGTGGTGGCTTGCCCGAAAGCCCTCATTAACCGCACTCTCTCCATTGCCGAGAGGGCTGGACTCCAACCCACTCATCTCGATGTGGCTCCTTTTGCCCTCTGGAATACTCTTTTGGTTTGGAATCAACTTAAGAAGGAAGAAACCGTTGCTTTGATTGACCTCGGCGCTGAAAAAACGGGCATTTATGTTTTCAAGGATGGAATTTTGCAGTTCGTTCGAGAAGTCACTCCTGCCGGAGCAGACATTACCAGAGCCATTATGGAAGGGATGGGTTCTGAAGGAGAAGCCAATACCATTTTTGAGCGAGCGGAAGTGATAAAGCAAGAGTTGGGAATCCCTTCGGAAGCTTATCAGGAGAAAGGTGGCGATAAATCCTTATCGAAGATATCCTTCCTCGTCAGACCTGTATTCGAGAGACTATCAGCAGAGATAGGAAGATCT
>Ga0326728_10021742_pt1 | contig 12011 bp, 14 predicted proteins | sample MB3enrmetagenome_FD_207602 | JGI IMG/M metagenome (GOLD analysis project Ga0326728, IMG submission 207602) | Lab enriched peat soil microbial communities from McLean, Ithaca, NY, United States - MB31MN | ecosystem: Environmental > Terrestrial > Soil > Wetlands > Peat | place: USA: New York... | reverse complement strand
CTGGTGGAACCTGCTCGATGCCCTGGAAAAACGGCTCAAGAAGTGCCCGGCCGAGTCCATGCACACCTATTACTCCGGCCTTGCCACCTGCCCGTGGTGCGGCCTTGAGGACAGCTCCGGCATCCTTTTGTTCCTGAGTGCGGACACCATCTCGCGGATCGACATTGCCTCCGAGTGGCAGAAGGTCCTTGCGATAAAAACACCGGGACCGATCCCCGAAATCAGCCCCCGGACGTGCCAATGCATGCCGGCACCATTCTCACCGGAGGTAGCGCGGGCGGTAAAGCTGGGAAAGATCCGGCAGGTAACCCAGATTTTGCTCCTGGCCATGAGCGGTATCCTGGTGTCTGCCCTGTTTTTCCTCGGACGGGACCCCACCTATCCTGAGGTGGGGCTCAGCCTGCTCCCCGCCGGTATCGCGGGGCTCCTGCTGGCGCTCCCGGGCAGGGACCAGACAGAGAGAAAACAGCGGAAAAAAGCGTTTGGGGATGCCCGGTACAGCTGGCAGCTCTGGGAGAAGAAATGGAAAGCCGAAGCCGGGGATGCAGAATTTATCGCCCAGCTGGGCGCTCTTACCCATGCAAAACAGAGATATGAAACCATAGAGCAAGAGTACAGGAAGGCCCTTTCTGCACTCCAGCACACCTCAAAAGAACGCCAACAGAAAAAATTCCTAGAGAAGTGCCATATTGATACCCGCACTTCCCCCCAACTTACCGAGAACCGGCGGGCAGCGCTCCGATCCTTTGGCATAGAGACCGCCGCAGATATCGATCCGCACAGGATCATGAGCATCCCGGGATTTGACGCTGCACTGGTAAGCGACCTGGTGAACTGGAGAAAACAGCAGGAGAACAGGTTTGTCTTTGACGAGGAAAAGCGCGCTTCGGCGTCCGATATCCAGGGTCTCATCCATACGTTCCAGCCGAAGATACGCCCGGCCGAACGTGAGATCTTAACCGGGATTGAACGCCTGTACGCGATCCAGCAGAAGATCCTCAAAAACCGGACCAAATTCCAGACGGTTATCGAGAAGAGTGCACGGGACCTTGCCCAAGCCCGCGCAAACCTGGCTGCGGTCATGATTGGGGGAAAATGGTTCTAAAACCCCCGACAAGTGCAGGATTTCGTTCCTTCCCCATGAAGGCATTTGCGGGTGCCTGGTTCCTGAGATACAGATAAGAAATCATCGGTACAATAGAATGAGCGATGAAATACACGCCGCGGCATGTGAAGAAATTCCTTGAAGAAGGAAAGATCGACCCGGAGCTCTGGAAGATCCATTTTCCCCACCTTCTCCCCAGCCATGTTCCTGACTGCAGCGAATGTGAGGATAAAAAGAACGATCTCTGCCAGGGCAATAAGAACCCGGTTGACTGCTTTCTCGGCATTTATGCCGAGGAAGATGCAAAAAAAGCTGCCGACCCCGATAAGAAAGCCCACAAGGAAAAATCCAGGGGTTTTTTCCCCGATGCTAAGGGCAAGCGGGCAAAGGCCCCGGCAGGGGCAAATATCACCTTCGACCAGTCCAAAATGTAAGAAATGCCTTTCCTTTTCTGAAACGATCCTGTGCTACCGTATCCGCCAGAGGGACCCACCTGCCGTACGCATGAGCAGCAGAAACCCCTCAATCTCGGGAAAAATTTTCCGCCTTTTCGTGAGCTCTTTCAGGTAATGCCCTATAAAAGGAAGGATGATTCCTCACTTTTCCCTTTCTTCTTATTTCCGCCTTTTTCCGGCCCACCCTACTCATTGAACTTCTTATACAGCCGGTTTGCCACGAACTGGAAGATCAGAATGAAAACAAAGAGCGCAACGACATCCCACAGCGGTGAGAAAAGCGATGTCCCGGTATATGCATAGGTGATCATATCGTTGCCATACGTCAGGGGAGAGAAGAGGGCAATGACCTGGCCGATCTGAGGTATTTCAGAGATCGGAATAAACACCCCGGAGATAAAGATGAGCGGCAGCCGGACCGTGTTAAGCATGGACATTACCTCACCGACGTTCTCGGTCGGGTACGCGGCAAACAGGGTCCCGAGGGTGGCAAAGCAGAACGCGGTCAGCGCCATCGCAATTATAAGGACCGGCACGTGTTCTATCGGAGTCCCAAATGCAACGATCCCGATAATGAGGGGAAGACAGGCGATCCCCAGGCTGTAGAGAAAACCGCTCATACTCTCCCCAAAGACCAGCGAATGAAGCGAGATGGGTGCAGACAGGAGCCGGTCGAAGGTCTTGACCCGGCGCTCGATAGGAATCGAAACCGGCTCGATCGAGGAGGCCGAGAAGAGCAGGGTGATAGCGATCAGGCCCGGGATCAGGGTGCCGGGCGGGGCGTTCTTCCCGATGGCAAAGGCAAGGAACATAAAGAGCGGAAAGAGGATTCCCGACACAATGATGTTGGGCTTGATATAGTAGGTGATCATGTCCTTGCGCGAGATTGCCCATGCCGCGGTGAGCTCGTGGTGCAGCCGACCCAGCCATGCATCGGCCGGCGTTCCCTCTTCAGTCGATGGCATGGACTACCCCCCCGGTCCTTTGCAGGCCGGTTAGTTTGATAAAAACATCCTCAAGACTCGGGCCCAAAGTAGAGATACTGATTACTCGGAGACCCTGGGCCCGGGCATACACCATCACTGATTCGATCACCGTTGCGGGATCCTCGGTATAGAGCCGGAACTTGTCCCCTTCCTTTACAGCATCGTTGACCATGGCAAGGAGATGGAGATCGTCAAGCTGGCGGGCAGCGGTGAGATCGAACGCAACTACAATCGACTGCACGCTCTGGATCGTCTTTTTCAGCCGTTCGGGTGCATCAATCGCAGCGATTGTGCCCCGGTTGACGATCGCCACCCGGTCGCACATCATGTTGGCCTCCTCGATATTATGGGTAGTCAGGAATACGGTAACACCTTCATCAATAAGGCCCGTAATCACATCCCGGATGATCAGGTTGCTCTGGACATCAAGGCCGGAGGTCGGTTCGTCGAGAAAGAGGAGGCGGGGGCTGTTGACCAGGCCCATGGCAATCGTCAGCCGCCGTTTCATACCTTTCGAGAAGCCCCGCGCCTTGTCGTTGCGCCGCCCGTACAGGTCGAACGTGGTGAGAAGCTCCTTTGCCTTCTTCTCGCGCGCATCCCGGTGCACGTGATAGAGCTCAGCGGAAAAGATCATGTTCTGCCACGCAGTCAGGTCATCGTAGACATTGGAGGTCTCGGAGACTATTCCCATGGACTGCCGCGCCGCAATGGTCTCGCGCCCGATATCATGGCCAAAGATGGAGGCGGTCCCTGAGGTGGGATAGGAGATCCCCGTCAGGATCCGGATCGTGGTGGTCTTCCCTGCGCCGTTAGGGCCCAGGAAACCAAAGGTTTCCCCCGCATCAACCGAGAAACTGATATCGTTGAGCGCAGTCAGGGTGCCAAACGTCTTTTTGAGGTGCGAAACCTCGATGGCATGCATATGATCCCTGATTGGTAAATGTAACGTTTAAAGATCATCGCTTTGATTCCGGGCAAAACGGGAGGTTTTGGTGCGTCACGCATATGTTTATGCCTCGCGGGGATGAACGTCATCTCATCAGATAAAAGACGGGGCAGGTATGTCGGTAAAGTCTGCAGTCCTTATTCTCATCCTTTCGGCCATCTGTTTGTGCCTTGTCTGTTCTTTCGCGGCCGCAGATTATACAATCGCCGACCTGTCAGGGTCGATCGTCCGCGGCCACCAGTTCACGGTCGATATCACCGGGAACCCGGACACTGCCTACTATGTCTGGCTGACCGGGACCTGGTCGCTGTCAGGAGAGGCGTATGATGAGCCCCCGGTGATAGTTGCCAACCAGGCAAACGTCCAGCAGGATCCGGCCGACGGGCCGTACATAATCGGGTCGTACGAATATTCCAACGGGAACGGGAGGACTATCCTCGATGACGTGGCTCCCTCGTCGTCACTCCTGCCCTGTACCAGCTACTACGCGCTCGTGACCACCGACAATTCAGGGCAGGCTGTCGTGGCATTTGAGACATCGGTAAATACTGCCCTGCGCTCGTATTCCGTGCGCGTCGAGAACCCAACCTCGGTCAATAACAATACGCTCCTTGTCCAGCGGGGGGACACCACGGTAACCGGTGGATCGATGTCGTTTGATACCATTGCCACCCGCCCGCCCCGGCCAACAGCGCCGCCCACAACGGTTCAGACACCAAGCCCGACGCCCACGCTGACGGAAACAACGCCGGTCGCGACCCCGGCTACTACGGTCCCTGAGACTACCCTTGCCCCACTGGACACTGCCTTGATCCTTGCCGCTCTTGGAGTTTCAATCGCCGTAATGCGGTACCGCTAAATCCGCTGTACGTGTAGTGCCGGGCGCAGGTTATGTCCATTCCCCCGGGGCCCTGCCTCCACGCAATCGTTTTTTCTTTCCCATTCAGGAGGGTCGCAGAGCTAGGGTGGAGGCGCAGTATACCCGTTATGCTAGGGGATTACCGCGGTGACTTTCCGGACCGCATGGGATCTTCTTTCTTGGCAATCTTCCCGGGCCGCGGCCGATCCTCGTGAGTGCCGTGATCTTGGTTTAAGGCCTTATTCTCCGGGCCGGTGTGGGGATGGTGCCGGGGCGGGAGTTCTGCTTTTTTTTGCGGATGATGAGGGGGATGGACGGCCGGTCCGGCCTCGGAATGATGCGCCTGCAACTCGGCATGGCGGATCTTATCCGGGCTGTCAGGGTGCTGGTAATGGGCGCTGGTATCGTGTTTCTTATGATCGTGGGGTGACGGTTCCGGTTCGCGTCGTGGTGACATAGCCAAGGATTCACCACTCCGCAAAGATAAAACCACGCTTGTGACCATTGCCGGGGCGGGACCGTCATTTTTTAACCTCCCCGCCCCAATGCTCACCGGAACACTTCTGAGATCCGCCCGCCGTGGCAGCGCTATCCATTTCCTCCTCACCTATGACTCCCGAAAACCCGGAAACTGATGGTGATACACCCTGCTCCTGCATCCACCCGGCGGATCGTATCCAGCAGTTCTTTGTCCGGCCGTTCTTTCTCACGCTGACCATCGGCCTTCCGTTCTGTACCTTCAAGGGGCTCTTTGGCATTGCCGCCATCCGGGCAGGGACACCCGCACATCCCCTCCTTGCCGCATTCGGGTGGCTGGTGATCGGCTGGGCGGCCATTGATTTTGCCATGAATGCCTTGCGGGCGGCTGGCGATCTCCTGCATTTTCCCACGCCGCTTGAGTACTGCACACTTGCCGAGATAGGGCGGTTCCTGCACCGTCCTCTGGTCTTTCTTGCAGCCGACACCCTGCTCTCTTTTTCGATCATCTGCCTTATGCTCTGGTCGGGCTGGATCACGCAGATGCCGCCGATCGAGTCCGCTCTGTGGTACGCGGCAACCACGCTCAACCTGATCAGCATCTCGCTTGTGTCGCTGTACAACGAGGCAAAGAGGGCTGCGCGAGAAGCGGGTTCCGCGTAAGAACACCGATGGGAGATCCGGTCAGTCCGGCGCCACCGGGCCCGGGCCCAGGTAAGCCATGACCCGGTCCACCACTTCGGGAGCCCGGGGCAGCCGGAGGTGGCAGTATCGCCCGGGATCCTCTTCGAGGGAAGACGGGAGGGCTGGCACGATATCCAGCGTAGCACCGGGGAGGACAGAGTCCGCGAGCGGCACGATACCGTCGCCGGCAAAGGTCATCTCCCACCCGCCGTCCTGGTGCAGTGCGAAGGTCTTTCCCTCGATGCAGGGAAAAAATGAGGGGGTACGGGCGATGTTTTCCGCACAGATGACCCGGTAGGCGATATCAGGACGGCGGCCGGCCGCCCGCAGGGCAGCCATGGTCGCGCTTCCCGGGCGGCAGGCCCGGACAATGACATCGGCGGCAGGATCAAAATTCCGGGGAATAAAAGTTCCGGTGAGGCGGCACGTGATCTCCGGCCCGATCACCGGATCGCAGAAGAGTTCGGCAAGGGCCGAGCCATTGTTGGGCGGGCCGATCGCGATGAGCTGGCGCACCCGCTCGCGCTCCGCGGGGCCGTCGTTTACTTCGAGCAGGAAGCGGGCAACACAGGAGCCGATGGAGTGACAGACCAGATCGATGCTGCCGGCATAGTTCTCCTCCTTTCGCCGTGTGGCGATATAGGCTCCCAGGTCTCCTGCAAGTTCTTCCATGGGAGCCCCGTCAAGCGAGGTGTAATCGAATGTCCAGGCAGGAATACCCTGTTCGCGGAGCCGGGGGAGAAGCCGGTTCCAGATCCCGGGATGGCTCTTCCAGCCATGGACAAGCACCACGGGAATACAGTGGTCGGACATATGCAGGTACGCATAGGGGGCAGGGAAGCATAGTTCTTGTGAACTATGAAACATGTCCGGGAAGGGAGGTGATCCGGCCGGAGTCCAGGTTTACCTGTTTTGCACCGGCTCCGGGCCAAAAAAAGTTATGAGGGGGTGTCATCCCCGAGGGATTCCCGGCTCCGCATCTGGTAGAGCACCATCGGGTCCATCTCTTTGAACTCGCCCGGGGTTGTCCGCATGATGACATTGGTGATCCCACTGTTGACGATCATCTTGGAGCACAAAAAGCACGGCCAGATCTGGGTGAGTTCCCCGGTGGCAACATCGAAGCCTGCGAGGTAGAGCGTGCATCCCCGGGCAAGCTTACCCGCCTGGAGCATGGCGTTCATCTCAGCATGAACGCTCCGGCACCGCTCGTAGTTGGAGCCCGAGGGGATGTTGTGGTCCTTTCTCCAGCAGCGGTTGAGTTCCGTGCAGTCCATCTGCTTGCGCGGGGCACCGGTATAGCCGGTGGAGACGATCGTATTGTATTCGTCCACAATGATCGCGCCGAAGTTGCGCCGCAGGCAGGTGCCCTGGTTGGCGCACCGCTGGGCAAGGTCAAGGAAGTACTGGTGCCTGTTGGTCCGCATGCAAAGGAGGTTTGACCAGCCCCGGTATTAAAGGAGCAGGGTTCCCTCGGGTGCTCCCCGCTCATGGCACGGGAAGAACGGGCACACCTGCCAGGTACAGGATACCGATGACATGGAGCACCAGAAAGACCGGCACCAGGAGAAATTTCAGTTTCCGGGTCTTGTGCCGGAAGAGAAGCATCGCGCCGAAAGCGCCAAACGGCCCGATGAACGCAAAACCAAGCAGGGTAGACTCGGGAATCCTCCCCCTGCCGGCCCGGGCAGCGTACTTGTCGTACCCGTACAGGCAGAACACGCCCGCGTTTACTACCACATAGAGTCCAATCGCTACAGAAACAAGGGAGACGGGGATCATTCGGACGTACTCTTTTCACCAAGGGGTGTTTGGGTACCGGGCCTGCGGGATCTCGTGGAGAAACCGGGTAACGAAGGAACTCCTTTCCTGTTTACAACCCGATGCCGGCAAACAGGATGAGGATGCCGATCATGCAGGCCTCCACAACGACAATCACGATCCACCGGTTCAGGTGCAGGAATTCAGGAAGTGTCTGGGCCGCAAACGGCGCCCGGCAGAGGATGGGTTTTATTCCCGGGTACAGACCGATAAAAAGCCCGGATCCCACCAACATGCCGGGGATTCCCCCGACAAGCGCATCGAGCGCCCCGGTTCCCGCCGCCCCTGCTACTGTCCCGGGGCAGAGCCCGAGCAGGGCAAACCCGACCCCGAAGATGAGCCCGCCCACCAGGTTCGATCCCCATGAACCGGGATGGACATGGAGTTCGGCGTAATCAAAGCGGACCAGGAGGTGGATGCCGATCATCGCGACAATGACCGCGGAGAGAATCACTTTTACCACGGTAAAGTTTTCCAGCAGGAGCTGGCCGACAATCACATTGTAGCTGGTCACGCCGCCTTTCTGGAGAAGGAAACCGAACAGGATGCCGACACACAGGCCAAGCACAAGTTGGGCCTTACCGTGATGGTGGATCCGGGTGCACATGGGCATGGCTTTCACACTCCTGTACCATGGAAGAGCAGGAATGCGGTAATGATCCCGCCGATAAAGAAGCAGGCGGCTGAGACGATACTGGAGAGTGCGAGCTGGCTGGTGCCGCTGATCCCATGGCCGCTCGTGCACCCACCGGCCCAGCGCGACCCGAATGCAAGGATAATCCCGCCAAGAAATGCTACGATGACCCTGAGTATCGCATTGTTTCCGAATGCGCCAGCCCAGAGCAGGGGTACCCAGGAGAGATGGATCTGACCTGATAGGGCAGCCGAGAGGAATGCGCCGATGAGGATCCCGGGCAGGAGCATCAGCACCCCGTCAACCCGGGGCGGGATCTCTTCGCGGTAAAACTCCTTTTTCTCCTCAACGGCCGGATCTATGGCTTTCTCCATGAGACCCCAGACCTTGGCATAGGCCGACGAGGTCCCGAGGGGACGGTTACACACAAGAAACGACAGGCAGACAAGGATGCCAATCCCGGCGCCGGCAATGTACGGGGACCAGGTGGGCTGGAAAAGCATATCGAACATGAGGCTGACCTCCGGAAAATCCCGTTATCCGGGGTTTATACATCAAGAGATCGCGTACGCGGCGTACATAAAGGTTTGTCCGATCCGCCATAAGCCGGGGCGTTCACTTTCATGCCGCGTTACCAAGGGATTTAATATCCCGGTGCGGATCTCTCCCCATCGCATGATCCTAGGCAAAGGGGCTTACTTAAAACAACTCACCGCTGCGACCATGCAGATGAAGTCGGTTGAGGTGGGAAAGCAGCTGGCCGGCAGTACCCCGCCCTCGGTCTTTATCGGGAGCTACAATTACCCGGATGTCTTTGCCGGCCCGATGATCGCGCCGATGCACGGTGATACGGGCATCATGGACCGGCCCGAGGAGTGGATCGCCCGGTGCTCGCAAGAAGAGATCATCGGGTACCGGATGAACCTGGTGCGGGGAAAAAGGCTCAACAACGCCTTTGACCTCGACAACCGGTTCGTGGAAAAACTCCAGGAGATCGTGCTCTCGGAAAACTCCATCGAGAGCGAAGCCTCGTTTGAGACCACCCCGGCCGGCTTCTCGTTTTCCGAGGAGCACACCCCCTTTGGGCCCAGCGCCCCGCTCGAACGCTTCGAGATCGAGGCAGAGCGCTGGGACTCTTCCCTTGAAAAGATCTACTATGATACCGATCTCCTCTCAAAGGACGCAGTCCTCGGCCTTCACCGGCAGGGTATGGCGTTTTCCACGATCCAGAAGGCGTTCTCGGCCGGGACCATGGGCCATGGGGAGAACCGGCACCTTGTCCCGACCCGCTGGTCGATTACTGCCTGCGACACGATGATAGGCGACCACCTGCTCAAAGACGTGAAGCAGTGCCCGACAATCGATACCGTGCGGCTGTACGAGTACGCGAGCCTGAACAACCGGTACGCGGTGATCCTCCTGCCGACCGCGTGGCAGTACGAGTGGACCGAGGCCTTTTTGCACGTGCTCGGGAACGAGGAGTACGTCTTCTCCGATTACGAGGGCTTCAAACGAAAGACCGGCTACTCTTCGCTTGGTGGCTGCTACTATTCCTGCAAGATGGCGGTGCTTGAGGAACTCGCCCGAGAGCAGCGGCAGGCAGGCGTGATCGTGCTGCGCGAGGCTTTGCCCGGCTATGTCCCGATGGGGGTCTTCAATGTCCGGGAGAACGTAAGGAGCGCGATGAAGGAGCGGCCCACGGAGTTTGAGGATCTTAAAGGGGCGCTTGGCCAGGTTGCGGAGCGCTTCACCCTGCCCGTGCAGCGCTTTGTCACCGAAACCACGCTGTTAAAAGACAGCCTCCGGCAAAAGCAGTGCACGCTCAGCGACTTTACCGCCCAAAAGAAGGTCCCGGCACTGCCAGACGGGGCGGCGGGGACGGGGTAAGATACCCCTGCCGTAGTTATGGAGGTCTGGGGAATGGACGGGCAGACGGGGGATTCAGGGCAGCGGATCATCCTGCACGCCGATATGGACTGCTTCTATGCAGCCGTGGAGATGCACGACCATCCCGAAATCGCGGGAAAACCGGTGGTCGTTGGCGCCGACCCGATAGGAGGAGCCGGGCGGGGCGTGGTCTCCACCGCATCGTACGAGGCCCGGGCATTTGGCGTGAGATCCGCAATGCCCATCTCGCAGGCTTACCGCCTCTGCCCGGATGCGGTCTACCTCCGCCCGGACATGGCCCGCTACGCGGCGGTATCCGCGGAGATCATGGGGATCTTCAAAGAGACCGGCTACCGGGTCCAGCAGGTAAGCATCGATGAGGCGTTCCTCGACATCAGCCCGGTGGGGAGCTTTGACGCGGCATGGGACCTGGCCGTGCAGCTCAAGGAGGCGATCTATTTGCGGGTCGGGATCACCTGCTCGCTTGGGGTTGCGCCATCAAAGATCGTGGCAAAGATCGCCTCGAGTTACCGGAAACCCGATGGCCTGACCGTCGTGACTCCCGACACAGCCCGGGATTTCCTCGCGCCGCTCCCGGTCCGGAAGATCCCCGGGATCGGGGGGAAGACCGGGGCGCACCTCGAAGATCTCGGGATTACGACGATCGGCGGGCTCGCCACGTGTGATGTCCAGGTCCTTGTGGGGGCGTTCGGGAGGTCTGCAGGCCTCCTCCGCGAGGCGGCGCTGGGAAATGACAAGAGCGAGGTGATCGAGCGCGACGGGGTCAAATCCATCTCAAAAGAGACCACCTTTGCCCATGACACCGACAACCCCGAAGAGGTTGCCGCCACCATGGAACTCCTCGTCCGGGAGGTAGCGCAGGCCCTCGCCGATGAGGCCCTGCAATTTAAGACCGTGACGGTCCGGGTCAGGTACGCAGGGTTTGTCTCAAGGACAAAGGCAAAATCCCTCCTCCACTACCATAACGACGAGGCCGCCATCCGCACCGCTACCGGCGAGCTGCTCCGCGAGCTCTGGGATGGGAAAGCGATCCGCAGGCTCGGTCTGCGCCTTTCGGGGCTCAGGAAACCCGGGGCCGGCCAGCAGAGGCTTTTTAGCCCGGAACCAGCATGAGCGGACCACCTGCAAGCCCGGACCGGTGCATGCATGGATATGTTAATTATTTGCAACGACGTTTATATACACGGAGTTGGTGGCATCACCGATAATAACAAGAAAAAAGCCGACAACGGCTTTGAAGAGACGGGGGCCGTAAATCCCGACGGCACACCGGTTGTCCGGGTCCGGCTGCCCAAAAAATGGAACAACGAGATGTTTGGATCCGCGGACCTGATGATGGGGGCAAACCACATCCGGGTGCGGTGCTTTGACGGGGTTACCCGCATGGGCCGGATTAAGGGGAAGATCAAGAAGCGTGTCTGGATCCGGGAAGGGGATACCCTTATTATTATCCCGTGGACCTTCCAGGACGACAAGTGCGATATCGTGTACCGGTACCTCCCACCCCAGGTAGACTGGCTGCGGAAGAACAAGTACCTATAATCTTTTTTGTCCGTTTCGCGGGTTATTTTCCAGGGCCCCGACGGTTACCGCTTGACATCCCTTCATAGTGTCAGACAGCATACGGTATGTACATGCAGACGAACGAGACCAAGATCCGCAGGATTCGGGATAAGCTGACCCGTATCGGGATAAAGGAGACCGATATCACCGACGAGAAACTCCTTTCCTTATACGATATCTCTCCAAACGGCCAGCTCTGCGGCGTTAAAACCCTGCACCCGCGCGATCCCTAGGCGGGCAGTCTGCACCGCTATCGTTTCGTCATCACTGCTGCGGCCCCCTCGGGCCGGTATACCCTCCAGGGAGTTTACCCCCTGTTTTCCCGGAGTCACCTCTGGCGCAACGGATCACTTCAGTTGAGTAAAAGGATGCCGGCATTTAAGGTCGCGGCAAAGCAGCACCAAACAAAGTAGGGGACAAGGAGCCATCCCGCCGGCGCCGAGATGCGCCGGAAGACAAGCGCTGTTGCCGCGATAAGGGCGATAAGGAGCAGGAGTACGGCGAGCGCTGCGGCAATGGCGTGCATGCCAAAGAAGACCAGCGACCAGCCGAAGTTGAGGGCCAGCTGAGCGG
>Ga0326728_10021741_pt1 | contig 12012 bp, 14 predicted proteins | sample MB3enrmetagenome_FD_207602 | JGI IMG/M metagenome (GOLD analysis project Ga0326728, IMG submission 207602) | Lab enriched peat soil microbial communities from McLean, Ithaca, NY, United States - MB31MN | ecosystem: Environmental > Terrestrial > Soil > Wetlands > Peat | place: USA: New York... | reverse complement strand
TCCGGGCCCGGCATGAAACAGGGAGGCTAGCGCGGCGATAACTTCCATCCGCTCGACGCCTGGTGTGATATGACCGGAGAGTCGCTCTCGTTGATGCTTCGCCCGGGCAACGCCGGCTCGAAGGGCACAAACGACCACTCGAGCTATTGGAGCAGGAGATCGGCCCCCCGAGAGGGTCAGAGCACCTGGGCCTTGTTCGGGCAACGCGGCTGCCAACAGCTACGCCACCATCGGATGAACTGGAGGACCAGAGCCCACGATTCTTACAAGCGAGTCAAACCGCAGGAACATCGCTATGGACAGAAAGGTGTGACAAATCTGAGCGATTCCGACGAGCGCAGGACAATTGGCGATCAGCACAGCTGAGTCTCACAGACAAGAAGCTTAGCGAGTTCGACACACCTACAGCACAGAACTACAGTAGTTTCGCCGGAAGTCAGAAGCGGACCGGAATCTATCGGAGGGTATACGCCTTGCGAACGACCATATTCAATCTAGTCAATGGACGCGTCGAGTTTCAGGTCTCCGAAGTTCCGCCCTGGGGAGATACGGACGAATTCGGGGGAGCGGTTGCGGATCTGCACCATATGCCTAATGGCGCCTGTCTGCTACATCGTATTCCGGCCGGAACCTCGGTTCCGATTCATACCGGTCCCGACTACGGGTTCTGCCAGATTGTTACGGGACGTGGCAAGCTGGTTCTTCCAACTGGCCAGGAGATTAACTACCACGGTCCAGAGTTGTACTTCTTCGAGCCCGGCACGTTGCACGGTTGGCGCGATGTTGCGACAGACACCCTACTGTCTGTCTGTCAGGTAAAAGACAGCGGCGCTGAGGCTGTCTAGTCCGCATGTCGTAATCCAGGCTGCTAGCGCGATTCTCGCGATTAGTCGCCGCCTATTGGGGACATCCTCCCCGTTAGCCAGAACAACGCCGAAGGTCTCGACTGGGCCAGACAGCGAGTCTCAAGGACCGGCTTCTCCCGACGACGAAATCCTCTCCAGCACCTCTTGTGCCGCCTCGCGAGCGAGCGGCTGTGAAGGTCCTCGATCCCTGCCGCCTCAAACATGAGCCGCGAGGCGGCCACGGCCACAGGCTCGAAGAGCCTCTCGATACTCCCTCAAGGTTTCGGCTCTTACAGTTCCCACACCACCGGGAGCGCGACAGATGTCCCTTTCGCGGCTTTCTCGTCAACAGGCTCCAAGAAGTCATCCATGCGTGCCTGCCATACCTGGTTGACAGGCAGTTCATCGAGCATTGCAACCAATTTGGAATAGTCTGAACATTCCACGAAGTGGAAAAGATCGAGCCCGCTGCGCCAGATCGTCCAGGAAGTCGCCCCATTCTCCTTCAGGGCCGCCACCAGCTCTTCCGGCACATGGCGATGCGCGTCCTCGTACCTCTCTTCGGTACCTGGTCGCAGCCGCGTATGCAAAGCCACCCGCTCTCGTGTCGCCATTCCGGCCAGTTCCTCGCTCATGCTCCCGTCCTCTCTCTCGCCTGCCAAACCTTTCCATGGGGAAATGAGTACTCGACTATGGACTCCGCCCGCATCTCGGTCGAGGCACCCGGAGCCGTAGGCACCCTGTAATGGCCGGCTACCACCTGGGCAGGATGTACAAAATGTTCATGAAGATTGTCGATCCACTCTATTTGTCGTCCGACCATGGAGGTCGACACCGACACGAAGTCAAACATGGCTATATGTTGCACGGCCTCGCAGAGTCCCACGCCCCCAGCGTGGGGGCACACGCGCACACCGAACTTCGCCGCCAGTAATAGGTTGATGATATTCTCATTCACTCCAGCCACGCGACAGGCGTCGATTTGCATAACATCGATGGCTTTCGCCTGTAGTAGTTGCTTGAAGATAACTCGGTTGGCGACGTTCTCGCCGGTTGCGATAGGCACGGGGGAGACCTCCCGACGGATGGCGGCTAGGCCCAGGATGTCGTCCGGGTTCGTAGGCTCTTCCACCCATGCCAGGTCAAACTGCTCCAGGGTCCGAATCCAGCGAATGGCGGTAGGCACATCCCAGACCTGGTTGGCATCTACAGCGATGGCTACCTCGGGTCCCAGGATGTCCCTGGCTATACGGCAGCGGCGGAGGTCATCGCCCAGGTTGCCTCCAACCTTGAGCTTGACCTGCTTGAAACCATTCGTCACGGCTTCCTCACAGAGCAAAGCAAGCTTTTCGTCGGAATAGCCCAGCCAGCCAGGGGCGGTAGTGTAGGCAGGATACCCCTGTTCGACCAATGAAGACGTCCGCTGTGCTCTTCCCGACATCGCCGTCTCAAGAATCTCAATGGCCTCGGCGGAGCTGATCGCGTCTTCTAAGTAACGGAAGTCTGCCAAGGCAATCAGCTCGCGCGGAGAGAGCTCGGACAGGTACCGCCATAACGGCTTGCCGGCGCGCTTGGAGGCCAAGTCCCAAGCTGCATTGACGACTGCGCCGATGGCCATGTGCATTACGCCCTTCTCCGGACCTAACCAACGCAGAGGGCTTTCCCCTACGAGTCGGCGTGAAAACCCGCCAAGGTCGGCACATAGTTCCTCCACGTCGACGCCCACCACATAAGGCTCTAGAGCTCGGACGGCAGCGAGCTGCACATCGTTGCCCATCCCGATGGTGAACGCGTAGCCGTGTCCAGAGAGGCCATCGCCCGCGTTGGTACGCAGGATTGCATAAGCCACTGCATAGTCAGGGCTCGGGTTCATAGCGTCTGAGCCCAGGTGGGTGGCGGAGGTAGGAAAACGTACGTCGTGAGTTTCCATAGCCACGATTGTCGGTGCAGGGGTCTGGGGCGCGGACACGGTGCCGACTGGGACTGTGCTCATCCCGGGATCACCTCGCCCGCAAGGATCCTCGCTAGGACTAACGAGAAGAGAATCACGCTGCTCTCCCTGGCTTTCTGGAATTGTCGTACCGAACGGCAGGTCCGTGGCAGACCCACTTTCAAAGTTGTCTTACGAGGCAGACCCTGCAGCGAGATCGACACGTGGCCAGACTGCCTCTGGCGGTCGGCGTAGCGTGGGTACCACGATCGCCTCGACAAAGTAGCCGAGAACCTCAACGGTGTCGAAGTAGGCGAAGCCACCTGTGCCATCCCGACCCGTGCCTACTCCCGACTGTGCGAGCGGGAACCCCCTGGCAACCATGCGGGCGATTGAGGCGCGCAAATCACTGACATAGAAGCCAATGTGATGTAGACCAGGACCATGTTGCTGGAGCCATTCGTGGTAGATGCTGGGACCGTCGATCGGTTCAATGAGTTCCACCTGAGGCGCTGTCCCTCCGAGAGCAATCCTCATTGAAAACCTCCCTGGCTGTCCGCGATAGTTCAACTGTGTTAGGACTGTAAGTCCAGAGGCGCCAACCAGGAGCGAAGTGGCCTTCGGCACCCCAGGAGGCCAGTGCGTCCTCCATACTTCGGACGACGATTCCTAGCTGGCCTGGCTTGCCCGCGGTCTCGGCAAGCAGGGGGATCTTCGACGCATATGCTTCGACAGTGCTCACTGGCCTCTTGTCCTTCTTTGGATTGTTGACTTTTGTTATGGTGGCCCAGGTCTATTGGTTGCGCACCAGCGAGAGTGGAGGCGTCCTAGACCACATCACTCACTGAACCAGACAGCGGAGCAGCCGATCGCAACGCACTCAACATTGACCGTTCTCACCTAACCCACTGGACGCAGAATTGATGCCTCCGTGATCGCATGCATTACCTGCTTGCTCATGACATCGTACTCACCCGTGTTCTCGATCTCGGCGAGAAGTCGGAAGCCGCCCATCACGAGCAAGCGATCGGCCAACTGGATGACCTCACGAAGGTCACTGGAGATCAGCAGAATCGCCTTGTCCTGATCCGCGAGCTCTCTTAAGAGCCGGTGCATCTCATCCTTGGTGGCTACGTCGATCCCACAAGTCGGCTCATCAAAGATGAGTAGCTCCGCGTCCGCGGCGATCCACTTAGCGACGCTCACCTTTTGCTGGTTACCGCCGCTCAGGCTCGATACTGGCTCGATGAGGCTATTCATCTTGACTTTCAGGCGCCTCACCGGCTCCTGTACGGAGCTTCGAGTAAGGCGCTCAGAAATCCACCCAAGGTGGCGCTTCACGCGGTCCCAGACTGTTATCCCCACATTTCGGCTTATCGAGTGCGCGAGGATCGTTCCTTCGCCCTTGCGGTCTTCGCTCACGTAACCGATCCGGTGGTTGCGAAGAGCGTCATAGGGATTGCGAACCCGCACCGGCTTGGAGTCGATCAGCATCTCGCCCCCGGTTATCTTTCCGAGCCCGACAAGACAGCGCGCGAGCTCGGTACGCCCAGCGCCCACCAATCCGTACAGGCCAACAATCTCACCGACCCGTACGATAAGGTTCACGTCTCGATGACCGAACTCAGTTGAGACGCCGACGAGCTCAAGGCGCGTTTCCTCGTGCTCGCGCGCCCTCCGCTGGGACCGTTCCATGGTGTCCACGCTCCTACCAACCATCGCGTGCACGATCTCGCTGCGGCTGAGTTCGGCAAGAAGCCGACCTGTCAGTACGTTGCGTCCGTCCCGCAGCACTGTGACGCGGTCACAGAGCGCATACACTTCCTCAAGCTTGTGGCTCACGAACAGGACGCTCGTGCCCTCGGCGGACAGGCTCTTCAAGATCGCGAACAGGTGAACGAGGTCGCCCTCGGCTATCGACGAGGTGGGTTCGTCCAACAGGAGAACTTCACAGCGCTGAGCGAGCGCCTTACCGATCTCGAGGAGCTGCGCCTGTCCCGGGCTCAGGCGCCCCGCCTCCGTGAGGGGATCTATGTCGAGTCCGACACGCTCCAGCCAAGGACGGGCCTCGGCGACCATTCGCCGACGATTCACTAGCCCAGCAACGAGCGGGAGATTCCCCAGAAACAGATTCTCCGCCACGGAGAACTTGGCGACCAGATTCCGCTCCTGGTGCACCACGGAGATACCGTGGTCAACTGCCCCTCTCGGATTCGGAAGATGCACCATCACGCCGTTGACCGACACCGTCCCTCGATCAGGCTGTTGAACACCGGTCGCAATGTTGATAAGCGTGCTCTTGCCAGCTCCGTTCTCGCCGACAAGCGCATGGATCTCTCCCGCTTGCAGTGAGAGTTCCGCGCCCGACAGTGCCGCTACGCCACCAAAGGCCTTCCACACGTCATCCAACTTCAGGACCCAGCTCACCGTATCAGTGTTGCCCCGAGAAGCATTTTCGAGCGGCGTCGTCATTTCACCGTCGCCCCACCCAGGGACTGTCCAACGTCGGGTCCCTGCTCTAGCGAGCGCGCCACCTCAAGACCTTCTCGATGTCCCTCGTCTGAACGCTGAACCACCTGACCAAGCCTCCCAGCAAGAACTGCTGCGAATATTAGGAGTCCCTCTGCCATCTCCACTGCGTAGGTACTGATGTTGAGCACTATCAGAGCATCGTTGATCGTCGCGAGCACGACGGCGGCAACGAGACAGCCGAATGCCGATGCTTCCCCGCCAACAAGCGCCGTACCCCCGATGATCGGCACCGCGAAGGAAACGACGAGCCAGTCGGTGCCAGTAGCCGGCGTGGCGGTCCCGAGCACTCCGATGTACATAATGCCCGCTACTCCCGCGAGGCAGCCGGAGAGAGTGTGCGCAATGATGGTTGACCGCTGACGCGAAAGTCCGGAAAGCGTCGCTGCCTCTCGGTTTCCACCCATCGCCAGTAGCAAACGCCCAAAAGGCAGCCAATGCAGTGCGGCTCCAATTAAGAAGCTCACTACAAGAGCGACCAAAGCGAGATACGGGAAGAATCCGACACCCTTCGACAGGTTAATGAGGAACGAAGAAACATCGGGATACGGAAAGGCGCTGGTGATGCCGTAGGCGATCCCCGTGAAGCCCGTGCCCGTCGCCAGGGTGACGATGAAGGCCGAAAGACCAGTCTTAGCCACAATCAAACCATTGAATAGTCCACATGCCGACCCGGCCACTAGGCCACCAATTATGGCAAAGGCTACCGGCCAATGATGAACCTGATATAGATTCCCCACCACAATCGTCACGAAGCCACCGATGCCCCCAACGGCAAGGCTCATATCACCAACGGCTAGCACGACCATCTGAGAGAGCCCTATTATCGCGTCCACGGCAGCAGTCTGCAGTATCTCGAAGATGTTGTAGCTCCCGCTAAAATGCTGTGTCGTGAATGCGAGCACAACTCCAGCTACAACAGTGGCGACGAGCAGCGGTACCCACTGCACGCGAAGAGCCCTAGTCATGGCCCTATTCATACCACTGCGACCTCCTCTTCCTTTTCAACCGACGTCGCGTCCGTCGGCGCCGACCGTCGTGACCGACCGCGACGATTCATCCTGAGCTGGTTGAGCACCACTGCTACTAGCAGGACAAGCCCTTGCGCGAGTTCAGTCCAGTAGGTCGGAACGTTCAGGATCGTAAGTCCCGACTGGAGACTGTCGTAGAAGACCGCGGCGAGCATGATTCCGCCGACCGTAACCCCACCCCCTACGAGCGCCACTCCGCCGAGAACTGGCGCGATAAAGGACGGCAATAGAAAGTCCGCCCCTACTCCCGCGTTCACGTTGAGCTGATAGGCGCAATTCATGGTAGCGGCCACAGCGACCAACAGACCCGAGATCCCGTAACTCCACATGATCACCCGAGAGACATTGACTCCCGACGCTCGAGCGGCACGTACGTTCGCCCCCACCGAAAGCATCTTCCACCCGAGGCTACTTCTAAAGTAGAGAAACCAGAGCAGCACGCCACAAATGACAGCGATTGGCACGAGCGGGCAGATGCTACCGAAGAGGAAGGTCCCACTGCCGAGCCGGTTAATTACAGAGTTCATGATCGTGTAAGATTGGCCCCTGGTGACCAACAGAGCTCCACCGCCATAGATGGAGAGGAATGCCAGTGTCACTATGAAGGAAGAAAGCCCAGTACGCAGTTCCGCCCAACCCATCAGGAGCGAGGCAAGCACGGCTGTAACACACACAATCAGCAGCTGGAGCGGAAGTGGGATCGACGTGTCGACCATCATGTAGCCGAGCAGGGAGGCGCAAATCGCCCCAATACTCCCGATACCGAGGTTCATCCGCGCGATGACCACGAGCAGTGCCTGCGCCATCCCGAGCACAGCGTCTCGGGCAGCAATCTGGCCTACGCTGTACATGTTGAAGCTCCCAAGGAACCCACTACCCGCAATGCCGAATATGGTCCAGGTCGCAGCGATCAGAAAGAGCATCCCGAACACATTCACTTGTCTCGCGAGAGCTGCCCATCCAACCGCAAGGAAATTGCCTCGATGACCCGACGCCGAACGCCGTCTAGAGCGGCCTTCGACGGGAGCCGCTTCTGGGGTCTTCGGGGCCGGCACCGTAACTTTCACAGGGCTCTCCACTCCAAGTGCACGATAATGACTTTACACACAGAAACGCCGGGACACCCAGCAATCGGGCGCCATTCCCAGGTAACTACTTCACCTGGGAATGGCGCCCGATTTGCGATTATCTTTGTCTAGGAACAGCTTCGTCTAGGAAATCTACGACGACGGGCAGGACAAGTACTTCGACGTGTTCGCAAGCACCTGACTGGTCACCGTTGGAATGGTCTCGAGGCCTCCAATGTACTTGCTAATAGACGACTGGCCAACGAAGAAGTATCCGGAGTCGATGAATCTCGGCGTCGATGCGCCCTTGACCCACGGAGCCGTGGGGCTGATCGTGCATCCATCCGCGAGAATCTTTTCAAGCCACGTTACCGCGACATACACCTGGCCGTAAGGGTTCTGGTACATCGTCCCGTAGATGTAGTGCTTGGCAATCGCGTTCATCACGACCGGGTCGTTGTCCTGGCCAATGGTGATTATGTGCCGGAACTGGGGTTCCTTGGTGAGGACGCTCGCTTCCGCCACCGAGGGGTAGTAGTCCGTCGACATCATGCCCTGGAGCTCGCTGCCCTTCGAAGCAAGAAGGCTCTCCACTGCCGGAGGCGCCGCACTCGGCGTGTCGATGTTCGAGACAGTCTCAAGGAGCTTTACTGCGCCATGGGTCGCTGCAATGCCCTCATTCACGCCCGCTACACGCAGGACTGTGTTGGGGTCCGTGAGTAGGCCTGTGAGGAACGCGATGTTGCCCTTCCCACCCATTGCCTTGGCGAGAACGCCTACCTCGTAGGCCGCCGAAGCCTTGACGTCCGTGGCAAAACAAAACAGCGCTGTAGTCGGCGGGGTTGAGCACGAGGCCCAGTCTATGATGGGGATACCACGAGCCGCGAGGCGTGCGTAAGTCGGAATCATCGCGGACTCACCGACCGGGCTGACGGCAAAGGCGTTGTAACCCTTGGCAACAAGCGAGTCGATCGTGCTTGACTGGATCGACGGCAGGAAATCCGGATTCGGCGGAACGACAAAACTGATCGTGACACCCGGAAGAGCCTTCTTGGCCGCCGCGACAGCATACGGCCCCGGGGTGTAGTAGCTGTTTGGCCCACCGGTAACTACTGCAATCTTGATCTTCGACGTAGGCAGTTTGGGAAAGGTGGTTAGGACACTCGACTTCACCTTCGGAGCGGCGCTGGCAGTTCCTATCGCGGCGAGGCTCAGGCTACCGCACGCTAGCACCGCCAAGCCGATCAGACAGGACCTTCGCGACAAGCCGATCCATCTCCTAGTTGTGTGGGAATGCACTGGCATATTGCCTCCCTCTAGTTGGGAATTCCGTAGCCCGAGGATGTCAACGCACGAACTAAGACCAACCTGCATCTCTGCGGGCCTTCTACCGACGTCGCTCCCAGTCTCCTGGAGCAAGGTCACACTGATTGTGACACCCGGGTTACAACATGTCAAGGAAATTGGTCATGCCACTTTCGTGCTCGCGAGACTCGGTCTTGGGAGGGATCGCCGTAACCAATCGTCTTGCTGACCCGCCTGTGATGTCGGCTAAGAACGCAAACCCGAAGACCCGAGTGGAGGTCCCCACCATCATTCGCGCCGAAGGTCGAACTGGTAAACAGCGTTTGGTTGGCCGCCGACTGGCTTTCTCACGCCACTCCGTCCAAGCAAGCTACGACGGGCAGGAACTCGGTGCCGTCGTGTGTGCGCTGACGGTTGCGCGTACAGCCCGAGCCAGGTCCAAGCTCGGACTAGACATTCATTGTGGTCTGACATGACACTTGGTGAGGAGCTCGGCCTCGTGGTCTCGCCCGACGAGACCTACGAGGCGGTGGACCAGCTGTTCTTCCACGTCCGTCTCTCAGGTGGCCTCAGCAAAGGCTTCCCAGTTACCTCGCGAGGCGCATGACGGCACCAACGAGAGGTCGTCGCCCAGCCGATGGATCCAGGATGAATCTCGCCGGACGAGAAGGAAACGTCAAGTGCCCTGGTCGTCGCCCACTAGCGCATCTTGCGGACAGCCGACCGACGTTGCCGGTTGCTGAAAGACCTTCCTGCGATCCGGTCGGTCGTTAGCGATGCCGACAACGGTGCGCGCGGGCATGTTATTAGCTGCCTGCTTGGCGCGGTGAACCCGACCGTCATAGCGTTCGATGCTCACAGACCTCGCCAGAACCAAGCTCACGACCCCGACCTCGACGACCAGCCCCGGACGACGCGTCGGACGCTTCGCGAGCTCGAGTTCGTTGCGTCGACGCGAAGAACAGCCAGTACGGGCCGTCACCCACCGGAGCCTGTTTGTGGCCAAGCTCCCCAACGCCTTCGGTGGCGACACTGCCGCCCGGTCCTTGCGGGTGCCTGAGCAACCCCGAGGATTATGTCGGCAAATCCCACGGCTGTAAGCCCTCGTGGGCAGGACTTTCATACAGCGCCTTCGCCGACCTTGAACCCCGTGAAAGTGATCAGCACGGCCACCGACATCCCTCCACGTCCGAGAGGTGCATGCTGCCAAAGACCGACGAGGACGGGCTGCAGAGTGTGAAGGGCGTCGCCACCGATCCGGGCGAGCCCCCGCTCCCGTCCCGACCTCGATCACCCGATTCGCGCGGTTGAACCCTTTCAATAAGCCCCAGCACGCCAGCACCGTTGTACAAGGCAACAAGACTCACCACAAGCGACCGAAAACCAACTGCTACCGCACAACACCTCCTCCCTCCTCGCGTATTTCCGTCTAAATCCACTTGTACCCGTACGCCAACTCAGCCCCACCACTTATCGGGATTCCCACACCCGTCACAAACGACGCCGCCTCACTCGCAAGGAACACACACACCGCGCCGACTTCCGCCGGCTGACCCACCCGTCCCATCCACTGCCATCTCGCGACCAACCTTTCCGCCTCCTCCGGATCAGCCTGACCATCCAAGTATTCGCGGTACAGCGGCGTCTCGATCGCCCCGGGCAGAACCGCATTAACGCGAACTCCGTGACGCGCCTCATCGACCGCGAGTGCTCTGGTTAGGCCATCAATCCCACCCTTTGTCGCGCAATACATGGTCGCGCCCTCTTGCCCAATTGTCCCGACCAAGCTCCCGACGTTAATGATGCTACCCCCCGACAGCCTCAGGGCCGGCAAAGCCAACCTCGACAGCTCAAAATAGCTCACCAGATTCAACCGTAGCAACTGAACAAACTCCGCGACTGAAAATTCATCTATTGGAACATATGGTGGATGCCAGCCAGCGTTGTTGATAAGGCAATCGAGCCGACCCATGTCTTCAACCGTCGTGCGAATCAGCCGTTCATTATCTTCGCTCTTGCTAACGTCACACCGCGTGAACCGACATGTACCCGGACCCGCACCGTTCATTTCCCCCGCTGCGGCTTCACCAGTCTTCGAATCACGCCCACAAATAACAACTGCCGCACCCGCACTGACAAACGCCCGTGCAATTCCCTCACCTATGCCACGAGATCCACCAGTGATAAGGACAACCTGCCCTCTATCGCTATTCACCATGTCCAACACCTCCACAACAGTCCACTTGTCGAAGACAATACCTCACGCCTGCACTGTCCGAAAACTCGTTCCCCACTCTCTCAACCTCTCATCATAGACATAATTCGCCCCCGGCACCGGCTGCTCTGGCATGACTGTTAGGACCTCCAGATCAGCGCCTTCATCGCATCTTAGAGCGTGAACCGTCTCGCTCTGAATGAACACAAACGTTCCCGGCTTCAGCAAAAACACTTGCGGAGGGGATCCGAGTTCAACTCGTCCTGTACCCCGCAGAACATAGTAAAACTCGTCGAACGGCGACGGATGACTACCTGGTTCAGTACTCTTCCCAGCCTTAAGAGTGAAATGGTTTACTGTCAAGCTGTTCGAGCCTACGCTCTCCCGATCCACAAGCATCCGCGAAACATAAGCACCCTCTGCCACCTTCGGTGAGAAACCGACAACATCCATCAGGTCAAAAACACGCCCAGGTTCCACAACTCCTCCTCAACTTGCATGGTGCTCCTATGTCGTCTCTTTATCTTCCTCCGAGCGAGAACTCCGCCGCCTCGCTTTGTGACACCGGCGTCGTGCCACTATCGCCACAGCATACTTGTAGTATTCTCCCTCCAACCGGTATGCCCTACTGAAAGGAGACTGCGCAGGTCCCCTACTTGATCTCATGTAGGATCAGCGTCTTGTCATCAACACTATCCCAATCAATATCCAGGCCGAGGCCCGGGCCCTCTGGGACATGGAGATCACCATGAGCGTCAGGTGCGAAGCCCTCCTTTAGCGGAAATGTCCATTCCTCATGTGGCGCAAACAGTTCAAAATACTCGGAATTCTTCGCGGCACAGGCAACATGAAGATTCGCGATGTCGGTAAGACCCATGAGTGTCGTGTGTAGCTCACAGTTTATGCCGAACGCCTCTGCCAAATGGAAGGTCTTCACCGTTCCGGTAACTCCCCACTTCCACGAAACGTCAGCACGGACGATGTCCGCTGCACCTGCTCGAAGGAACTCTGCCACGCCTGACGGACCACCGTAGTTCGCTTCAGTGGCGCAGATGGAAATGTCGAGCGTGCGAGCGAGGTCAACGTACTT
>Ga0326728_10021739_pt1 | contig 12013 bp, 14 predicted proteins | sample MB3enrmetagenome_FD_207602 | JGI IMG/M metagenome (GOLD analysis project Ga0326728, IMG submission 207602) | Lab enriched peat soil microbial communities from McLean, Ithaca, NY, United States - MB31MN | ecosystem: Environmental > Terrestrial > Soil > Wetlands > Peat | place: USA: New York... | reverse complement strand
GCAGGGACCACCAACCTCGCCCCCTAATTCGGGGCCAAGCAAGCTACAACGAAGTCAAGAATGCCATCAGATCACGGTCCTTTCGCCAACTGTCCGTAACGAAATTGTATTCGTGCAGCTCGCACCACCCGTCGTTGGCAACGACGCGCATCCCGTCAGGCGACGCAACAAGCTGTCTGCTAATGTGCGTGTGCTCCCTGTCTACCAGTATAGCTGCCTCAGCCCCGCACTTAATCCCGGGTACCGCCGCTTCAGTTCAACCAGCACTGGCCGCAGCAGGACGTAATCGGGCGAGCAGGCCATGAGTGCAGCCTCGGCAACCGTGCGCACAAATGTGGGCGTGTTGCCGCTCTCGGATGCCCAGCGAAGCCACTGGCTGAGGTGGGGGTCAGTGTGTGCGGAGTCCATCACGGAGGATTTGCTTCGACCGGTAAACGAAGGTGTCATGCTACTATTGGAGACCGGCTGCTCCCCTTCGGTGAATTGAGCGGTAAAGCGTCTGGGTCCCAACCCGAAGGCCAACCCGATGCTGAACGAAGTTACAAGCACTTAGCGGAGTTAGCAGCCCCTGTGAGCGCCTGTAAGTTGTTGATAAATCAATAAACTGCGGATTGACACGGTAGAGTTCAAATGCAGCTGTACCTCGACGCGTACCCAGTAGGGAGCCTTCCTATTGCAGGGTGATCATAGGTAGCAAGCTCAACGCCTCCGTCCTGGCTGCCGCAATTCAAAGTGCGGAGCCAATGGTGCGGCACACATTATGCACACAAATCCGGTTTGCTTTCCCTGTAAACGACCCAAAAACACGACACCGACAGCAGTACTAACCCTGATATCGCGAATCAATGGCGACCGCCTCAATCCTGAATGCGAGCGAAGGTCAACGAAGAGGGAGAAGGAGAGGGCCGGTGGCCGTCTCGCGGAGATGGGAATAAGTAGACTGACTGGCCCTCAGTGGGCAAATTGGTCGGCCCCCTGGCTCGGGGCAAAACGCTGCTCCCACATGTTTAAGTCAGAGGTCCGCTGTGGCAGGACAAGCACAGGGTCGTACTGTTCTTGTATTTCGGCGGGATGAGGCTAGCGACGGTCGAGTGGTGAGGATCGTGGCAGGTAAGGCAGGTGATGGGCGGGGCGTTCTTGCCCAGGGCGACGTTGGGGCCGGACACAGGATGTCCCTCGACGGGATGATTGAGCCTGTGAGTCTTGTCGAGGTCAAGGTAGACCCAGGAATCCATCTCCTTGAAGGGGATTGTGGCGCCCCAGGAGAGAGTGAGAGTGTGCGCCTTGCGATTCACCTTCATGAGACCGCGGACGTGGCAAGCCATACAGACGTCCTGCGGAGAGGCGTACAGATGGGCCGGGAAATTACTGGCGTGTGGAGAGTGGCAGACGACGCAGTTGCCCTCCTTGTAAGGCGGATGCTGGACAGGGTCAGTGGACAAGTTGTGGCAAGTAAAGCAGAGTTGAGTGGAGGGAGAGGAAAGAGTGATGTAGGTGGCGCCCTTAACGTTGGCGACCGAGTGGCAAACGGTGCAACCCATGGAGATCGCAGTGTGAACGTACTTCCCTGTGGCCTTGTCTTTGTGACACTCGAGACATTTGGCGGGATCGACCTTGGCGGGCAGAAGGACGGGATGGTAGTGGAGGTCGGCACGCGAAGGAGAAGCGGAAAGCAGCAGGACGAGGGCAGTCAAGAGTGTGGGGAGAAGAACCAAGCGGTGGCGCACGGGAGAAAGTGGCATAGGTCACCCTTCGCTGAGAGCGAAGATTTTGCGTACCCCGCGGAGCGCCGAGGGGTGAAAGTATAGTAACTCAAGAGGCGCGGGCACTCTACCCGTAAGCAGCGGAGCAAGCGAAATCGCCATATACTTCCGCAGGGTGAAATAGGTGACGGGAACCGTCCGGGAAACTTGGGATTGAGCAGAGTGCAACGCCACGATGCAGCCGATTCAACTCACTTGTTCGCACTAAACCTCTCTGCCGCAGCGCATCTCTGGCTGTACAATTTAAGAACTGATACTATGCATTCACCGTTATCGTGGGGAACAAGGCGGGTGTCATGAACAATAGCGACCTGCTTCGCTATAAGAATCTTCTCCTTTCAAAGCGGCAGGAACTCGCCACCGGCAAGAGTCTGGCCGATTCGGTTCCGACCGGAGGTGATCTTCGCGGCGACCCGGTCGACCTGGCCGCCAGTGAAACCGACACTGCCACGCAGATCCGGTTGCAGCAGGCGGACGGCAAGCTCTTGCGTGCCATTGAGGATGCCTTGATGCGGATTCGGCACGAGGAATATGGCATCTGCAAAGAATGCGGGGAGCCGATTAGCAAGGCGCGCTTAGAAGCGGTGCCCTGGACCAGGTGGTGCAGGGACTGCAAGGAACGCCAGGACTCTCAAAGCTGAGGCTCCGACGTAAGCTCGTGGATCATCTGCGTTTGCGCGAAATCAAGAATTGGGGAAATTGGGAGCTTGTCGATGCAGCCTACAGCGTTTAGGGGCTGCCGAAAGGTCAGGCCAAAAATTGGAATTCAGCATCTGAAGAATTTCTCCTCCGGTTCGAGGACTTTTCCATGACGCTGGGAGAGACACTGATTTTAGTATGGCAACAGTCGCTTGCCGACGGCCGGGAAAAGGTTGATCTGGGGCACGAATCTTACCCGGTTACGGTGTTTCGCGCGAAGAAACTCCGGAGTGTGGAGTTCAGTTACGGCGAACTGCGGATCATCGGTATTGAACAGAATCCCGCAACGAACTCCCAGTGGGCAGCCCGAGCCCGAGAGGGGGCGCAGATCATGCAGTTCCGCTGCAAGGGCCGCTATGTCGCCAACGTCTGCGAAGGCAAGTTGGTGCGTTATCCGGCATGGAGGGCTCTGGCACTGCCAGACTGAGGCACGAGGCGGAGCGCTTGGTGTGCGCGGCCTTTACGAATCCGTTTGGCTTGATCCATGTTGGTACACCACAAATGCACCAAGTCAACCAGGAGGCACTGCGAGTTCCCGGTGAAGGTTATGGGTATCGCTGATTAAGCTTGAATTGCCATTTAGGAGTTGATGCCGCGAAGTGTGTGCGGGACAGTTGTGCGGACGTTCAAATCCTTGCAGTCACGCCGTCTCAGCGGTTGTAAGCTTGGGTTCGCGGGCCGCGCCTGCCGACTTGCCGCGCCGCGCCACCAGCCAGAATCCCACCCGCAGGGCCAAAAGCACAGCCACCAACGCACCGTAGAACAGCGGCTTGCGCACGTCCGACTTCACCAGCCAGTAGTAATGCACCACGCCGGCGATGGCAGTAACGTAAATCAGCCGGTGGAGCGCCAGCCAGCGCTTGCCCCCCAGGCGGCGAATCCATCCAGCTGTGGAGGTCAACGCGAGAGGGAGCATCAGCGCGAACCCCGTGAATCCCGCAGTGATGAAAGTCCGCTTGCGCACGTCATGCAGCATTTCCGTCCAATCAAAAAACTTGTCCAGTCCGATCCAGGTGCTGAAGTGGAGCAGCCCGTAGAAGAAGGCAAACAGCCCGAGCATGCGGCGAAAGCGTATCAATTCCGGCAGCCGCAGGAGCCTGCGCGCCGGCGTCACCGCCAGCGTGCTGACAACAAAGATCAGCGTCCAGTCGCCCGTCTGGTGTGTGATGTACTCGATGGGATTGGCAGTCAGGTGTTGGTGCAGCGCCCGCCAGGCCAACTGACCCAGCGGGACTAGGCACAGCGCGAACACCGGCAGCTTCATCCATTTGCTGCTGAGAACTTTTCGCAATCGCTCACCGTTTCCAAGAAATCTATGAAAAACATTGTAGCGCCGACCTTCAGGTCGGGACATGCTGAGCTCAAGCTCGGGGCTGCCACACCCCTTCAACCTGCTAGAAGCTTTTCCTCAGATCCATGCCCGCATAGAGCGGCGCGACCTGATCGTAACCATTGAACATCAGCGTGGAACGCCGGAAAAACTCGCCCAAGCACCGCTCCTTGGCCTGGCTCCAACGCGGATGATCCACATGGGGATTGACGTTGGAATAAAATCCGTATTCATTGGAGTTGGACAAGTTCCATGTAGTGGACGGCTGTTTTTCCACCAGCTTGATTTGCACTAGCGACTTGATGCTTTTGAACCCATACTTCCACGGCAGCACCATGCGCACCGGCGCGCCATCCTGATTGGGCAAGGTTTCCCCGTACATGCCGACGCAGAGCAGCGCCAGCGGGTGGAGGGCTTCGTCCAGCCGCAGCCCCTCGATGTAAGGCAAAGCTATTCCGGCGGAACTTCCCAGAGGCATCTGGCCGGGGCTGTAATAACTTTCAAACGCCACAAATTTCGCCTGGGGCTGGGGCGACACCTCCTTCAACAGCACGTTGAAGGAGTAGCCGATCCACGGCACCACAATCGACCAAGCCTCGACGCAGCGGTGACGGTAGATGCGCTCCTCGAGCGGCGCCAATTGCTGCAACTCCTCGACAGTGAAAGTGCGAGGCTTGTCCACCAGCCCGCTTACTTTCACGCTCCAAGGTGAAGTGCGGAAGTGTGTCGCATTCTTAGCGGGGTCTTCCTTTCCCGTACCAAACTCGTAGAAGTTGTTGTAATGCGTCACGTCATCGTAAGACGTCACTTGCTCGGTAGTGCTGAACGGACTCTTCCCTGCCACATTCAGCTTGGTTCCCGCCCAAACCTTTTGCGCGGGCCAAGCCATTTCCTTGAGCCCTCGCCCTGCCAGCGCTCCCGCCGTCACTCCCAGCGCTCCCGCCAGGAATTTTCGCCGGTTCAAATACAGCCACTTTGGAGTGATCTCCGACGAAGGAATTTCCGGCGCCTTTTTTCCCAGCATGATTCACCCTTCCTAACCTTCGCTCGAATTCAGTACTCTTGCGGACCGCCCCTCCGCCCGCGCCCGGCCGACCGCTCTCCATTTTCGGGTTCCTACCGATGCTATCTTACCCTGGATTTCCATTATAGATCTCCGGCCCGGTCAATGAGCTACAGCTGACCGCCGCCGAACGCAACCGGAAGGCGGATTTCCATTTCCAGGTGCTCCCACGGGCTACGGAGGGTGCCATTTTGACTCTCCCGAGAACTCCAAAGACCGAAACTGACCCGTTTTCGATCGATGCCGGCGATCTTACTTATAGAGACCGGGGAACTGTTTTTGAAGCTCGCGCAACTTAGGCATATCGTTGAAGACGATATAGGGGTAGGTCGGATTACGCGCGAGGAAATTCTGGTGGTACTCCTCCGCCGGATAGAAAGCTCTTAAGGGGACCACCTGGGTCACAATCGGACCTGAGAAAACTTTGGCCTTAGTCAGTTGATCGATATAGGCCAGCGCAATCTGCTTCTGCTCCTCATTCGCATAGAAAATCACCGAGCGATATTGAGTTCCCTCGTCCGGACCCTGGCGGTTCAGCTGGGTTGGGTCCGTCGCCACGGAAAAGAAAACTCGCAGCAACTCACTATACGAAACCTGGGACGGATCAAATGTAATCTTAACCGATTCAGCATGGCCCGTTGTGCCGGTGCTTACCGTCTCGTACTGCGATGTCGATGCGCTCCCTCCCGAGTAACCCGAAACTACGTTTGCGACACCCTTGACGTGCTTGAACACAGCGTCCACGCCCCAGAAGCAGCCTCCTGCTAACACGGCCGTCTGCTTGCCTTGGGCGGCGGGGGACGGGGAGTCACCGGCAAAAAGCGGAATCTGTCCGTGGGCAGGCGAGCAGGCCAGCAGGCCCCATACCGCAAACAAAACGAGCACGCAAACGAAACTGTGAAAACGATCTATGTGGGGATTTCTCATGGCAAGACCTCCGTGTCTTAACTTCTCAAACCCGCAGGCGCGCGATCTTGAGGTGCTCAATCAAGCTAGGCAACCTACGATGGACGCCGCTGCGTGGTACTTATTGCGTTTACGCCGACTTGATGAACCGCAAAGCCACCGAATTCATACAATAACGAAGCCCGGTGGGCTCGGGCCCGTCGTTGAAGACGTGACCCAGATGAGCGTCGCAGCGGCGGCAGGAAACCGCCGTCCGGTCCATCCCCCAGCTATTGTCGGGCAGTTCCGTGACATTTTCTTTGGCGATAGGCGCCCAAAAGCTCGGCCAGCCGGTGCCAGAGTCAAACTTCGTCTCGGAGCTAAAAAGGGCAGTATCGCAGCAGATGCAGCGGAACAATCCCTTCTCGTGAAGTTTCCAGTAGGCGCCGGTAAAAGCCATCTCTGTGTCCGCCTTGCGCGTGATGTCGAACGCATTGGGACTGAGCTGTTTCCGCCATTCCTCATCGCTCTTGATAATTGTCGGAGCGGATACGACACCTTGCCGTACGCCCGCATCGGAGAATTCCACGATCTGAACCATCTTCGGCTGCCTGGCGGGTGCAGCCCCGGCTTCAGCCTCCTGCGGCCTTTGGTAACGCCAGAGTGCCAGCCCGGCAAGCGCCGAAACCGAGGCCGCGATGAAAACCCTGCGATCTACTCCGCCTGGTGACCTGTCTAGTCCTTTATCGAGATTCAGCATTTCAAGCTCCTATTGCCGCTAGGCGGCCCGCTTGGTACGACGCGACCCGTGCTTCTCACTCGAAGGCTTCGATGTCCTTGGGCGCGGGGAAATGACGACAAACTTCACATGGGCCATTTAATGCTCGCTTCAGGAAATTATTTGGATGCCGATCCTCGGGGTGTTTGCGCGAAGGACTTTTCGAATATGCTCTCAATCACCCCGAAATCCACTTCTCCATCGGAGTTGTAGAGAGTTTTCCCCCCTGCATCCAGGACTAGTACATGCGGAATGTACCCCTTGTAATACTGTTTGACGAGTTGCTGCTGCTCGGGCGAGCGCTTCACATCGAGGTCGACTACCGCAAAATGGACCTGGCTGCGATACTTGTTGTAGAGCTCAACGGTCCGTCGCGCCTGCCTCTTCGAGTTGAAGCACCCTTCGCCATAGATGATGACATAGTTGGTTTTCCCCGGGAAAAATCCTGCTTGCGCATCATCTCCGCTGATCAGGGGACCGTCGAGGCTGTCACTCTGGTAATCGAGTCTCTGGTTAAGCTTCAAGTTATCGATCCCAAACAACCCCTGCGCAGCTAGGACCAATAACAGTAATAGTTGGAATACTGTTCTTTTCATGACCGCCCTGAAACCTCCCATTGAAATAACTCTTCGTCCAGCACTTGGAAGAACGCGACCCGTTTTCTGGCAGATCCGTGCCATACCCCATATTCAGGCAACCGCCACCCGTACCACCTCCGGGCTGCATACGCCGAGTTAAATCCGATAGAAACGATGTCGATGAGAAACCCTGGAGTCGCGGCCTTCTCAGTTCCGGTGCCCTTGCTTACCCGTGCCATTCATCTCGGTAATACCAATATCAAGGTCAGATATTCCCGAATGGAGCGAGATTTTTACTTATGGGCGCAGGTTCGGGCCGTCTAAATTGCAAAGGTAGTCCCTTGGTTCCAGTAGGGCGGGGCTTCCACTGTCAACGGCACTGTCCAGGTTCACCTGGGGGCGAGTTTGTTGTGATGAGTCTCGGGACATAGGGTCGAGGTGCAGTCTGATTTTAGCCTCTCGGCTGCGTCAGGGGGCAGTGAGGGAAAAGGTAAATCTCTCGCCTGTGGGCAGCGAAAACAGCCCTCGGCACATCCCAAACAGGATACGCCCTTTCAGCTCGGAATCCAGCCGGTCGCAATGCACTCCGCCAGTTGCCCGCTAGGCGACAGGCGGAAACTGCCAGTGGCGGTATCGACAACCTGGAAGTCACTTGTGGGATGCCGACTTCGGGGAAGTCAGGGGTTGCACTTCTACGAGTAGGTTATACGGCTAAGTGCGCGACGCCTTGCGTCGGAGAGCGGTGTCAATCGCCTGGAGATTAGTGCTGCGCGGTGCGAAGATCCCGCGCTTGGTGTCAATTCTGCTGTTTGTGCATTGCAAGGCTACTGCATCAGTCAATTATGGGTTTGCGGTCTCGGCACCTGGTCCCGCAATTGCGGTCGAACCGCTCCACCTTATGCCCATGCGGGTCGAGCCCAGCCAATGGCATGGTGCCCTACGACGTCTCGCAAGTAAATCGCGGTGGCGGGAATACAATTCCGGGTAATTGGTATTAGCGAGATGAGGGGCCCAGGCACGGGGTGATCGTACCTTGACTAAAAAGATGAGATGGAAAAGAAAAAGACAGGCACCGGCAAGAAAGATTAAGATGGGCAAGATAGACAGTTAGAAATGACAACTCAGGCGCGACGGGACTGGCGGCCTAGCATTTCCGCCTCTTCGAGCGCCATGCGACGCTGGAGATGGACTTGTTCTTTCACCCGAAGCTCCGAGTGGAGGACTTCGAAGCCGCGGCGATGCCGCATTTCCCCGACCTCTACCGGACTGCTCGCCTGCTGGCCCAGGACCGAGCGGAGGCCGAGGATCTGGTGCAGGAAGTCTATCTGGAGGCGTGGAAGTCATTTCATCGCTTCCAAGCGGGAACGAACTGCCGCGCGTGGCTGTTCAAGATCCTTTTTCATCGCCTGCATCATTTTCGGCGGCGCTGGGCGAAGGCGGCCAAGGTGGAGGCATTTGAAAATCCCGAAGATCAGGACCACCTTATAGCGGAAACTCCCGTTCCGCAGGAAATCCGGGATGAGGATGTGCTGCAGGCGTTGGGAAAGGTACCGATCGAATTCCGCGAAGTCGTGCTCTTGGCGGACGTGCAGGAGTTCTCGTATAAAGAGATCGCGGAGACCATGAAGCTGCCGCTGGGTACCGTCATGTCGCGACTAAGCCGGGGAAGAAAGCTATTGCGCCAGGAATTGGCCGGGGTTGCGCAAGCATTTGGGATCACGCCGGCCAAGGACCCACCGCGGGCAGGTGAATCGGCATGAACGTGCTCAACTTTAACTCCGAACAATGCGCCCGGATACGCCGGCACCTCGATGCCTATCTCAGCAACGAACTTCTGGTTGAGACCACCAGCGATGTTCTCCGACACCTGGAGAGTTGCGAAGCCTGCTCGCGGGAACTGGAAGCCCGCACCCGGGTACGAGACGCATTGCGCAGGGTGGCGGTGAGCCAGATTCCGCCGGAAGAACTGCGCCAATCAATTCAGCGCCAGCTCAGGAAAATGCAACCCGGCTTCTTCGGAGGTCCACAACGGCTTACGTGGGCGGTAGCTCTTCTTATTATTGTTGTCGTCCTCGGAGGTTTTGCCACCGAGCAGTGGATCCGAGTGCAACGCGGAAGGCGCATTGTGGCCAGCGTGCTGGCCCTCGGAGTCTCGGACCATCTCCAGTGCGCCATTAAAGGGCACAACTACCCGAACATCGCGAACCCTCCCGAAAAACTCCGCCAGCAGCTCGGGCCGCAATACGCTGGCTTGCTCGAAGTGGTGCAACAAAAACTCCCTGGGTTCGAAGTTCTCGAAGCGCACATCTGCTCGGTTCAGGGCAGCCCACGGAAATATGTCCACTTCATCACGCGGGGTCATGGCACGATTCTCTCGGTGATTCTGACTCGGCGCGAGGGAGAACAACTCCCCAACGGAAAATGGCTCGTATCCGGCAGTGTCGGTTTGTATGAGGCTCATCTCGAGGGCATGAACGCCGCAGGATTTGAGTCAAAAGAGTATTTGGGGTTTGTCGTCTCGGACCTCAGCCCAGCCATTACGGTGCAGATTGCCACCGAGCTTGCACCCCCCTTGAAAGCTGCCCTCGATGCGGGCACTGGATCCGAGGCTCGATTGGATCTGGATGCTGTTCCCTTTGCGCGTGGAGGCAGCGCGGGCGTCTCGCCCGCTGTGGCTCGGGCGACCTGCCCGGGCGTTCCTGTCCTCTGACCCCGGCTTCGTATTATGCCTCTTTCGGGACGGGAGCGGGACGCTCCCGCGACAGGAGGTATGAAGAAATATACAGTTCCACGCAGAGACGCAAAGGGGCAAAGATCGCAAAGGATCAATGCTTTGTTTCCTTTGCGCCTTTGCGGCTTTGCGCCTTTGCGTGACATGTTCTTCTTGGTCCGGGATTTTTTCACAGCTTCACAGCGGGCGGGAGGCCCGCGCTCCCTCGGCCTTTCACTTTTGCACGTTGCCCTTTACCTTTTGGTTTTCTCTTGCGGATCTGCCCCGCCGTGCTGCCTGCTCATCCTTCCCCCCGTGCAATCCTTCCTCTGATTGATAACCCGCGCGGATCAGATTTCTTTTTTCCCGGGAATAGAAACGCACCCGAGTGGTATTTCCACAGTGAGGGGGCGCTGCTGGCCAATTCAGCAGTGACACCGGCGGCGATAGCCGCAAGGGGCTTTGGATATTCAAAATCCCGGGTCCGAGAGTGCCCTGGTTTGGGGCTGGGCCTCGGGCAGCCAACCTGAGTGGAACTTTAAATTTAAAAAGGAAAAGGAGGAACCATGAAAATCAATTTGTACCGTGCCGTCAGTGCGCTGGCGGCCGTATTTCTCGCAACCGCCTTGGCAGTTGCAGGCGAAGATGGACGTGACGTTTTCGTGCTGACGAGCACGAATAACCCCAGGGGCAACCAGGTTGTCGTGTTCAAGCTCAATACCGCGGGGACGCCTTCGCTATCGTGGGTGGACACTTTGCCAACGGGTGGCGATGGCGGCGCGAGTACTAACGCCGGAATTCTCCAGTTCAGGCACAATCTCGGAGCTGTAGCCAACTTCGGATCAAATACCGTCACCCAATTGGTGCGGTACACCAACTTCATCGGCATTGGGCCCACGATAAACCTGGCGACTGGCTGCGTGAAGCCTGATTCTGTCGCGCTCACCCAGGAAAATCTCTTCGTGGTCGGCACGAATTGCGCCGAGAGTCATGCGTGGCCATCCGGCAGTGTTGACGGAGGCGTTGTCGCCCTCACCGATCCTTCGGCGGCGCAGATCGCGGTCGGCAATAGTTGGGCGGCTGTAACCCTTTCGGATGGGTATCTCTACCGACTTCCGCTCACGCCCCAAGGGGCGCTCAGCGGGACGTACACCCCCGTAACGCTCCAGCCCGATGCGGACTCGGTCCCGCTCGGCGAGGCGTTCTGGGGAGACATTCTGGGACTCACTCCCGCCCATAGCGAGGAAAACTTCGCCATCGTGAACAACGGGGTTGAATACCCGATACCCGGGACGCCGTTTTCCTCGGGCCAGGCCCCCTGCTGGGTGGCTAAAGGTCCCGGGAGCGTATGGTACACAGGAAATTCCCCCGGGCACGCTGTCTCGGTATTCTTCAGCGACGGCCAAGGCGGGGCGTTCTACAAATCGGTACCCCTACCCGGCGCGCCGACGGACATCACGGTGTCCAGCGATGGCAAATGGCTTGCCGTCATTTACAGTGCCAGCAGCGAGGGCTATGTCAGCGTCTTCGCCATCGACGCCTACGGCGACCTCACCCCTGTGGCAACATCAAACTCCATGGGCGTCGCCGCCTTTAACGGGGTGGCGATTAGCCAATAGCTCTTTGAATCATTTTCGTTTTACCCGGCGGGCATTGCTCGCCGGGTTTTTTTGTGTGTGCCGAGCATGTTCGACAGCTCGAGGGTGAAAGTCCCTTTGACAACCTGATGGAGGTGAAGTCATAGCGAAGCGCAAGGGCGTTCCGGTGACGGAGGGTCTGAAAGAAGCGTGGAGCAAAAGCACGAGCCGATGTACAAGAACCGGATTTGAGGCATACGGTGTCGGGCGAGCGGGCATATGATCGCGAAGCCCATATCCATCAAAGGCACTGGTTGTAAATTCGGCGGTTGCGTGCGGAAGGCGGTCGAGCTTACCTCGGGAGATCTGCCGTTTGTCTCGAAATCGAGACTGAGGGGGGAGCGATTCTTCCTGACCGGGCGGCAGAAGTCAGTAGAGGGCAAAGTAGTCCGTCAACTGACGGACGAAGGCCCGAACGGTCCCCGCAAGGGGTTGATGGGAGTGGCAAGTAAGCAGCGCGACTCATGGGCGACAAGCGGCAGAAGAACCAGCTAGTGTTGGCCTTTCTGGAGGAAAGTAGGAGTGAAGCTCCGACGGCCTCTGGGGAAGGGACCGAATCGCTCACGGCGA
>Ga0326728_10021738_pt1 | contig 12013 bp, 7 predicted proteins | sample MB3enrmetagenome_FD_207602 | JGI IMG/M metagenome (GOLD analysis project Ga0326728, IMG submission 207602) | Lab enriched peat soil microbial communities from McLean, Ithaca, NY, United States - MB31MN | ecosystem: Environmental > Terrestrial > Soil > Wetlands > Peat | place: USA: New York... | reverse complement strand
GGGCCATGCGCTGCGCGAACTGGGCCAGCTCAAGGAAGCGGTCGATTGCCTGGGCGCGGCCATCCGGCTCCGCCCCAACCTCGGGGCCGCGCACGCCAATCTCTCCTGCGTGCTGCATCAGCTCGGCGCGCATGCCGAAGCCATGCAAACGGTGAAGATGGCGCTGGCCCTCGATCCCGCCAACGCCCCCGCGCACAGCAACCTGGGTAACCTGCTCAAGGAGGAGTTGCGTTTCGCCGAGGCGATTGCCTGCTACGACAAGGCTCTGGAACTCCGGCCCGCCTTCGCCGCGGCTCGGATCGACCGCGCACTGGCCTTGTTCATGGCCGGGCAGATCGGTCGCGGCTGGGAAGAATATGAATCCGGCTTTGCGGCGGGGAAGCGCGGACGCAAGCGCCCGTTCCAGCAGCCCTGGTGGGATGGAGGTCCACTGACGGGCCGAACGCTGCTGTTCTGGGAAGAACAGGGTCTCGGCGATGAAATGATCTTCGCGGGCATGATTCCGGAACTCACCGCCGTGGCGGCCTGCTGCATCGTGGAATGCGAATTGCGACTGGTTCCTTTGTTTGCGCGTTCGTTCCCGGCCGCCCGGGTGATCCCGCGGGCCGACCCGCCGCACCCGGAGGCGGGTCGGGCGGAGTTGCAGATTGCCGCGGGAACGGCTGGACGCTGGTTACGGCCTTCGCTGGATCGCTTTCCTCTCGGCTTCCCTCGGGACAAGGGGTACCTGCGCGCCGATCCGGTCCGGGTGTCGCACTGGCGAGCACGCCTGGACGCGCTTGGACCCGGACTCAAAGTCGGGATCTCCTGGCGCAGCGGGGACACAGCGGGCCTTCGCGCTCTGGCCTGCACGGAACTGCGGGACTGGGGCGCCGTTCTGGCCGTCCCCGGCGTTCACTTCGTCAATCTGCAATATGACGAGTGCAGCGCGGAACTGGAGCGGGCGCGTGCCGGCTTTGGAGTTGCCATCCACGGCTGGCCCGACATCGACCTCAGGCGGGACATCGACGAACTGGCCGCGCTGATGACCGCGCTCGACCTGGTGGTGGCGGTTGGCACCTCCGTCGCCTGCCTGGGTGGAGCGCTGGGGCGACCGGTCTGGCAACTGACTCTCACCAGCAGCGGGGACTGCTGGACCATGGGTCAGAGCTACATGCCGTGGTTCCCCTCGATGCGGCTTTATGAGCGCTCGTTCGACCAGAAGTGGGATACGGTTCTTGGACGGATCGCGACGGACATCGCTGAGGAAAGCGGGAGAATTGGAATGATCGGAAAAGCGGAAGGCGGGCCTAAGCCCGCCTTCACAGTTGAGGAAAGCGTTTAGCCGGACTAGCTGCGGAGCAGCGTGAGTACCTGCTGGGGAGCGGAGTTGGCCTGGGCCAGAGCGGCCACGCCGGCCTGGACGAGGATTTGCGCCTTGGTCAGGTTGGCGGCCTCGGCGGACATGTCGGCGTCGCGGATAGACGCTTCCGCGGCGGTGGTGTTGGTGAGTTGCGACTGCGCCAGGTTAATGGCGTAGTTGAACTCGTTTTCGCTGAGGCCGACAACGGCCTGCGCCGAGCCCAGAGCGGTGGTTGCGTTTCCGACCGCCGTCACCGCGGATTCCGCGCTCGCCTGGTTGGACACGTTGGCGGTGCCGCCGCCGGCCAGCGCCGAGGCGACCTGCACCGTGCCCTGCTGAGCCGCGTTACCGATGCCCACCGTGCCGTTGGTGCCGGCCGCGCTGAGACCCACGGAGAACGAACCCAGCGTGCTGAGGAACTGGATGCCCTCGCCAGTGGCCACGCCGTTGGAGTTGGTGATGGTGTTCTTGACGGCGACGATCGACTGCAGCGTCGAGTCGTCGCTCGATTGCAGCGCCGAGTTGATGGCCGTGATCGCCTGGTCGAGATTGGCGCCGCTGGTCGTCGTCGCGTTGTTGCCGAGAACCACCGCAAGGGAATGCGCGCTTCCGGTGGCGTCGTTCGCGGCGATGCTGATGGTCTGATCGTCCTGGGCATTCTGAATTGCGTTGAACTGGAGCACGGAAGTGGCCGTGGAGCCGCCCGCATCGAAGTAGATGCTGTTGGTGCTGCTGGTCGCCGTCGCCTTGAAGGTTCCGTTGTCGCCGGTTACCACGGTACCGCCGCCGCCGGTATAGGCGCCCTGGGTAATCGTGTTGGTAATGCTGCCGCTGCCGAAGCCGAGAACCTGATTCGCTCCCGTGGCCTGGCCTTCCGCCAAGCGGAAGAACGTCCCGTTGCCGGAGAGGATCTCGAGGTCACCGCCGCCGCCCACGGCTGCGACGAGGCCCGCCGCGTGGAGGGTCGCGTTAACGTTGATGGCGCTGTTGAGCTGATCGGCCAGGTTCTGCGCCGTGGCGCCGGCGTAGCTGGTAGCGCTGATCTGCTGGGCAACTCCGCCGGCCACGGAGATCTCCAGGTTGTCCGTCTGGGCGGCCGTGGTGGTGGCGCTGGCGGCCGTGATGGACGTGTAGTTGAAAGCCGTCCCGTTGGGTAAGTAATTGCCGAGGCCCAGCGAGTTGACGGTGTCGCCGGAGCTGGACACGGAGAACTTCTGGCCGGTGTTGCTGGTGAAGCTCAGGGTGCCGCTGGCCAAGGTGCCGCCCGCGCCATTGGCCGCGGATACGCTGATGCCCGCCGCCTGCAGCGTGGTGTTGTTGTTTACCTGGTTGAGCAGATCGGCTACGCCGGCTGCCTGGGTGGTGTCCGTGCCCAGAGTGATGTCCACCGGGCTGGCCAGTCCGCCGCCCTGGATGCGCACGATGGTGCCGGTCAGGGTGGCCACCCCGGTGGCGCCGAGGGTGGCGGTGACCGCCTCTCCCAGCGATTTGCCGGTGGAAGCGCTGACGGTCGCGGTGCCGCTCAGGCCGATGATGGTGGCCGCGTTGGTGTCTCCCACGGTGATGGTGGAACCGGTATTATCGTTCAGCGAAGTGATGACCAGCTGGTTGTTGCTGTTCGCACTCGCGGTAGCGTTGGCGGCGAAAGCCAGATTGCCGTTCAGAGTGCCGGCGACGCTGGCGGAGGTGTCCTCGGTGTTGAATCCGCCGAAGCTCATCACCGGTCCGCCGTTGAACGAAAACTGCAGGGTGTCGGTGGCGTTCAGAGCCGTGAAAGTGGCCGTGTTGCTGGTGCCGGTCATGACTGCCTTGGCGCCCAGATTGCCCATCAGAGCATTGGCCATCTGGTCGCCCGCCTGTACCTGGAAGGCGGTGGTGGCGGAAGTGAAGGTCAGTTGCTGCTTGCCGGTGGCGTCGGTATTGACGGCCGCGGTGATGTTGGCGTTCTGGAAGGCCGTGGCGGCCTGGGTATTGCCGGTGCCGGCTTTCTGAATCGCCGCGTTGACGGCGGTCACCAGCGTGTCCGCGTCGGTCACGCCGGACAGGTTCACGCTCAGTTGTACTCCCTGGCCGCTGAAACCCGGACCGGTGATGTTGAACGTGGTGTAGCCGGAAACGGCCGTCGTGTTGTTCGCATCGGCCAGGATGTTGGCCACGCTGCTGGCCGAGCCGGTGCCGATGTCGCTGCCGGTGACGCCGGCCGCCTGCACGCCCTCCAGCCCGAGGCTCTTGGCGTCGACGGTCGCGTTGGCAAGGTTGAGCGAAATGGAGCCGTTGGCCACCGTAGCCGCGCCGGTTGTCCCCTGGCCGCCGCCGATCAGCACGGTCATGTTCCTCGCGAACGTGCCGCCGGTGTTCATGCCGATGGCCTGGGCCTGGCGGCTGATTTCACCGAGGACGCTCTGGAACTCGGTGTTCAGCGCGTCCCGCCCGGTGCTCAGAGTGCCGGTGGCCGATTCGGTGGCCAGCGTGCGAGCGCGGTCCAGAAGCTGCGAAATGTTGTTCATGCCGCCGTCGATGATCTGCAACTGGCTCAGACCGTTGTTGGCGTTCTGAATGCCCTGCGTCAACACCGCTTCATTGGAGCGATCGCTGTTGGCGATGGCCAGGCCGGCCGCGTCGTCGCCGCTGTTGACGATACGCAGGCCGGAGGTCACCTCGTTAATGGTTTTGCTCTGATAGTTGCTGTTGATGTTCAGATAGTTTTGCGCCTGCAGAGACGCAACATTAGTGTTGATGTCGAAAGACACGGTAATTCTCCTTAAGCGAGGGACTCAGGCCGGGATTCCATTCCGGACCTGGCGCTGTCTGCGCCTTGCGAGTCCTTCACCTGCCCTTATCGCCGGGCGATTCGGGACCTTGAGGAGAATGCTTCATTTTCTCGAACAATCCAACCAGAGACGAGAAAGGTACCGGCTTCGCCGCCAGTTCGTTCTGTTCCGCCGTAAGCCGTACTTCCCTCCGCAGGATCAGGACTTCCCGTGGAGCGGAGATGCCGATTTTCACCTGGGCGCCGGAAACCTCCAGGATTTCGACCTCGACATCGTCCCCGATGAGTACCGATTCACCCGCCCGCCTCCGGATTACGAGCACAAGGGCCCCTCTGTTCCGGCCGCGAGTACCGGCAGCTCGACCGGGTGATTGTGCGCGTACGCGCCGTCCCAGCGAACCGACTGGATGGCCCGGCGATTCCGGCGGTTCACCACCACCGGCGACATCAGGTTCGCGCTCATGCGGCCGTCCGGGCCGACCACAACCAGGGCCAGAGCGGCGATATCCTCCGCGGATACCTGGTTGGCCGCCCGGTCCAGCTGAAGGGCATCGAGGTCCTCGTCGGACATCTGCAGCCGATAGGCGGGCTCCACGGCGGACACCGGGAGAGCCAGGAAGCACAGTTCGCGTGTGCACATGCTCTGCAGGAGAACGAATGGCTCGGTTCTCGGATGCTCGATGGCGAGGAAGAGGCGCTCCCGCTCGAAAGCGGGCAACCCGGCGGGAAACTCGATGACTACTCCGGTCTCCGCCGAAACGGCTCCGAAGTACTTGGTTTCCACGCTGCTCATCGCTTCTCCACCGGTCGGACCCGTGGCCTATTGCTTCAGCAGCGTGAGCACCTGCTCGGGCGCCGAGTTGGCCTGGGCCAGGGCGGCGACACCGGCCTGCACGAGAATCTGCGCCTTGGTCAGATTGGCGGCGGCGGCGGCCATGTCGGCGTCGCGGATGGACGATTCCGCGGCGGCGAAATTGGTCAACTGCGACTGCGCGAGGTTGACCGCATAGGTGAACTGGTTTTCACTGCGGCCGACCACCGCCTGGGCCGCGCCGAGAGCGACAACCGCATTGGCCAGGGCGGTTACCGCCGATTCCGCGCTGCTCTGGTTCGAAATGTCCGCGGTGCCGCCTCCGGCCAGAACCTGCGAGTTCTGAACCGTGCCCTGCTCGGCGCTGGTGCCCACGCCAACGGGGACCCCCGGCACGCCAGGAGCGGCGGGAGTTCCAGCCGCGCTCAGGGTCACCGTAAACGACGGCAAGGCACTGATGAACTGAATGCCCTCGCCAGTCACCACGCCGGTGGAACTGACGATCTGGTTCTTCACCGCCACGATTCCCTGCAGCGTTGGATCGTTGCTCTGCTGCAGTTGTGCGTTGACGGCGGCGATGGCTTCATCGAGCGACTCCCCGTCGCGCGACGTGGCGTTGTTGGAGAGCACTACTGCCAGCGAGTGGGCGCCGCCCGACGAATCGTTGGCCGCAATGGTGACCGTCTGGGTGGCTGAGCCGTCTTGAATCGGGGTAAACGGAAAGACGGTGGAAGCCGACGATCCGCCCGCGTTGAAATAGAAATCGTTGGTCTGGCTGGTAGGGGTGCTGGTTTTCATGCCGGCGTCGCCCGACGCCGTAAGAGTGTTGGCCGTCGTTCCCGCTCCGAATCCCAGGATCTGGTTGGCCGCATTGTTGTTGCCCTCGGCCAGACGGAAATACGTTCCATTAGTGGAAGTGATGGTAATGGGTCCCTGGGCGCCTCCGCCGGAAGCTGTCAGGCCGGCTGCCGCCAGGATGGGATTGGTGGCGATCTGCTGGTCGATCAGGTCCGCCAGTGCGCCCGCGGTATCCGCGGCCGCTCCGGTTACCTGTATCTGCTGCGCGGCTCCGCCGGCTATGGAAATCTCCAGCGTGTCGGTGGCGCCGCCAGTCGTGATGTTGCCGCCGGTGATGGTGCTGTAGTCGAAGGTGTTTCCGGATCCCGCGCCGCTTTGCTGATAGCTGCCGAGGCCCACTTCATTGTTCACATCGCCCGAGGTGGACACCGAGAAGTCCTGGCCGACGTTGGAACTGAAGGTGAGCGAGTTGGCTCCGGCAACTACGGAGATCCCCGCGGCCTGCAGGGCTGTGTTGGCGTTTACCTGAGAGACCAGGTCCGTCTGCGCGTTGGCGTAGTCCGTGGCCGAGGCGCTCAGCGTAATGTCCACCGGACTGGCCAGCCCGCCGCCCGAAAAGCGCACGATCGTTCCCGCCAGAGTGGCGGCTCCGCCGTTGCCGTTCGGACTGACCGTGAGAGTTTGCGCCATGGATTTGCCGATGGCCGGGTTCGCCGTCGCCGTTCCGCTGAGGCCGAGATCCTGGGAAAGCGTCGTGCTGGTGACGGCAATGGTGGAGTTCGCGGCATCGTTCGCCGAGGTGATGATGAGCTGGTGCGTCGTCGGATCCGTCGTGGCAATGGCATTGGCGTTGAACGCGGAGATCGCGTTCAAATCGCCTGCCACAGTGGCCGCCGAAGCGCCATTGACAACCCCAATACTGAAATCCATCGCCGGCCCGCCGTTGAACGACAGAGTCAGGTAGTCGTCGGTGGGTCCGCTGGTGGTGTAGCTGTTGGAGGTGTCCGTGCCGGTGAGCACTGCCTGAGAGCCGAAATTCCCCATCAGCGCGTTGGCGGTCTGGTCGCCGGCGGCGACCTGGAACGCGGTGCTGCTGGAGGAAAAGGTGAGCTGCTGGCGTCCCTGCGAGTCGGTATTGACGGCCGCCGTGATATTGGCGTTCTTGAACGCCGTAGCCGCCGGAGAGACCGCGTTGCCGGCGTTCTGAATGGCGTCGTTGATGGCCGCCACTAGAGTCTGGGAGTCGGTCACCGCGGACAGGTTCACCTGTACGTCGATCTTGTTGGCCCCACTGAAGCCTGGGCCATTGATATAAAAGTTCGACACATTACCCGGCGATGAGGTATTGCTGGCGAGGATCTGCGCCACGCTGGTGTCCGCCGAACCGGTGCCGATGTCGGTTCCCGCCTCGCCGCTCGCCTGCACGCCCTGAAGTCCCAGACTCCTGGCGTCGACGGTGGATTGACTGAGATCCACCGAGATGGAGCCGTTCTGAATGGCCGCGGCGCCGGTGGGCCCCTGTCCTCCGCCGATAAACACAGACATCGCCCTGGCGAAGGTGCCACCGGTATTCAGGCCGATCGATTGCGCCTGACGGCTGATCTCCGAGATCACGCTTTGAAACTCGCTGTTCAGAACGTTGCGGTCTCCGGTGAACGTTCCCGTCGCCGATTCGGTGGCCAGCGTGCTCGCGCGATCCAGCAGTTGCGAAATGTTGTTCATTCCGCCATCGATAATCTGCAACTGGCTCAGCCCGTTGTTGGCGTTCTGAATGCCCTGTGTCAGCACCGCTTCGGTGGAACGATAGCTGTTGGCAATGGCCAGACCCGCGGCATCGTCGCCGCTGGTCACGATACGCAGGCCGGACGTCACTTCGTCGATGGTCTGGTTCTGAAAGTTGCTGCTGGTGCGAAGGTAGTTCTGCGCCTGCAGAGACGCCACGTTCGTGTTTATGCTGAATGCCACAATCGTCTCCTTGATGTGATGCGACGTTCGCGAGCCGGCTCGAAAGCTCCAGCACGCATACCCGTCTCACCCAGAACGAACCGGCGCATTCCCTGCCGCTCCGACAATCCCCGCGAATCGACTCCCTGAATCGCCGGCCAGGGAGTATTGTCGAGGCGCCTTGTTTCGATCTGAACCATCCACCCCGGATTAAGCAAGCCTCTTGCCACACGCGTTGGCCCTTTCGCGGCCATGCGTTACCATAGGCCCAGAATCACGAATGGCTGAGAATGTACGAGTTGTCGTCACCGGCGGCGCCGGCTTCATCGGCTCCTGCTTCGTTCGGCTCAGTGCCGAAATGAAACAGTTTTCCCGTATTGTGAACGTGGATAAGCTGACATACGCAGGAAATCTCGAAAATGTACAGACCGCCGCCAACGATCCCAGGTATGTTTTCGTGCTCGCCGACATCAACGACGAGGCGGCCATGGATCGGGTGTTCGCCGCAGAGCGTCCCGATCTGGTTGTGCACTTCGCGGCCGAGTCGCACGTGGATCGCAGTATCCTCTCCCCCGCGCCGGCCATCGACACCAATCTGCGCGGTACCTTCACGCTGCTTGAAGCGGCGCGCCGCTACAGCGTGGGGCGGTTCATTCACATCTCTACCGACGAGGTATATGGCGACATCGCGCCGCCGCACGAAGCCGGCGAGGACGACCCGCTGCGGCCCAGCAGCCCCTATTCCGCCTCCAAGGCGGGCTCCGATCTGCTGGCCCTGTCTTATTGCCGGACCTGGGGCCTCAACGTCACTGTCACGCGCGCGTCCAACAATTACGGTCCTTATCAGTTCCCGGAAAAACTGATCCCGCTGATGATCTCCAACGCTCTCGACGGGCGCCCTCTGCCGCTCTACGGCGATGGCCTGCAGATTCGCGACTGGCTCTACGTGGAAGACCACTGCCGCGCCATTTTCGCGGTGATCGACCGAGGCCGCCCCGGCCAGATCTATAACATCGGCGGCAACCGATCGCTGGCCAATCGTGAGGTCGTCAAGAAGATCCTGCAGGCTACCGGCCGGCCCACCAACCTGATCAGGCACGTGACCGATCGCCCCGGGCACGATCGCCGGTATGCCCTCTCCAGCGCGAAAGTGGAGCGCGAAACCGGCTGGACGCCGCAGGTGAGTTTCGAAGACGGGCTGGCCCGCACCATCGATTGGTACCGCGCCAATACCGCCTGGGTGGAACGCATCAAGTCCGGCGAATATCGCGACTGGTACCAGCGCAATTACGGGAGTCGCGAGGTTGTGGAGCGCGCCGGTGGCTGACACGAGGCCGCTATGCCGCAACTGCCCGCGCGCCTTCCGGGCCCAACAAAAAGCCTTTGAGGACCGTACTGGTTTTTTTCGCCGGTGCGTATAATTAGCTGTGAGGACTCCAGGAAAGTCCGATCTGGATCGCCGCCTGGATGACTATTTCGCCTCGCTGCGATCATCCCCTCTGAAAGAGGTCCTGAAACGCCGGATTGGGCACTGGCAGCTTTATGCGGCGGTGAGCAGTTCGGCCATGGCCATGGTCACCGGCGCGTCGGCGGCAATCCTGACCAGCGGTCCGCGGGTCAATCCGGCGCCCACCGCAAGCGTCAGCCTCGCCAGGCAGAACTCGGCAGGTTCGAAAGGCCCGCCGTTCGTGAATCCCTTCGGATTCCCGGTGCCCCGGCCGCCACACACGTCTCCGGACGCCGCAGTCATGCGGGCAGGCGCCGCGGCGACTCAGGCGCCGACCATCCGGGCGGGCGGAGTGACGCCAATTTACGGGACCGAGAGCATCATCCAGCCCGGCGAGTGGGTCTCCATTTATGGCCAGAATCTGGCGCCCGAAACTGCGGTCTGGAACAACGACTTTCCGACCTCGCTGGGCGGAACCCAGGTCACCATCGACGGCAAGCTGGCCTATCTTTCTTATGTCAGTCCCGATCAGATCAACCTTCAGGCGCCTGACGACACCGCGCGCGGTACCGTTTCCGTGGTGGTCGCCACGGCTGCCGGAAGCGCCACCGCGACCGTGACCCTCAGCAACGCCGCGCCGTCGTTCAGCCTGCTGGATCAGACGAAGGTTGACCGCGATTACATCGCCGCGATCATCCCCAGGTCCGATGGTTCGGGGGCTTTCGGCGGAGGTACCTACGATATCCTCGGCCCCACCGGCGACGCGTTCGGCTTTCCCACGGTTGCCGCGCAGCCGGGCGATGTGGTCGAGCTCTACGGCGTTGGGTTCGGTCCGACCACTCCGTCCGTCCCCGCCGGGCAGCCCTTCGCGGGCGCCGCTCCAATCCGGGACCGCCTGTTCCTCTACATCAACCAGGTGCAGGTGGACCCCAGCTTTGCCGGCCTGTCCAGCGCCGGGCTCTACCAAATCAACCTCGTAGTCCCGCAGGGGCTTGGCGAAGGAGAGGTCCTTATCGAGGCCCAGGCCGGCGGCCTGCATACTCAGCCGGACACGCTGTTCTCGTTGTGGACGCCCTCGCCGGTGACCAGCACGGGTGGCGGCACCATTGGAACCATTGGCGTGCCCATCGGCGGCGGTGGAGGATCGTTTGGTGGCGGCGGAGGTACAGGTGGCGGTGGCGGCACCGGGGGAGGTGGTGGTGGCGGCACCGGCGGAGGCGGCGGGACTGCGGGAGGCGGCAGCGGTGGCGGCACCGGGGGAGGTGGTGGTGGCGGCACTGGCGGAGGTGGTGGTGGCGGCACCGGCGGAGGTGGCGGCGGCGGAACGGGCGGGGGCGGGGGCACCGGCGGTGGGACCGCGGCTGTGCATGTGAGCCCATACCAGCCCCGCTTGCGATTCGGGACGGAGGTCGGGAATGCCTGACGTCCTGCGCGGGACTTTCCACGAAACCGCGCACAACGGCCGCGGCCAGCGTCCGGTTTCGGGCATTCAGGGTGGACGCCGCCACGTCCTGTGCGCTTTGGCTCTGATCGCCACGGCTGCTTTGTCGATGGCAGCCCACCGGCAACGTACACCGGCGATCGCTTCCATCCCCAGCGACCCGCTGGAAATGGCAACCGGGCAGATTCGGCCCGTCCAGTCGACTGCCGACCGAACAAACATCCTCCATCTGCTGGAGCGGGCACGCGCCAATTACACCCTGCGGAGCGCCGGCCAGGCTTACGATCTGAAGATCGGTTTCACGGTGAACTCCGGCGGCCAAACCGCATACGACGGGGTCTGGAAGATGGAGGACTGGTTCGGTCCGAAGCAGGGAGAGCGCTGGACCGCTCAGTCTCCGGGCGATTTTTCGATCACGCGCATTTCTTCGAACGGCAAGATCTACGACGAGGTCGCGGCCAGCTACATCCCGCTCCGCCTGCAGGAGGCGCGAGCGGCCCTCTTCGACCCGCTTCCCTCCGCCGAGAGCCTCGCCCACGCGTCCATCCGAACCACCACCGCAATCTACGATGGGGCACAGCTCACCTGCGTCCTGCTGTCCGGGCCCGGCAACGCCGCGAGCGCGGCCAGTGCGAGGCGGTGGGACGAAGCCGAGGAATGCATCGACCCGCAATCCGGATTGCTGTCGATTCATTCGCAGGTGCCGGGCCGTTATAACGCCTACGACTACACCGACGGGCCACGGTTGGCGGACCATGTACTCCCGCGAAAGGTAATTATCACCGAGGGCGGTCAGACCATCACCGAGATCTCGGTGGACAGCCTCAGCGAGCATGCCAGCAACAGGACAGACCTCTTCGTTCCAACCGAGCAGATGAAAGAGCAGGGGCGCGCTGTCTCCATGGAAGGCGCGCAGAAGCTCTGGCGCGTGGCTGGTCGAGGCTCGGTTCCGCGCGGCGCCCAGGCCGATGCGGTCTGCGTGTTTGGCGTGGTCACGCCATCCGGTCAGCTGGTCGAGGCGCACTCGCTCCAGCCGCTCGATCCGAACAGCCCCGCTGCTGTCGCCGCGGCAAAGCGGATCGATTTCTCGCACGCGGCGCCTGGCGGCCCGCAACCACAGCAGCACTTCGTCTTCGTCATCGAACAGTTTGTCGCGGGCCGATAACGATAGATGAGCGAGCCGCCGCACTCAAACCGAGCCGCGACCAAAGGAAGCGGTCCGGAGAGGACCAGGGTGCTGCTGGTCGGTTGGGATGCCGCGGACTGGAAAGTCATCCGGCCGCTCATGGATTCCGGCAGAATGCCCAACCTGCAGCGTCTGGTCCGCGAAGGCGCGTCTGGCCGGATTGCCACGCTCCATCCGCCGCTCTCGCCTATGCTGTGGACCTCCATCGCCACCGGAAAGCGGCCCTTTCAGCACGGCATCCATGGTTTCACCGAGCCCATGCCGGACGGAAGCG
>Ga0326728_10021737_pt1 | contig 12013 bp, 9 predicted proteins | sample MB3enrmetagenome_FD_207602 | JGI IMG/M metagenome (GOLD analysis project Ga0326728, IMG submission 207602) | Lab enriched peat soil microbial communities from McLean, Ithaca, NY, United States - MB31MN | ecosystem: Environmental > Terrestrial > Soil > Wetlands > Peat | place: USA: New York... | reverse complement strand
GTGGGAAGATAATCGTCCAATTTTGGCCCCTGGTCAATCCACCACTTCCATCTAGCCAGAATTGCAAATCTCACTATAATGTTTATGAAGCTACTCCACTGGGCAAAGCGATGAGACTGGGAATTGATTTCGGCACAACCCGCGTCGTCGTGGCATTCGTTGACGCCGGCAATTATCCGCTGGTGACTTTCGAGACGCCGGACGGTGTCGCGCGCGACTGGTTCCCCCCGCTCGTCGCCATTCAAGGTTCCCGCCGCCTCTTCGGTTGGGATGCCTGGGCCGTTCAGGAGGAGCCCGGCTGGACCGTCATTCGCTCCCTCAAGCGCGTGCTCGGCTCGGCCAGTCTTTCGAGCGAGGTTGAGATTGCCGGCCAGCTTGTCCCGCTGAAGGCTCTGCTGGTCGGATTGTGCTCATCGCTCCGCCAGAGCCTGCTGCAACGTTCCAACCTGCCTGTCCGGGAATGCGAGCCCTTGGAGGCGATGCTGGGTGTTCCTGCCAATGCCAACAGCAATCAACGCTTCCTGACTACGGACATGTTTCGCAGCGCTGGATTCGAGGTTCTCGGTTTGCTCAACGAACCCTCCGCCGCCAGCATCGAGTTTGGGCACCGCCGCCGGGAATCATCCTCCGAAGTCGAGGAGCATATTCTGGTCTACGACCTGGGCGGCGGCACTTTCGACGCTTCCCTGGTCAAACTCTCCGGCCGCGACCATGCCGTGCTCGCCTCGGAAGGAATCGAGTCTCTGGGCGGGGACGACTTCGATGAATTCCTTGCCGAACTCGTCCTCGACGCTGCCAGCGTGGCTGAGGCGGAGCGTGATTCGCTCACCCAGGCTGAGCTCTTCCGCCTGCATGAAGAGTGTCGAGAAAAGAAGGAAGCTGTTCATCCCAACACGCGCTTGATCCATGTGGACCTCGGCAAAGTCCGCCCCGAATGGTCACCGACCATCGTCACCACCGCAGATTTCTACCAGAGTTGCCGCCCCGCCGTGCAAGAAACGATACACGCCGTCGAGAGCCTGATGGAATCGCAGGGCGTGAGCGCGGCCGCCTCCGCCGGCGAGGCGCGCATCGATACGCTCTACGTCACCGGGGGCGCCAGCGAACTGCCGCTTGTCTCCCGCATGCTGCGCGAAGTCTTCGGACGCTCGGTGCGCCGTTCCGCTCAAACGCGCTTTGCCACTGCCATCGGCCTGGCGATTCAGGCGGATTCCGAGGCCGGCTATCAGCTCCGCGACCGCTTTACCCGCTATTTCGGAGTTTGGCGCGAGGCTGAGGCCGGCCGGACCGCCGTCTTCGACCCGCTGTTTACCAAAGGCCTGGTGCTTCCCGGGCCTGATGAACCGCCGCTTGTCCAGGTGCGCTGCTACTCGCCGGCGCACAACATCGGCCACTTCCGCTATCTCGAGTGTGGGCAGCTTTCCGACAACGCGCGGCCCGCCGGCGATATCACTGCCTGGGGCGATATCTTCTTCCCCTTCGATCCGGCTCTCCGCGATGTTCCCGAGCTCAACGATGCTCAAGTGACGCGCACACTCGAAGGCGACCAGGAAATCGAAGAGAGTTACTCCTGCGACTCCAACGGCGCGGTGGCGGTCCGGATCACCAACCTTTCGAGCGGCTATCACCGCGAGTATCGCCTGGGCCGCTGGAACGTCCTCGATCGCCGCGTTGTCCCCGGCCGCTCCCCCAAGCGCCGCCGCACGAAGCGCTCCTAAGCGTGGCAAGTGTTTCCACCCAGGACAGAGCCACCCGCATCCCACAAAGCAGGGTCGCGTCAAAGTCCCCGAAGGGGAAGATCCCAAAGCGGCTCTGCCGCCTGCTTCACACCTAGGAGACATCCGCATGAATCGGAGTTCCTACAGAAGTGGTGACGGACTCAATTCGCCGGACACTCTCGCGTCGAATAAGTTCAGTCGGGATGGTGAGTTGTTGAGGTGATAGATTCGGTTCCTGGATCCGCCGCAAGGTGAATTCCGCCAGGTGGCTGCCCATCTCCTTGGGAAACTCGCGTGCCGTGGTAAGTCTGGGATGAAGCAGCTCGCCCAGGGTGTCATTGAATCCGGCAACGCTGATATCATCCGGAATGAGAATGCCTGATTCTTGAAGCGCCTGGTAAACGCCGGAAGCGACCTCGTCGTTTCCCGCAAAAAGAGCGGTTGGGCGCTCCCCAGCGGCAAGGAGTGACTTCACGGCGAGATAACCAAGTTCCCGATCCTCTGATCGTATTTCGCTGAAACGAGGTTCCAACCCGGCTTCTTTCATCATTTGGCTGTAGCCTTGGGCGCAACGCGCAAACCAGGGTAGGCGCTGGTTTCCAATGAACCAGATCGCGCGATGCCCCTGCGCCAAGAGGTATTGAGTCACCCCTGCAGATCCGCGCACGTCATCGCTGATAACACAGTCGAATTCCTCGGGGCACCATTCGCCAACGATATTGTTTCCAGCAACTGAAAATGGAATTCGCTTTTCACGAAGCGCGGAAAGAATGCTGGCCGAATGCGTGCCGGTGAGAATCACACCGCTTACGCGGTTTGGCCTGGTCAGCGCTTCGGGGAGCCGCAAATTTGCCGGAGGGGCAGAGAGGTCGCATCGAAAGGAAATAAAATGCAAGTCCCAATTGTGTTGTGCGCAATAACCTTCAGCACCCAGCAGGATGCGGCCCTGAAATTCGTTCACCGAATCACGGTTACCCAAAACAAAGGCGATCGCACGATTCTTGCGAGTGTCGATGAGGTCGATGCCGAGCTTCGTTGCCGCGGCAAAGACAACCGCCTGGATTCCAGGATCGACCTGAGGATTCCCATTGGCCACGCGAGAGACTGTCGCGGAGCTGACTTTTGCCAACCGTGCTACGTCGCGGAGGGTAGTCCTATTCTTAGCCATACTCGTAGATTATGCCACAGGATTGTTCTCGGCGGAAGTCGTCGATTTCCATTGTTCCAGAGACGTTTCACAGAATCGAGAAGCTTTCACGGCATTTATGCGGACAATGTACCAGGCGGCACGCCAGTTGAGTGTGCGGATCAGGCGAACCTGTAGCTCGCAGGAACTCTTGACTCACTCTCGCCTTCGCTGACCTCGGACAATCCGAGCTCAACCTCGGCGGGGCCGAAATCAATGTCCAACCTTTGCTTCACCGCCTCCGCGGCAGGCCACGCCAATGAGCGGCCGCTGGCCACGCCTCGCTGCCTCTCCATCGGCTCCGATCTTCAGGCCAAGATCGTTCAACAGTCGTCCTCCAAGGAATAGCCTCGTACCAACCGCTTATCTGTGAGTCAGGTAGCGCGATCTTAAGGCGACTATGGAACAGCTCCCCTTCCGCGCTCAATCGTTCAGTTTCCGATTTATAAGAAATATTGCTCACTATATAGAAACTTCTTGACATCCCTGGAAGCATTCTGGTAGCTTGCGCTTCATGATGCGGAATCTGCTGGAGGGAGGGAGTGGAATGATCAGACACGAACATTCGTTCCGTATTCTTGCTTATCTATTTGTTTTCCTGATGTTTACGCCAATCCACGCGCTCGGGCAAGGATTGGATACAGCCCTGGTGCGGGTCAGTGTTACCGACCCGAGCGGCGGATCTATTCCCGGTTCCAGAGTGGCGATGACAAACGATGGGACAGGTGTGGAATTCACCTGCGTTACGGATCAGGAAGGAAGCTGTAGGTTTAACAACCTTAAACCTGCTTCCTACACGGCCAAAGTCGTGGCCGACAGATTCAAGACTGCCCGTCGCGAGCACGTCGTTCTGCAAGTTGGGCAGCAGGTCGATCTGGCTTTTGTGCTGGAAATTGGCTCTACGAGTACCACCGTGACGGTCGGATCGGGCGCGCCACAGATCAATACGGTGACGGCCGAGCTCGGCACCACTGTTACGGGCAACTACATACTGGATATGCCGCTTTTTGACCGTAGTCCGAACAACCTGATTTTTCTTGCCCCGGGCGTGACGAACGTAAACGGCGGCGATGTGAATGCTCTGGGCGGCCTCAATTTCTCTTCCAATGGGCAGCGAGTTTTTACGGCGGAATTGCGCCTCGATGGCGCCGTGGCGTCTGTGCCGGAAGGTGGGGAGGGGGGCACGAACAATGTCACTTACAAGCCTTCAGTCGAGGGCATTCAAGAATTCAAGCTGCTGAACAACGGCTATTCGGCAGAATACGGGAGCAATGGTGGAACCGTGATCACCATGATCACGAAGTCCGGCACCAACGAGTTTCATGGAAGCGGATTTTACTTTACTCGCCGTCCGTGGATGGACGCCAATAGTTGGTTCGCCAATGCCGCCGATGAACCGAGAACCACTTACAAACGCGAGGAATACGGGGGTTCCATCGGCGGGCCGATCGTAAAGAAGAAGGCATTCTTCTTCTTCGACTTTGAGCGCGATCAGTTTGACCAGCCCTTCACGGTCGGGGCCATTGTTCCGACGCCGCTCGAGCGGGCGGGAGACTTCTCGCAATCCTATAATCCGGACGGCTCACCGGTGGTAATCTACGATCCCGCGACAGGGGATCCTGTAACAGGTAATCGCCTGCCATTTCACGGTCCCGTAAGTGCGGTAGACACACCCAATGTGATTCCGGCAGGCCGTTTGAACCCACTTGGATTGGCCCTCATCAACCTTCTCCCCCCCGCGAACCAAGTGGTGGATCCGAGCACCGGCGCGAACAATTATGTTCAGAACCTTGCAACCACAGCGCCGGGATGGCAGTTGGATGGAAAGGTTGACTACTTTTTTAATCAAAAGAACTGGCTGAGCGGCCGGTACTACATGAGACGGGAAACGGACAACACTCCGGATCCGTTTTTGTCGCAAAACACGATGGGTCTCTACACCGAAGGAATAACACTCGCTCACGACTGGGCGATTAACCCATCCATGTTGTGGGTGAACCGTGTGACACTGACGCGATACAATACGCCCGAAAGTGTGAAGATGACCGTCAATCCCCTGAACATCAACGGCACGGGGGTAGGCTTCCCTGCCAGCCTCATTAACAATGCGTTTTACAGCGTACCTGCATTTCCCTCCATCGGCTTTGATGATGGATATCAGGGTTTGGACACGGACGCCTGTTGTACCGTCACGAAGGAAACGGATACGCAGTGGTCTTTCAGCTCGATGGTTACTAAGAACTACAAGACGCACATCATCAAGTTTGGCGGCGAGCGCCGTATCTTCCTGAACAACTTCTTTCAACCCAGCAACACGGCGGGAAACTTCTCTTTCGGGGAAAATTATACGGCGCAGAATGTCCTCGGCGGTTCCGGCGCGAACGGAGTCGAAGATGGGAACGACCTGGCTTCGATGCTCATCAACTTTCCAGATGGAGGGGGGGCGGCGGGGAGCGCAACCGATTTGTCGGAAACGCCCGCGGTTGCCAACAAATCCATGGAAACCAACTTCTTCGTTCAAGACGACTGGAAAGTGACCCCAAAGTTGACTCTGAATATCGGTCTGCGCTACGAATGGAGCACGCCATACACAGAGCGGCACAACCGCAATATGTTCACCTGTTTCACATGTGACTCCGGAATCAACGTGCCGCCGCTCGGAGAATGGCCGGGCGGGGAACTTTATGGCACCTCGATCCTTGCGACTCCTCAGCATCGCCACAGCAACGGAGATTACAACAACATAGGTCCCCGCCTTGGGTTTGCCTATGGCCTGAATGATGCGACGGTCATCCGGGGTGGAGCGGGCGTTTACTACGGCCTGAACTTTGCCACGAACTGGCAATACGGCGGACAGGATTGGAACGATAGCGTTCCGTTCTTTGCGACACAGGACGGCGGCTTCACCCAGTACGGATCGATGACCAACCCATTTCCCGACGGACTTAGCTTTCCGCAAGATGGCAAGTATGGGCCGCTAAGTTTGTATGGCTTGGCCGATTACAACCACGCTGGCTTGAGTGTACGGAACGCCGAAATCTACCAATGGAATCTCGGCATCCAGCATCAATTTGCCCGCTCCATAATGCTTGAAGTGAATTATTCGTCGAACCGCAGCACCCACCTGCCGTGGGATAAATCTCTGCGGAGCCAGGATTATGTGAGTGTGGCCAATCGTCTGAAATGCTCCCCGGATAACCCCGCGCTTTGTGGGACAGCCGCTCTGAATGAGTATGTCGACAACCCGTTCCAATACCTGTTCACGCAAATGCCAGGCATGCCGGCGCCCCTGTTCAACGTGCCCACTTCCGAGTACGGCAACCCCCAAATTCCCCGGTTGAATATTCTAAGACCGTACCCGCAATTTGAGGCTCTCTATGGTTATACGCCATTTAGCGCCAACTCGACTTACAATTCCCTGCAAGTGCGGTTTGAGAAGCGTTATTCGTATGGGTTGAGCTTTACCGGCAACTACACCTACTCGCACCAGCTTTCTGACTCAGACACCGGAGCAAACCCAGGACTCGGCAGTAACCTGGCCAGTTTTAGTGCTGTGCAAGACAAGAATAATTTGAAGGCGGAATGGGCTATATCCGCCAATGACACGCCAAATCGCTTTGTGATTGCCGCAACGTATGAACTGCCCTTTGGCCGAGGGAAAGCCCTTGGGAAGGATATGAATAAATATCTTGATGCGGTGGCTGGAGGGTGGAAGGTCGGCAGCTTTGTGACCGTGCAGTCTGGCCAACCTCTCGCCATCCGGATGGCCCACAACCGCATTAGTGGCGGTTCGCAGCGACCCAATTTGATTGGCAATCCTTGCACCGGTCTTAGCCCCGAGGACGTGCTGAAAGGAGGGGGTTCTTATCTTAACTGGGCTGCGTTTGCCAATCCCGGAGACGAGGAGGACGGCAACACGCCGCGCACGCTCTCGTCCTGCCGATCGGACCCAATCGGAAACCTGGACGCAAATGTGTCCAAGAGTTTCCGGTTCCGCGAGCACATGACACTCGAGCTGCGTGGCGAGTTTTTCAATGCCTTCAATCATCCCAACTTCGGTTCCCCGAACGGCTCATTTAACCCGTCCTCTGCCGGGGCATTCGGCTTATTTCAGAATAGCCAGCCGAACAACCAGTGGAGACACGGGCAACTGGGCCTTCGAGTAGAGTTCTAATTACCTTTTGGGAGTAAGATCGGGTCTGCCACCGGGAGGCTGCGGTTCATGTTCACCGCAGCCTCCTGGCATGGCCTCTCAATACGTGTTGTTGCAGATAAGCACGAGGGAGCTCACATGAGACGTAGAGAGTTTATCGGTATTGTCGCCGCGGGACTGGCAGCCCGCTGGCCACTTCTGGCGAGCGATTCGCCCACTCCGCGCCGGCGTGAGAATTTCAATTCAGGATGGCTGTTTCGACGGCAGGCGCATGGGGGCGGCGCACTCGGATCGTTCGATCGCAATTCGCTGCTCGGCTCGGAGGTTGAGCCCGAGTTTCTTCAGGCGACACAAGCTGCGTATTCCGATTCCACGTGGGAGCAGATTTTTCTGCCGCACACCTGGAATGCGCATGACGCCAGCGATGAAATCGCCGGCTACTTTCGAGGCATCGGCTGGTACCGGAAGCATTTCGTCCTGGGTGAGGAACTGCGCGGCAAGCGAATCTCTCTGGAATTCGAAGGAGTCAATCAGGTATCCGAGTTTTGGCTGAACGGAAGCCGCTTGGGCGAACATAAGGGTGGATATACCAGTTTCGAATTTGATGTAACCGAACTGGCACAGTTCGGATCGGCGGGCAATGTTCTGACCGTGAAGGTCAATAATCTGTATGACCCGAATATCGCGCCCACGATCAAGACGGACCTCACATTTTACGGCGGGATCTACCGGGACGTGTGGCTGCGGGTCACTGAGCCCATCTACTTATCTACAGTGTATTGGCGAACGCCCCATGTCAGTGAATCTTCCGCCTACGTGGATGTCTATGCGGCGGTCGGAAATCCAGATCGGCGCACGGGAAGTTTCAGAATTCTGGTGGAAGTTCTGGATGCGGGTGGCAAGGTGGTTGGGTCAGTGTCATCCCCGGTCGATGCCATGGTCATCAACCAGCGAGAACTCACGACCCGGAGGATTCGAGTGTCAAATCCTCGCCTCTGGTCACCAGACTCTCCCAACCTTTATTGCCTTCGCGCGTCACTCTTGGAGGGAGATCGCGTATGGGACTCACTGGAAACCCCGCTGGGATTGCGCTGGTTCGGCTTCGACGCGGACAAGGGATTTTTCCTGAATGGCAAACGATTGCAGTTGCAGGGAACTACCTGGCATCAATCGTATCCCGGCATGGGTGACGCACTGCCGAATTCACGGCACTACGCGGATATGTTGGGAATTCGCGAAATGGGCTGCAATTTCTTCCGCACCAGCCACTACCCTCATGACCCGGCCGTGATCGAAGCCTGTGATCGTCTCGGCATTCTGGTTTTGGAAGAGCTATTCGTCGGCGAAGAGGTTGAGAACACGCCGGCATACTTTGAAATTCAGGCCCAGACCGCGAAAGAGATGATTGAGCGGGACCGCAACAATCCCAGCGTGATCCTGTGGGGATTGTCGGGGGAAGTCGATGATCCGGAAAAGTCCGTGGAAGTGGTCAGGAGGATTCTGCAAAGATATCGCGAGCTTGATCCTTCTCGTCTGGTGACGATGCATGACCCGCGTGCGGAAGGGGTGAAGGAAGTTCTCGACGTGGTTGGGCTCTTCGGCACCTTTGAACAAGATGATCGGGACCACAGGAAATACCTTTCCCGGAAATACCTCATTGAGGAATACTCCGCCGCGGAAATTGGGCGCGGTGTTTATGGCATGGGGCCGGGCAGCGAAGATCGTGGCTGCATCAGTCACGAGAGATTCCTCAGTGAAGTGAACCTGCGCCCATGGATTGCCGGCAGCGTGTTGTGGCATCAACTTGACTACGATGGGGAAGAGTACGATTCCGTGATTCCGCATGTCCTCTCTTTTGGGATGGCGGATTCGTGGCGAATTCCCAAAGACGTATATTACTTCTATCAGAGCCAGTGGAGCAGGAAGCAGATGGTGCACATCTGCGGCCACTGGACTTGGCCTGGTGACGAGGGCAAGAAGAAGTCTGTCAAGGTGTACAGCAATTGCGAGCAGGTGGAACTAAAACTAAATGGACGGTCCATGGGCATGAAAGAGGATGGAAAACACGAAGGGCTGGTGCATCCGCCGCGAGTTTGGGATCTGCCGTACGAGGTCGGCACGCTTGAGGCAATTGGCCGCTCGGGGCCGCAAACGATCGTCGATACGCGGAAGACGGCTGGTCCGCCGGCTGGAATCGTGCTCCGCTCCGATGTCGATCACATTGCTTCGGGTGATCGGGAAAGCCTCGCTTACATCACCGCTTTGGTTGTGGACAAAGACGGGACCGTGGTTCCGAATGCGTATAACACTATTTCTTTCACCTGGTACGGTCCTGGTGAGCTGTTGCCACAAACCTGGGCGGGCTATCCGACCGGGCTCACCTGGAAGGCCGTGGCGGGAATGACGGTCGTGGCGCTTCGCGCCACGGATCGAGTGGGCAGGTGCAGAGTCACAGCGTATTCTCCGGGGCTTGCTTTGGGGCGAGTGGAAACCGCCGTCTCCGCGAAGGGCAAACGGGACGAGATGGAGTACAGATCAGGGGCAGATGTGTACAAATAAGGTCTTGGGACGAAGGGTCACCATGAAAGAATCTAACCGGAAATTTCAAGTTGGACCTCTTGCTGTCTGCGTTTACGACACGAAAGAGGCGCTCGGAAGAGAAGCCGCCCGAGAGGGCGAAGCCTTCATTCAAGAGGCGATCCAGAAATACGGGAAGGCGCGCCTCATATTTTCTGCGGCAAATTCCCAATTGGATATGGTGGCGAATCTGACTGCATCATCGGGTATCGATTGGAATTCGGTCGAGGTTTTTCACGTCGATGAATATGTGGGTCTTTCATTATCACATCCGGCGAGTTTTGGCGGATGGCTAAAGCGCAACGTTGTTGACAGGGTGCACCCCGCGAGGGCCTACTATCTTGCGGGCGATGCGAAAGATAGAGAGAGCGAATGCCAGCGGTATGCGGAGCTCCTGTCCCTGGGGCCTATAGACGTTTCTTTTCTCGGCATCGGTGAAAACGGCCATATTGGCTTTAACGACCCGCACGCGGCGGATTTTTCTGATTTGCAGACTGTGAAAGTTGTCACCCTCGATGAGCGGTGCCGCCTTCAACAAGTTGGAGAAGGTCACTGGCCAAATCTGTCTAGCGTCCCAACGCAAGGGTTCACCATCACCTGCCCCGCGCTGGTGAATGCATCCCACATCATCTGCTGCGTGCCGGGGCCGCAAAAAGCAGAAGCAGTACGCAACACTCTGGAAGGACCGATTTCCGTGGTGTGCCCCGCATCTGTGATGCGCACACACACTGATGCCAAACTCTGTCTTGATGTCCATTCTGCGTCTCTGCTCTCGCGGAAAGATCGGTTCTGAGCTGTTATGGATTCGCATCCATTCTGGTGGTCCCCTTTGAGTCTGTGTGAAAACTCCATTTCTCGGCCTTTTCCACCATATGCGTCATTGAATCTGCGTTTGCGAAGACGCGAAATCTGAGGTTTTCACACAGACTCCCCAAGTGCAAGCGCGGGCACGACAATGCCAGGAGACGTTTCGCCGGCTTAGCACCTTCTTTGATACTGATTGGAATGTGTCAAGACACGGGCCAGTACCCAGCGCAGACCTGCTGTTTAGGTCTGCGGGTTTTCGGGGGTGGCCTTGCACGCCATGACGACAACGGGTAAATTATCGCCATGTCATGCCTGCGCCGGCCATTTCTTTACGACCGCTACATCTTCGGCTTTTTCGACCGCGCCCTGCGGTCGGTGAAAGAATACAACGAGACGGTGGAATACCTCCACCTGAACCCCGCGCGGCGGGGCTTGGCGACACGGGCGACAGATTGGAAGTGGTCCAGCGTGAATGAGTACGCCGGAGTGAGCGGCGAAGAACAGGAGCGACGCTGCGGCCTGCGTATCAACCGGGTACGCCTGCCGGCCGACGAGAACACCCGCATCTGAAGGCAGAACCGCAGACCTTGGAAAGCAGGTCTGCGCTACTCGCTGCAGCGAAGCTCTGGAGTGCGGCAGCTTGCTGCCGCTTTCCGTGCGCGAGCTAGCTCGCCGGAGGAGATGGCGAGCCACGGCCAGCAAGCTGGCCTCAGCGAAAGCGGCAGCAAGCTGCCGCACTCCAGAGCTTCGCCGTCCGACTCGCAACTCTGGAGTTTAACCGTTCGACTCTGTGTGCCTTGACTTCCCGCGGGTGGCGCATACGTCCCGACGGTTTTTTTGTCGGGATGTATGCGCCCCAACTGGGCGTATCATCACCGCCTGTCCACGCAGATACACTATTACGGCCTAAACCACCTGCGTTATTTGACCAAAAGCACCTATCGACACGCCCGCTTGTATGATTCCGAGCGGTGAAGCGGGGGTTGGTGAAGGAGCCCGGCGATTGGCCGTGGTCGAGTTGGAGGTTTTATTTCCTGAGGGACGCTTCACTGCTGGCGATGGACAGAGTGCCGTGAGAAGGGGGCGGGGGGCTTAGCGGCGCGAGGGGCGCATACATCCCGACAAAGAACGTCGGGACGTATGCGCCACCCGCGTAACAACCTAGTGGCATGTCGCAGGGACAACGTTACTGCGGATGTGGCGGGTCGGATCGGAATATCTCCACTGGATCTGCCCGAGTTGCTCCATGATGCGGCCGACTCGGGCTGACAAGCCCATGGCTACTTTCTCGGCTCATACCGCATCGCCACCGCCCCCGAGCCGAACTCCAGCCGGCTCACGAGCCTCAAGTCGACGGGCTTCGATAGCCCCGCGAACAACCTCGGCCCGTGGCCCGCTAGCCTCGGATGCACCACGAACTCGTACTCATCGATCAATCCCAGCTCCGCCAACGCCTGCGGGAGCTTCACGCCGGCCGTGAACAGTCCCTTGCCCGGCTCCCGCTTGAGCTGCTGAACGGCCTTTCCAAGATCCCCGCGCACGAGCTCGGCGTTCCAATCGACCCGGTCCAGT
>Ga0326728_10021736_pt1 | contig 12015 bp, 8 predicted proteins | sample MB3enrmetagenome_FD_207602 | JGI IMG/M metagenome (GOLD analysis project Ga0326728, IMG submission 207602) | Lab enriched peat soil microbial communities from McLean, Ithaca, NY, United States - MB31MN | ecosystem: Environmental > Terrestrial > Soil > Wetlands > Peat | place: USA: New York... | reverse complement strand
TGCGGGCCTCCCGGCCCGCACACGATTCCGCACCAACAATCGCTGCTTTCTCCCTTCAACCAGTGAAATAATATCGATGAGGCCCATGGTCCCATGACCGCCACCGCTCCGCCGACGAACGACGAACTCCTGGCCCGCGGATGGGCCGCGCTGCCGCACGGTTATCGCATTCCCGAGGTTGCGCCCACGCGCGACGAGGCCCTCGCGTATTGCCGCCAGCTGGCCGAAACGCACTACGAGAACTTCCACGTGGCGACCTGGTTCTTGCCCAAGGCGCTGCGGCCGCGCTTTCATTCCATCTACGCCTACTGCCGCGTCTCCGACGATCTGGGTGACGAGGTAGGCGACCGCTCCGTGGCTCTCGCGCTACTCGATCTCTGGGGGCGCGAGCTCGATGCCTGCTACGAGGGCCGCGCGCGCCATCCCGTCTTTGTCGCGCTCGCCGAGACCATCCGCGCTTGCCAGATTCCCAAAGAACCGTTCGCTGATCTGCTCGTCGCCTTCCGCCAGGATCAGACGGTCGCGCGTTATGCGAATATGGACGAGGTGCTCGGCTACTGCCGCTACTCGGCCAATCCCGTAGGCCGCCTGGTGCTCTATGCTTGCGGCGAGGTGAGGCCCGAGACGAAAGAGGAGAACTTCCAGTTTTCCGACGCCACTTGCTCGGCCCTGCAACTCGCCAACTTCTGGCAGGATGTGCGCGTGGATTTCCTGAAGGACCGCGTCTACCTGCCGCAAGACGACATGCGACGCTTCGGCGTTGGTGACGAGACTATCGCACGCGGCGTGGCCACGCCGGAGTTTCGCGCCCTGCTGCGCCACGAAGTCGACTACGCGCGCGGCTTGTTCGAGCGCGGTTTGCCGCTCATCCGCCGCGTCAACCGCGGCCTCGCGCTCGATCTCGATCTCTTCAGCCGCGGCGGCTTGGAGATTTTGCGCGCCATCGAGCGCCGCGACTACGACGTGCTGAGCGCGCGTCCAGCCATCTCCAAGCGCACCAAACTGGCGCTGGCTCTGCGCGCGCTGGGCGGCAAGGCGCTGCCGTTTTTGCGCATCAGAACAAGGAAGGCTGCTTGACACCGGCGGATCCATCTGGAGAATTGGCCCGCGCCTACGCCGCGTGCCGCGCGATCGCAAAACGCGAAGCGAAGAATTTCTATTACGCCTTCGTTGCGTTGCCAGCCGAGCGCCGCAACGCCATCTGCGCCATCTACGCCTTCATGCGTCAGGCCGACGATCTGGCCGACGACGAGAGCCTGCCGCGCGAGGAACGCCGTCGCAAGCTGAATGCATGGCTGTCTGCATGGCATGAAGCCGCTGCCGGCGCCGCGGCCGCCGATCCGGTTTACCTTGCCGTGCGCGACGCAACCCAGCGTTTCGCCATTCCGCTCCAGTTGCTCGACGAGTTGGTCGCCGGCGTAGCCATGGATCTCGATCGCGCGCCCACAGGCGAGCCCGACACCTACGCCACCTTCGCCGATCTCTACCGTTATTGCTATCTGGTTGCATCGGTCGTGGGCCTGGTGTGCATCCGCATCTTCGGCTCGAGCGGCGAGCGCGCCGAGAAACTCGCCGAGGAAACCGGCATCGCCTTCCAGCTCACCAACATTCTGCGCGACGTGAGCGAGGACGCGGCGCGCAACCGCGTCTATCTGCCGCTCGAAGACCTCGCCACGCACGGAGTTTCGCTCCATTCCGTGCTCCATCGCGCAGCGTCCGCGCCGCCCACGGCGGCCGAGCGCGCCTTGCTGGCTTCCGTGGCTCGCCGCGCCGAGGAGTATTACCGCTCGGCCGATGAGCTGCTGCCGCTCATCCATCGCGAAAGCCGTCCTGCGCTGTGGGTTCTGGTTTCCATCTACCATGCACTGCTCAAACGCATCGAGCGCGCGGATTACGACGTTTTCACGTGCCGCGCCAGCGTGCCTACCGCGCAGAAGATCGCAATTCTCCTTGTAGGTCTTACACGCATGGCCTGGGCACGCGCGATTGGATAACGGCGAAACAGGGAGATAAGAAAACAGAGCGGAGCCTGAGGGCAATTCCCAAATGTGCCCAGAAAGTAACCCCAGGCGAAAAAGAGTCCTTGCGATTCGCTTTTTATTCGCTATAATGCGCCCATGGCCGTTACACGCAGACAGAAGGAAATACTGGATTTTCTTGAGGCGTTTGTCAATCGCAATGGCTATTCGCCTTCGTTTGAAGAGATTGCCCGCGGCATGAGCCTGAAGAGTTTGGCCACCGTGCACAAGCACATTACCAACCTCGAAAAGAAGGGCTTGCTGGACCGCGTGCACAACCGCAGCCGGTCGATTGACGTGCTGCCGCCGGGCTCGCGCACCCGTTCCAGCCTCAAGCTGCCGCTGGCTGGGCGCATTGCCGCGGGCATGCCGGTGGAGGCCATGGAGACCCCGGAGACCATCTCGCTGCACGACGTGGTGGGCAATCGCGACGTCTTCGCCCTCGAGGTGCGCGGGGACTCCATGCGCGACGAGCACATCATTAACGGCGACTACGTGCTGGTGGAGCGCACCCGCACCGCACGCCAGGGCGAGATCGTCGTGGCGCTGGTGCACGGCTCGGAAACCACGCTCAAGCGCTTTTATCCCGAGGGCGCCGTGGTGCGGCTGCAGCCCGCGAACATCGAGATGGAGCCCATCTACGTGCCCGCGGGGCAGGTGGCTATTCAGGGACGCGTGCTGGGCGTGCTGCGAAAGTACCGGTGAAACAGTGGTCAGTGGTCAGTGAACAGTAGTAGGTCGGGGGTGAAGCAAGTTCCATGAATCACCGAGAGACTTGGCGACCTATTCTGGACGCTGAAGTGAGGCGCTGGTCGCAACTTCCGTTGAACCAACTGCTGGAACAACTGCGCGAGACGCAGGTGTATGAAGTTTCCATTGGTCCGAAAAGCTACCAAGTTGAAGTAGAGATTTTGGAGAACACAGACAAGTATGTCCACTTGAGCGTCTCTGTGGACGACGGCACACTTCCTTGGTCGACAGTTCCGTTGACCGAAGGTATTTTGCGCTACAAGAGCGCCACGTCTTCAGCAGACGCCAGGGCTTAGCGCCTAGCCTGCGGACTTCGCCATGCGCTGGGCGCGCCAGATTGCGCCTTTGAGCGCAACGACTTCTTCTGTTCCAACCGGCATCTTAGGCGCGGCGGCGTGCAGCCCTGCGAAGAACTGGTTGCGCACCAACTCCGTTTTGGCAATCACGCTGCCCGTCCAAGCCACGGGAACCTCGCCCGTAATGCCGTGCTTGCGGCGGAGCTTGGAACGTACCAGAAGCACGAATTCCACGAGGTCGATTGCGGCCTGATTCAGGATTCCCACCGCGACCGCGTCGCCCGCTTCGGCCAGCTCATCGATGACCGGCGCCAGCGCGGCAAAATCCGGCCCCGGCGTGCCGTCACCCAAGTTGATGAACTCGTCGATGTCTTTCGTACCCCAGATCTCCATGATCCTTGGGATCACCTGGCAGGGCTCTTCGCGATCCCAGGCGTGCAACGCACGGCGGATCGAGTTGACGCCGATCCAGTAGCCGGAGCCTTCGTCGCCCAGGCGCGAGCTCCATCCGCCGGCAGTTTCAAAGGCGCCGTTGGGCGCGCGGCCGACGCAATTCGAGCCGGTTCCGGCGATCTGCAGAATGCCCGGCCCTCCCTGAAAGGCGGCATCGAGAGCGATCACCTCGTCACCAACGACCTCGGACCGCTCCACGCCGAAATCGTCGAAGACCGCCGTGACCCACTCCTTGACACCGGGCATGGTGGGGCTGGCGATGCCGCAACAAGCGGCCCTGACGCCCTTCACACCGGCCTGCGCATACGCCTCCTTGAGCACCGCGCACAGGTTCGCGTCCGCCGCCTCCTCGCCCACGCGCAATCTCTTGATGGATCCGCTTTGCCCGCTGCCCACGATTTTGCCATCGGCAACGATCGCGGCCCGCGTGTTGGTGCCGCCGCCGTCAATTCCCAGAACTACGCTCATGGTTCGTCGATTGCCTTTCTGTTTTCCGGCGCGGCGCCGTCATCGCGCAACGTTCCAGACAGAATACTCAAGCTGCCGTCGTTCTTCGGCGGAGTGAGGCCCAGCAGATGCGCCATCCATGGGTATAGATTTACGTTATCAAATGGAGCCACGGTTTTCCCTTCGCGCAGATCCGGACCCACGGCGAAAAAACTCGCCTTCATCTCGGGCAGGATGCGAGGATCGAAGCCGTGCATGCCCATCGTCGGCGGGCGGCTGGTTTCCCCCGCGGGCGGCGCGTGCGCGCGAATGGCATACGCTCCCGTGGCCACGACCACCGGGTCGCCCTCGCGCGGATTCTGGTTGTAGTTGAGGCCCGCCGGCACGTCCTTGCGGCGATAGACCATGAATTGCGAAGTGGCGTGCTTGAGCTGGTTGTAGACGCGCGCGCGATTCTCCTCGGTTTGGCCGTAGAGCAGGTCGCCCACGGTATCGAAACCGGCGAGGTCGGCAAATTGGTCGAGATCGATCCAGCCGCCTTCGGATTTCACCATGCCGTGGTCGCTCACCACGACGAGGTCGATGGGCAGTCCGATGGCGCGAAGCGCAGCGCGGAGCTTACCCACCAGCGCGTCCATCCGCAGTGCGGCTTCGCGCGTCTCGCGCGCGTCGGGACCGAACGCGTGGCCCTCGTGGTCAGGCGAGGAGAAGTAGATGGCGATGAAGTGCGGACGATCCGCAGCGGGCAGATGCAGGAGCGCGAGGGTATTGTCGATGCGCGCCTGCTCGGCCTGGGGCGTGGCCTGAGTTTTGCTGTCGAAGGTCGCGTAGTACGAGGGCCGGAAGCCCGCGATCTTGGCTTCGCACCCGACCCACAAGAGGCAGGCCGTGCGCATGCCCTGACTCTCGGCCAGACTCCACAGCGGCACGCCGCCGTACCATGAGCCGTCGCTTACGGCCTGCGGGTCAGACATCGCGTAGCGCGCGCCGCGCGCGGGATCGAGAAAACTGTTGGCAACGATACCGTGATGCTCGGGGTAGAGGCCGGTGACGAGCGTGTAGTGGTTGGGAAAGGTGAGCGAGGGATAGCTGGGCATCATGCCCTCCGGCGCCCACACGCCCGCCTTGCCGATGGCAAGCAGATGCGTTGCGTTGTCGCGCTTCGCATAGTCCCAGCGGAATCCGTCGAGCGAGACGAGAACCAGATAATGCTGATTCTCGGCCCACGCCGAGTTGGGGCCGTTGTCGACATGCGCGAGCGGGAGCGCGGCATTGAAGCTGGTTCCCTGTGCCTGGGCCGGAAACGCCAAAAGGGTCAGTCCAAAACCCAGAACAAACGCAGAGAGGACCGAGCGGCCCAGACGGGAAAATCGCATCGAGAACCCCCTCGCAACAGCTTATCGCATGGACGATACAAGCGTGGTGGACGGGACTACCGCTGCTCCCGGCCGTTCCAGTCCTCGCCGGCGTCCTCGCGGCCGTCGACGATGTAGACCCACCCAGCCAGCGGCGGACGGCCCGCGGTTCCGCGCATCGCCAGAGACGAGTAGTCGAAGCGCAGATCGGTGAACTCGACCGTGGTCCACATGCGAGTGGGCGGAAGTGGCGGAGGTTCCATGCCCGGCGCAGGCTCGGGGCCTACTTCACGCACCACGGCCCAGGTTCCCCAATCGAGATACACGCGGCCGAGCGGCGTTTGCTTCGCTACTTCAACCGCGGGGGTGTCGGCCGGTTTGTAGAGCACATCGCGGCGTGCATCGCTGTCCATCGTGCCGGTCCGCGTGTCGATCTCCGCGGTTTGGAAGGTATCGGCGGTTTCGACGATTGCATGCCAGCGGAAGGGGTTCACCCGGTAGGGTTCGGCGGCAATGCGCAGCGCGGGCTCGGCAGAGATGGGCGAGTTGTTGAGCATAACCAACGCCTGAGCGTGCTCGGCCCAGCGCCAGCAGCCAAGAACCAACATGCCGCAGAGCGCAAAGATAGCCCAGCCGCGGCCACGAAACCGCTGCCGTCGCGCGCCGATCTCGCGATCGACAAGCCCCAGCACCCAGGGCATGAACAGCGCCAGAAAAAGCAATGCCCACACCACCGGCTCGTAAATGAACATAAAGCTGCCTGCATACCAATGCGGATTGAAGGGAAAGAACGGCCGCACGCCATAGTTGTTGGTCCAGTCGAGCAGCAGGTGGCTGAGCGCGGCGACGAACGCGGTGAGGTAGAGCCAGCCCCAGTGGACGGGCTGCCGTGCGTTCCCACCCTTTTCATCCGCTGCGGCAGATGAACAGGATCGAGTGCCCATCCGAGCTTGCGCGTGGTCTTCAGGGGCTAAAGCCCCGTCGTTTTCCTTGACGCCATCGGCACGACTGAAGTCGTGCCCTTTCACGTTTCGCGCTCGGCGCGCTCGATCGATGAGCCACACCGCGCCCACCACCACGCCGGCCACCACCGGAACCGCCCAGAAGGTGTGCGTGATGCCGCGATGGTGCTTGAGCTCTTCGACCGGCCCTGCAAATCCCCAAAACACGTCCAGATCGGCGGCCTCGGCGGCCAGCACCGCGGCCAGCGTGGCATAGGCCGTCCTGCGATTGAAGCCCGCCCGTCCCAGACAGGCGCCGGTGAGGAAATGCGTAACAGGTTCCATCTCTGAGCCCCGCCAACCCCGCTAGCTCCGCTAACGCCGCAAGCTCCGCCAACTCCGCTAACACCGCTAACTCCGCAAGCTCCGCATGTCTCTAAACCGTGACCGCCCACTCGCCACCGCGCATGAGCGGCTCGACGGCGCCCGACGCGGCGATGCCGTCGATGTCGAGCTCTGCGGAGCCGATCATCCAATCCACGTGGATCAGGCTATCGTTGGCGCCCCTCGCAGCGAGTTCCTCGGCCGACAATTTGTCGCCGTCGCGCAGACACGATGAGTACGACTGGCCGAGCGCGATGTGCGAGGCCGCGTTCTCGTCAAAGAGCGTATTGAAAAAGACCAGACCGCTTTGCGCGATGGGCGAGGAGTGGGGAACCAGGGCGACTTCGCCCAGCCGCCGCGCGCCTTCGTCGGTGTCGATGAGCTTGTCGAGCACCTCCTGCCCCCGCGTGGCATGCGCATCCACGATACGCCCGTTTTCAAAGCGAACCTGGATGCCTTCGATCATCGTGCCCTGGTGCGAGAGCGGCTTGGTTGCAGTCACGGTGCCGTCGGCGCGTTCTTTGTGCGGCGCCGAGAAGATCTCCTCCGTGGGCATGTTGGGAATGCAATAGACTCCGTTGCCCGCGGTGGTGCCACCGCCCAGCCATTCATGATCGTCGGCAAGGCCGAGGCGAAAATCGGTGCCGGGGCCGCTATAGTGCAGGGCGTAGTAGCGCTTCGCATTCATAAAGGCCGCGCGTTTTTGCAGTTCGGCGTCATGGGCCTGCCATGCGCTCACGGGATCGGCCGTGCGGAGGCGCGTGGTGGTGAAGATCGCGTCCCACAGCTTGGCGAGGGCTTCATCGGGAGTGTGATCGGGAAACACGGCCGCGGCCCATGCCGGCGTGGCGCCGGCCACAATCGTCCAGTTGATCTCGTGGCGCGTGATGAGGTTGAGCGCGGGACGGTAAGCTTGCGAAACCGCGCGATTGGCGCGGCCCACCTTGTAGGGATCTTCGTTCGAAAGCAGCGCGGGATTGGTTCCGGCAATGGCCAGGCGCGCGGCGCCGCTCTTGAACGCGGCCGCCATGCCGTCGTAGAGCCACTTGGCCGCGTGATCGAAGCTCGCATCGGGCGCGTGCCGGTAGCGGAGCAGGGCGGATTCCTCGTCGTTAAAGAGCGTGGTGACCAGCGAGGCGTCGGCGCGATAGGCGTGCTCGGTAATGCGGCGCGCCAGAGCCACGGAGTCGAGCGACGCGGTCATCACCAGCTCTTGTCCCGGCTTGAGGCCCAGTCCGACGTTCACGGCCACGTCGGCAAGCAGATCCAGGTTTTCGGCTTGCGTGCGAGCTTCGGATGCAGTTGCAGTTTGCGTCATTTCTTCTCGATTCCTTCGCATTGCGTTCAACAGCCAGCCCCGCGTTCTTCGGGCGGCAGAGCGGATGCTGCTATTGTAGGAGGTCTCGCGCAGGTTCCGTCAGGCAAGAAGCCAGAACAATCGCATCAAGCAAGAAATTCGGATTGAGATTGCTTTGAAAGGGCACAGCTTTAGCGGTGCCGATAAAGATGGGGCTAACCCCGCCAGCACCGCTTGTCCCATCCGCTTCGCCTACAATCGGAAATGAGTCGATAGGAATTACGGGAGGCCATTTCGCGATGATGAAGCTTGATATCGATTGGGTAAAGAGGAGCATTTTGACAACCTCAATTTTCATTGCCCTGGGCGCCGCTGGCGCCACAGCTCAAACCGGGACCGCGGCCGCAAACTTTGGTCCGAGCAATCCCTTTTACGCGCCGAGCACGCTGCCGTTTCAAGCGCCGCCCTTCGACAAGATCAAGGACAGCGACTACCAGCCGGCCATCGACGCGGGCATGGCGCAGCAGATCGGTGAGGTTGAGGCCATCGCCAGCAATCCCGCGCCGCCCACCTTTGAAAACACCGTCGTTGCTTTCGAGCGCACCGGCCAGTTGCTCACGCGCGTTTGGGCGGCGTTCAATTGCGTGACGGGCGCGAACACCGGCGATGAGTTGCAGAAGGTGCAGGAGTACGAAGCTCCGCGCCTGGCTGCGCATCAGGACGCCATTTTTCTGAACGCCAAGATCTTTGCCCGCGTGAAGACCATCTACGACCAGCGCGCATCGCTCCATCTCAATCCCGAGTCGCTGCGGCTCGTCGAGTACGACTACCAGCAGTTTGTGAAGGCCGGCGCCAACCTCTCCGAAGCCGACAAGGCCAAGCTGAAGAAGCTCAACGAAGAAGAGGCGACGCTCGAAAACACGTTTACCAACCAGTTGCTTGCGGCGACGAAGGCGGGCGCGTTCTCGGCCACGGATGTGGGCGCGCTCGCCGGTTTGAGCGATGCGCAGATTGCCGCTGCCGCCCAGGACGCGCAGGCGCGCAAGCAGCAGGGTTGGCTGTTGCCGCTGCAGAACACCACGCAGCAGCCCGTTCTGGCGTTTCTCGCCGGCCGCGCCACCCGTCAGGCAATCTTTGAAAACTCCTGGAACCGTACCGAGAAGGGCGACGCCAACGATACGCGCGCGACCATTGCCCGCCTGGCCGAGTTGCGCGCCGAAAAAGCCGCCCTGCTCGGATTTCCCAACTACGCGGCATGGACTCTGACCGACCAGATGGCCAAAACGCCCGAGGCGGCCAAGCATTTTCTCGATGCGCTGGTGCCGGCATCGACGGCGCGGGCGGCTGGCGAGGCGAAAGACATCCAGGCTCTGATTGACGCGCAGCACGGCGGGTTCACCGTCGAGCCATGGGACTGGGAGTTCTACTCCGAGCAGGTGCGCAAGGCGAAGTACGACCTGGATCAGTCGGAGATCAAGCCCTATTTCGAGCTGAACAATGTGCTTGAGAGCGGCGTCTTCTACGCCGCGCACCAGCTTTACGGCCTCACCTTCAAGGAGCGGAAGGACATTCCCATCTACCAGCAGGACGTGCGCGTCTTTGAGGTTTACGACGCCGACGGCAAGCCACTCGCTCTTTGGTACTGCGATTACTTCAAGCGCGACAATAAGAACGGCGGCGCGTGGATGGACGTGTTGGTCGGCCAGTCCAAGCTGCTGGGCCAGTTGCCGGTGGTCTTCAACGTGGCCAACTTCGAGAAGCCCGCGCCCGGCGAGCCCGCGCTGCTCAGCTTCGACGACGTGACCACGATGTTCCACGAGTTCGGCCACGGGCTGCACGGCATGTTCGCGAACACTGTCTATCCGAGCCTGTCGGGAACACAGGTGCCGCGCGACTTTGTCGAGTTCCCTTCGCAGTTCAACGAGCACTGGGCCAGCTATCCGGCGGTGTTTCAGCACTACGCGCGCCACTACAAGACCGGCGAGGCCATGCCCGCCGCGCTGGCGGAAAAAATCGCAAAATCCAAGACCTTCAATCAGGGATATTTGTTTACGGAGATTCTTGCTGCATCCGAGCTCGATCTCGAGTGGCACATGCTGCCGGCGAGTGCGCCCCTCCAGAAGCCCGACGTCTTTGAAACCGAGGCGCTCAAGCGCACGCATCTCGACTTGAGCTACGTGCCGCCGCGCTACCGCTCCAGCTCCTTCATGCACATCTGGGCCAATGGCTACGCGGCCGGCTATTACGCGTATTCGTGGAGCGAGATGCTCGACGACGACGCCTTCCAGTGGTTCCTCGATCACGGCGGCATGACGCGCGCCAATGGCGACCGCTTCCGGCAGATGGTGCTCTCGCGCGGCAACACCGAGGACCTCGAAAAGATGTACGACACGTGGCTGGGCGGCCAGCCGAGCATCGAGCCCATGCTCAAGTTCCGCGGGCTCAAGGGGGAGTAAGCGCGGTTAGCGGAGCTAGGGGTTGGCGCGCAGTCGTGCTACCCCACCCTAGCGACAAAAATAGAAGCGTGGCGAGGATGGGGCACCCGGCTGTTTCGCCGAATGCTCATCCGCGCTAACTCCGCTAACTCCGCCAACTCCGCTCGCTATAATCCATAGCTATGAGCGAGCCGGATATCGCGCGCAGGATCGAAGAGCTGCGCCAGGAACTTCGCCGCCACGAGCATCTCTACTACGTTCTCGACGCGCCCGAGATCGGCGACGCCGAGTACGACGCGCTGATGAACGAGTTGAAGCGCCTCGAGGCGGCGCATCCGGAGATGGTCACGGCCGATTCGCCGACGCAACGCGTGGGCGGCAAGCCCGCCGAGGGCTTCAAAAAGGCGCAGCACTCGCGGCCCATGCTCTCACTCGACAATGCCTACTCTGCCGAGGAACTGGCCGACTGGGACCGCCGCGTGCGCGAGTTCGCCGGCAACCTTCCCGTCGAGTACGCGGCCGAGCTCAAGCTCGACGGCCTGAGCGTAGCGCTGGTTTATCAGCCCGGTCCAGACGGCGATGCGCGGCTCACCATGGGCCTCACGCGTGGCGACGGCCAGACCGGAGAAGACGTCACCTCGAACATTCGCACCATTCGTAGTGTGCCCCTCTCCATTCCCGCGGATCTCCTCCAAAAGGCCCGCTCCCTGCAAGGGCAGGCGCTTGAAGTGCGCGGCGAGGTGGTGATGCCCGAAGCCGCTTTCCTGCGCGTGAACGAGGAGCGCGAACGCGAAGGGCTGCCGGCCTTCGTCAATCCGCGCAACTCCGCCGCGGGAACGCTGCGCACGCTCGAGCCTTCGATCGTCGCTAACCGGCGCCTGGTTTTCTTCGCGTATTTTCTGCTCGTCGACGGCGAGTATTATGCCGCCGGCCAGACGGCCACGCTGGATTTGCTCACCGCCCTCGGTTTTCGCGTGAATTCGCATCGCAAGCGCGTGACCACGGTCGAAGAAATGATGCGGTTCATCGATAACGCCGAGAGCCAGCGCTCCGAGCTGGGCTACGAGATCGACGGCGTCGTACTCAAAGTGGATGCGCACGCCACGCAGCAGCGGTTGGGATACACGGGCCGCGCGCCGCGCTGGGCCATCGCGTATAAATTCACGGCCAAGGCGGGCGTGACGCAGGTGAAAGAGATTACGGTGCAGGTGGGCCGCACCGGCAAGCTCACTCCGGTGGCGGAACTCGCGCCGGTCTTCATCGGCGGCACCACGGTGAGCCGCGCCACGCTGCACAACGCCGATTTCATTCTTGGTCTTGGACTGAGGATTGGGGACTACGTAAAGGTCGAGCGCGGCGGCGACGTGATTCCCAAAGTCGTCGAGGTGGTTGAAGACGCAGAACACCCGCGCGGGAAACTTCGTTTCGTCTTTCCTTTGGTTTGCCCCGAGTGTCACAGCCCGGTGGTCCGCGCCGAAGGCGAAGTGGATTATCGCTGCGTGAATCTGAACTGTCCGGCGAAGTTGCGCGAGAGCCTGCTGCACTTCGGCCGCCGCGAGGTGATGAACATCGAAGGGCTGGGCGAAGCGGTGGTGCAGCAGTTGCTCGATCGCGGCCTGGTGCGCAGTGTGGCCGATCT
>Ga0326728_10021735_pt1 | contig 12015 bp, 9 predicted proteins | sample MB3enrmetagenome_FD_207602 | JGI IMG/M metagenome (GOLD analysis project Ga0326728, IMG submission 207602) | Lab enriched peat soil microbial communities from McLean, Ithaca, NY, United States - MB31MN | ecosystem: Environmental > Terrestrial > Soil > Wetlands > Peat | place: USA: New York... | reverse complement strand
AAAGGAAGTTTCCAGGTCTTCCTTGCCAGGTATATTGCCGGCCATCGCTGCCGACTGACCCAGCCAGGCCCTGAGCACGTTGGGCTGTTGGGGCAGGTCGCTTCTTCCGGCGCCGTAACCGAACCGCTCCCAGCGGGCCAGGGGTGGTGGGCCGAAGCCGGTAGCCAGGGATACCGCCAGAACGGCGCCGGTGGGGGTGACCAGTTCTGCTTCCAGGGGCACACCATAGGTGGGAACGTTCTTGAGCAACTGCAAGGTAGCCGGCGCCGGCAGAGGCAGAAGGCCGTGGCTGGTCATAATACTGCCCCCGGCCAGGGGCAGCGGTGAGGCCAGCACCTGATCGATGTCCAGATAGGAGACGGCGGCGAAAGTTCCGGCCAAGTCGAGCAGGGTATCCAGGCCGCCGATTTCATGAAAATGCACCTCTTCCGGAACGGTGCCATGTACTCCCGCCTCTGCTTCAGCCAGACGCATCAGGGCGGCCCCGGTCTGCTCCCGGATTGCTGCCGGCAGGCTGCTCTGACGCAAGATCTCCTGTAGGCTGCGCAGGCTTCTGCCGGCCGGGTGGTCTGACGTTGAGCTGACCTTCAGGCGGGTTGCCTGGATGCCTTTTTTGGACACCCGCCCGGCTTCCAGCAGGATATCCACTCCCAACTGTGCCACGACCTGTTTCAGAAGATCCAGGGGGACTCCCAGGTCGAGCAGGGAGGACAGGCACATATCACCGCTGATCCCGGAAAAACAGTCAAGATAGAGGATGCGCATTATGTACCTCCATGAAAGGCTGCTATAAGATACCCTCATAAGTTTACGTGGGCACGCAATAACTGAAGCTAATCTCCGATTTGACTAAGAATACCTGTCTTTCTTCTCTGAAGACGGGCAGAATCATATTTACGGCTTCCCGCCGCTCCGGGTGATCAGGTGGGCGAGTGCTGCCGCTCCGAAGCCGTTGTTGATGTTGACTACTCCAATACCCGGGGAGCAACTGTTAAGCATGGTGAGAAGAGGGGCCAGCCCCTGGAAGTTGGCGCCGTAACCGGTGCTGGTGGGTACAGCGATCACTGGTTTGTCCACCAGGCCGGCGACCACACTGGGCAACACACCGTCCATGCCGGCAATGGCGATCACCACCTGCACATCATCGAGCTCCGGCAGGTGCTCCATCAGACGGTGGATGCCGGCCACGCCCACGTCATAGAGGCGCAGCACCCGGTTTTCCAACAATTCCGCAGTCAGGGCAGCCTCCTCGGCCACTGGTATGTCTGCAGTGCCGGCGGTGAGAATGGCAATCGCACCCCAACGCGGCCGGATTTCGACGGTGCTGAGAAAGAGAAGCCGCGACTCCCGGGAGTAGCGGGCGGCCGGGAACTCTTCCAGGATTGACCGGGCGGTGCCCGGCGACACCCGGGTGGCCAGCACCCGGTCGCTGTGGGCGGCCAGCTCCCGGAAGGCCTGGACCGCCTGGGTTGGTGTCTTGCCGGCGCAATAGACCACCTCTGGGACACCACTGCGAATTTGGCGGTGATGGTCGATCTTGGCGCTGCCGACGTCCCGGAATGGCAAGTGCTTCAATTCGGCCGCCGCTTCGGAAACTCCGGTTTCGCCTGACCGGACCTGTTCCAGCAGCTTGACTAATTGTTCCCCGTCCAATTTTTTCCCCACCTAATAGTCAAAGAATCTTTGACTCCAAGATCATGATCAAGTGCTAATTTTGGAAACATTGAGGGCAAACAACCTGAACGCTTGAGGCCGCATCCTTATAAAAAAAGGCTCATCTTTAACCCTCTGCCCATTTTAGCTTTGGACGGCTTGAGAGTCAAGAAAAGGAAGACTGGCGTCTGGGCACGAAACGAATAATACAGGTAGCAACGGACATTCATTGAAGTCGAACCCGCTATTCGGGGAACATTCGGGTTGCTACCATAAAAGATATAATATATCAAATACTTACAATATAATATTGATTTTACCGAAAAAAGAGGAAAAGAACTAAGCATGTCGAATTTTACTTTTCGGATTTAGAAGTAATGATCATAAAAAGATAGTTTAATGAGTTCTTGGCTTCAGCGGGGAGAGGCGATCCCTGCCGAAGCCTGGACTAGCTTTGTCCAGGGGCGCAGCCTCTCTTGGGAGAATGTGGAGGAACGCACTATTAGAGATGGAAGTAACGGCGGAAAAGGATTGATTTCATGACAATTGATGGAATAACGCTCACACCACAAAACTTGCTGCTGTTGGCATCCGGCCTGCTGTTGATAATCAGCCTGTGCTTCCTGATCGTGAACATCCGCCTGCTGGTGATCGGTCAGCGGTATAAGAGGTTGATGAAAGGGACTCGGGGAGCAAATTTGGAAGAACAGTTGGGAGAGACCCTGGAAGCCTGCCAGGAAATCCGGAAGCGTCTCGGTCAGCTCGAGGATGGCACCAACAGCCTGGTTGTTGACCAGGCGGCATCTCTGCAAGGAGTGGGTTTTGTACGCTTCGATGCTTTCTCTGAAATGGGAAACATGAGTTTTGCCCTGGCGTTGCTCAATAAAAATAAAGACGGTGTCGTTTTTTGTTGCCTTGCCAGTCGCGATGACTGCCGCCTCTATGCCAGGCAGGTGGTTGAAGGGGATTCCACCACCCCCCTGAGCAAGGAGGAGAAAGAGGCGATTCAGAAAGCCATGGACAACAGCCAAAGCAGGTAACTGCCACGCTGTTAGACGGCTGTTTATTGTCGAATCTCCCGTTCCCCTCTGCAGGGGGCGGGGGTGGAAATCAGCAAGCAACAGGCAAATAAACCTTGGGAGAGGAAATAATGTGCTGGAGCTTTGCATGGTGGCGGAAACGTGTTTCGTCCCGCCCCGGATCCTTTTCGCCGCGGTCAAGGCGGGGAGCGCGGGGCAAAGGTGTCAAAACCCTCGGACTGAAGGAAATCGGCTTGCGCGGCAGGCGTTTTTTCACTCGATCGCTAACGCTGATGCTTGTACCGCCGCGGGGAACGCAGATCAAGAAAGTCAAGCTTCCACTATGGCTGGCCGCAACCGGGGGGCTGATCGTATCCGCCCTGTTGCTCATTAGCGTCTTTTCCTGCATCCGTGCCGTGCAACTGCGGGCTGAGATGGCAGATCTGACCCGGTTGCGCCGGGTCAACGCAGAGCAGGGTCTCGTACTGCAATCGTTGCAGCAGCAAGCCCAAGAAGATCGCGCCTCCTTGCAGGAGGTCAAGATCCTTGAGCAGAAGGTGCGGGCAATGGTCGGGCTGGGCAACAGCGGGCAGGTCAGCCGGGCTGAGCCGGCCGGGGGGACGTCCACGCAACGGGCGATGTTGTTGGGGACCATTTTTAAACCCGCCCTCTCAACCTCTGCGGTGGCTGAGGACTTGCAGGGGATCATGCAGGATACAGCGTCCACCAGCCTGGATCTGGAGACTTTGCAGAAAAATCTGGATGCCCACTTTAGGGCTATCAATGACATGCCCGACCATTGGCCGGTTTATGGCCCGATCACCTCTCCTTTCGGTATCCGCCTCGACCCCATGACGGGGGAAGGCACCGATTTTCACACCGGTATTGACATCGGGGTGCCCTATGGCACTCCCGTAGAAGCGGCTGGCGCCGGTGCGGTAGTCTTTGTGGGCTACAACGGCGCCTATGGGATAATGATCACCATCGACCATGGCAACGGCTACCAGACCATGTACTGCCACCTCAGTAGAGTGCTCACCGCTGTTGGAAAAAGAGTGAACAAGGGGGACGTGATCGGACTGGTAGGCATGACCGGCCGCACTACAGGTCCCCATCTTCATTTCGGGGCGACCCTGAACGGCGTTCTGATCAACCCGAGGCCATTGCTGAAAGACCGATAGCGTTCTTCTGGGCAAAAGATCGCTCGTCAATAAAGCCAATTCCAGGTAGAGAGGAGGGGCTAGAAATGGCAGCATGGGGCAAAAAAGATGGTTTGGGCACTGATGAGAAAATGGACACCATTCTGGGCAAGGATACGAACTTTAATGGCGAAGTGGATGCTGTCGGCGGGATTCGAATCGATGGGCGCTTTAAGGGAACAATCAAGGCATCAGGGGATGTGATCATTGGGGAAGGCGCCTATATTGAGGCGAAAATATCTGGGCGCAACATTCTGATCGCCGGCGAGGTCCGCGGGCAGGTGGATGCCTCCGGTAAAATGGAACTCACCTTGACGGGTAAGCTCTTCGGCAACTTGCAGGCTACCAAGATGTATGTGGAAGAAGGAGCGGTCTTCCAGGGGGACTGCAAGACTTTCACGGAGACTGTACCTGTTATGGATGCGATTGAGGGGTAGGAGTTGACTATCAGAACTTTGATGCGTATCTAAGGCCGTGTGCATTTTAGCGCCAATGCACACGGCCTTTTTGCGCTTTAGCGCTCCACTGGCCAGGATGCCGGTGCCCTGGCGTATAAACGCGCGGCAGAGATTATAAAGGAGCAGGGGTTTGCGCCTCCTGCTCCAGGGTGCAGGCGTCAGAAGCGGCGGCAGCGGTACATCGCTGCATCCAGATGGTACAGGCTGATACCAGGGCGCGGGCGATACAGTCGGCGAGCTGCATGACCAGGCAGAGGCGGGTGTTCTGCAGCACCAGGAATTCCAGGAAGCCGCCGACATTGACCACCCCTGAGATAAAGACCTCGCCCACCGGGGGAAGGTTCTTGTTGACCCCGGTGCCAGGGTACAGCGACCCGCGGCCGATAGAGACGGTGCCCACGTTCCGGGCCAGACCGAGGGAGGCGTCCACGGCCACTACCAGCGGCTCCCGGTAGGCATGATTAATCTTCTTGATGGTAGCGGCCAGATTGACGGCGTGAACCGGCTCATCCAAGGTGCCGAAGACTGGCAGCCATGGCGCCAACTCCCGGGCACGGCTGCCCACCAGTGGCCCCAGACTATCCCCGGTGAGACGGTCGGTGCCGATAGCAACCAGCACCAGTGGCCGGCCCTCTCCCGGATCTAGAGCCTGAAATAGTTGCCCCAAAAAAGAGGCGATCTGTTGAGTGGCATTACTGTCATGGACGCTAACCCGCAGATCCTGCAGCGCAGCGATGGGCAGAGAAATACCATCGGGGACATTACCCGCTTGCCCCCCGGGAGCGGTGCGGGGCGGCTCGATATACGTTCCCATGCCTCTGATGGGGTCGTCGGCCTTTAAGACAGACTGATCGGTGCTCACCGGCAATTCCTCCCATCGTCCACTGCACCAGGCGCCATCCTACGCATCCGGCCACGGCGACCAGGATAAATCGCTGCACCCGCTTTTAGGCGCTGGCAGGTAACAGATTAATGATCAGATAAAACCCGGTTTTGATGCCGGACCTACCCCGGTAGCTACTCTAAAGTATTATGGCAAACCAACTGTTTTTATACATTAGCAGCGCTGCTGAGATAACATATATTGCCATCATGAGCCATGACCGCTAGCTTTGTAATGAGTAGGCAGGAGATTGAGGATCTGCATCTGCATTTAAGAATAGCACTCTGAGAGCACCATAAGACTGGCTGTTCTACGCAGAAGAGTATGCAGGCGGTATTACCGGTATTCGCCACAACTTTGTGATCCTGAGACACGGGGGATCAGGTAATTCTTCCGCAGTAGCTATAAATGGACACCTATAAGCCCTTGTTTTCGCATAGTTTTTAAGGGGGACAAGGGGTGATGGCCGTGGCACGCGGGGAGAGGAATTTGTCCTGGAAGATTGCGGCAACCTTTATCGGGGCGATAGTCGGCGCCGGTTTTGCCTCAGGCCAGGAACTGAGCCAGTTCTTTCTGGGCTACGGAGTTGCCGGCAGGTATGGGGTCATCTGCTCCGGCCTGTTGTTTGCTCTCTGGGGGGTGTGGTTGGGTGAGTATTGCAATCGCCGGCGCCTGGCGTCCTATGCAGATTATTTGCATTTCCTGGTTGGGGGTGCCGGGGCGTTTTGCGTTGATCTGTTGATCAGCCTGTATCTGTTCTGCTCTGTCTTTATCATGCTGTCTGCGGCCAATGCCCTGTTCTCCGGGCACCTTGGCCTTCCCCCGGGTTGTGGCGGCATCCTCACCGGTGTGTTAGTGCTGGCCGTCCTCTGGGGCGGCCTGGAATCCCTGGTCTCCTTCAACGTTATCCTGGTTCCTTTAAAGTTCCTGGTTTGCCTGGCAGTCTTCTTTCTGACCCGGGGCATGGGCGGCCTGATGGCCCAGGCCGGAACAAGCCTGGTGGCGCCGATCTTTCCCCACTGGATCGGGGCAACTCTCTTCTACGCCGGTTTCAATATGCTGGAGGCGATGGTGGTGCTGGTACCCCTGAGCGAGCGGGCGACGGCCAGGGAGTGCCTGGCGGGCAATCTGATGGGGGGGCTGGGGCTGGGGATCTTTGCCCTGTTAATATTTCAGATCCTGCTTCCCTTTCGAAGCCAGGTGGCGGCCTGGGAAGTGCCGATGTTAATAGTGGCCGGACTGGCGCACCCCAGCCTGCAGTGGGCATACTTTTTCGTGTTATGGGCGGCCATCCTCAGCAGCGCGGTGGTGAGCTGCTACGGAGTGGCAACCAGGCTCAATGGCCGCCTGGCCTATCATCACGCCCTCGCCCTGGTCATCGTCCTGTCCCTGGCCCTCGCACGGTTCCAGTTCTCTTCCCTGGTGCGCCTGATATACCCGCTGTTCGGTGGCGTTGGCGTGCTGCTCCTGGCTGTTCAGATTGCCAGGACAATTGCCCCGCGTTTTTCCCGGTAGCCAATGCTTGCTACTTCCCGGTGAATAATGTTAAATAGGGATATTGAGGTTTGCTGGGTAACCACCAGAGAAGGAGGCGCTGCGATGACCGAGACCAAGCCGGCACGCCAGTTGCCGGCCGTCCACGAACTGATTAAGCAGGCTGCTGCCGGGAGGGAGCGCTCCTATCCCGCGGGGTTGTTGACCGCAGCGGCGCGCCAGGTGCTGGCGGAATGGCGCCGGGCAATCCTGGAGCAGGGAGAGGCCCCTCCGGATCTCGATGAGCTCGTGCAAGAGGTCCGGGAGTGGGCGGAGACCAGGTTGCGTCCCAGCCTGCGACCGGTGATCAACGCGACCGGAGTGGTGTTGCACACCAACCTTGGCCGTGCTCCCTTGAGCATCGAGGCCTGTGCTGCCATTGAACGGGTGGCCCGGAGCTATTGCAACCTGGAGTTAAATTTGCAGGATGGCAAGCGGGGTTCCCGCTACGAACACGTGGAGCGACTGTTGACTACCTTGACCGGGGCGGAGGCCGCCCTGGTTGTGAACAACAACGCGGCGGCAGTGCTGCTGGTGCTCGACTCTCTGGCTCGCGGCCGGGAAGTAGTGGTCTCCCGGGGCGAACTGGTGGAGATCGGGGGATCGTTCCGGATTCCGGAGGTGCTGGCCCGAAGCGGAGCAATTCTGAAAGAGGTAGGCACCACCAACAAGACCCACCCCTGGGACTTTGAGCGGGCAATCGGCCCTGAGACCGCCATGCTTCTGAAAGTGCATCCCAGCAATTATCGGATCATGGGCTTTACCTGCCAGGTTGCCGACGATGAATTGGTGAGCCTGGCTGCCAAGCACCGGGTAATTGTGGTAGAAGACCTGGGCAGCGGGGCGCTGGTGGATCTGAGCCGGTATGGGGTTGGGCACGAACCCACGGTCCAGGCCAGCCTGGCGGCAGGGGTGGACATTGTAACTTTCAGTGGGGACAAGCTTCTGGGCGGGCCGCAGTCAGGACTGATTCTGGGGCGGGCCAAACTGCTGCGTATCCTGGAGGAGAACCAGTTGTTGCGGGCACTGCGGGTCGACAAGTTCACCCTGGCGGCAATGGAGGCCACCCTGCAAGCCTATGTGCAGGAAGAGGCGGAGCGGGTCCTGCCTGTGCTGCAGATGCTCAGCGTCGCGCCAGACAGACTACGACAGCAGGCTGAGGACCTCCTGAAACTATTGGCTGGACGGCTGGGCAGCGAATGCGCCATTGCCTTGCGCAAAGGATGTTCCAGGGTTGGGGGAGGCGCCCTGCCCCTGGAGGAACTGCCAACCACCCTGGTGGAGCTGTGCCCGGTACGTCTCACCGCGGCTAGACTGGCGGAATGCCTGCGTCGCGGTGACCCCCCGGTGCTGACGCATATCCAGGAGAACTGCGTATTGATCGATCCCCGAACACTACGGGTTGACGAAGCTGAGACGCTGGTGGAGGCGGTGGCTGCTGCCCTGTCTGCTGCAGGGGAGAGGTGAAGCGATCAAGATGGACTCCTTCATCATCGTCGGTACCGCCGGGCACGTGGACCATGGTAAGACTCAACTGGTCAAGGCTTTGACCGGTGTGGACACGGATCGTCTGAAGGAGGAGCAGGAGCGGGGGATTTCCATCGAGTTGGGGTTTGCCCCCCTGTACCTGGATACCGGCGTGGTGGCCGGGATCGTAGACGTTCCCGGCCATGAAAGGTTTGTCAAAAACATGCTTGCCGGCGCCGGTGGCGTAGATCTGGTCCTGTTCGTGGTAGCAGCGGACGAAGGCGTGATGCCCCAGACCAGGGAGCACCTGGATATCCTCGACCTACTGCATGTGCAGAAGGGGATTGTGGTCCTCACCAAGACCGACCTGGTGGACCAGGATTGGCTGCAGTTGGTTCAAGAAGAGGTACGGGACCTGCTGGCCGGCACCCGCTTTGAAGGCGCTCCAATCATCCCGGTTTCTTCGATTACCGGGTCAGGTCTCGATCAGTTGCGGATGGTTCTGAAGCAGATGGCTGCCGCGGTGCAACCCAAGCCTCGGACCGGCCCGGCCCGCTTGCCCATCGACCGGGTCTTCACTATCACCGGATTCGGCACGGTACTGACCGGTACCCTGTCCAGCGGCAGCATCCACACCGGAGATGTGCTGGCGATCATGCCTGCGGAAGTACAGGGGAGAGTGCGCTCACTGCAAGTACATGGCAAGAAAACCGAGGACGCTCAAGCCGGACAACGGGTGGCAGTAAACCTGGCCGGGGTGGAGGTGGGCGAAGTGGAGCGAGGCGAGGTTCTAGTGACTCCCGGAGCTTTTGCTCCGGCTCATCGCCTGACCACCTGGCTGCACGTTCTGAAGAGCGCCCCCAGGCTTCTGAAAAACTGGCAGCGGATGCGGTTTCACCTGGGTGCCAAGGAGACCCTGGGGCGCCTGCGGTTGTTGGATCATGACGAACTGGCGCCAGGGGAGGACGCTTTCGTGCAGATCGAGTTGGAGGAACCGGTAGTGGCCGCCGTTCACGACCGGTTCGTGATTCGGCAATACTCCCCGGTCACCACCGTGGGCGGTGGCGAGATTATTGAGGTAGGAGGCCTCCGCCACCGGCGCTTCCGGGCCGAGGTGCTGGAGCGTCTGGAGCGCAAACTGTCGGGGAGCCCTTTCGCACGCCTGGGGGAGGAGCTGCAAACGATGCGCGGGCCTGTCACGCCCGGGGATTTGTCCGTCAAGTCCGGGCTCAGCCTCGAAGAAACACGACAGTTTTTAGAGGAGATGCAGGAGGCCGGGGATATTTTCCTGTACCACTTGGGAAATGAGACCTATGCTGTCACTGGCGCCTTGATGGCTGCCTGGGAGCAGGCCGTTGAGGCGGCGCTTCAGCAGTACCATCAGCAGTTTCCTCTGCGCAGCGGCTTCCCCAAGGAGGAACTGCGATCCCGGATCTTCAGCGCCATTCCTCCCCGGCTCTACCAGGCGCTGCTTGACAAGTGGGCCGCAGGCGGGAAAGTGGCGCTCACCGGCCAGACCCTGTCCAGGCCCGGCTTTAGCGCTCACCTGACGCCGGGGCAGCAGGAGACCTGCGCCAGGGCGCTTACCGCGCTGCAGGCCCAGCCCTTTACTCCACCTGCCATAGAAGAACTGCGGACACTGTTCGGAGACCCGGAACTGTATCAGTATTACCTGCTGCAGGATAATCTGGTCAAAGTGGGTGAAGAGTTCTACTTTCTGAAAGAGGCGGTGGATCAGGCCTGGAGATTGGTAGAGGAATATCTGACCCGAAACGGCTCGATTACCGTCGCCGAGGCCCGGGACCTGTTGGGCACATCGCGGCGCTACTGCCTGCCGCTGCTGGAATATTTTGACCAGTCCAGGAAGACCAGGCGCATTGGGGATAAGCGGACGCTTTACCGGCAAAAATAATTAGAAAATATTCGAGAAAAAATGTCGAGAACGAATGATAAAGAGAGGGATTTTCCATTAGACGCCGAATATAACTTTTATAGGATTATTAGTGACAAGCCGAGGGGAGGGGGGTTGCGTCCGGTTCCGGGCGGGAATAAGGTTTTCAGCCGAGACGAGGCAAGAGAATGCGTGTAGGTGTTGGAGGAGGCCAGGCGCAATGGCGTACCCGGTAACGATGGTGCGCGAGAACGTGCCTGGTAAATCATTTACCAGGATTGCCTGCAGCAATTGAAAAACGTGTTTTGAAAAAGTTGAACAGTAGAAAACAGAGGGGGTTTGGTAGTTTTGTTGAAACGTACGAAATGGGTTGCGCTTTTACTAGTTGTGATGTTTGTGTTTTCAGTGGCATTGACCGGCTGCGCCCCCAGTACGCAGTCCAATGTAATCAAAATCGGCCTCATCGTGCCACTTACCGGCAACGTAGCGACATTCGGCCAGTCGATCCAGAATGCCTTTAATTTGGTGGTCAAGCAGGCCGGTGGTACGGTTGCCGGCTATACGATCCAGGCCGTGGTGGCCGATGACCAGAACACTGCCAATCAGGCTACCGCTGTGGCGACCAAACTGTGCACCCAGGACAAGGTGTCGGTGATCGTCGGTTCCGCCACCTCCCTGACCACCATCCCCATCTCGGTGGTCTGCGAGCAGTACCACGTGCCCTTTGTGACCGCGACCGCCACCAACGTCAGGGTTACGATGGACCCGACCAGGAAGTTCTATGCTTTCCGGGCGTGCTTTATCGACCCGTTCCAGGGCCTGGCGGGCGCCACCTTTGCCTACAACAACCTGCATGCCAAGACGGCTGCCGTCATGTTTGACGAGACCAACGCATACAGCTCCGGGCTCAAGGACAACTTTGTGAAAGCCTTCACCAAGCTCGGCGGCAAGATCGTGGCCCAGAACGCCTACACCACGAACGACACCGACTTCTCGGCCGACCTGACCCAGATTGCCAAGCTGAACCCGGACGTCCTTTACCTGCCCGACTACTACCAGAAGGTCAGCCTGATCGGCGGCCAGGCCCGTAATCTGGGCGTCAAGTCCGCCTTCATGGGCGGCGACGGTTGGGACTCCTCGGACCTCAACTTTGCAGTGCTGAATGGCAGCTACTTCACCAACCATTACTCGGCAGACGATCCGAGCCCCGTGATCCAGAAGTGGGTTAGCGACTACACAGCAGCTTACGGCTCCAAGCCGGATGCTCTGGCCACCCTGGGCGGTGACGCCACCCTGATCGTCCTGCAGGGAATTAGAAACGCCCAGTCCACCGACCCGACCAAGATCCGGGATGCCATCCAGGCCCTAAAGGGCTTCCAGGGTATTACCGCCAAGTTCACCTTCGGTCCGGACGGCAACCCGGTCAATAAACCGGCGGTCGTCCTGCAGATTAACGGCCCGGCGAAGAAGTACAACTTCGTCACCGAGGTGACACCATCGTAAGGTAAAAAAGAAAGGGGCGCTCCTATAGGAGTTGCCCCTTTCCAATATTTACTGTCGCACACAGCGGAGGGGTAACAAGTGGTAGAGTTTTTCCAACAAGTCGTAAACGGTTTGCAGTTGGGCCTGGTCTATGCCCTGATTGCCCTCGGCTATACCATGGTCTATGGGATTATCAAGCTGATCAACTTCGCCCATGGTGACGTCTTCATGGTGGGCGCCTTTATGGGTTACATCGGCTTCACCTTCATCAAGCTTCCCTGGCCGCTGGCCCTGGTAATGGCGTTGCTTACCTGCGCCGTGATCGGGGTCATCAACGAGCGCCTCGTTTACAGGCCGCTGCGCTATGCCGCCAAGATCAGCGCTCTGATCAGCGCCATCGGCGCTTCCTTTTTCATTGAATATTTTACCA
>Ga0326728_10021734_pt1 | contig 12015 bp, 11 predicted proteins | sample MB3enrmetagenome_FD_207602 | JGI IMG/M metagenome (GOLD analysis project Ga0326728, IMG submission 207602) | Lab enriched peat soil microbial communities from McLean, Ithaca, NY, United States - MB31MN | ecosystem: Environmental > Terrestrial > Soil > Wetlands > Peat | place: USA: New York... | reverse complement strand
GTCGTAATTGTCAAATGATAATGAACCATTTAGGGGTTATTAGATTTTCGGCGAAGTTCCTCTATGGGTTAACCGCGTTTATCCCTACATCTTGTTTGTGAGGAAGACCTTTTTCGTAGCGATATCGAATTTGCTTTGAGGATCTCTTTGGGACGCTGTTCCGTAAACTTCGATTTCTTTACCTACCAGAATTGAAATCTGTTCACGGCTCAGCTCGGTTTCATGATCACCTTTCATGAGCATCTGGCTCTTGATCTCGTCCGCATTTAACGGAAGCAAATTCCCCGCATCCACGCCAGAAACCGTGATCTCAGCAACCCCTGTTCCGTCGTCTATTCGAAGCCTCCCCTCAAACGCGAGTTTCCCTGTTCGTTGTGCTTTGCATGTTTCGCAGGTAAATGCATTCTCGATAACCTTGACGGCAGTGCCACAGTCTTCGCAAACCATTACTAGGCTAGGAACTCCGAGTGCTTCGAGTATAACGCCCTTGATCCAAGTACTTAGTCCTGGTTGAAGGGCAATGATGTGTCTGATGTCCTCCCATGCGGGCCTCTCTTTTGCGGATTCTTCAAGAATTTCTACGCGTGTGAGTGGAATTGAGCTCAATTCAAAGTCTCCACTTAGCCCCGTGCGCACCCTTAATCCAGAGATTTTCACGCGCGTGCCTGCACGGAGCTTTGACACCTGATCTACTTGGTCCCGCCAGAACGTGACCCGTGAGGAGGCGGTGTTATCTCGAAGCGTGAATGAAGCGAGGTTAATGGTCTCTCCTTTTTCTGTGACAACTTGCCTCTCTAGTGGCTCATCGCCCACTTCGCCTTCCACGACCACCAAACCCTTGTTGCTTTGAAGAGCATTGAGTCTAGTTGCGCTTTTGACGGTAAATTGCTGAGTAGGTATTTTTCGCAGCTCGCCAGACTTACCGATGCTGAGCATGACTTCTCCCAACCTGTCACGCGGAACAACTCCCCGTAGCTCGACTACGTTGCCTTCTTCAAGGTCATTGATCAGGTCGGCTTTGTCGTCCCATAGAGAAAGAGATACGATACCGGTCTCGTCTCCGACGATGAGTCTTGACACTTTTACGGTGTCCCCAGTTGATCGTTTGATTTCTTGAGACGCTCCTTTTCCAAGCACACAGACGGTTAGATCGACCGCCCCAGACTGCCCAGTCAGATCTGCTATTTTGTAGGCCTTTACGACGGGCATCTTCAGGTACACTGGTGGAGAGTGGAGAATCTGAACTTGGCTCCGACTTTCAACATGCAATTCCAGCCTGGCGTTGTTATCCAGTTTAACTCTAGCGTTCAACGCCTGCAGGATGTCGCCGTTCTTGATCTCCCGTAATTCCTCAGCCCGTTCGTTCCATGCAACGACGGATATGACGCCGGATTCGTCGCCAATCATCGTTCTGAGAACCGACCCTGTCCTATCCTCTTTGGCAAACGTGTAATGTCTGGGGACGGCCTGAACCACTCCTACAGCGTTTACTTGGGTCGCGCCTGGAGATAGCGCGTTCAACGGTGTGAACAGATCCTTGAATTCCGGCAAATCAGATGTTGGCATATCGTTCGGGTCAATCTGGATGCTACTACGTTCGCCAGCATGAACTTCGGTATCTCCAGATAGCCCCTGCCTCGTATAGGCGTGTCCGATTCTGATGATTCGCCCCTGCAAATCTCCCGAGCGCGAAAGAACGTCCACGTGCCTGTCCCATATTGCGCACCGAACTCGATCACTCTTGTCTACAAGAACGAGCCGCATCACGCGCCCAGGTGTTCCATCTTTCCTCTGAAACTGCTGCGGAGGCCAAGTGAGTAGAACACGTCCGGAGATTGTTACATCGTTGAGGCCGCTGACAAGATCTTTCACCTGCATACGTCCTAACTCGGTCCCGCGAGTTTGGATTAGAAGCTCCTCCGCTACTAACCGCGCCGCGCCCTCTTCGGACAAAAGCCCACGACCTTCCTTCTTCTTTTCTTCGATGAGGGCTAGAACCTGTTCTTCAGAGAGCTCTTCGCGTTTGGAGAGAATATCTTTCACTATGGTTTGAACCGGGGACACAGGGCGCTCACTCAACAGGAAATCTGCTTCTGTTGCTTCCTTCGATCGCAGAAACTAAGTCTTCTTGTTCGAGTTCTCGTGGGAACAGTGGTTGAATCAGTAGTGTTCCAATTACGGTACACTAATATACCTCCAAGATGCAGCCACGTAGTTTGGCGTAAGGCGAGTCGACAACGCGAATGTGCAAAGCACAAATCGCGTGTCCTCGCCCACCGCTATTATAATTTCGAAAAACGACCGCAAGGCAATTCAAGCCTTGCCAGCGTACGAATATTGATCTCAACATGGAAGCCCCCTACACTAAGGCAGGAAGAATTGAGCACTTCTACTCAAAGGCGAGCGTAGCAGTTGTTGAGATAATGGCTCCGCTTAAACAAGGTGACAAGATCACAATTAGAGGCAGCACCACCAACGTCGAACAGACAGTAGATTCTATGGAGATTGACCATAAGCAAGTTCCAGACGCACAGCCCGGACAGCGAGTAGGAATGAAGGTAGCAGGACGCGTGCGGGAGAACGATATCGTATACAAAGTGGAGCAACATTAGAATAGCTCATCATTAACTACGCCCGCTCAAAGCGTGAGAAGCATGGCTGACGTCGTTATAGAAGGAACTGTACTGGTGGTTACGCCGATACAATCTGGCCAAGGAAGACCGATGGTGCAGATCACGTTGGGGGATCCAATCAAGGGACCTGTTACGATGCCACTCGACATGGATCGAGAGATGGCAGGCGTCACTATTGCAGTCCAACGAGTCCTCACCCAGTTACCGGGAGTCGGCCAACAACTCGGCACACCGCGCCTAATCGTCACACTAACCGAAGAAGAATACCAAGACCTAGGACGCCCCCGTTACCCGGACCATTTATCGATTACGTTGAGAGTACTAACTTGACGAACGTACCCGACAATGATTATGCCGTTCAGTCCCAGAAGAGCCTCGTTCTAGCGTATTCTCGTTCCGCCTTGAGAACGTCCAGGTAGAGATCCTCCTGCGTCCGATGAACGCGCCTAAGAATGCGCGTAGCCGTAGCGGGTCCCACTCCTCTTCCGCTTAGAACGACTATGGCCTCCTTACCTTTTGTTTGGACAAGGCTCGCGCTCAAACATCCCTGCCGCCAGCTGTGCTCCTCCTCCGGAGTAAGTTTGAGATTTCTTTTCTTCTTCTTAACAGCGGAGAGGAGAAGGTTGTTTCCCAGATAAGTTGCCGCAATGAGAGTTGACCCACACTTGGGGCACCGAATTTTTTGCCCCAGTTGATCAACCACTCTAACCGCATCCCAGTCGCCATTAAAGATACAGACTAGACGCACCGTTTCCGAGAGTAATCGCTCTCTGACGATGTCGGTCAGTGGCTTTGAGGGAACAGCTGGCCTGAGTAAGTCGTGTGGAATTATTTTGTCGACAATCGGTGCAGCGTAGGGTGAGCAATTATCTGCTTTTTCGGTGATAATATCAACCGTGATCAACCCCTCACGCATCTTTGCAACAATTTCCTTCGTGGTTGAGAGATCGAATTTCTCTAGGAGAACTTCCCTTTGGGTCTCAACGTTTACCGGGGAGCCCTTCATCGCACGAACAAGCATTCGCGCGCGGTTTGTTTTGTAATCGGCTTTCCTCTCGATTATTCCGAAACGTCTCGCTACGTGCCAGTGCTTCCAAGCGAAGAGGTCGGAGTTTTGCAGAGACTCTACGAGGATTTTCTCGACATCGTCTGGTGTGAACTTTGAAAGCTCCAAGGCGACGGTTTCGGGCTCGATCTTGAACGGGCAGATGAGCGCTATCCTGTATGGATCAGTTTGAGTGGCGACATTCACGCCGTACTTCGCGCCAAGCATGGAGGCAAGTATCATTGCCAGTGTATCGTTGACCATACTTCCAAAGCAGGCGTGGATGATGATACAGTTCTCGAACTTCTCGATTATGATGTGGGTATCTGAGGGGGGCGAAGAGTACTTGATCTGGGCCTTGACGGTGTCAGTGATTTTCGTAAGTGCATCATCGTTCAGGTTGAGCTGTTGCTGGAGTGCAGTCAATTCCGTCGGTTGAGTCAGTTTGGAGGCGAGGTAGGCTCTTAACCTGCCAACCTCCTGAGCCGTCTCGTAGCTGACGGGTATGATCTCTCCCTCCCAGCTCGGAATTGCATCTAGGGTCGGAGCCGTCGGCTCTACTTCGATAGTAAGCTTCTCTTCATTCACGTTAATGATTCTCCAGGTCTGTCCGTGGATTATGAATATGGTGCCGCCTTTGCATTTTCTAGCTACAAAACCTTGATCGAGTGTGCCGATCCTACGTTTTCTAAAGAAGTCGAAGACGTCGAATCGTTTTACGTCAGGGATGACTGAGAGATTTTCGTAGTAGTAGTGAAAGGCTCGGGGAAAGCGGGGGGATATTACGTCATCAATGAGCCTCACTATACCGATTGAGCTCAGAAACTTTACGAACTCATGTAACTCCTCGCCGCTGAGGTCGCGAAATGGGTAGGATCCTTGAATGATTCTGTAAACGTCTTCCAGTTTCGCTCTTCTCAAGTCGAGGGCGATTCCTGCGATTTGGTGTCCCAAAACGTCCAGGGCTTTGTCGTGTATCATGGTTTTCTCGATTCTGGAGGCTTTGGCGTTGGTGGCGAGCACGGCTGCTTCGAGCAAATCGTCGGCCCAGGCACCGATGATAATTCCCTGCGCCAGTCCCCTCAGGGTGTGGCCGCTTCGACCAATTCTCTGAATTAATCGCGTGGACATTCGAGGGGACATGTACTGAACAATGAAGTCGACTCGGCCGATGTCCATTCCTAGCTCCAACGAGGAGGTGCAGATTACGCCCTTGAGCGAGCCGTCATGAAACGCCTTTTCGACTTCTTCGCGTATCTCTCGCGACAAAGACCCGTGGTGTACGCGCACCGGTAGCGAAGATCTAAGGGCGTGGAGCTGTGAGCCGACTGCTTCAGCTTGTTCACGGGTGTTCGTAAAGACAAGGGTTGACTTTTTCTCGGCGATGAGATCGCCTATTCTCTTCGCTCTCGCGATCGTCGTTTGCGGTAATCCGAATTTCTCCGCGTCGTTAACGTCTTCAGATGTGGGCTGGACATATTCAAGATGTATATCCACCTGCCTGAGTTCCTCGGATTTCGCAACTGTGACCGCCCTCTCCGTTCCGACTAGGAATTTTCCAACCTTTTCTTCCTCTCCAACGGTTGCCGAAAGACCGATTCTTTGGAACGCCCTGCCCGTCACGTATCCTAAGCGTTCAAGAGCTATAGAAAGTTGGACACCTCGTTCATCCGTCGCGAGTTCGTGAACCTCGTCGACTACGACCCACCTCACACCCTTGAGGTGCTCACGCATCCTTCTACCAGGCAATATAGCCTGAAGCGTTTCTGGTGTCGTGACAAGCATCTCAGGGGGTGACTTGGCCTGTGCAGCGCGAGTACTTGTTGGCGTGTCACCGTGCCTGACCTGAACTTTGATGTCCAATTCCTTGCCAATCTCAGTCAGCCTACGTACAATGTCACGGTTTAGGGCTCTGAGCGGTGTGATGTAGAGTATTGAGATGCCCTTCGTCTCGTTAGCAGACCGCTTTTCCAAGAACATGTTGAATATGGGGAGGATTGATGCGAGAGTCTTGCCCGTTCCGGTAGGGGCGATTACGAGGACGTTGCGCCCTTCCAGAATTGGAGGGATGGCGATGCGTTGTATATCGCTAGGTTCCTCCAGCCCAATCTTCTCTAGGTGTGCGCGGATTGGCCGGTGCAATTGTTCAAAGGCATTCTCTAGCAATCTACCGTTCCCCGATTAGTGTGCGGGTTCCAAGCCCGCTTTGCCGCGGGTTGTTAGTAAAACGTCTATTCGTGAGTTTAGCTCTCTCTTCAACTTACGCTGATGGTTTCTCGTAGGCGAGGTAAACGAAGACTAGGATAACGGCTACGAATGCCAAGAACGTTATTCCGATCTGGATTAGTTGCCAGAGGTCGTCGGTTGTCAAACTATTAACGCTCGCATTGCGGTAGAAAGCAAGTTCCCATTTAAACACTCCTCAATCCGGCGATTGAGCCTTCTCTCTTGCTCGCCAACGGTCGGTGACTGAGGAGTATTGGGAATCGCTTTTGGATGTCTTCTCGAATTTGTTTAGTGCCTCAGCAATGTGTTGGGCGATTATGTGGTAGCATAAACCTCGTTTTCCATCCATGACACGGAAGTAATAGTCGTCACAGTAGCAGAACGGTATGTCGGGCATTACCTGGTACTCGCTAGTTCTCCCCTGAACTACCCACACGACGCGGCCGCTTGGTGTGAACTCATACCGTCTAACTTTGTTTGAATTTGCCAATTGCCATCCGTTCGTGAAACGTTCCCCGAGCGTTTTCTCTAACCCCTCCTTCAATTCCACCGGGAGTTCCCCACGGGACTTCAATTCCGAATAGGCCGCCTCCATCAGCGCATTCTCTTGAATGAAGGCGTTTCTCATAGCGAACCCAGCGAATTTTGTGAGATGACAGTTCAAAAAATACAGGCGCGACTTTAAGGTGTCTGTATTTATTGACCGAGTTTCAGAAAGTCGGTAGAAATCGACACCAAGAAACGTTTTTAAGTTGTCGTGTGGTCGCTGTATCCATTCGCGTTAGAAATGTTCTCCAGCGCGACCGTGTTGTGCTCCGGAACTCTGTTCTCGGAGGTAAAAACAAACTCATGTACCATCAAGAGAGGAATAATCTGCCGAAGTACGTAATGACTGGAACAACCACGATGGGTCTCGTATGTAGTGATGGAATTGTTCTGGGAACAGATACTCGTGCTACATTAGGAACTTTCGTCGCTCACAAGAGGGCGAAGAAAGTTTACGCTATCGACGAACATGTTGCGATGACCATAGCCGGCGGAGTGGCTGACGCGCAGAGCGTCGTTGAAGTGTTACGGGCAAACTCAAAACTTTACAAGTATGAAAAGGGCCTGCCAATTCCTATTAGTGCCGTTGCACGTTTGGCTGCAAACCTCCTCTTCTCCTCCAGATACTACCCCTTCATACTCCAATCAATCATTGGTGGAATGGACGATCAAGGTGGGCACATCTTCGCTCTCGACCCGCTAGGAAGTGTCACTGAAGAGAAGTTTGTTTCAACGGGTTCTGGATCACCTATTGCTTACGGCGTCCTGGAACCGGGGTACAAGGAAGGGATGAGCATGAAGGACGCGATACCTCTGGTCGTTCGCGCGGTAAATTCGGCAATGAAGCGTGATTCCGCGAGTGGCGACAGTTTCGATGTAGCCGTCATATCGAAGGACGGTTACAGGGAACTCGGCGAGGATGAGAAGAAAAAGATACTCACCGAAGCAAGTTAACGGCTCTTCATGAGAATTCTCAAGTAACTTCAATTCAAGGTGGTTTCCGTAGTGGCAAGACTGGTAGATGAAACTCAGGCTAGAATCCGCGAGACCATAGTTACCCACATGCCCAAGGAGGCGGAGATCACCAGAATCGAATTCGAGGGGCCACGTCTCGCTATCTACGTCAAGAACGTTGGACTGCTACTCGAACAAAGTTACGTGGTAACCGAGATTGTTAACCTTCTGCACAAGAGAGTTGTAATTCGCTCCGACCCGTCAATTAGGCTACGGGAGAACGAGGCTGAACGACTGATCAAAGGAATCGTACCCGCGGAAGCGGAAATAACTGAAATAAACTTCGACCCCAGCCTGGGCGAAGTCGTCATCGAGGCCAAGAAGCCAGGGCTAGCCATTGGGAAAGATGGCGCTACGCTGCAGGAAATCATCAAAACGACAAGCTGGCGACCGAGAGTACTACGAGCTCCGCCACTACCATCGAAGATTATCGCCAGCAGCAGACACATCCTCCACTCCGAAAGCGAGGAAAGAAGCAGGATATTCCGGGATGTCGGAGAACGAATCTTTCGTCAGAAGATATCGAAAACATCCAGCGTATTCTTTACTCCGCTCGGCGGCTTCCATGAAGTTGGACGATCCGCAATGCTCGTAGAGACTGAGGAGAGCTGCGTCCTACTCGATTGCGGAATCAGTGCAGGAGCCGACTTACCACTCTATGCCTACCCGCGAATCGATTCAGATGATTTCGACATCGACAAGCTTGACGCAGTCATAATCTCTCACGCCCATCTCGACCATTGCGGCTTCGTCCCCTTCCTCTACAAATACGGATATGACGGCCCAGTCTACTGCTCTGAACCCACTTCAGTACTGATGACTCTACTCCAACTGGACTACTTGGACATTTTCGGCAAAGAGGGCGGCCACCCGCCATATGACCAAAAGGACGTACGCGAAGCCGTCATGCACACGATACCAGTGAAGTACCAAGTGGTCACGGACGTAGCACCCGACATTAAACTCACACTCCACAACGCAGGCCACATCATCGGCAGTTCAATCGTACACCTACACATCGGAGAAGGATTGCACAACATCGTCTACACAGGCGACTTCAAGTTCGGGCGCACCATGCTCCTAGAACCAGCAACCTGCTCCTTCCCTCGTGCCGAGACCCTGATCATGGAAAGCACGTACGGGGGACCCGACGATGTCATGTCGGACAGGGAAACTGTCGAAGGCCGCCTTGCAAAAATTGTCAATGAGACCGCAGAGAGAGGTGGGAGAGTTCTCATTCCGACACTGGCCGTTGGGCGCGCGCAGGAAATAATGCTCGTTCTAAACGCCTACATGAAAAACAAACAGATCAAAGAACTTCCAATTTTCCTGGAAGGCATGATCTCTGAGGCAACAGCCATACACACAGCTTACCCAGAGTATCTTTCAAGAGACCTGCGTGAACAGATTCTGTATAAGGACATCAACCCATTCCAGTCAGATTATTTCACCAACGTTGATCACCCATCCGAACGCGAGAAGATCGCACAAGGTAACCCATGCATCATCCTAGCCACATCTGGAATGATGGAGGGCGGCCCCGCAATAGACTACTTCCGTTACATGGCGGCAGACGAGAAGAATTCTCTAGTCTTTGTTAGCTACCAAGTTGAGGGCACTCTAGGAAACCGGCTGAAGAACGGAGCCCGCGAAGTCTCCATGATGGGAAGAAATGGGAGAGTGGAGGCATTGAAAATCAACCTCCAAGTACACAGTGTAGAGGGCTTCTCAGGCCATTCGGATAGGAACCAGCTCTTCGCATTCCTTAAACGCGTATCACCCAGGCCATCTGAAGTCATACTCGGACACGGAGAAAGACGAAAGACAGACCTGTTCGCGCAACAAATTGCGAGAATACTGAAACTCAGAACCGTAGCGCCAGACGTTCTAGAGAAGCTAAGACTGAGATAGACCGAAGGCCCTGGGCACACGAGATCGCTACACGTCGTCGTTCGAGGTTGCCCCAGCCGTTGCAACCTCTAAGTGAGAATTTTCTCTCCCACGCCAAACCTTCACGGTTGGGGGAGTCATCACGATTCTCTCTTCGCCGAGCCTCGCAATATCACCCTGAATGGATTTCACAAAATCTACGAGCTCACTTATCGCCGACTTCGTTTCTTCAACACTTCGTTTCGCGATGGGAGTAATCTTGACGATTAGGATGTTCCCCTCAATTATCTCAGCCTTGATCCTCGGCACGTCGGCTGGATCTCGAAGCGGAAAAGCCTTCACGAAAATCGGATGCTGGATCGATGGATTTACCAATGGGAACTTTTCATCGCTCTCATAATCTACGCCAATCAATGAGAACCTTCACCTGTTTCCAATTGCGCTCTGCGCCCGATGGCAGTTTAAACGTTTGCACATTGGAAGGAGCATTCTAACATGACCATGTAAAGACTTAGGAGGAGTTACCCAGAGAACTATGCGGAGGTTGTCACCCACGCGTCCAAAACATTCAGCTCCATTTAGGCGTGTGTCAGTTCAATTTTCACTCGAACAGCCCTGCCAATCACCCAACGGAAATGAATGATTTCCAAATCTCATCACCGACATAATGAAAGTTCTCGATAACCTTGCCCTTAGTAACCGACTTCATTGAAGTTGAATCCATGTCCGCGATTCCCAAGGCAATAGGCTTGCCATACTTCTCATCAACTATTACTAACAGATCTCCCTTCGCAAAATCATCTCTGAAACTCCTAATTCCAGGACGCATGAGATGTGCACCGTTCGCGATATGCGCTACCGCACCCATGTCGACCACTACATGGGGCAAGGATTGGGTGAGTTCGTCAAACTTCAGGGAAGGAAAGACTCCACGCTCGGTCCGCAAAATCAAGGGCCTCCCGTCCACGAATATCGCCACACCATCCCGGACAACTAGCTCATCAAAGACCTCCGAAGACTTCAGAGTTCCCACTGAGCTAGGAAAGCGTTCTACAAATTCCCTTACTATGCTCCGAGCTTCCTTGTCTTTCAGACGACGTAGCGTTGTCAATGAAACCTGCTCAGGTATACCTGCACAGGATTACTTAACTCGACGCAAAGTCGACGAAATATCATTAGGTGCAGATAATTCGCCTAGCCTAATCTTTAATTTGGACCTTACCACCTTACGAAGACCTTACCTCCAAAAGTCAGGACGAATAGAACAATGTCTGCAGTCGCCGACAAGATCTTCCAAGAGAGCCTTAGCAAAATCGTTCTCGTGGAACTAAAGGGAAGTCGCACAATACGCGGCAAGCTATACAGCTACGACCAACACATGAACCTAGTACTCGAAGACGCGGAGGACGTTTCAAACCCTGAGAACACTCGCAACATTGGAACGATCGTAGTGAGAGGCGACAACGTAGTTCTGGTTTCACCTCCACCGAAGAGGTAACTTACCTAAGTGAAATGACGTAACGAGGTAAAGATTGCAATGACTAAGGGTACAGCCTCATTCGGAAGGCGTGGACGATCTAAGACACATATTCGATGCCGACGTTGCGGACGCCATTCATACCATGTGAGATGGAAACGTTGCTCAGCATGTGGTTTTGGCACGTCTAAGAGGTTGCGCGGTTACGCTTGGCAGACGCACACCCTAAACAGGCACCGAAGAATCGAGTAACCTCACGACTAAACAAATTCTAAGTTTTCCGAAGATCGAATACGAACAGGCCTAACTTCTGGGAACGATCTATGGAGTCGTAGCCGCTGCCGCGGGTTGAACGGTTGGTTCCGTCTGTTTCGCCTCGGGTGCCGGGGTGGGTGCGGGAGGTTTCTTGAAGACCTCAAGAAATGTTACTGTCTCTATTTTGGGCAGGTACTTTTCTACGTCAGCCGTTAGAGTACGCTTAGCAACTTGCAATCCCTCTAGGAAAAATGCTTCCTCCGGAACTTCGACCTGAAGTTTGTTGTTCTCAAGTCTGACCGTGAATTTTTGTTGGTCCACGGTAGGGACGCGTTTGTGGATCAGGTTTCCTACTTTTTCTTCATCTGTCTCAATGGATTTCTCGACAGTTAAGTCGTATATGAGTGTCTTGCCGGCGAATGGATGATTGTAGTCGACCTGCACTCGACCTGCGCCAACCGAACGGACCTGTGCTGTCTTTCCGTCTATGTTCACCTGTATTCCTGGAACCGGCGTCACGCCTTCAGCTGAGAATTTGCGAAGTGGAACAAGTCTAACCTTCTTCGGATCGCGAACCCCGTAGCCTTTCTCAGGTGGCAGCTCCACGGTGCTTGCCTTGCCCAACTCAAGGCCAGTCAGAGCCTCGTCTAACCCCTTCGGAACCCAACCCTCACCGACGATTACGAAGAACGGTTCGTATCGCTCTTCTCCTCGGTAGAGCTTCGTTTCCTTCGCTACGCTCTCAAGCGTAGTTCCGACGGTCTCTCCAGTCTCCTTTACTTTTAGAGTGTAGTTTACGAGAATGAAATCGCCGTTCTTTGGAGACAATCAAATGCACCTGAATTATGAAGGCGAAGCTTAGATTTGGCCGCTCTACATTAATCTTTCAGGAATCAGCCTACGGTCATACAACTGTATCAAATGAAGAG
>Ga0326728_10021733_pt1 | contig 12015 bp, 8 predicted proteins | sample MB3enrmetagenome_FD_207602 | JGI IMG/M metagenome (GOLD analysis project Ga0326728, IMG submission 207602) | Lab enriched peat soil microbial communities from McLean, Ithaca, NY, United States - MB31MN | ecosystem: Environmental > Terrestrial > Soil > Wetlands > Peat | place: USA: New York... | reverse complement strand
CGACCCGGGGCACCTTCAACATCGAGGGGCGATGCTCGGCGTTAATCGAGTTAGGAGCGGGTTTCCACCCTGACCTCACAGGACGGGAGAACATCTTCCTTTACGGCGCCATTCTGGGCATGACGAAGCGAGAAATTGCCGCCAAGTTTGACGACATGGTCGATTTTTCAGGTCTGGCGGAGTTCATTGACACGCCTGTCAAACGGTATTCCTCCGGCATGTACACGCGCCTCGGTTTCGCAGTTGCCTCCCACGTTAACCCGGATGTCCTCCTTGTGGACGAAATTCTCAGTGTAGGCGACTATGTTTTTCAGAAAAAATGCGTCGAGCATATGAAGAAGGTGGTTCGTGGCGGCTCGACGGTTCTTTTTGTTTCGCACAACATGAAGACGATCGCGGAGTTCTGCGGGCGCTGCCTACTTCTTGAACGGGGACATCCTGTCATGATCGGCCCCGTAGAGCAGGCGATTGCTTTCTATTTGAATCGCTCACGTAGGGGCCCCAGCGCGGACGCAAGTTCAAGTCCGGTCACCATTTCAAAGCTCAAGGTGCGGAATCAGTTCGGAGAATGCTCCCGTTTCCAATCCGGAGAAACGGCCTGGATCGATGTAGAGCTCAGGGCCAACGAGCGCTGCACAGCTCTGTCTCTTGTCCTTTCTATTAAGGATGATGCATCCACGATAATCTTTAACACTTCTACAGAACGCCTTGGGCACGGCAATTTTACGCTCGCGGCCGGCGAAGCCTTCGCCTGCACGTTCGAGCTGCGTTTGAACATGGCATCCGGAACTTTCCATCCGGCGATTCTTGTTTACAGGTACGATATCGAAAGATCGTACGACACTTGGGACCCCGCCACGACTATCTACGTCAGTTCGGATGAAGACGTGCGCGGCGCCGTGAATTGCTTCCCAAAGGTCATTCGCCACGAGATTCGCTCCGTGGAGGAGGCAAACCTTCCTGCAATGCCACGAGTCGGGAAGGGCGAGCGACTCTGCGACCCCGAGTGATTATCGTTTGGCAACGCTGGAGGCTTACCGGTTGATGGCCCCTCAAAGGGCATGATCGCAACCCGCCAGGCTATAGGCCCGCCCTTTGTCACGAGGTGAATGGCCCGGAAAAGGGGGAATAACCTGAATGAAGGACACTCCCGAAGATGTCAAACCTACGCTGCCACCTCGGCAGAGCGGGAGGCTCTCTTGACCGAAGATGACGATGCAATCTGGCGAGCCCAATCTTCGTCTCTGACACTCAGAATTCCGCTGAGGTGGTATAAACGATTCATCGTCGCTGTCGCGGGTGCCGCGCGGGCACGAGCCGGTCGTATCGCTAGCCTAGTCGACAAAACAGGTGGCCTGCCTGGCGACGGGAAGAAAATTGCTGAACGAGGAGCTTGGCGATGCACACATGGTGTTTCTGCACCCTAGCGTTAGGTGAGGGGTACCGTAACCTAGCCAGGCAGTTGGCAGCCGATCTTGCGAAGTTCTCCCCTGGGGTGACTTTTCTAGTCCTCACGGACGACCCGCTCGTCTTCCGGGATGTTCCAAGTGTACAGGCAGTCTACCACCGCAAAAGGAGCGTGCTGGGGTACAACGACAAGCTGGCTGTGATCAAGAAGGCGCTAGACCAATATAGTACTGCCGTGTTCGTCGACGCAGACGTTAGAATCCTAGCTCCGGTACATCTCAGCCCAGAGGTCTTTAAGCCTGGCCTTAGGACCTTCCTGATACGGACGTGGGCGTGGATGCGGGAAACCTCCGACACGTCTCCGGAGGGCCCCGAGTGGCAAAAGAACGACCTGCGGATGATGGCCATCCTGGTAAAGGAGTTCAGCCTCCCAAACGATGGGAGTGACATTCCCTACGTTGTTGAGTTTTTATTCGCGATAACAAAGGGCGGAAGGCTTGACGTCGAAGCGTACCTGCGGAAGTGGAACCAGCTTGCTGAGTTTTGTGAACGCAGGAGGCTCTTCATTCATCTGGGCCTCTCTATGGGACTTGCTGCAAGGCTGACGGGCTTCCCCGTCGAACAGCATGATTTTAGAGGGGTAAAGTTCTTCGAACCCCTGATATCCGGCCGGGACCAGGTTCCAAATAAGGAACTGACACCAGAGGAGTACGAAGCACTAAATGCAACCATCACTCGGTACAAGTATTCCCGGGGGAGAACCACCTTCGCATCGAGGGCTGTCGAGGCTCTTAAAAAGCGCGCGCGGTATCTTCGAATTAAGCTGTTTGGATTGGATCTCATCAACTGCTAGGGAAACTGCGGGAATGACGTGATTTTCGAGGGAACCACCCGACCGATAACGAGAGAGCGTGAGCAGGTTCTTGACTATTTTGATAGATATGGCGTCGACAAATTCAGAAAGCTTAATATCTGGCAAGTCGACTGGAGTAAGAAAGCACAACTGCTCGGCAGAAGCGGCAATTACAGTGATCCGCGATCGTTGTTTGAAAAATGGGTGCATAGGTTTATCGAGGCAAACAGAGAAAATGTCAAGATGAACCAAGGCAGGAAATGGAGGGCGGTGCGCCGGTTTGGGGAAACTGTCCTGAAATCGATGGGATAGTGAGCTCCGCGGCCTATGGCTCCGGTTCGTTCGATGAGTGGCGTCGATGTTATCCAGTATGCGGATGCGGTAGAGGGAAAACGGAAGAAGCCTGAGGGTAAAGGCCGCCAGCACGAATCGCGAATTGCGCTGCTGACACCCTATAACGGCGGCAACCTGGGCGATGCCGCTATACAGGATGCGTTGATCGCCAACCTCCGGCTCAGGCTTCCCGGCGTGCAGTTTTCGGGTATTTCTCTCAACAACCGCAAATTTGTCGAGCAGCACGGGAGCGCGTCGTTTCCTCTGTGCGTCTCGGACAGACCCTCCTACGCAATGGAATGGGAAAATGTGCCCGGCTCGTACGAAATGAAGATGAAGGTTGGTCCATCATCGGCTCAACAAGGAGCCTCGAGTTCTAAGTCCCTGAAGCAGGCGCTCAAGCAAGTCCCCGTGCTCGGCTGGTGTTTGAAAAGGGCCTTTTCTCTCGGACGGCTCGTCTCTCGAGAAGTGCGTCACTGCGCTCAAGGCTATCGCTTCCTACGCACACACGACTTGCTGATCGTGTCAGGAGGCGGACAATTGGACGAGGAATGGGGTGGCGCGTGGGGACACCCTTTCGCGCTCTTCAAATGGGGCGTGCTGGCACGGATGGCCCGGATACCTTATGTAATCGCTAGCGTCGGCGCCTGTAAGGTAGATTCAACGACCTGCCGCTTTTTTCTATCGGCGGCGCTCCGCATGGCGAGTTACACGTCTTTCAGAGACGAAAAGAGCAGAGAAGTTGCTTCTGGCCTGCTCGCCCGTGCCGCCGAAGACCCCATAGTGCCAGACTTGGCTTTTAGCGTGCCGCCCTCGGAATTCCCGCCGCCCGCGGACATTCGCTCGATTTCACAGGGCCGGACGGTCGTCGCCATCAGCCCGATTGCCTACTACAAGCCCGGGAGTTGGCCCAATGAGGACAGCGCTCTCTATCGCCAGTACGTACAGAAGATGGCGCAGATTGTATTGAAGCTGCTCGAACGCGGCTGTTTCCCGGTGATCGTCTACTCTTCGATTGGAGACGACGACCGCGTCATCCCCGATATCCTCGGCTCTATCGGCGAAGAGTCAAGGACAAGGTTTGCTCAGCAGATGCATATCCCGGCAATCAGGACCTGGAAGGACCTCGTCGCCGTGCTCCGGGATGCTGATTACCTCATAGCCAGCCGCCTGCACAGCGCGATTCTCGGCTTCGCCACCCATACGCCGACCATCGCCATCTCCTTCGATCCCAAGGTAGACTGGGTGATGGAAGACCTCGGGCAAACCGACTACCTTTTGCAGATCCGCAACTTCGCCGCGGGGAACGTGATCGAAGCCCTGGATCGGATCGAGGCGCGCGCGGACGGCGTTGCGGAGCAAATTGGCTCGTACCAGCGTCGAATCCTCGCCGCATTGGCGTTGCAGTATGACGCTCTCGCCGAATTCGTGCTCGGGTCATCAGCAACCTAATACAGGGAACAGCTTGGAATCCGTACGTGTGGTCAGAATCGCTCGGCGGCGTGTGGATAAGTCGTCACCTGGAGCCTCCCCACTTCAGGCCTTTTCGTCCGCCGATTTTCGGTGCCAGGCTTGTCTGTTGGCTTATCTTGCCGCAGGCAGGTCGGCAACGTTCGACTGCGCGCGGAGGGGCCTAGCAATCGGGCTGGTGCTCTTAAGTGTCATTATTGCGCCGCTCTGCGTGTCGTGCACCGCGGCTAAGGGATTCGGACCAGGCAGTGTAACTGAAGCCTCCGGCGGTGATCAGGGGACCATTACGATAGAATGGTCCAACACACACCAGACTATCGACGGCTTTGGCGCGGCGACGGCGGGCGTTAACCCGCGCTTATCACCTAAACTCATGGACTTCTTCTACACGGACAAAGGCATCCATCTGAGTCTCATTCGCGTAGAAATCTGGCCTAGTTTCGCGGACTGCGAGGCTTCACTGGAACGTGGAGAGTGCGTAGCATCGTCCGGTGCAACAATCAGCAAAAATGACCTTGCCAACGCGCAGGCCGCCGTCGCGCGCGGCGGGCTCGTATGGGGAGCGGAGTGGAGTCCGCCCGGGTCGATGAAGTCGAACGGCCGCCTGGCGGGAGGACCATTTATTGGAAATCCCGCCAATCTCGCGAACCTGGCAAGCCTCCAGACCAGCTTTGTCACCCTACTGGCCAAGACTTTCGGTATTGCGCTTTATGCGCTCAGCCCCCAAAACGAGCCGGATGTGAGCGTAGAGTATGCCTCTTGCACCTGGACGCCGCAGCAACTGCACGACTACGTTCCGTATTTGGCGCAAGCCCTCAGCAGCGCGGGCTACGGTTCGGTGAAGCTCATGATTGCAGAGGAGGGCATTTGGGGGAATAGCTATAGCACGACCGCTATGAACGACCCTGCGGTAGCTTCCAAGATTGGCGTCCTGGCCGCTCACCAGTATAAAGGCGTCCCTGCTACTGCATTGTCGTGGAACAACTTCACGACCCAGCACGTCTGGGAAACGGAAGTCAGCGACTTCGGCGCCTACGACGGCTCGATAACCAGCGGCTTGGCCTATGCGAGAATGATTCATGGCGCGCTCACGGCCGCAAATGTCAACGCCTGGCACTACTGGTCGCTTTCAGGCATCTTGTTTCAAGACAACGAAGGTCTCACTGATTCTTTCGGACATCCGGCAAAACGAGCTTATACCCTCGGGAACTTTTCCAAGTTCGTACGCCCGGGCTGGACTCGCGTCGAGGTGACTCACAATACCGGACTGCTGGTTTCTGCCTACAAGGGGCCGGTTACGGGGGCGGCCATAGTAGTCGTGAATAGTGGCCCGGCAGTGGCCGATGAGCAATTCAATGTGGGCGCAGCAATGGGCGCGAGTGTCGTCCCGTGGGTAACTTCGCACAAGCTGAACTTGCAGGCTCAGGCTCCCGTATCGGTTTCTTCCGATTCGTTCGCTTATACGATACCTGCAAACAGCGTGGTGACCTTCGTTTCAGGGCGGTAAAACAAATATGGAGACGGCCAGATCCGACGGGAGTTCTTGGCCTCTCTTTTGCCAGGCCAACAACGTATGAGGTTCATCCTTCTGCACTTCCTCAAAGTAATGTGGTGGCAGCGGATCGCGTGGTTTTGGCCCATCTGGATTGTACTCACTGCTGCCTCAGCGGTCAGTGTTGCGTGGGTGGTCAGGCACGCGGCGACTTCGCCGCTCCAGATTGCGAAGCAGATCCCGATTACTCGGACACGGCGATATAATCGGCCCGGTGGCACGGTCGCGGCACTCATGCTGCTCGCCGTGCTCGTAATCTGCTACGTCGCACTGACCTTAAAGTGGGAGGACTTCGCCGACTACGACGACGCGTATTACACCACGTTCACGCTGAAGGGGCATAACTTCGGACCGCCGATCTGGCGCGAGCTTGGACGTTTTTTCCCGCTCTGCCATCAGGAGTTCAACCTGGTACGCCACTTTACCGCCTCCTGCGCCGGATATCATGCCCTGCCACTCGCCGAGCTTGTCGCGCTCGCTTGCATCCTTCTCTTCCTTGACGATGAGCTAAGCCTCACGATGAGGGCCGCGCTTGCAGGCTTCGTCCTGATGTTCCCAAGCATGGTCGTCAGTTTCACTGGACTGGTCTTCCCCGAGCGGAACGTGGTGCTTTTCCTCGCCTGCCTTGTGCTTTTCGTCAAGCGTTTCGAGCAGACATACTCGGTTGGGTGGGCCGTGGCCGCAACGGTTTCTGCTCAGATCATGATCTATTACAAGGAAACCGCAGTGCTCCTGCTCTGGGGTTTTGCGGTGGGACGGCTCATTCTGCGCTGTCGGAGTTCAACTCCGCCAGTCTGGGACTACCGTCGGCTTCGCGACAAGGAAAGTCAACTCGACTTCTGCCTGATTTCTTTGGGCGTGCTTTTCTTGCTTTACTATATGGCGGCAATGTTTCCGCGCCCGAACCTGCGATACGCCGACGTCATGCGGATTCCGCTTGCGCAAGTCGTTCCTTTCTACCTCGAACTCGATCCTCTCGCATTTCTTTTCTTGGGCGTCATGCTGGGGAGAGCCTACTTCGTCCTCCGGGGCCGGGTAGAATCATCGCCGTTGTGGGACGGCCTGGCATTTGGCGGCGCAGTTTGTTTTGCAGCCTACCTCGTACTTGGTTTGGCCACCGTATACTACATGGCGCCGGTGGATCTCATCGCGGTTCTTTATGTTGGCCGGCTGGCTCTCCTGTCAAGCGAAAAGATGCGGTGGGGAACCAGGGCGGTCGCATTAGCTTTGGCGTTTGCCATCCTGTTTCATGCGGCCTCGCTTTCCACTTTTCGTTTGTTCGAGCGCAAGAACTACATCCATGCCAAGGCCGAGATAGCCAACCTCATCGTAGCCCGATTTCGCAGCCGCGCGGGAATTGGCCAGAGACTTTTCTTTCCCTTCACGAGTTTGTACTCACTGACGGAGTTTGCCTCCTACCTTAGCTATCGGGGTGTCTCCCTCGAGGAGATTACCGACAAGTCCGCTCGGTCGGACGGTGTTGCTATAGTAAGCACGGCGGCCGCAGAGGAGGGACTCTGCGTACCCTATAGAAGTTTTGTCTGCCACCCCGGCGCCGAGCCCGGCCCGGGTGATCTGGTGATAGAACTGCCTGATGATGAGGAGTCGCTGGCTGAAATGAGCCCGTACCGAGATGGCGGGGAAATACTGGTATCCTACGAGCCGCATCCTCACATTCCGAAATGGCTATACCCTTCCTTCAGCCGTCTTCGCGTTGCAGCGATCAGAAGCTCCGAGCGTAGAGGACTCTCTGATCGCTGGCTCCACGCATCGGTGACGGTATGGAAATAGACCGCCGACTACCGGGGTGGGCAAGGGAGTCGATAGTTTGCAAACGGACCGAAGACCCGCAATCCAAAGTTGCGAAACAAAGAATAGGCCTATAATCCCAGCGGCAGCTCATTCCCGAATACCTGATGAACATCGTAGCTAAGATAAGGCCTGCAGGGCTCATTACAGTTGCATTTCGCCTGCTCCTCCGTCCGGAGGTTACGATCGGGGCGCTCGTCCTAGTGTTGCTTCTCAACAAGCTCAAGGTCATGCGACCGGAGGCGAAGGGCCCGGTTCTCTTCGCCATTGTCCAACACGATGCGGTGATTTTCGCGCTACTGGTGCTTCTGTATGCTTTGGGAAGCTCCGGGTCACTCGGGAACGATAGCCGTGGAATCAGAGGCGCCCTCTTGACCATCCTGAGGAAGTTGTGTTTGGCGGCGTGTATTCTGGTTGTGCTGCTTTACGGGGCGGACGTTTTTGCATTCCACTTCTTCACTACGCGCCTTTATGCCCGTGACATCGTGCAGTTCGCCGCGGAGCCGCGCGCCGTTTTCACGGTGCTTCGCTCCCACGTGCGCGGCATCCTGGTGCGCCCGGCGTGGAAGCTCACGATTGACGCCGTCCTAATCACGGTGCTGCTGCGCGCCTGTTATCTGCTCGTGGCAAAACCAGCGCGTTCACGTCTGCGCAGCCCATTGCTCCTGGCCATCGAACTTCCCCTCCTGATCCTCTGGCTGGTGCCGGTTCCCATCTACGTTTACTCCTTCGTCGACAGGTTTCTGTACGAAAACTTTATCGAGTGCAACCACAACTTTCTTATCCGCAACACCTTCAGCGACACTTTCCGAGCCCGCATTCTGGCGGCGCCACCACCGGCTGAGGCGTGGTGGCGGGGCAGGGATCGCCGGCTGAACGTGGTTCTTGTCATCGTCGAGAGCCTCTCAGCTTATCAGTCCCGCTTTTTCTCGGGGGTCGAGAACTGGACTCCTCGCCTCGACGAGATTGCAGAGCGAGAGACCGCTCTCACGAACTTCTTCGCCAATGGATGGACCACCACAGGCGGAGTAATTTCTTTGCTGAACGGCACGGTTCCGTTAGTTCCCGAGCTGCGCGCCGGACGGGCTGCGGTCTTTACGCCAATAGGGGGGACCAGTTTCATGGATTACGCCGATCCCCCTCGACCGCTGCCACGAGTGCTCTCAGAGCTGGGTTACGTGACGGAATTCGTTGCGCCCGGGGATCTCAAATTCGTCAGCGAGGATAAGTGGTTGCCCCGCGTAGGCTTCCAGAAAGTCATCGGGCAGGACGATCCGCGCTACGCCGGACAGAAGCTGCGAGGCCCGTTCAATTCCGTGCCCGACCGCCTGCTCTTCGAAGTGGCTTCTCAAGAATTGGCGCAGATGCCCGCGAACCGGCCGTATTTCATGGTCGTGCAGACATTCTGGAGTCATACGCCCTTTATGGACCCCGTGGGCGGCCTGCACGGGCCGGAGCCGGTGTTTCGGGAGACTGACGCGCAGATCGGGGCCTTCTACGACCGACTGAGCGAGGCAGGCTTTTTTCAGAACGGCATGCTCTTTATCACTGGCGACCACCGGGCGATGGATCTTTATCGGAAATCGGAGTTTGATCGTTTCGGCGCCTCGGCGATCGCGCGCATACCCGCCGTCATTGCAACCCACGCCCTGAAATTGCCAAAAGTGCTCGATCAGAACTTCCAGCAGCGTGATTTCAGTCCTTCCATCGAGGCTCTGGTTGACGACTCTTACAGCCTGGGGCCCTTCCAGGGTTCCTTCCTGAGCGAACCGCCGAAGCCGCCAAACTGTATCATGCACGCGATGGGAATCGACCGGGACTTTGTCTTCGTCAAATGCGGCGCCGCTGAGGGAGTCGTCCGTGCCATTGGCGACGCGACGCGGTTCGTGAGCGGTTCTGTGCCCGACGAGGCCTCCATCATTCAGTTCATCAACCGCTCTCGGGTGCGTACAGTCAATTAGCGGATTCCATTTGATGCGCAACCAGGACGAAAGTGCGGCTCGCTCTGTCTCGACGCTCGTGCCGATATCGTTTGGATCTTGCTGAACCGCCGTACTTTCGGTATCTTGCCAAGAGCGCCTGCTGGGTACAGGATATGAACAGAGAATCCCGGGACTTTCATCGTCAGGAGCCGGGGCCTGTCGATTATTCATTCAGTTGGAAGCCCCGGCGCACGCGGATTCTTCAGGCCTACATGAAAAGGCCAAGGGTGCTTTATGAGTGAGACGAGCCAAGATTCCTGTTTACTCCAGCCGCGGCCTTATCCGCGCCGCCTCTCGCTTGTGATCCCGATGTATAACGAGGAGCTGGCTGTCCCGTTCCTGCGCAAGGCAATGGGACCCTTCATGGCCGAGGTCCGTGGCGATGTGGAAGTCATCCTGGTGAACGACGGGAGCACAGACTCGACCCTGAAACAAATCATGGAATGGGCCGGACAGGATCCGGCGGTGAAAGTGGTTAATCTTTCCCGCAACTTCGGCCACCAGATCGCCTGTACGGCAGGCCTGGACTACGCCACGGGTGATGCCGTTGTTCTGTTGGACGCTGACCTGCAAGATCCCCTGAACGTCGTCCACGACATGATTGAGCGCTACCGCGAGGGTTACGATGTGGTCTACGGGCAGCGCGCGGCGCGATGGGGCGAGACGCGGTTCAAGCGGTTCACAGCCTGGCTGTTCTACCGCCTCATGCAAATACTGGTCCACAAGCAACTGCCTGTAGACACGGGAGATTTTCGCTTGCTTTCCCGCCCCTGCCTTAATGCCTTGCGACAGATGCGCGAAACCCACCGCTTTCTTCGCGGCATGGTCGCGTGGGTGGGATTTCCGCAAATCGGAGTTCCGTACGAACGGTCGCCCAGAGTGGCGGGGTCAACCAAGTATCCGCTCCGGAAGATGTTGAGCTTTGCCTGGACGGCAGCAACTTCTTTTTCAACGATTCCTTTGAAAATCAGCACTCTGCTGGGAATCATCGTCATGCTCATGGGATTAGAAGAAGCGGGCAGGGCCATTCTGGCACAAGTATTCAACTGGTATACGGTACGTGGATGGTCTTCTCTCACGGTCCTGACTAGTGTCATCGGCGGGGCAATGCTGATGAGTATCGGCGTGCTGGGGGAGTACGTGGGAAAGCTGTATGAGCAAACAAAGAACCGCCCGCTTTATCTGGTGTCGCGGCTGATCAATATCCCGTCGGCGAAGAGGGACGAACCGGAGACACACCTCGAGGCGGTCGAGAAGCTGTAGCCCTCCGGCGGCGAAGGCAGAACAGCCAATGCTGATCTTATTTCTACCGCAGATTTTTCATACCCTGTGGAGGGCCCGTGTCGCTTGCTTTTGGCCCATTTGGATCAGCACAACTCTCGTGGTGGCAACATGCGCCGGCTGGGCGGTGTGGAGGGGAGATTTCCCGGCGGCCGCGACAGCTTGTGAGCCGGAGAAAGCTCCAAGTTCTCCGGGCCGCGTATCGCAACGCATTTGGCCGCGCAGCGCCGTTCCAGCACTGGTTTTTCTTTCTCTGTTTTTGTTGTGTTACATTGCCGTGACGCTTGTGTGGGAGGACTTCGCCTACTACGACGAGTCGGCGTTCACGCTTTTTACTCTCGCGGGTCGCAACTTCGGGCCGCCGATTTGGCGGGAGCTAGGTCGGTTTTTCCCCCTGGGCCACCAGGAGTTCAACCTCATACGTTATTTTACCAGCACGGTTGTCGGCTACCATCTCTTCCCCATCGCGCAGCTTCTCGTCTTGTCCTGCGTTTTGCTTGCCCTCGACGATGAATTGAGCATGACCGCGCGCGCGGCCTTCACCGCCGTTGTCCTGACGAGCACCGGCGTTGTCTACGTCTTTACAGGGTTGTTCTACCCGGAGCGCAATGTAGTCTTCTGGCTCGCATGCTTGATTTTCTGCATGAAGCGCTTCGACCGGAATCTGGCTGTCTCGTGGGCGGTGGCTGCGACCGTCTGCGCTCAGATCATGATCTATTACAAGGAACCGGCTTTCCTGCTGCTCGTGACTTTCGCGGCTAGCAGGCTCGTGTTTCGCAGCAGAACCTCGCAGCCAAAAGGCGGGCTTCGCAGCCTGCTTCGGCACAAGGCAAGTAGTCTGGATTTGTGCTTATGCTTCGTAGGGGGCCTGTTCTTCCTGTATTACCTGGCGGCGATGTTTCCACACCTGAACAAACAGTACGCGGAACAACTGGCGATGTCGCTTCAGGAGACCATTCTTTTCTACCTTAAGCTCGATCTGCTGGCGTGGCTGTTTGCGGTCGTCGTGCTGCGCAGGATTTATTTGATCTTACGGCGCAGGGTACAACCGTCACAGTTGTGGGATGCCCTCGCTTTGGGTGGATTGACTTATTTCGTGGCCTACCTCTATCTTCGGCTGCCGGCTGTGTATTATCTGGCGCCGGTGGACCTGATCGCGGTGCTGTATCTCGGCCGGCTCACGCTCCGGGCGTGGGAACCCATGCGCCTGCGAACCAAGGCGGCGGCATTGGTCCTCGTTGTGGTAGTCCTGGTTCAGTACTTCTCGTTCTCGGCGTTGCGTCTATTCGAGCGGAAAAACGTGATCCATGCCAAGGCTGAACTGGCCA
>Ga0326728_10021732_pt1 | contig 12016 bp, 7 predicted proteins | sample MB3enrmetagenome_FD_207602 | JGI IMG/M metagenome (GOLD analysis project Ga0326728, IMG submission 207602) | Lab enriched peat soil microbial communities from McLean, Ithaca, NY, United States - MB31MN | ecosystem: Environmental > Terrestrial > Soil > Wetlands > Peat | place: USA: New York... | reverse complement strand
CAGTACGGCTCGAAGAAACTGGGCTCCGACGGCAAGCCGGCGAACTTCAAGTACGGAAAGCTCACCATCCAGGCCCTGGGCGGCGCCGCTTGCGGCGCTCCAGCCTACGTAGCCTACGAAAAGGGCTACCTCGCCGACGAGGGCTTCGACGTCGAGCTTGTGGCCGGCACCTTCGAGACCGAAAAGACCAGCCTCGTGACCGGGGCCTACACGGTGACCAATGGTGACTTCCAGTGGTTCTCCTCGATCCAGGCGGGGCTCGATCTTCGCATCATCGGGGGCCTCCACAAAGGTTGCCTCAAGCTCCTCGTGCCCGCGAACTCTCCGATCAAGACCGGCGCGGACCTCAAGGGCAAGCGCATTGGCGTGGACGAGATCGGCGGAACGCCGATGTCCATCACGACCCTGGTCCTGGCTAACGCCAACCTCGATCCGCAGAAGGACGTCTCCTGGCTCATCTACCCCGACGACCAGTTCGACGCGGCGGTGAAGAAGGGGGAGATCGATGCCTTCGCAACCTGGGATCCCTTCGGGGCCATCTACGCGCGCGACCAGGGCTACCGCATCCTCACCGACACCATCACCGACCCGCTTTTTGCGGGACGCAGTTGCTGCTTCCTCTTCGCCTCGGGCAAGAAGGTCAAGGAAAATCCCGATCGCGTCGCCGCCATCGCCCGCGCCTACAAGAAGGCCGACGACTTTATCCAAGCCCATCCCGACGAGACCGCCAAGCTTGAGATCGACTACGGCTACGTAGGTACGAAGGATATCAAGCTCGTGCAGAGCCTCATCCACGCCTATGACTACGTGTACACGACGGACAAGGTGAGGGACGACATCAACTACTTCACGACCCAATTCAAGAAGACCGGCTTCCTCAAGAAGAACACCGATCCCTCAGTCTTCACGAAGCAGGTCTACTGGGACCCATTCACCAAGGGTTAGTCGCAGGGACGTAAGGAGGGCGCGGGCCATGCTTGAATCTAGGACTCTCGGAATCGCGGGCATGACCTGCGCCCTCTGCTCCATCGAGATCGAGCACGCTCTCCACGCCCTGCCGGGCGTGGAGAGCGCCTCGGTGAGCTACGCCGCGGAGCGGGCCAGCCTGCGTTTCGACGGCGAGCGGGTCTCCCCGGCGGACATTGATAGGGCGATCTCGAGGCTGGGCTTCGAGCCCTCAGTCCCCACAGGTGCGAGCCGGATCTCGGCCGAAGAGCGGCGCATCGTCTCGCTTCGTCGCTCCCTCATCGCGGCCGCAATCCTCTCCTTCCCCCTCTTTTTCATGATGATCATCACGGGATTCCAGGGCTGCCACGCCGCCTTCGATCCGCTGTCGCAATCGAACTGGGGCAAGCTCTCGGTCTATCTCTCCTACCGCTTCCGCTTCCTCCACGACTGGCGCTTCCAGACTATCCTCGTCACGCCCATTCTCTTCGTCATAGGACGCGGCTTCTACAGGAACGCCTGGCGCTCGATCCGCCTGGGCGTGCCCACCATGGACCTCCTGGTCGTGCTGGGCGCGACCTCCAGTTTCGTCTACAGCCTCTACGTGGCCATCGATCAGAGTTGGAGCATCTATAACCATCCTAAGCTCTATTTCGAGGCCGGCAGCACGGTCGTCACCCTAGTGCTGCTCGGTAAGTACCTGGAGGCCCTGGCGAAGCGGAGGGCGCGCCGGGCGCTCGACTCCCTCGCAGCCCTCTCTCCGCCAACGGCGATCAGGGTCGAGGCCGGAGAGGAGCGGGAGGTCCCCCTGGCCTTGCTCGCCGTCGGCGATGAGCTGGTCCTGCGACCGGGAGCCCTGGTCCCCGCAGATGGGGTGGTGGAGTCGGGCTGCTCCGAGGTCGACGAGTCGATGCTCACCGGCGAGGCCGAACCCGTGCTCAAGGAGGTTGGCCGTCAGGTCTTCGCCGGCTCCCTGAACCGCGCGGGGGCGCTCCGGATCAAGGTCGATCGCCTGGGCGTCGACACGCGCCTGGCCGGCATCCTGCGCTTTGTGGAGGAGGCCCAGGCCTCCAAGGCCAGCGTCCAGCTCTTCGTCGACCGCGCCTGCGCCGTCTTCGTGCCCATCGTCCTCGCGGCGGCCGCTGCCACCTTCTCTCTCTGGTTTTTCGTCGCGTACAGGGGCTCTCTCCTCCTTGTGGACCAGGCGATCGTCAAGGCCGTGTCGGTCCTCGTAGTCGCCTGCCCCTGCGCCCTCGGCCTCGCGACGCCGGCCGCCCTCGTGGTGGGCATGGGGGCCGCAGCCAGGCGGGGCATCCTCTTCAAGGACGGCCAAGCCGTCGAGGCTCTCTCCAAAGTCGATCTCGTCGCCTTCGACAAGACCGGCACCCTGACCTTCGGACGTCCTACTCTGGCCCACGTCCTCCCCTTCGGCCGCCTGGTCAAGCACGAGGTGCATCAGCTCGCCGCCATTGCCGAGCGGCAGTCCGAGCAGCCCTACGGCCGCGCCCTGTGCGAGGCGTATTGTGCGCACCCGGCTCGGCTTCCCTTCCCCGAGCGCTTCGAGGCACGGCCGGGCAAGGGGGTCGTTGCGACGGTGGCTGGCCGCGAGATCCTGGTGGGCAGACCGCGCTTCTTGGTCGAGAGCGGCGTCGACACCGCGGAGGCCGAGGGCGAGATAGCGATGCTGCGGGAGACTGGCCGGAGCGTGGTCGCCCTGGCCGTGGATGGAAGGCTCGAGGGGCTCTTTGCTCTTTCTGACGAGCCTAGACCCGAGGCGGCCCGGACCGTGAAGGCCCTCGCCGGCCTGGGTATCGGGAGTCTCATTGTGTCGGGAGACGAGCTGTCGGCCGCGACTACCGCGGCCCAGGCGATCGGCATCTCGCGTGTGGAAGCCCAGCTCTCCCCCGAGGGCAAGGCAGAGCTCGTCGGGCGGCTTGAGGCGGAGGGGCGCCGGGTCGCCATGGTTGGCGACGGTATCAACGATGCGCCCGCCCTTGCCGCGGTCTCGGTCGGCGTGGCCATCGGGGGCGGTTCGGATGCGGCCCTTGAGGCCGGCGACGTGGTCCTCCTCGGCCGGGACCTGAGCGCGCTTCCCGCGGCAGTGATCCTGGCAAGGCGCACGGCGGCCAGGATCCGCCTCAACCTCATCTGGGCCTTTGCGTACAACGTCATCTGCATCGGCTTCGCCGCGGCAGGGGCTTTGAGCCCCGAGCTCTCCGCCCTCGCCATGACGGCGAGCTCGCTCACGGTGCTTGTCGGCTCCCTCGGCATCGGTAGCAGGCTGCCGGGGCAGGAGCCGAAGGAGGATCAGCCCGTGCGGACGGAGCTCGTCGGTCTCTTGGAGGCCCGGTCGTGAGCCCGCTCGGTCTGGCCCTGCCCGAGGCCGGAGCCGGGATCGGCGCCCTCTTCCTTTTCGGCCTTGCGAGCTCGGTGCATTGCCTGGCCATGTGCGGCGGTTTCTTTCTCGTCCCGGCCGCGGTCCCATCGACAGGGGCATCGATGGTGCCCGGACGTCTTGCGCCACACGCGGCCTACAACGCCGGTAGGCTCGTCTCGTACACGGCCTTGGGTGCCCTTCTCGGCGGCCTGGGCTCGGCCCTGTCCCTGCCCGCGGCGGCGCGGGGGATCGTCGCCCTTGTCGCCGGAGCCTTCCTCGTCGCGATTGGCCTGTCGAGCCTGGGCGCGGTCAGGCTCCGCCTGAGCCGGGCCGAGCGGGCCGCAAGATCGATCGCGACACGGCTCCTTGAACTGCGGCCCAGACTCGGCTCGAGCGCCACGGGGAGCTTTGCCCTGGGATCGCTCACCGCGCTGATGCCTTGCGCCCCTCTCCAGGCCACCCTCTTCGCGGCGCTTGGCTCCGGCTCCGCCTTCTCCGGAGCGGCCTCGGCACTCGCCTTCGCGGCTGGCACGATTCCGATGATGCTCGGCGTGGGCCTCGCCGCCGACAGGCTCGCCAGCATTCCCGCCCTCGCGCGCCGGGCGCGGATCACAGCCGGCGCCATCGTCGTCATCCTCGGAGCGCTGATGGCCGGGCGCGGGCTGGTCGCATCGGGCCTCTCCGCGAAGATCGCGAGCGCGCTCAGCTTCGACACCCACCTGGAAGCGAGCCTGCCTCCGGACGCCTGCGTGGCCCGGATCGACAGGGGTGTGCAGCGCGTCGACACGCGCGTGGAGCCGATGGCCTTCCATCCGATCGTCGTGCAGCGGGCCTTGCCCGTCGAATGGACGATCCGCGCCGCAGTCGCCGATCTCAACGAGCATTCGTCGACCTTCTCCGTGCCCGATCTCGGCATCGAGCGGAGGCTCGTCGCCGGGGACAATCTGGTGAACTTCACAGCTCCCGACGTGGCCGGCGAGATCGACTACAGCTCATTGTGCGCGATGATTAGAAGCAAGATATACGTCGTGGACGACCTCGGCCGATTCGCGAAGATGGCGAAGCGCCCCGAGTCTGGCACGGCCGGAAAGGAACAGTTGCCATGAGAGATGCAGATGGAGGCGGCGCTCGCGCGCTCGCCAGGATAGCCGAAAGCGGTCCCTACTGGAAAAGGCACTCGAAGGCCTGGCTGGCCCTCGAGATCGCCGCCTTGGTCGCGGCGCTGGCCGAGAATATCTTCGTGCCGACGGTCGAGGAGGTCGACAATCTGCCCTACCGCGCAGTGCTGGGCGCGGGCATCGCCGCGGTCCTGATTCTCGCAGCCGTCTCGCTGCGTAGCGAGCGGGCGAGGGCCAAGCTCTTTCACTACGCGCAGTATGTCTTCGCCGTGGGTGTCGTGCTGATAGTCTGGGACCTGGCCACGCAGAAGGTAGCGATCCTGCCTCTGCCATTTTTCCCCAGCTTAGGGCAGATTCTTCAGGTCATTGTCGAGGACTGGGAGAAGCTCCTGGTGAGCACCCTCTACTCGCTCAGACTCCTCGCCGTGGGCTTCGCCGTCGGCACCGTCTCCGGCCTCGCCACGGGTGTTTTCCTGGGCTGGTACCGGCAGGTCGGCTACTGGGTCTTCCCCACCGTGAAGATCATGAGCGTGATCCCCGCCACGGCCTGGATACCTATCGCCATGATCCTCTTTCCCTCAAGCTTCGGCGCGGAGGTTTTTCTCATCGTCTTGGCCGTCTGGTCGCCCGTGGCCTTCATGACCGCGACCGGAATAGCCGGGGTGCCGAAGGCCCATATCGAGGCCGCTCTCACCCTCGGGGCGGACGAGCGCTTTCTCCTCTTCCGCGTGGCCGTGCCGGGGGCTATGCCCTCGATCTTCATCGGAATCTACACTGCCACCGGACTCTCCTTCGCGACGCTCGTCATCTCGGAGATGCTCGGGGCAAAGGCAGGCCTGGGATGGTACATAAATTGGGCGAAGAGCTGGTCGAACTACGCGGCGGTTTACGCCTCGATCGTCATCATGGCGATTCTTTTTTCCATCGTGATGGGTCTGGTCTTCAGGCTCCGCGACCGCGCCCTCGTGTGGCAGAAGGGACTGCTCAAATGAGCGACGCCGTAGCCATCGCGGGCTCCGAAGGCGCTATCGTGGCCCGTTCCATAGACCGGACCTATATCGACGCCTACGGGAACCAAGTCGAGGCCCTGCGCGGCGTCGACCTCGATGTCGCGCCCGGCGAGTTCGTCTCGCTGATCGGCCCCTCGGGCTGCGGCAAGACGACCCTGCTCAGGCTCATCGCAGGACTTGACCGGAGCCAAGGCGGAAGCATCTTCCTCGACGGCCGCGCAATAGAGGGGCCGAGCTACGAGCGGGGCCTCGTCTTCCAGCAGGCGAACCTTTTCCCTTGGGAGACCATCGCGGGCAACATCTCCGCGGGCCTCAAGGCGCGCGGCGTCTATCGTGAGAAGCGCGCCCTCGTCCAGCGCTACGTCGACATGACCGGGCTCAGGGGCTTCGAGAAGACCTACCCGCACCAGGTCTCCGGCGGCATGGCTCAGCGCGCCTCCCTCGCCCGCGCCCTCATCAACGATCCCAAGGTGCTCCTCCTCGACGAGCCCCTCGGGGCCCTCGACGCGTTTACGCGCATGGACCTCCAGGACAAGATACTCGAGCTCTGGAAGCAGAGGGGGACTACGACTATCCTCGTCACGCACGATGTCGACGAGGCCGTCTACCTATCGGACCGGATCGTCATCATGACGCCGAGGCCGGGGCGCATCGAGGAAGTTCTGGACGTGACGCTCCCTAGACCTCGGTCCAGGGGCGACTGCGGCTTCCTCGAGCTGCGCACCCTCATCCTCGAGAAACTGCATTTCGTGAGCCGCAAGAAAGAGCCGGAGTACTTCCTATGACACCGCGTCGGACCGTCCAAAGGATCGGCAGGCTACTATTTTAGGCACTTGGGGCACGAGAAAGCGTCACCACAAAAGACGCTCCGCCGAGCGGCGAATCTTCGATGCGGATACTTCCGCCATGCGCCTTGACGATCTCATAAGCTATCGAGAGACCGAGTCCCCTCCCGCCTGAGTCCTGGGCCCGGGACTTGTCCATGCGGTAGAAACGCTCGAACACTTTCTCGCGTTCGGAGGCGGGGATTCCCGGCCCGGAGTCGTCGACCGATATCAGGACCGAAGGCCCCTCGCGACGAACCGTAAGGTCTACTTTGCCACCTCGAGGGCTGTACTTAATCGCGTTTTCTATCAGGTTGTAGAGGACCTCGTCGAAGCGTAAGGCATCGACGCGTACCGCGAGTGCTCCCGCGCCTCGATCCGCGACTTCGATCTTGATATCCTTTTCTCCGGACGATGTCTTAAAAAGATTAGCCGCCTTCTCCAAGGCAGGAAGGACGTCGATGTCGTCGAGGGACAGCTTGAGTTCGCCCGAGTCGATGAGCTCGAGCTCGCGGAGCATCTCGATGAGCCTGGATAGGCGCATAGTCTCGTCGTAGACGCTCCTGATCGTGTTCAGGTCCATCGGGAAGACGCCGTCGATCATCGCTTCGAGCGAGCCGCGGATGAGCGTGACCGGAGTTCTGAGCTCATGCGCCGAGTCGGCGATGATCCTACGCTTAGCCTCGTCGAGCCGCCGGAGTTCTCCGGTCATCGCATTAAACGAGACAGCGAGGCTCGAAACCTCGTCTTTCCCGCTCACCGGCACGATCACGGAAAAGTCCCCTCCAGCAATCTTCTTGACTGCGTCGTCGAGGGCAGCCAAGGGCCGCGTGATCTGAATCGAAAGCACGAGACCGAAAAGCGTCGCGATCGCGGTCGATACGAGGATCGCGATCGTCAATGATCGCACGAGTTGGGCGAGAAATTGCTCATTGGCGCCGGTGAACGTCGAATCGACCATCGAGCCTACGAGCACAGTCCCGATCCTCTTGAAATCCGACATGATCGGAACGCCCTGGGCGAGGTGCATCGCAGGATGCGTCGTTCCGAGGAGCTTGCCCGAGGTGTCGGCGACTATGGACCCATGGGAATCCGCAACGGTGATCCGATCCGACAGCAAAGCGCTGATCGCCCCGTAGGTATGCAAGAAGGAAGGCATTTCCGACAGGAACGCCTGTAAGCCCTCCCAGCCGGAATGCTCGACGTAATACTCCCCGAGGATGCCCGCGTAGACCTTCGCCTTATCGGCATCGCCCGAGAAGACGAAGGTTCGAAACTGCGATTCCGTCGCCCGCTTGACCATCACGAAGGTCGTGAGTCCCCCCGCGCAGACGACGATCGCAAAGAAGAGGAGGAGACGTTGTTTGATGTTCATGCAGTAGGTTCTATAAGCTTGTAGCCCACGCCCCGCACCGTCCCGATGTACTTAGGCATCTCCGTATCGTCCCCCAGGGCCTTGCGCAGGTTCTTAATGTGCACGTCGAGGGTCCGCTCATAGCCTTCGTACTCGATCCCGGCCGCGCCCTCGAGTATCTCAATGCGGGAGTACACCCTGCCCGGCTGCTTCATGAGGAATGCGAGAATGTTGAATTGGACGGTCGTCAACTCGATGGGCCTCTCTCCGCAGTGCACTGTCCGCTTCGCAGTATCAACTTCAATATCGCCGCAGATCAGAACTTCGCTCGAAGCATCAGTGGAAGGCAGCGGCATTGGAGGGGTGGAGGTTCTGCGGAGGACTGCCTTTACACGGGACATAAGCTCCCGCGGACTAAAAGGCTTGGTGACGTAATCGTCGCCGCCCAACTCTAGCCCAAGGATCTTGTCGATCTCCTCCGCCCGCGCGCTCAAGAATATGATCGGAGCGTTCGAGGTTTTGCGGATCTCCCGCGCGACCTCGAGCCCGTCCTTGCCGGGCATATTTATATCGAGGATGATGCATTCCGGCGAGTCAGAGGCGAATTTCGACAGGGCTTCTTCGCCTCCGAAGGCGAGGATCGACTCGTAGCCGGAAGCTTCGAGGTAGCTTCCGACCATCTTCGCGATCTTCTCTTCATCATCGACCACAAGCACCTTCGGCGGCATCATGCGCTCCTACTCCAGGAGGGTACTTCCGCGGGAACCGCAAAGCAAGCTCCAGGCAAAGACGCCCCGCCTCCCTTAGTTGTTTGCGTACGGCTTGAAGCGCCGCAATCTGAGAGCGTTCGTGAGCACCGACACCGAGCTGAGCGACATGGCCGCCGCCGCGAGGATCGGATTCAAAAGCGGCCCGCCAAAGGCGTACAGGACGCCGGCAGCGACCGGGATACCCAGGATGTTGTAGCCGAAGGCCCAGAAGAGGTTCTGCTTGATGTTGCGGATAACCTTCTTCGAAAGCTTGATGGCCGTGGGCACGTCCATGAGGTCGCTTCTTATGAGGACGATGTCCGCGCTCTCCATCGCCACGTCGGTGCCCGAGCCGATCGCGATACCGATGTCGGCCTGAGCGAGGGCGGGGGCGTCGTTTATGCCATCGCCTACCATGGCGACCACACGACCTTCTGCTTGGAGCTTCTTCACCTCTTCGGCCTTGTCCTGGGGCAACACCTCGGCGAGGACCGTGTCGATGCCCACGGTTCGAGCGATGGCCTCGGCGGTCTTGCGCAAGTCACCCGTGATCATGGCGACCTTGATTCCCATGCCGTGGAGGGCTTCTATGGCTTTTGCGCTCGAAGGCTTCACGACGTCGGCTACGGCGATGATGCCCGCATAGGCGCCGTCGATCGCGATGTACATGGGCGTCTTACCCTCGCCGGCGAGCCTATCCGCTATCCCGAAGGCACTGTCGAAATCGATGTGGTTGGCCGCAAGGAGCTTGGCGTTCCCAGCCAGCACAGACTTGCCTCCTATGCTCGCCTTGATACCGAAGCCGGGCACCGCCTCGAAGTCGGCGACGGGCAGAATGGGGACTTTCCGCTCTTCGGCAGCGCGGACGATGGCTTCGCCCAGCGGGTGCTCCGAGGCCTTCTCGGCGGAGGCCGCGAGGGAGAGAAGCTCCTCCTCGCTGAAGCCCGAGGCGGAAACTATGTCCGTCGTCTCGGGCCGTCCCTTCGTGAGAGTGCCCGTCTTGTCGAAGACAATCGTGTTCACCTTGTGGGCTGTCTCGAGGGCGACGCCGGACTTGATAAGTACGCCGTTCTCGGCGCCGCGCCCCGTGCCGACCATGATCGCCGTTGGAGTCGCGAGGCCGAGGGCGCAGGGGCAGGCGATCGTGAGCACCGCCACGAAGACAGTGAGCGCGAAGACGGCGTCATGCCCGAGGAGGAGCCAGATGCCCGCGGATACGAGAGCGATGGCGAAGACCGCCGGCACGAAGTAGCCGGACACGACGTCCGCCATCTGCGCGATAGGCGCCTTCGAGCCCTGGGCGTCCTCGACGAGCTTTATGATATGCGCGAGGACCGTGTCCGAGCCGACTTTGGTCGCCTTGAACCGGATCGAGCCGTTCTTGTTGACGCTCGCGCCGATGACTTTGTCGCCGACCGACTTCTCCACCGGGATGCTCTCGCCTGTCAGCATGGACTCGTCCACCGAAGTCCTGCCCGAGACAATCTCACCATCCACAGGGATACGCTCTCCGGGCTTCACGAGGAGGATGTCGCCCTCCTCCACTTCCTCGATGGGCAGCTCGATCTCGGCTCCGTTTTGTATCACGGTCGCCGTCTTGGGCTGGAGGCCCATGAGCTTCTTGATCGAATCGGAGGTTCGTCCCTTAGACACTGCCTCCAGGGACTTCCCTAGGAGAATGAGGGTGATGATGACGCCGGCAGTCTCGAAGTAGAGATTGTTGACCGCCTTGAAGTTTCCCTCCGCTATCCCGAGGACTGAATACAGGCTGTAGAGGATCGCGGCGCTCGTGCCCATCGCAATGAGGCTGTCCATGTTCGGGGCCCGCCGCCAGATCGCGGAGAAGCCCACGACATAGAATCGATGTCCGGCCGCGATGACCGGGATCACGAGGGCTATCTCGAGGAGGGCGTAGCGCAGGGGATAGTTCATCGCGTCGATCGCCGCCGGCAAGGGGAGCCTGAGCATGGCGCCCATCGCGATATACAAAAGAGGAATGGAGAAGGTCGCCGAAACGGCGAACTTGGTCCACAAGGTCCTGATCTCCCGCTCCTTGGCGGCCTTGTGCTCGTCAACCGCCTTCGCTCCCTCAAGGGCGAGTGGAGTGTAGCCGGCCTTGACTATCGCCTGCTTGATCTCCGATATCCTGGCGACAGAAGGATCGTACTTGACCGCGGCCTTCTCAGTGGCGAAGTTCACCGAGACCGAGGATACGCCGCTCACCTTGCCCACGGCGCGTTCGATCGCTTTCGCGCATGCGGCACAGCTCATGCCCCCGACGGGGATCGTCACTTCCTTGTCCATTATTCCCTCCCTATCGCGATTCGATTTTCGTTTCCATGAATGACGGCTAACGAGCGCAGCAACCGCCAGCGCCTCCGCTCGACGAGGAAGCCCGATATGCGGCGACCTCAGCCTTCACCTTCTTGACGTCGACCTTCGAGAGATCGTCCACCGTCTTCACGTAGCCGTGGAGCATTCCCATCCAGCACTGGAAGGTGAAGTCTTGCGTGATCGGGAGCGGGGGCGTCTCGAGCTGACCTTTCGAAAGGTCGAGTCCCCCGTTGTATTCCGGGAACATCACGACGTTGTTGCAGGAGGTCAATTGCGAGGCATTGAACTTGATCACCGCTTTCATGCCCTTCTGGAGTACGATAGCGGCAGGCGTATAGCCACGGTTGTCTACGGTGATCGTGATCTCCTGGATGCCATCCTTGACGACCGGCATGCCGATGATATCCGCGGGGACGGTGGCGACCGAGGCGCCGGAGATTTCCTTGACGACGCTGATGCGGCTCGAGATCATGCCCATCCAGCAGGTATAGGCGATCGTACCGATTTTCTTCGGCGTGAACTGCACTAGGTTGTCGCCGGCTACAAGAGTCTTGGAGATCCCATAAGCGGGAATCGTGACGGGATTGTTGCAGCCATTGAGCTCGTCCTCGGTGACCCGGATCGTCCACTTCACGGGGACGCCTGCCTGGACGGTGAAAGGCACGTAGTAGCCGTTCTTGAATTCTGTGGTCACCGTCTGCACGCCATCCTCGAGCTTCGCGACGATGCCGTCCGATGCAGACACTGGGACGACCGTCGCGGCGCTCGCGATGGCGGCTCCGCCTCTCGAACCGAATGAGGGGAGCGCGATGCCGGCCAGTGAGGCTGCACGAGAGAAGGTGACGACGCCGAGGAACATCACAAGGACCGCGCTCGCCTTGACCATGACAGGCAGGAAGCGCCTGGGAAGCATGGTGGCCGCGAGGCCGAAGCCGAGCATGAGCGGCACGGTTCCGATGGAGAAGATAAACATGGAGAGGGCTCCGGCGAGGAGGCTCCCCGTCCCGAGGGCGTAGAGCTGCATGGTCTGCAGGGGGCCGCAGGGCATGAGGCCGTTGAGGAGGCCGACAGCGAAAGGTCCCCGCCCGGCAGCGGAGCGCCTGGCGCCATCTATCAGCGGGTGCGAGGCCTTGGGCAGCGCAGGGACTAGCCCGAGCATTTTGAGGCCGAGATAGAGCATGAAGAGACCCGCCGCTCCGGCGATCGCGCCCTTGACGGTCGGCGAAAAGTTGAAGGCAGAGCCAAGGGCTCCGACGATGCCGCCGATGACCGTATAGGAGATCACCCGTCCGCCATTGTACAGAA
>Ga0326728_10021731_pt1 | contig 12016 bp, 7 predicted proteins | sample MB3enrmetagenome_FD_207602 | JGI IMG/M metagenome (GOLD analysis project Ga0326728, IMG submission 207602) | Lab enriched peat soil microbial communities from McLean, Ithaca, NY, United States - MB31MN | ecosystem: Environmental > Terrestrial > Soil > Wetlands > Peat | place: USA: New York... | reverse complement strand
GAGCCAGTGTCGAGATGGTCGCGGCCCATGGCGATAGGAGCCGAGATTTCGCCTTTGCGGACAAGTTCGTTGATCGATTCTCCCATGCGGGCGCGCTCTCCATAACCGAGCCAACAGATTCTCGCGGGCAATCCTTGGAATGCGAAACGGCCGCGCGCCAGCTTGAGCCAGCGAGTAAGAATCTCGTTTTCCGGGAACAGCTCCAACGCCAGCTCATCGGTTCGGTCGATGTCTTTGGGATCACCCGACAGCGCCACCCATCGAAACGGTCCCTGGCCCGTACAAAAGAGCGGACGGATGTACTCCGGCACAAATCCGGGGATAAGGAACGCTTCCGTGCAGCCGGCGTCAAATGCGAAGCGCCGGATGTTGTTGCCGTAATCAAAGGTCACAGCGCCGGCGCGCTGCAACGCAAGCATCGCGTTCACATGAACAACCATCGTCGCCGTCGAACGGCGCACATACTCCGCGGGATCGCGGCGCCGCAACTCCGCAGCCTGATCCAAAGTGAATCCCTGCGGGATGTAGCCGTTGAGCGGATCGTGGGCGCTGGTCTGGTCGGTTACCACATCTACCTGTAGGCCACGGCGCACAATCTCGGGCAATACATCGCCGCAGTTACCGACCAGTCCTACAGAAAGCGCGCGGCCTTCGCGGCGCGCCTCTTCGCAAATATGCAGAGCTTTGTCGAGGTCTCCCGCGAGGACGTCACAATATCGCGTCGCGACCCGGCGCTCGATCCGGCTGCGGTCGGCTTCGACTACCAGTACCACGCCGCCGTTGAGCGTGACCGCAAGCGGCTGAGCGCCACCCATGCCACCCATTCCACCGGTGACCACAAGTTTGCCCTTGAGCGACCCGCCGAAGTGCCGCTCCGCGAGTGCAGCGAGCGTCTGGAACGTGCCCTGCAAGATGCCCTGCGTGCCGATGTAAATCCAACTACCTGCCGTCATCTGGCCATACATCATCAGGCCTTTGCGATCGAGCTCGTTGAAGTGCTCCCAAGTAGCCCATTTGCCCACCAGGTTGGAGTTGGCGATGAGAACACGTGGGGCCATTTCGTGCGTAGGAAACACTGCGACCGGCTTGCCCGACTGCACCAGCAACGTTTCGTCGCCGTTCAGCCGCTCCAGCTCGCGCACGATGGCGTGGTAACACTCCCAGTTGCGCGCTGCCTTGCCAATGCCGCCATAGACGACGAGATCCGCTGGGCGCTCCGCATTTTCGGTGTCCAGGTTGTTCATCAGGCAACGCAGCACCGCTTCCTGCTGCCATCCCTTGCAGTGCAACTCTCTGCCGCGCGGCGCGCGAATGATGGGAGCTGCGGTCGTCGCCATAGACTCCTCCCGAATGAGACGCCCCCTGAGCGGCGATAGCGCATTTCGTCGCAGTCCAGGAGGCTGATCCACAGGATACTCCCACAGATAGAAACGCGTTGTGATGGGAATCCGCTCAAGGGGCCTATTTGGACTCGGCGCGAAAGCAATGGAAGAAGAATTCTCCGACGCCTCTGTGCTGGTTGCGGGATTGAGCCGCGAATCGTATCCTTTCTGCCGTGGCCACCACCTTAATTGAATGTGTACCGAACTTCTCAGAGGGGCGCGATCCTGCGAAGGTCGATGCCATCGTCGAAGCCATGAAGCTGCCAGGCGTCTATCTGCTCGACCGGGAAATGGATGCCGATCACAACCGCTGCGTCATCACGCTCGCCGGTGACCGCGAGGCAATTCAGGAAGCCGCGATTCGGGGCGTTGGCAAGGCCGCCGAATTGATCGACCTTACGCAGCACAAGGGCGCGCATCCGCGACTCGGTGCGGCCGATGTAGTTCCCTTCATTCCCATCGAAGGCGTCACACTCGATGACTGCGTGGCCATGGCGCGTCACGTTGGAGCCGAAATCTGGAAGCGCTACCAGATTCCGGTCTATCTCTACGAAGCGGCTGCCTCAACACCCGAGCGCAAGAACCTCGAAAACATCCGCCGCGGCCAGTTTGAGGGGGTCCGCGACGAGATCGCTACCAACCCGGCACGTAAACCTGACTTCGGCGAGGCGCGATTGCATCCGACGGCCGGAGCGACCGTCGTGGGTGCGCGGAAATTCTTGATCGCTTACAACATCTTTCTGAACACGCCGAATGTCGACATCGCCAAGAGTATCGCCAAGGCAGTGCGCTTTTCCTCGGGCGGGATGCGCTTCGTAAAGGCATCGGGTTTTTTGGTGCGCGGTTTGGCGCAGGTATCCATGAACCTGACCGATTTTGAGCAGACGCCGCTCCATCGCGTGTTTGAGTTTGTGAAGCGCGAAGCTGAGCGCTATGGTGTCTTGCCCATTTCCAGCGAGATTGTGGGCCTGGTCCCGAAGCGAGCCATCGAGCAGGCCGCCGAGTGGTTTCTTCAGTTGGAGAACTTCGACTCATCGCTGATCCTTGAGAACCGGCTGGCTGCGATCGTAAGCGGCAAAGTGGCTGTTGGGGGCTTGCGTCCAGGAATCGAGCCGTTCATTGAGCAACTGGCCGCGCCTACGGCGGTGCCGGGAGGAGGCAGTGCTGCCGCTGCAAGCGGCGCCATGGCAGCCGGTCTGGCTTCCATGGTTGCATCCCTGTCCCGCGGCAAGAAAGCTTATGCGCAATATGAATCTCAGCTGAGCGAGGCGCTGGGGCGGCTTTCCCAGCTGCGCGAGGAATTGAAATCGGCGATCGACGAGGACGCCGAGGCATACAGCGCGGTCACGAAGGCATATAAATCGGCAAAGGAGGCGGCCGACGGTCGACGCCTTATTGTCTCTGCGTTGCAACAAGCAGCAGCAGTGCCACTGAGCGTGGCCGAAAGATCCGCTGAAGTAGAGCGGATCGCCAGGACCTTGAAGCCGATTACCAATCCGAACCTGGCGTCGGATCTGACGACTGCGATTGCCTTGGCGAAGGCTGCTATAGCTGGTGCAATCGCCAATGTGGAGATCAATCTTGAGTCAATCAAATCCGCGTCGGCCGTGAGCGAAGAGTTTGTTGACATGGCGCGAAGCCGGGCACAAGCGCTGAAGGACAACGCTGCATCAGCCTCTGGCTCGTGATTCAGCGGGCTCAATTCCCGCCTTGGTGGGTTGAGGCCTAGCCTAAAGGCCTGCGCAGAGCGAGTCAGTTCCCGTGAAAGACAGGCGCACGTTTCTCAAGAAAGGCGCGGATACCTTCCTGGTAATCGTGACTGTCATAGACGTCGCGGCGGAGGGCCTGGAGGCGCTCAAAGGATTCGGCGTTGAGAGGATGGGCGTTGGCGAGGGCACGTATTTCTTCTTTCATCACGCTGAGGACGAGAGGTGAAGTGCGAGCCATCTGGCGGGCGAGGTTGAGGGTGAATTCCTCGAGTTCATCGCGCGGGACGGCGTGATTGATGACGCCGGAGGCGGCGAGGCGGGTGACGGAGACGGGCTCGGCGGTAAAGAGCAGCTCCTTGAGCAGATGCATGCCTGCGACCTTGATGAGATTGAGGGTTCCGTGGATGTCATAGGGGACTCCGAGTTTGGCGGGTGTGATGGCGAACGTGGAGTCGTCCGCGGCGACAATGACGTCGCAGCTGATAACCAGCTCGCAAGCGCCGCCCCAGACGGAGCCTTCAACCATGGCGATGACGGGGTGTGGGCTATGTTCAATTTTGCGCGTGACGAGGCGCAGAGGATCGTTGTAGGTGAGCGGATCGCGGCCGTTGGTGGGCAGCTCGCGAACATCATGGCCGGCGGAAAAGACGTTGACACCCTTCGCGGCGCGGAGGACGATCACGCGGACGGGAACTGCCTGGAGGGCGTCGAGGGCGAGAACCACGTCGTCGAGAAGGACTTTGCTGAGTGCATTGACCTTTCCGTGATTCATGGTGATGATGCCGATATTGCCGTCAAGAATGGAATAGGGGGCGCGGGCGGAAGGCGAGGCTTTCACGTGCAGACTCCAGAGCTCAGATTGGTCGCAGATCTATTTTGCGCGAACGGCGCGGGCTGCGCAGTGATTCCTGGCACGATCGGAGTCAGTCTCGCTGCTTGTGGGCGCAGACATCCAAGTCGAAAGCGTGACCAAATGTGTACCGGAAGGTAACTTCCGTGTAGGCGGTTTTTGCGGCCAGGTGGATTGATTGCCGGTGATACAGGAGTTATCAGTCGGGGTAGCGCCCAGACCCTCATCTCCATGCGACTACCCGACCGCGCAGGATTACTTCACCGTAAGGGGATTTACCAACATTTGACTTGAGTTCCGAATTGGTGACCATCCATGTGCTGATTGACGAGTAGCGGGTGACCCATTGCGCACGCCGCCGCACAGGGTTCAGGAGTTTGCCGAGGCTAACTCCTCGAGCAGCGGTTTGTCTACCCTCAGTCAGCCACAACCGCCTTAGCTTCGCGTTCTTCCGCTCGAACTCCTACACGGGAAGGAGCAGCTCACACACCTACACATTCGCAGAAAACGCAAATGTGTGGGACAGGCGATTGCAAGACTCTACTCCAACACAAAAATGTTTTTCTCCGCGCACATCTCTTTCAGTACCCTTGGCCACACCGTGACGCTTACCTCTCCAAGATGAGCTTTGCGGAGCAGCAGCATCAAGGTGCGCGACTGGCCGATTCCTCCGCCGATCGAGAGCGGGATCTGGCCGTTCAGGATCGCCCGGTGATAAGGCAGTTGCATGAAGTCCAACTGCTTAGCCATCGCAAGCTGTTCTTTCAGGGTCTCGGCGGTGACCCGGATGCCCATTGAGGTCAGTTCATGGCGGCGCTTGGTAACCGGGTTCCAGACGAGAATGTCGCCATTCAGCCCGTGCGTGTCTTTGCCTGTCTCTTCGCTGGTGTCGGTCACCCAGTCGTCGTAATCGGCGGCGCGCATCTCGTGCGGATAGCCGTCCCGCAATGGCCAACCTATCCCAATTATGAAGAAGGCTGGATACTCTTGCAGCACCGCCGTCTCGCGCTGCTTGCGCGGCAGCGTGGGATACATGTCGAGAATCTCCTCGGCGTGCAGGAAGGCCAGCTTCTCGGGCAGGTCCGGATAACGTGGGTCTTTTAACTGAGGAAACAGCGATTGGGCAAACTTTTCTGCGCCAACGATCACCTTCCATATCCTGCCAACAATATCCTTCAGGAAGTCCAAGTTACGGTGATCGGCGGTCATGACGCGCTCCCAGTCCCACTGATCGACGTAGGCGGAATGGTCGTGATCAAGGAAATAGTCCTTGCGAACGGCCCGCATATCGGTGCAGATGCCCTCGGCCACACGGCAATCGAATTGCTTGAGCGCGACGCGTTTCCATTTGGTCGCGGCTTGCACAATCTGCGCGTCGATGGGGTGAAGGTCGCGATCGTTAGAGATATGGAACTGGATCGGCGTGCGCGACCCGTCGCGATCGAGCATGTCGTTGACCCCGCTCTCCACATCGACGATGAGCGGTACTTCGACCATCATCAGATTGAGTTCCTTGCATAGGTTGTCTTCGATATAGCGTTTGACCTGGAAGATGGCCTGTTGGGTTTCTTTCGGAGTCAGCAGCGAACGGTAGTCGCGCGGCAGGATTTGTTCCAATTCTTTGTAATCGCCTATTCCCGGCCCTGCTAGATCGGCTTTCTTATCGAGAACGGTAGCCATGAAATCTCTCCTTTGCGGACGGATACCGCGCCGCCGCTACGCGATTCATCGAGGTACGGGTCAAGGGAATTGCCAGCGCCGGAAATCACAGCGGTGGTCACAGCGGAAGTCATGGATGGTGCCGCGTTACGTCGTTACGCTTTGGCGCGTGCGCGTGCGCCGCGTGTTCCACGTTCACCACTGTCGTTAGCAGTTTTCCGATAGCGCCAAATGCCATCAACGCTGGCAGAGCCATTATGAAAATCGGCTCTGCTGCACCTCAATGCCGCCATCGATGGTTTCTCCAGGTTGCGGACTACGCTGTGATTGCAGTCACTGATCAATCTCATTGTGATCGAAATCCGCCAGGACCGGCCCGAGGGGCAGGGACCTGGCTCGACAAATGCTCCACCGTGGGCCATATTTGTTTCTAATGACCACAAAAATCAAGCGCATCGGCATTCTCACCGCTGGCGGCGATAGCCCCGGCCTGAACGCAGCCATTCGCGGCGTGGGCAAAGCCGCGCTTGGCTATTACGGCTGGGAGATCGTAGGTTTTCGCGACGGTTTTCGTGGCTTGGTCGAGAACCGACGGATCAATCTGGATCGCGTCGCTCTTTCCGGCATTCTGACGATCGGCGGCACGATTCTCGGCACCAGCCGCGACAAGCCACATCGTATGGTGATTAACGGCCGAACGAAGGACATGACCGGCGTTATCCGGGACAATCTCAAGAAATGGGGAATCGATTGCGTCGTATGCCTTGGCGGAGGCGGCACGGCGAAGAATGCCCTGCGCTTGCACCGGCTAGGCGTCAATGTGATTACGTTGCCTAAGACCATCGACAACGACGTGGCCATGACCGACGCCTCTTTTGGCTACGCCACTGCTTTGGACATTGCCACCGAGGCGATTGATCGCCTGCATAGTACCGCCCACAGCCACCACCGCATCATCGTGGCCGAGATCATGGGTCACCGCGCTGGCTGGCTTACGCTCGGGGCTGGACTGGCAGGCGGCGCGGACGTGATCCTGATTCCCGAAATCCCTTACGACGTGGAGAAGATCGCCGACGCCATTCGCAAACGCAGCAGGCGTGGGAGCAACTTCAGCATTGTGGCCGTAGCCGAGGGCGCGATGAGCCGCGCCGACGCGCGCATCTATGTGAGCGCCGAGAAGAAACTGGAGCGCGCCAAAACCTTGAACGCCAAGATCGAGGCTAAGCGCGAAATCGCCACGCTTGATGCTCAGCATCAGGGCAATACGATGCGCCTGGCCCGAAAGCTCGAGGAACTGACCCACCTCGAATCCCGTGTCACGATCCTTGGCCATGTGCAGCGCGGTGGCACGCCGTGCGCGGCGGATCGCTTGCTCGCCACGCGCCTCGGCACCGCCTGCGCCGATATGATCAACGAGGGGCAGTTTGGCGTGATGGTTGCCGCCCGCGGCGACAGCATGGAGCCGGTGCCGCTGGATCAAGTCGCAGGCAAGAGAAAATCAGTTCCTCACGATCATTCATTGGTAGAGACAGCCCGCCGAGTCGGAACGTGCCTTGGCAATTAAGACAGGCAACCTGTACTTGCGGCGGGCGGATGGCCTGCATCCCAGGAACCTTAGCCAACCACGGTCTGGGGGTGCCCAAGGTCTCGCCCGCCGCGGCGGGAGACCTGGGATCGCACGAACCCCTTCAGCTACGAATCCCGCCGCGTTGCATGCACTCGGAGTCCAGAGAGTAATCTGAATCGATCGGGAAGCATGAACAAAGATCATGCAAATTCCTTCAATACACCAAGGCCGCGTGTGCCAAGTTTCACACCTGGAGTCTATCGATGCCGCGTTTCACAATCGCTGGTACTGCATTTCTCGCCCTACTTGTCATTGCGTTAATGCCCGCTTCAGCCAATGCCCTGGGGGAGCCGAAGTATGTGACCACGTCACTGGCGCCAGCGGATTTTGCACTGGCAGAAAACGGCAAGGTAGTTTCCCTCGTGGTGAGCGACTCGGATTGGCCGGGAGTGGTCAGGGCTGCGGGCGATTTGGGCCAGGATGTTGGCCGAGTCACGGGGCACGATGCAACGGTCATCAAGAGCGACGCTCCGACGGTGGATGAAGCGGTACTGATCGGAACCATCGGCAAGAGCCCGCTGATTGACTCACTCATCAAGAGGCACAAGCTGGACGTAAGCGGGATTACCGGCCAGTGGGAGTCGGCGGTGACGACGGTGGTTGATCACCCCATGAAGGGGGTGCGGCGGGCGCTGGTGATCGCCGGAGCGGATAAACGCGGCACAATCTACGGGATCTACGACCTTTCGGAACAGATTGGTGTTTCGCCGTGGTACTGGTGGGCCGATGTGCGGGTGCCGCACGCCGATTCCTTGTACGTGCAACCAGGGCGCTATGTGCAGCCCGTACCGGCAGTCAAGTATCGCGGGATCTTTTTCAACGATGAGGCCCCGGCGCTGTCGGGATGGACGAAAGAGAAGTTCGGAGGGATGAATCACGAGTTTTACACGAAAGTTTTTGAGCTACTTCTGCGGCTGAAGGCAAACTTTCTTTGGCCGGCCATGTGGAACAACGCTTTCGCTGCAGACGATCCGCTGAACGCACAGCTCGCTGACGAGTACGGGATCGTAATGGGGACCTCGCATGAAGAACCGATGATGCGCGCGGAAAAAGAGTGGACGGCGGGACATCACGGTCCGTGGGACTACACGACGAACCAGAAGGAGATCGACGAATTCTGGCGCCAAGGGATGGAGCGCGACAAGAACTACGAAGAGGTGGTGACGCTGGGGATGCGCGGCGAGGGCGACACGCCGATGTCGGCCAGCGCAAATACGGAATTGCTGGAGCGGATCGTCGCGGATCAGAGGGAGATTCTGAAACAGACAGTGAACCCCGACCTCGAGAAGGTTCCCCAGGTGTGGGCGCTCTACAAAGAAGTGCAGGGTTACTACGAAAAAGGGATGCGCGTGCCGGACGATGTGACCTTGTTATGGAGTGACGACAACTGGGGAGATTTGCGCCGGCTGCCGACGGCGGATGAGCGCAAGCGCTGGGGCGGAGCGGGAATCTACTATCACTTCGATTATGTGGGCGGTCCAAGATCGTACAAATGGCTGAACACGAATCCGATCCCGAAGGTTCAGGAGCAGATGCGCCTGGCGCTTGCATACGGTGCGGACCGACTCTGGGTGGTGAACGTCGGCGATGGAAAGCCGATGGAGTTTCCCATCGAGTTTTTCCTGGACTATGCGCGAACGCCTGAACGCTGGGACAAGGACCACCTGGACGAGTTTACAAAGCTGTGGGCGACGCGGGAGTTTGGTCCGGAACTTGCGGACGAGATCGCGACTGCGATGGAGGAATACACCAGGTACAACGGGCGGCGGAAGCCTGAGCTGATCGATCCATCGACTTTCAGCTTGACAAACTATCACGAGGCCGACCGCGTTGACGCTGAGTGGCGCACGCTGGCCAGCCGCGTGGACAAGCTCACCGCCGCTCTGCCGGAAGGTGAGCGGGCTTCGTATTTTGAGTTGATTCAATATCCGGTGGACGCGTGCGCGAATTTGACCGAGATGTATATTGCGGCGGCGCGGAACGCGGCGGATGCGAAGGTTGGGAATCCGCAGGCGAATGTCGAAGCCGACCAGGTGCGGACGATGTTCGCGAAAGACGCGGCGTTGAGCGACGAGTATAACCACAAATTGCTGGGCGGCAAGTGGGACCACATGATGGACCAGACGCACATCGGATACACGGCGTGGAACGATCCACCGGCGAATGTGATGCCTGCAGTGAGCTGGATCCAGGTTCCTGATGCGGGCGCGCTCGGCGTGAGCGCGGAAGATGCTACCTTCACGCGAGCGGGAGGACGGTTTGGATTTTCGCTGGGGACAATCAGTACCTTCTCAGACCCAACGCGAACCCTGAGACTCTTTGATCGCGGGAGAACTCCTGTGGATTACAAGGTCGAGACGAGCGTGCCATGGATTGTGGCGAGCGAAACCGGCGGAACAGTTGGGTCCACGGAGCGGAAAGTGGTGCTGCACGTGGATTGGAGCAAGGTGCCGACGGATACCGACAGCGCAGAGGGAACGGTGAGGGTAAATTCGGGCGAGGGCCGACCGATGACGTACACGTTGCGCGAGCAGCGCGTGAATCTCATGCCCGAAAAAGTCCATGGAACCATTGAGGGCGACGGATACGTGGCAATAGAAGCGGCGGATACGTCAAGTCGCGCGGCAGACGGCGAAACACATTGGGAGGAGTTGCCCGGCTACGGTGAGATGCATTCGGCGATGACTGTGTTTCCGGTGACGGCGGAGAGCAACACGGACTCGAAGGCGGCGCTCGAGTACTCGATGTATTTATACGACACGGGCGATTTCCAGTTGCAGGCCACACTGGCGCCGACGCTGAACTTTGTCCCGGGACGCGGACTGAGATTTGCGGTTTCGGTGGATGATGGGCCTCGGACGGTTGTGGATGAGTTGGAACACAACTCGCAGCAGGACTGGGAGCAGGCAGTGAGCGATGGAGTACGGCGCGTCACGTTCCCGCTAACGATTGCGAAACCGGGATATCACACGTTGAGGATATGGGCGGTTGATCCGGGTGTCGTGCTGGAACGCATCGTGGTGAGTCATGGTCCGCTAAAGCCGAGCTACCTGGGGCCGCCGGAGAGCGCTCACTTTCCGGGCTAGCGGGTATGACTCATTGTTTCTTCACGCCACCATTATTCGTGCTTGGCCCATGAGCACTCAGGGAAGTCTCAGCAGGCTTGCTCAAGCGCGTGGCGGCCCACACGTGGTAGCTGTTGAAGAGGAATTGGCCTCCGAGAATCAGCAGCCAGACCCAGAGCGCAAAGCGCAAGGGCCGGCGCGGAACTCGCGTGCTCAGCACGGTTCCGCAAACCGCACCAGCCACGCCGCCGGTGACAAGTTGCAATAGCAACTCAGGGTTAGTGGCGTGGCTGAACCAGTGCGCGCCGCTGCCAATGAGCGAAACCACAAAGCCGAAGACGATATCGGTTCCCACCACTTGGACGGGCGACAACGAGGTCATGCTCAGCAGTGCTGCACTGCCAAGCGCTCCCGCTCCCGCTGAAGAAAAACCGACTTCCGCGCCTACGGGAAACATCAGCCACGAGAGCAGCGGACTGCGGTCGCGGGTATTTCGGTTGTCTTCCATGTTGCGGAACGAAAAGAGGATCTGCCAAATCGCCGTGGTGACCAGAATCGCTCCCAGGATCGCATTCAGCAGGTTCGTCGATCCCGCGTTGACCAGATGTTTCAGGAAAAGAGACCCAAGGAGAACGCCCGGCACTCCGCCCAGCAGCATGTAGCCCAAAGTGCGCCAGGCCACATTGCGGCGCGCGATCTGTGTAGGCACCAGGATCAACTTTACGGCTGTAGAAAACATCAATCCGATACCCACCGCAACCGGAGCAGGCACGCCGAGAAACAACACCAGGACAGGCACGGTAACAGTGCCGGCGCCCACGCCGGTAAGCGCGATGAACAGTGCGATGAAGAATCCGATAACGTATTGCATCGAGTGGCCCTCAGTCTTTCTTCTTTCGCATCACTTTGCCGGCGCTGCCTGGATGTGTATCCCACACTCCACTTTGCGGCCAGCCCATCGCCCCGATCGCGGATCGTTGGGATCGAGCGGAAGCGACGTGCATGGCTCGCAGCCGATGGAGGTGTAGCCTCGCTCATAAAGCGGCAACAACGGAATCCCAAGCTGCTCGCATGCGTACCAAACGTCCCGCGTCGACCACTCCGTCAGCGGCGCCAGCTTCAGCACCTGCTTGCCGCCGGGCAGTGAAAACATCGCGGACTCTTCAAGCGCGGCGCGACTTTTTGCCTGCTCGCGGCGCAGGCCGGTCAGCCAGACGCGATACCCGGCCACAGCTTTGAAGAGCGGTTCAACTTTGCGCAGCCCACAGCATCGGTCAGGGGCAGTCTGATACAGCAGGCCGTGCTCCGCCTCTTGCTCGGCTATTGTTTTTTCCGGCAGCAGATTGATCAGATTCAAATCCCACTCGTGCGCAATGCGGTCGCGATAAGCGTACGTTTCGGCGAAGTGGTATCCCGTATCGAGAAAAAGAATCGGGATCCGCGGATCGATTGCGATCGCCAGCCTGGTAAGCAGCACGTCTTCGGCCTGAAAGCTGCACGTGAGGCACACGTCGCCCTCACCCGTTACCTCACGCGCCAGCGTGGCCCGCACCGCGTCCAGTTTGGTGTTCACTTCAACGGCGATTTCCGCAACGCCCATCACAAGTCCGCTCCTTCTGGAGAAATGAAGATTCCCGTGCGCTGCAGCAACTGGTGTATGGCGGCGACTGCATGCATCCGATTTTCCGCGTCAATGGTGATTTCGAAGTCACCCGCATTTGCGG
>Ga0326728_10021730_pt1 | contig 12016 bp, 13 predicted proteins | sample MB3enrmetagenome_FD_207602 | JGI IMG/M metagenome (GOLD analysis project Ga0326728, IMG submission 207602) | Lab enriched peat soil microbial communities from McLean, Ithaca, NY, United States - MB31MN | ecosystem: Environmental > Terrestrial > Soil > Wetlands > Peat | place: USA: New York... | reverse complement strand
TCCTTGCAACAGGGGAAGCCGCTGTCGAGACAAGCCTGCGCAATATGGAAAAACTCTACCCGAACCGCCTGAAACTCGCCAACCTGTATGACGAGAAAATGGCACACCTGATTGAAGCGGGAGCCGACATATTTTTGATGCCTTCCCGATACGAACCTTGCGGGCTCAACCAGATGTATAGCCTGCGCTACGGTACGATCCCGGTGGTACACGCGACCGGGGGGCTCGGGGACTCGGTGACAGACGTTCTGGAGTACCCGGATTCGGGGACCGGCTTCAAATTTTACAAATACGAACCGGAGGCCTTTCTCGAAGCGATAAAGTCAGCGCTGGAATTGTTCCGAGACAGCCGCAAATGGATAGAGATTCAAAAAAGAGCCATGGCTCAGGATTTTTCTTGGGACAGGTCCGCACGGCAATACATTGAGGTATATGAGAAGACGCGTATGGCAAAGCGAAGTAAGCTGGGAACAGGACCGTCGCCAGGAACCGTTCCTGCCGGGGATTTTTTATCCCGATAGCCTCGTTCCATTGCACAGACCACTACAGATCGCTATCGACTATTGGCTAAATTTCGATCATGCTCTCCTGGAGCAGGTCAATATCTTCGATTTCCTCTTCCAAGTAAGCCTTCGGCTTCTTCTTGAGACGACTTTTAATCTGGCGCACCCGCTCACGGCTGATCCCGAATTTGCCCCCGATTTCCTGGAGCGTCATGGGATCTTCGGTCAGAACCCTCTTGTCGAATATCGTGGCCTCCTTGCCTTTGAGCTGCTCTCCGAAAAGCATCAGCTTGTCATGGAGGATAGCCTTGGCTTACTGGTTAGCGATCTGATCGTCAACGGGCAGGTCGCCCGAGGGCAGAAAAGATTTGTACGTTTCCTCAGAGTCTTCATTCAGGGGGCTGTCCAGCGAGATCTCCCAACTGTGGGGTCTAAAAATTCACAACTTGAGAATGGAGGACAACCTTATGGTCGCAAAATAGCAGATTTTGGCCTTTTCAAATTTAGGTCTAGAATGTATTTTCTATTTACTAATATAGTATATATTCAGTAAAAGGAAACTCCGCCGTCAACGCCGGTTTTTCAACAAACTCTTAGATCTCCTGCTGTAAGATTCCTCATTGTTCAACCCTATTGTGCCGGCTCGGTCAGCAAGCGCTTGAGCACATCCATCGCCTTGCCAAATTTCTCCCAGTCCCCCTGCTGCATTGCCTTCTGGGCCTCATCGAACTGCGCCTTAGCTTGGCCAAATTCCGGTTGCCGGCCCAACGCCTGCACAGGCTTCTGGGGTTGCTGCCTCCCGAAGACGGATTGGATTGCCTCATCGAGTGTAGGCTCCATCGCCACTTTGTCCCCCGAAATCACGATTACGCGCTTAAGTTGGGGAAAGTCTGTGCCTTCCGCCGTGAGGTACACCGGCACCACATAGAGAAAGGAGTTCTCGATCGGTACCGCGATCAGGTTTCCGCGAATGACTTTCGACCCTTTTTGGTCCCAGAGGCTCAGTTGCTGGGAGATCGTAGTGTTCTGATCGATCATAGCCTCAATTTGCATCGGGCCTAAGATCAGCTTGTCCTTGGGAAGTTCGTAAAAGAGCATCTTCCCGTATTCGGGAAAATCGCACCTGGCGGCCATCCACGAGATCATGTTGTCTCGCTTCTGAGGCGTGAAAGGAGTCATGAGGAGGTACTCAAGTTTGTCGCTTCCGGGGAGCTTCATCAGGATGTAATAGGGCCGCATAGCCAGCACCTTGCCCTCGTACTTCTCCTGGGGGAGCACCCAGAGGTCCTCCCGGTTATAGAAGACCTGCGGATCCGTCATGTGGAATGTTCTGTACAGGTCGGCCTGGATTGAAAAGAGGTCCTCCGGATACCGCAGATGCGTTTTCAGGTCTGCCGAGAGCTGATTCAGGTCCTTGAAGACGCCGGGAAACGCACTCCGGTAGACTGCCAGAACGGGGTCGTTCGAATCCATGACATAGAACCGGACGGTTCCGTCGTACATGTCCACAACGACCTTTACGGAGTTTCGAATGTAGTTCAGCCCTTCCCCGGAGGTCACCGCGAGGAGATTGGAGTAGGGAAAATGATCCGAGACGGTGTAGGCATCCTGGATCCAGTATAGTTTGCCCTCGCTCAGCACGGCGTAGGGATCTCTGTCGAGGCGCAGGAACGGAGCGATCTGCTCCACACGATCCTGAATGCGCCTCCAGATCTGAATCCTGCTTTCCGGCCGGAGATATGAGGTGAACAGAATGTTGATGTCGGATTGAGTCCATGCGAATAACAGCCGCTTCCACAAGCTGTCCAGCGGGATGCCTCCCGTTCCGCTGTAACTCGTATAGACGTTCTGATTCCCCTTGGGATAGTCGAACTCTTTGATGCCGGTCGAGACGATCCGATATCCCGGCATCGACTTGCCGTAGTAGATGGAAGGCTGGTTTATGGTCACGCCGTAGGTGGATTCGGGTGGTATGTTCTCGAGAAGGTATTGCGGAAAGCCTTCTCCAATAGTCTTCGAGACGAAACTCATGACCAGGCCATAACCATGCGTAAACTGCAACTTCTGGTTAACCCAGGTTTGGGCTTCAGCGGGGAGTTGCGCTGAGAGCTCGCGGGCCGAAAGCATCACCTGATGATAACCATCCTGCAAATGATAGCGGTCCACATTAACCTCATAAAACTGATAATAGAGCCGTATCTCCTGTGCTTGTTTGTACATCTGAAGCAACGGACGCCAGTCCCAGAGACGGACATTTTGAATCGTGTCTTGATTTCTCGCAATCACTTCGGATGTCAGATCCGACAGCGCCGGGTAAAATGTTTCCTGGATTGCATCGAGCCCGTACGCCTTTCGGGTGAATTCTATGTTGTTCTTGAGATACGGAGTTTCGAGGGCCAACTCGCTCGGCTGTACCGTGAACCTCTGAAAGATAGCCGGCACAAGCAAAACCGTGATGAGGTACAAGACCACGTAAATTCCGGATCCGATACCTATCAGTCTCAATCCCGACCGGAAGATATTGAGCACAAGCAGCGCGCATAGCGCCGCCGAGGCGCCGGCCATGATCCAGTAGGCGATCCGGGTTACATGATCCGCCGTATAGCCGGCTCCGTAAACTACTCCCTGAGTGGAGTAGAGGAGTTCGTAGTGATCCAGGTAAAACCCCCATCCCCAAATGGCGACCAGGACGAAGAACAGGATGGACAGGTGTGGAACGGCCTTTATGCCCTGCCCCTCCATTTGTCCGCCATCGCCGAACCTCAGTAACCCGAAGTATGCGTAGAAAACCAGGACGGCCAGGAGCGTAATCAGCGTCAATACAGTCAGGCTGCTCTGCAAAAGCTCATAGAAAGGGAGACGGAACATATAAAACCCCACATCGACTCCGAAGAGGGGATCGGACAACCCGAAGGGTCCGCCAAAACGAAAGCGGAGATACGTATCCCATTGTGCATTGAAGATGACCGCAAAGATTAGGGCGGCGACGGCGGCGAGCGCACCCATGGCCAGTTTCAAATCCGCGGGAGAGATCTGGATGGCGATTTTCGCAGCAACGGTAGATTCCTTTGTCAAAATACCCCCGCGGAAAGTGGCGCCGTTTCTCGCAGCAAGGCGAAGGTTGATCCAGAGGTACAGAAACGCGACGACGAAAGCCACACAAAACAGCCCCCACCGCAGGGACAAGAGTGTCCAGAAGACGCCGGTGTAGCCGAGTTGCCGCATCCACAGCTCCTTCTGTATCAAGCCGGAGATGACCACCAAAAGAGTGATGAGTACGACCGCTGCAACAATGATGAATTTCAGCGGACGCCATCGCCGGAAGAAGCGGTGATTTTCGGCAGCTCTATTCTTTTCGCCTGAAAGCGACCTTTGCCGCTCGCCATGTGTTGGTTTCTCGATCATTGCTCCACCAGCTTTCCTTTAGTATGAAATGCAGGCATTCTCCTACGGGCCGGTCCAACTGGACCATTCATTTTAAGGTCTCGGCCGTCCGATCACGCTTATGCGAAAGGACCTTGACCGTGCCGATGTTGACCATTATCTCCTCAATTCCGGTGAGCGTACTGGCCGGATGAATCTGAAACTAATCATAGAATCCCAAGCCACAACCATCTTCGGGCAAATTGCTTGCCAATGTGGAGAATTCTGCTGAGGCCGTGGTGCATAACGACAATGATTCTGATATCTGAATTCGCACGAAGCGGCGGCAGCCCCTCCCAAAGCAAAATGGAGGATGGATTGCCGGTAAGGGAAAGCAAAAAGGACTGGCCGCCAATTCATTCCCGCGAGCAGTCCCTTCAGATCATCGTAGTGAGACGGGATTAAATTAAATTCAGCTACTTAACTTTCTCACTGAGAGTCTTGCCTGCTTTGAACTTGACGACTTTTGAGGCGGGAATTTTGATCTTCTCTCCAGTCCGAGGATTGCGACCCTCACGTTGAGACCTTTCCCCGACACTGAAAGTCCCGAAGCCTACCAGAGTAATCTTGTCTCCAGTCGCCAGGGCGCCTGATACTGCCAAGATAAACCCGTCCAATGCCTTCTCGGCCTGTGATTTGGTAATCCCGTCTGCGCTTGCAATTTTTGCGACCAATTCAACTTTCGTCATTTTCTTTCCTCCTCAACATGGTTGGATGATGAAAAACGCCACAAAATCCGTTTGACTTGAATAGCATGAGGCCCCTTTGCCCCATCCTCCTCGGTGAAACTTACCCGCTCGCCTTCCCTCAGCGATTTGAATCCTTCGCTGGCAATGGATGAGTAGTGAACGAATACATCATGGCCTTCGCCAGTCTCGATAAATCCGTAGCCCATCCCCTTATTAAACCATTTAACTCGACCTTCCGCCATTTTACTACTTCTTTCTTGATACTTTATTCAGATTAGGTGCAGTATATTGACATACCAAGAAATCACACCTTTTGCTCGCGCGTAAAATCAATTTACGAGTGATTATATTGCTTACTATTTTGAGTATAAATACTATTATTAAAAAGTAAAGCAATATGTGTACTTTTTATTATAAATTATCTTAAATTTATGGCTAAGTGTACTTTTGCCCTATAAAGCGGCAGACTATTGACAAATAGCTAGGCATCTCCGATGCTACAGTGTAAGATTGAGATTATATCACCATTGAAAAGAATCTCATGAGGAGTAGAAATGACAATATACGTTAATAGTAACAATTATTTATATGATGTGTCATCAATGTCATCACTATGAATGTGTGGCCTTTATGCAGGACAAACGAAATATTGCCTATCTCGGAATGAAAAGGCCACATATCGCATTATATATATGGTGTCATTTTTGGTGATGACAGTGGTGACAAAAAGGAGAAAAGACTATGTATTCGAAAGAGCTTTTAGAATCACTGGGACTCGATCCCGTAGTATTCGATCCAGACTGCGAGCCGGTAAGTACCAAACCGTGATGCGATCACTTTGAAGGCGTGAATCGCTTTTATGATGACGAAGACGGTATCCCGAGATTTTGATAAGACTGATTTCCGCATTCCGCATTGGACGGGACCGGCGGACCTTGTCGGACCAAGCCAACCCGCGTAGGTTGGGTTGCACGCAGCAAACCCCAGTAGTGGATATGGCTGAGGAATTGAAAAAGGTGGTGCTGGGTTTATGGGCGAGGCAGGAGCCTGAGTTCAATGAGATTTTGACTTCAATTCAGACCATCGCTTGGCTATGGCCTCAAATATCGCGGCCCTGTCATCATCGCCGTCGAATTCGAATTTGTCTCTCACCTGGACACAAGATTCTCCAGGCTTTGCCCCCAACGCTGCTGCGAGCTTAAGAAGCAGTTCCACCGAAAGGTTTTGAATCTCCAGTTCCAAAAAAATAAGGTTTTGATCCACACCTGCCAGTTGCGCAGCCGCTTCAATCGAAAGGTCAAGCTTGAACCCTGGGTAAGATTCCTCACTATATTTCCCGAGCGGCATTTTCAGTTCTTTGGCCGCGCTAATAGCATCATATCCCCTGATAATCATGTATTCCTCCATTAAAATTCAGTACTTAATTCATAATATAATCACCCCACTCAGGTGTGTTCAGGAATTATGCATAAAGCTGCGCGCTATGCGTCCAAGCCGCATTTTCGGGTCGGACTCCGCACGGAAAAACTTCGATTATGCTAGTGACCATCGGGACAAGCATACCCCATCCCTCATTGAAATTTTAGCTCAATAATCTGACCTCTCATCGATCTGGCGGACCGACCCGTGTCTTTCCGTGGCCTCCTCAAGAATCTCGGTGCATTTTTTGCGGTAGGCTGTAATCCTCCCGCTAAGTATTAGATTGGAAGTCAGGGGTATTGTGTAATGCCGGTCCCAGAACCAAGAATTGTCGTTCTAGTTGCTGATGATGACGAGGATGACCGACTGTTAATCGAGGAAGTCTTCAAGGAGGTTGGTATCCAGTGCTGTCTCAGGTTTGTCCGTGGTGGTCTGGAGTTAATGGACTACCTCCATAACCGACCACCCTTTGAAGATAGCAAATGTGTCACGCCAAATCTGATTCTCCTCGACCTCTACATGCCCTATATGGATGCTCTTGAGGCACTTGAAAAGATTCGGGCCGAAGGACCAACCAAGCTTATACCCGTTATCGTCCTCTCCACCGATCCTGATGAACTGACCGCTCTTCGAGCCTATGCACTCGGAGCGAATGCTGTCTTTCTAAAACCGCCCGCTTTTGAGGACTTGAAGGACGCGATTAACGCTTTCAGCATGTTTTGGATTCGATATACAGTGCTGCCGGCATGGGACACTGCGTGCAAGTGTTGAGGTCATATATCATAGGTGACCGTAACCCCTGCACCTCATTTCTCGTGGGCTGGAGGGGACAGATGCCCGTATTGTTCATACTCAACACGATGAGATAATCGTCGAGGCCGGAGATGCCATAGAGGATCAGGTGAAGGTGATCGTGAAGGAATTGAGTTTTTGCATTAGAACGTGGTCCCATCCCTCTGTGCTCGGCTTCTGTCCTTCCACTTTTTGGGCCGACTTTTCTCAGCTGCAGAAGTCATCTCCCTGGCTTGAGTTACGATCGAGCGTACCTTTTGCGGGTTCATGCCCGGAATTCTCTTTAAACCGTGTTCTTCCGCAGCGGCAACCCTGGCAATAGTGCTATAACTGGCTTCGACCAATCGCTGCGACAGAACTTTTCCTATCCCTTTAAGTTGTTGAAGGTCTTTCATTTCTTTCTTCATGGCATCCTCCACTAATTTTCTTCCGGCTCGCTAAGTTTTAACAATCCGCCCGGCGCAAACGGCAAAGGCGCCCACCTCATGCCTCCGCAAAAGGGGAAAGCACGTTCTCCCCCTTTTGGGTTCGGACGTCAGATTGGTTTACGGGCATCCACTTACGTTCAGGCAAACTTTAGAACGGGTCCCAAGGCGCCATCGCTTTCGAAAATTAGATGACATCGATGACGTCGGGAATCCGTTCCAGATCATCCTTTTTGTATCTGCAACTCGTCGTTTACATTGACAACACCCGTTACGCCTCGGACTTTCTGCTCTACCATCGCTTTCTCTTCACTGTTATGCACCGTCCCGGCGAGGGTAACCACACCTTGTGTCGTACTCACTTCAATGTCGGTGAGTGTCCCCAGCCGAACATCTTTTGCCAACTCAGCCTTCACTGTACTGGTAATGATAGTATCATCCACCACGTTCCCCACTGACTCAGCGGCATAGGAGGCTACAGACAAGCCCACTAATACGGCAAAGCCAAGAAACAACACTATGGACATGAAAGTTTTATTCATGTGGATCTCCTTAACTGTTTGATATATATCCGGAGGCAAAGCCTCCATCCCTCGCGTTCCTATTATCCTTTTCTCTTAAAGAAGTTTAGTGTTTACGGTTGCCGGACCGTGCCCTTTTGCGATGCCCTCACTCCTGTTAGATACAGCCAATCAAAAAAGCACGGGCACGATCAGAAGGACCAAGTCCCAAGGCCCAACCCCCCCCGGTTTTGATAGTTATCCCCACCCGCTGCTGTGTGGCCAGCTGGGCATAATAAAACGCTATTAATGAGCTTCCCGTTGACCGCAAGATCTGATCGCCAACGTTTCATTGCATGGCATATTTATCTTCGGCCTCCACCGCCATGACCTCCACCGCCATGACCACCGCCAGTATGACCTCCGCCACCACTGCGTGAGCCGCCACTGCGTGAGCCGCCACTGCCAACCTCTGCATCGCGAGAGCCGCGGCCCCGATTGACGTTACCAGTGGCGCGACTGCCCGTGCCACGTGAGCCGCCGCGCGAAACGTTTCCGGAAGCGCTTCGCGACTCTGCAGCCTTCATTCTACTTTCGAAGGATGCTGCCGATGGTCTTGCTCCTCCACCACTTGCACCGCCACGGCCAACGTTAGCGGTCCCTCGACTGGCTGCGGTCCCTCGACCAGAGGTTCCCCGGCCTGCGACACTACGGGCGTTTGCAGTTCTGAAGTTTCTACTGATATTGGCATTCCTACTATTGATATTAATATTTCGATTGACATTGACATTCAAACTTCGGCCGCCCCAGTTCCAGGACCCCCAGCCCCAGCCCCAGAAAGGTCCTACGCCTATACCCCCCCAAAACCCGAACACTCCAAGGCCAATGGCCACTCCCGGCCAAACGGGGTAATATGAGTAGGGAGGATACTGGGGATATCCCCAGGACCCGTAGACAGCCGACGTATCATAACGCGGCACGTAGACTTCTTCAGGATTGGTCGGCGCAATTTCGTACGTGTCACCTTTGACAACTACCTGCTGTTCGGCGCTCGACTTGAGATTGCCCGCAGCGTATGCTTTCGAGCGCAGTTTCTGAACGGCGGCTATAACATCGGACTCCTGGGCCGTAAAAGCTTCACCCAGCTTTTGCGTCCACGCCGTTTGCTCAACCATCATTGCGACTACCTGCGGGAAAGGCGCCAGCGCCTTCACGCTCAGATCCCAGTTCATTTTATCCAGAGCCTTATTGAGCGCATCCCCCTTAAGGTCTGGATTTGCCTTCAACCAGGTGTCCGCTTCCGCGACCTGATCCGGAAAGGTCGCGGCCACCAGGATTTGCGCAAGCAGCGAATCAGGATATAGCGCAATTGGGGCAAGCATCTGGTCAAGCTCTGCCTCGGTGAATGCCTTGGCTGAACTGGTTGTTTCCTGTGAAAACGCTCCAAACGGGACCATCATCACAACAACTAACCCAATCAAAGATCGCCTAAGAAATCGACTAATTTTCATGATGTTTCCTCCTTCTTCCGCCCTTTTTGCCATTTAGGAGGCAAAGGGGGAATTTCAATCATTGGGATCGGCCAAATTCATTGGTAGTGAAAAGCCTATCCTCAGACTTATTGTTTCGGGACTACCGATAACATGTTGTGTACTTTCACAACGCCATCCACCTTCTCGGCCACAAGTCCCGCATGTTCTTTAGTGGCTAATTTCGCTCCTTATCACAAGTTACAAGCTATTCTACCTGTTGCTTACGCAAACTCTATGCCCGGAAATCGAGAACCGTCGCTTTCTTCTTTTAATATAATATATACGGGTACTTATAGGAGGAACGAGTACAGCCCAACGATTGTGGAGTTAAATAAAAAAAGCGTTGCATGCAACATGATCGTTGCATTGCAAGAGAGAGGTCAATGAGACCGGTTTTGGCAATTTCAGGACACACTTTACAATTTGTCTGTTCAGGGGAAAGCCACAGACATAACAAAGAAAGGAGATTGCTCCCCCAAAGACTGGCAGAATATGAAACTCGGATCATCGGAACGGTGCATGACTAAATCTGGTCTTTCCCCCACGGAAACCTGGCCAACTCGCTGCTATAATTAAGCGGGATTGTGGTGTAAATGCCGCTTCTGCTCTCACCACAGTTCTTCTGTTACAATTACGCTGGCCGTCCGGAGATGAATCCGTCCTGCGATAACGCAGAAAGGGTGTTTTATAGCCCAGAACCGTTGCGCTCACGTCTTTCGGCAAATTAGCATGGACGTAAATCCGGAAAGAGGTCGGGCAAGGAGGACAGACGCGTGAATACTTGCAAGGCACCACAAATCAATGATTTTTGCAAGGGAGTGAAGCAAAGATCAGAATCTGCAACAACAGATCTGGTGGAAGCACTCCGGCTGGCTGAATATCGCCTCGAGTCTTTGCTGGAACTTAGCCAGATGAACTGGGCCTCCCGTCAATGAGATTGCAGATTACATACTGGAACGGCAAGTGCACCTTACCAGAAGCAAGTTAGGTGCTATCAGCCTCCTCAATGAGGACGAGACCGCTTTGACATTCCAGGCATGGTCGAAGGAGATCAGACAAAATGCTTCCATGGGGGAAGGAACAGACCTTTGGGTTCCCATAGAAAGCACGGGCCTTTGGGCGGAAGCCTTGCGCGAGCGCAAACCTTTGATTGTCAATGATTTTTCTGAATCCAGTCTGAGATCTGAATCAATTAAAAAGATTATTGAGGCCCACAAGGGACAAGTAAGGATTTTCGATAACCCCAAAAGGGGTGTTACCTTCAGAGTGCTCATTCCTCGGTCACATAATTGCTGATATGTAAAGTTTTGAGTATCGCTCCTCGTCTTTGAAATTTGGAGCGCTTAAAACTTCAACACGTTCGGATCATTCACGTTGTGCTCTCCTGCCTGCTCAGGATTTAAGGATCCGGCAAGCAACTATGAATTGCCTCTGAACCTGCGCGGACAGCAGCTCAAAGGATTTGCTACGTACAAGGAGTGGAAAGCCGGCGGCCTCACCCAGGCAGGATATTGTCGTCTGGACAACTACTTCAAATCAGCTTCCCAATCCTTGAGTTCCTTTTTTGCCTCCTCACGCGCCATGTCGTGTCTCTCTTGTATCTCGCCGAGAAGTATGTCGCGTTTTCCAGCATTGGCGTGCACATTGTCGTCGGTAAGTTTGTTCCCACCCTCCCCGACCGCTCCTTTGACTTGCTTCCAGTTTCCTATGAGTTGATGGCAGCTCATGACTCGCCCCTTCCCTCTTAGAAAAGTTAAGTGTTTTCAGTTGGCAGGACTATGCCGCTTCGCAAAGAAGTGCTGTGCATGCCCTTGCGATGCCTTTACTCCTGTCAGATACGGCCCAGTAACAGGAGCACGACCACGATCAGAAGGACCAGTCCCAGGCCACCGCTTGGATAGTATCCCCACCCCCTGCTGTGTGGCCAGGCAGGGAGTGCGCCCACGAGCACAAGAACTAATACAATAAGTAGAATTGTTCCCAACATTTTCATCTCTCCGTTCTGCCGAAGGTTCGGCGCTAAGTACCGACATCTGTAGAGTTACACACGTTAAGCCCATTGGGCTTGGCACACCGGCTCATATTGCGTCCCTCAAAAAGGGTATGTCGATATTGGCGTCTCTCGCCTCAATGGGTCTGCTGTTGCCTAAGGAATGTCGAATAACATAAGAGAAGCGGATGGAAGCCAAATGAGCCACGCTGCATTATCTTTAGGCAAGTTTCATGCCCGCTGGACCTGGAGGCGTCATGTTTACACTTTAGCTATACAATTCAGTAACTTACGGTATGGACAGAGTAATTGGAATGCGTTAACTTGGATCGAAGAAGTGTCGCATGCAACAGAAGCGTTGCATTACGGCCATATCACATGCTACACTTCAATACCGTGGGTCACTTGCGGTTGAAGCCGATGAAGCGGCTCGAAGAGGGCAGCGATGCTCTTCGCATTACCAAAAAGACCACAAAATTCACGGAACCAAGGGTGCAAGTATGACTGAAAATAAATCCGGAGAGAATCAAACTGCCAGGTTGCGCCGCCTTGCAGAGGAACGCAGCAGGGAAAGTGCGAGCGAAACCGCTCGGACAATGGCCGAACAGGATTACCAGCTGCTGGTTCACGAGTTGCAGGTTCATCAGATTGAGTTGGAGATGCAAAACGAAGAGCTGCGTATGGCCCAGGGGCAACTCGGCGAATCGTTGGCAAAATACTCCGATCTCTATGACTTTGCTCCG
>Ga0326728_10021729_pt1 | contig 12017 bp, 5 predicted proteins | sample MB3enrmetagenome_FD_207602 | JGI IMG/M metagenome (GOLD analysis project Ga0326728, IMG submission 207602) | Lab enriched peat soil microbial communities from McLean, Ithaca, NY, United States - MB31MN | ecosystem: Environmental > Terrestrial > Soil > Wetlands > Peat | place: USA: New York... | reverse complement strand
TCCAGAATGGCCTGGGAGATGCGCGGGCCGACCTCCTCGACGCGCTCCAGCTCTTCAGCCGATACGGACATCAGAGCATCCATCGAGCCGAATTCCTGCGCCAGCAGTTCGGCCGTGCGCTCGCCAACGAAGCGAATGCCCAATCCCATGATGACTCGAGCCAACCCGGCGCTTTTCGACTCCTGTATCTCGCTCCAAAGCGCCTGGGCAGACTTTTCAGCGAACCGCTCGAGACCCACGAGCTGCTCTACGGTCAGCGAGTAAAGATCGGCGACGCTCTTCACCAGTCCGCGCTCGAGCAACTGCGCAACTGCCGCATCGCCCAGCCCCTCGATATTCATCACTCCGCGGCTGCCGAAGTGGAGCAGCGATTCGCGCAGCTTGGCGGGACAGTCGGCATTCACGCAGCGCCAATCGGCCTCGCCCTCTTCGCGCACCACGGCGTTGCCGCATTCCGGGCATAAGGCCGGAAATGCAAATTCGCGATCTCCTCGCGGATGGTCCTTGTCTGCCACCACCTCGACGACTTTGGGAATTACGTCACCGCCGCGCTCGATCCTTACATAGTCCCCAATCTTCAATCCAAGACCAAGAATAAAATCGGCGTTATGCAACGTGGCGCGGCTGATGGTGACGCCGCCCACGAACACCGGGCGCAGCATGGCTGTGGGCGTGAGCTTGCCGGTGCGTCCCACGGTGATCAGGATGTCTTCCATCTGCGTGACAGCCGATTGTGCTGTGAATTTATAGGCGATGGCCCAGCGCGGCGCACGGCCGGTGTAGCCGAGCCGCTGTTGAGTGGCGTGCGAGTCGACTTTGAAGACCACGCCATCGATTTCGTAGCCCAGCGCTTCGCGCCCGCTCTCGGCTTTTTCGATGAACCGGTTCATATCTTCAAGCGAGGGTGCCAGCCCGCGATGGGGATTGACGCGGAAGCCGAGCGCGGTCAGCGCGTCGAGCGTAGCCGTTTGTCCGGCCGCAAAATATTCGCCCTCGACGAGCAGGAAGTAGGCAAAAAAGACGAGCCCGCGAGCCGCGACGATCCGCGGATCGAGCGTCCGCACCGCTCCGGCGGCGGAGTTGCGCGGATTTACAAAGGCCGGCAGCCCTTCGCGCTCCCGCTCCTCGTTTGTGCGCTGGAAGGCGGCCGCCGGCATGACGCATTCGCCGCGAACCTCCAATGCCGGGGGCAGGCCGGCTTTGGCCAGTCGTCCGGCGGAGATCGACAGCGGAACGCTGCGGATGGTGCGGATGTTCGAAGTGACCACCTCGCCGGTCTGGCCGTCGCCGCGTGTGATTCCGGCGGCAAGCCGCGAGCCCCCGTCCAGCGCAGGCTCGTAGCGCAGCGCCACGCTCAGGCCGTCGAGCTTCAGCTCGGCTGTGTAAGCGACAGGCATTCCTCCGGCGAGCTCGCGGACCCGCCGGTCCCAGTCGGCCAGTTCCGCAGCCGAATAGGCGTTGTCGAGCGAGAGCATGGGCCGCGAGTGCTGGGCCTTCGTGAATCCCTCGGCGGGCTTGCCGCCCACGCGCTGGGTGGGCGAGTCGGCCGTGACGAGCTCGGGATGCGCGGCCTCTAGTTGCCGCAGCTCGATCATGAGCGCGTCGAAGGCGTCGTCGGCGATCTCGGGCGCGTCAAGAACGTAATAGAGGTGTTCGTGGCGGCGGATCTCCTCCCGCAGTTGGTCGATTCTGTGCGCGGGCCTGTGCGCGTCGCCGGAGGCGGTCATAGCTCTGAATTATAGAGGCTTGACAGCTCCCGTCGCCGATTGCAAGATTGGACAATTGATCGTGAACGGGTCCTGGGCAAGGACCCAGGAACTCCCCACGGACCGATGACCTTTCAGTGGGAACCCCGACAGATTGAGGAGGTCGCCTCATGACGGGTGCGCATCTCGTTCTGGTCTCCGGATTCTCTGCCGCGGCTTTAGCCTTGGCCTCCTTCACACCGCGTGCAGCTCAGGGGCCGAATGCGCCGCCGGCGCAGACGGTCGTGATCGATGCCCGCGCGGCAGGCACGCCTTTTCTGCATTACTGGGAGCAGATGTTCGGCTCAGGGCGCGCCAACCTGACATTGCGCCGAAGTTATAGCGACGACCTCGAGCGCGTGAAGAAGATCACCGGCTTCGAGTATGTGCGCTTTCACGCCATCTTCCACGACGAAAACGGCGTGTACAGCGAGGACAAAGATGGACGCCCGGTCTACAACTGGTCCTATGTTGACCAGATTTACGATGGGCTTTTGGATAACGGAGTGCGGCCATTCGTTGAGATCAGCTTCATGCCCAAAGCTCTGGCGGCGCGGATGGACTATCACAGTTTCTGGTATAAGCAGATTGTTTCGCCGCCCGGAGATTATGGGAAGTGGGACGCGTTGATCACCGCGTTTGCGCAGCATCTGGTCAGCCGTTACGGAATCGACGAGATTTCACACTGGTACTTCGAAGTCTGGAATGAGCCGAACATCGACTTCTGGACGGGGCGCCCGGCGCAGCAGACCTATTTTGAGCTCTACGATCACACCGCGCGCGCGTTGAAGTCCGTCAGCCCGCAGATTCGCGTCGGAGGGCCGGCAACCGCGCAGGCCGCGTGGGTGGGGGAGATGATCGCGCACGCCGCGGAGAAGAACGTGCCGCTGGACTTTGTTTCCACGCACGTCTACGGCAACGATTCCACTCAGGACGTTTTTCACGACAACCGGGCCGTTGCGCCGCACCAGATGGTCTGTTTGGCAGTGAAGAAAGTCCATGAAGAGATCGAGCACTCCGCGCGGCCAAAGCTCCCTCTGATCTGGAGCGAGTTCAACGCCACCTATAAGAACGAACAGGAGCTTACCGACTCGATCTATATGGGACCGTGGCTGGCGGATACGATCAGCCGCTGCGACGGCATGGTGAACATGATGTCCTATTGGACATTCTCGGACGTTTTTGAAGAGCAGGGCATCGTGAAGACGCCGTTTTACGGTGGCTACGGTCTCGTGGCGGAAGACGGGGTTCCCAAACCTGCCTTCGATGCTTTCGCGCTTCTGCATGAGCTCGGCGACACGAGGCTGCCGGCGGCCTCCGACGACGTGCTCGCAACGCGGCGCAAGGATGGAACGCTGGTGATTGCCGCATGGAACCTGGTTGAGCCCGGCGCGACAGGCGCGAATAAGACGATCACCCTGGATCTGAAGAACATTGCAGCCGGCGCACACGCCGTGATTCGGCGCGTGGATGCCGAGCACGGCGACACGCTCGACGCCTGGAAGAAGATTGGGAGTCCGGCTTATCCGAGCAAGGCGCAGATCGAAGCACTGCGCAAGGCTTCGGAGACAGGAGCGCAGGAGACGGTCCAGATTGCGCAGCACCGGTTGAGTTTGAATCTTCCTCCCATGGGATTGGCTGTGGTGGAAGTTCGTTGAGCTATTTCCAATCGATTAAGGCTTGTGCCTTCCCGTCCTTTTCACAAAAGACGTGAAGAGGACGGGGCACGCGATCCTCCTTTCACAATCACTCGGCGTTGCTGGTCAAAAAAGAAGGAGGGGTGCATCGCACCCCTCCTAAGCAGACACAAGGAGAACCAGGCTAGAAGCTGAAGCGGGCCTGGAAATCGACGACTCTGGCGCCAAGCGCGCTGCCAGCCTGGCCAAGGTTCGAGTTTGCGATGTTGGTCGAGAGCGAGCTGGGGTTGATGTTGAGGAGGTTAAACGCGTTGAACATGTTGGCCTTGATTTCTATTTGGCCGTGCTCGCCGATAATTCGCCCGTTGGGCAGCCCGAAGGCTTTGCCAAAGGTGAAATCGACATCCCTGTAGCCGGGTCCCGCGAACGAGTTGCGGCCGATGCCCGGCGCAGGGGCGAACGCGGATGCAATCTGCCCCGGAGCGTCGGCGAAGGCGGCTGTCAGGTTGGGTTCAGAGAAATAGTTGTCGCTGAACGAACTGTTGTTGGGGCCGGTGGTGATTGTGCCGGGGTTGGAGAAGTTGCTCCCGGTCTTGAAGGCATCGTTGTCAGTGCTGTTGCCGGCGCCTCCGAGATAGTCGGGACGGATGTTTTGGAATCCGTAGCCGCAGAGCTGGCAGTAGAGCTGGTTTGCCCCGATATTGAAGACCGGAGTCCACCCGAAGCCGGAGTGGAGGTTGAGAATGCCGCTAAGCGTCCATCCGCCCGCGGCCTTCTCCATCCAGTTGTTGCCGGCATGGAAAAACCCCGGCTGCCAGACGCCGAACATCTTGAAGTACTTGTTCATGTCGAAGTCGGATCGCCCGTAGGAGAAGTGGGGGTCGAAGAGGTAGGGGCTGCGGGAGTACGGCCCGGAGTTTGTATCCTCGCTGTGCGCCCAGGTGAACTGCCCTTCCGCAGAGAAGCTGTGCGAGAACTGGTGCTTGAGCACGAGAAGCATCATGTTGTTCATGGAGAATCCGTTGCTGCCGAAGGTGTTGATGCCGTTCACAAGAGGATTCAACGGAGCGCCCATGAGAACTCCGAAGGCGTTGGAGTCGTAGTTGTACATCAGGTGCCGGCCGACGCTACCCAGATAGCCGAGGCTCAGAACCATCGCATAAGGCATGCTGAGCTCGGTTTGCAGCGAATAGTGCTCGAAGTACTGAGTGGGCATCGTGCCGGGTAGGGCGTTCAGACCCGCGCCGCCCGCCACAGGCAGGCCGGCCGAATTGAAGGCGGTGATGGTGTGCGGGTTCGCCGGGTAACCGAGGATGTTAGTCGGGCTGCTCGATACCGCGTAGAGTATGTTCGGGTTGATATTCGCGGGGCTGGTGCTGGTGCCAGGAACACCGCTGGTTCCGGGCGGGTTGAAATCGTAAGCGTTGGCGTTGGCGATCTGCTCTTCGTTGTAGTCGATGCCGTAACCGCCGCGCACCACCATGCGAGCGCCGAACATCAGCGGATTCCAGTTGAAGCCGAACTGCGGCCCGAAGTTTTTCTTTTGCGCGTTCCAGCCATCGATGCCCGGGGTGACGGTGATCCCCGTTAAATAGCTGCTGCCGCTGCCGAAGCTCAGCACGCCCATATTTTTGTCCTTGTCCGTGATGGGCCCGAAGTAGTTGTAACGCAATCCGACGCTGATGGTCAGGCCCGGGCGCATCTTCCAGTCGTCCTGAACGAAGGCGCCCCAGATGTTCTCGCGGTTGTCATTGCGGAAGCCGCCGGGAAAGCCAGTTGTGGCCTGAAAAGCGCCGCCTTCAGCCTCCGGGGCGTCGTTCATGAAATCCCAGAGGTTGTAGAAGGTGAAGGTGGGGATCGAAATGGGCACGTTCAAGTAGTACAAGCGTGTGAGATCGCCGCCCATCTTGATCGTGTGCGAGTGCAGAATCTTGGTGGCGACATCCTTGTAGGTGTAGGTCCACTGATCCAGATGGCTCGGGTTGGTCACGCCGAGGCGGCTGATGCTTATGTTTCCGATTTGCGTGACAAAATCCTCGGGAAGGCCAAATGGGGCTTGGGGGTTGTTGGCAAACTCGTTCCAGCGCCACCCGGCCGCATTAGCTCGCGCTTCGTTCAGAAAAGTCGGCGAGAAGGTGTGGTTCCAGATGAGCGAGAAGGCGTCGTTGACCTGGTCGTGATTGAAGAGGTCGTAGCCCTGCCCGCCGTTGAAAGTTGATGTCGAGGACGGAACCCAATACATGGTGTAAGTGAGAAGGTCCTGCCTGGTTATGTTGGCATCCACGCGCCCGTAGTACTGCCTGAAGGTGTCCTTGGTTGGGTTGCTGGTGCTGAACTGGGCGATGTCTGCGACAGATGCAGCACTGCCCGCAGCCGGCAATCCGCCGCCTGCGCCGGGAGACTGGGCGCTGACGTAGGTTAGATCCTGCGTGCCGAGCGCGGTGGTAAGCGGGGAGCCGATATTCAGGCCCTGACCGGGGATGGTCCGGCAGTTGACGCCCTCTGTAAGTCCGGCGTCAGCGCAGGTGGCCGAGGCAATCACCGTGCCAAGAACATTAGCTCCCGGAAAGTTGAGAAAAGTGGAGGCGATGCTGCCTGCCGGGGCCAACGATGCCAACTGCGGGGCCACGAACCATGAGGTGCCCGTCTGGGGGAAAGTCTGGTTCTGTGCCTCGATGCTGAAAAAGGCGAAGAGCTTGTTTCTCCACAAGGGGCCACCTACGCTGCCGCCGAGCTGGTTGTAGCGGTTCGTGTCCCTTTGCAGGCCGCGCTGCTGCGGAGTGAGCGGAGTTCCGTCTGGACCGACCGATGCGACCGACGATGGGCCGTTCCAGCGCTGGTAGGCATTCAGGCCTGGGCGGGTGAACTGCCAGAAGAAGCTGCCGTGAATGTCGTTGGTTCCGCTTTTGGTAGTGATTGCGGTCATGGCGCCGGCAAAGCGGCCATTTTCCGCGTCGTAGCTATTGCTGAGAACTCTAACGTTGTCGACAGAGTCCTCGCTGGGCGTAACCACCGTTGCGCCGCCCCAGACGGCGCTGACCGTGCTGATGCCGTCGACGGTGAAGCCGTTGTTTTCAAACTGCTCGCCGTTGGTGTTCGCAGAAGGGCCATTTTCGGTAGCAAAGATGCTGCTCGAAGGCCCGAGATTGCCCCCGCCGCCCGACGATGCACCGGTTTGCGTCCCGGGCTGCTGGAAGCCATTGCCGCTGCCCTGGCGCGATCCGTCGGCGAGGACGCCGGGAGTCAACTGAACGAGACTGGTGACGTCGCGCTCATAGGCCGGCAGATGCTCGATCTGATTCGACGTAAGGGTCAGGCCGTTGTTCGCGGTCTCGGTATCGACGGCCGGCGTCATGGAGGCGTTCACGGTAACAGATTGTGTGGTACTGCCAACCTGCAACTGGACGTTCAGTGAGTTCGGCTGTTCCGGAATCAACTGCAAATCGGCGAGGACCTTCTTCGAGAATCCGTCCCTTTCGACCGTGAGCGTGAAGTGGTCGGGTGCAAGAGCGTCGAAGTTAAAGATCCCGGACGCATCGCTGGTACGAGTAATGGTCTGGTTAGTGGCTGTGTCAGTAAGCGTGAGGGTTGCGCCGGGGATCATTGCGCCCGTTGGGTCGGTCACCGTGCCCTGGATTGAGGTTCGGTATTGGGCGTGAAGCGACGCCGCAAAGAAAAGGAGCAGGACCAGCACGGCCGCTTGCCGTACCAGCACTCTCTTGAGGCTTGCTCCGCATTCGTGTACACGTACACTCATGCTCGCGTCAGTGGCATGCATTGGACATTCCTCCGAATAGGTTCAGGCTTTGGCCCGCTAAGTTCTTGTCCTTGCGGCCCTGGGTTGTTCTTTTGCGACCTCGCAGCGCGATGAAGTACTGGGGAAACGCGCCATCGATCTGAATTCCGAAGTCAAGTCTTTCTACGGGTAGATACTCCTTCGCCGCAGAAATGCGGCTAGCGAGTTTGATTCACAATGTGGCGCAAGAGTTGCCAGAGCAAAATGAGCACAAAAGGAAGATTGAATCATTAAGCCAAGATAATTAAACCAGGATAACTAGTCATCTAATTATTCGTCTATCTTGTGCGAGGGTTGTGTGCAAAGAAAGCTTACAAATAATGAAAATAGAGATACTTTCCAGCAAATCCAGCACGCGCTCGCCGAAACCCTGATTGCGGTTCATAGGATCTTCCGGCGACGCGGCGAGCCGGTTGTCCGCCGGCTCCCTGAGCGTGAAAGTATTCATTCCCCAATGCAAGGAAACTCACAACCAGGAGGTAATTCACATGAAAAGCAGGTTTGCAGTTGCTCTTTCAGTTGGAGCCGTTAGTTTTGTTTTGGTCTTCGCGCAGCCGATGCGGGCACAGAGCGGCGAGAAAACGCAACCTGCCCGGGCCAATGCCACGCCGATGGCGGGAACGCATGAAGCCGCGCTGATGGTGCCCGCGCAGGCTTACCTCGTCCGGGATCTCGATGCCAAGAAGGATCACTCGGGCGAAAGCTTCGAGGCGAAGCTCAGCGATTCGGTTCAGCTTAAGAATGGGCCAGAGCTACCCAAGGGCACCATTCTCACGGGAGTGATCGAAAACGACGACATGCAGATTCACGCGCAGTCCAAGCTGGCGCTGCGCATCACGAATGCAGAGCTAAAGGATGGCAAAGTCATTCCGGTCAAGGCAACGATTGTGGGTATCGACGCGCCACAGAGCACAAACTACGAGGGATTTCCTGTTGCGCCGGGCGGTCAAGCGCCGAATGACTGGAACAAGGAAACTCTGGCAGTGGATCAGATAGGCGCCCTTCACGATGTGGATCTTCACAGCAGGATTTCCGGCAAGAACTCGGGCGTTCTGGATTCGACCCGGAACAACAACATGAAGCTGAGGGAAGGAACCGAGTTGGAACTGGCGATAGCTGAAGGGCACGCCTGAGACGGTTTGCTACCTCGCCGCTTTCCCCCTGGGCCTGGCCGGAACAGCGGAGCCGGCCGGGCTGGGGGCAAGGCATCTTTCATCCGGTTCAGGGGACCAGACGAAAACTTCTGAAGATCGCCGGGCGCGCAAAAATGAGCCGTAAAAAATTTGGGAGTCCGGATAACTAATCGTTTAGTTGTTCGTCTATACCTTGTGCGACGAGAACCTGATATCTGGGATTCGGAACACAAATCTCCTGAAATCAGCAGGATGTAGATGCCGCCTAGAAAGTCCAATACGCTGACCGAAGCCGAGCTCAGGCTCATGAAGATTCTCTGGAGACACGGCCAGTGCGCCGTGACCGACCTCGTCGACGCCATCCCGGCAGAGGAGGCGCTGGCCTATAACTCGGTGCTGACCACGATCCGCATCCTGGAGCAAAAGGGATATGTCGAGCATCGCCAGGAGGGGCGGGCATTTATCTATAGCCCTCGCGTGAGCGAAGAGGAGGCGAGCCGTTCGGAAGTCCGCCACATGCTCAGCCGTTTTTTCGGCAATTCGCGCGAGCAGTTGCTGCTCTCTCTCCTCGGCGATGGCGAGATTAGTCCGCTGGAACTCCAGAGGCTGAAAAAAGCAATTCGCGCTGCGGCGCCCGAAGCACTGGAAGAGGCCGAGAAAGAGAGATAGAGCATGGGTCTATACTCCGCTTCCGTTCTCAATCTTCTGCCGATAGCAGGCGCCGCCGGGAAATTCTCTGAGGCGGCAGCCTCGATCGCGGTAACCGCTGTCTGGCAAGGGGCGCTCGTGGCAGCCGTTCTTGCCATTGTGCTGCGCCTTTCGCCCCGAATCTCCGCGGCGCACCGCTTCCTCATCTGGGCGGCGGGATTTTCGCTTGCCGCCGCTCTTCCTTTCTTCCCCGTGCTGGCTTCGCTGGTTGCGGCCTCCGCTCATGGCGGCGCGAACGGCATGCCAGATGCCGCGGCCGGGCCGTGGCTGCAGGTGGATTCCCGCTGGAGCTTTGCGATCGCCGCGCTTTGGATTGCCGCCTCGATCTTCAAGGCAATCCAGCTTGCGCTGCAGGGGCTTCATGTGCGCAAGCTGGGGAACTCCGCAACGCCGGCACGACCGGAAAGCTGCCCCTTCGCGTCGGAAAGCGTCGGCATTCCGGGCCGCGGCTTCGCGAGAATCTGCACCACAAAGTTGCTCGATAGCCCCGGCGCCATTGGATTTTTCACCCCGCGCATCCTCATTCCCGAGTGGCTCACGGACCGGCTGACTGCGGCGGAGTTCGAACAGATTGTGCTGCATGAGGCCGAGCATCTTCGCCGGCGCGATGACTGGACCAACCTGCTCGAGAAGATTTGCCTGGCGATCTTTCCGCTGAATCCCGTGCTCTGGTGGATCGACCGAAGGCTGCTGATGGAGCGGGAGATGGCGTGCGACGAAGGGGTCGTCCGCGCGACGCAGGCGCCCCGCTCGTATGCGGCCTGCTTAACCAGTCTCGCCGAGCGCAAGCTCGAGCAGCGCGCAGAAGTTTTATCGCTGGGCGCCTGGAGACGCCGGCCGGAACTCGTTTCTCGGGTGCAAAGCATTCTCGCGCCGAAAAGCGCGACGCCGAAGCCATGGGCTGTGCGGTTGCTGGCTGGCGCGGTCGCCTGCGGGCTGCTCGTCGTTTCAGCGGAGCTCATGCGCTCTCCGCAACTGATTGCATTCGTTCCTTCGCAAAGCGGGAAAGCGGCGCAAGCCGATGGGCAACTTATTGCAGAGGCGAATCCTGAACACTCGCTGAGTGCTGCCGGAATGCGGCTTTCAACGGCTGGACCCGGAATCGGGAAAGTCGCCCCGTTCTTGACATATACGAAGGCTGATCTCTCCACGGTGCAACCTCCTATGCGGACGCCCGCTCGAGCCTCTCGTGCGCCGAGCGGGCCGGGGAGAGGTGCTGAGGTTTCTTCACCGGTTACGCAGGCTCGGGTTTCTGCGCCGGCTAAGTCCGCTCAGGCGGACGAGAATCCATCTCGAGAGGTTCTGCTGAAAGCCGAGTTGCCCGGCTCCGGTGAGAAGGCGACTGGAGAGCAATGGATCATTTTCACCGCCTGGCAGGAAGTGCGCTCGCAGAACCGAGCGCCCGCCGACGGGGTTGCTCAACAGAATGCGGCTTGTGAAAGCGAACTCCAGACCGACGGTGAAGCCCAGGCCAACGGAGTTCCGTCGGATGTAGTCGTGATCGAGCAACTGGTCCTGAAAGTTGTGCCCGTAGTCTATCGCCCTGTGCCAGCCACGAAGGCGCAAATTCGCGCCGGGTGGCTCGTGCTCCAACTCTAAGATCTCAACTTCAGCCAAAATCGGAGGTAGTCATGTCTGCAACAACTAATTTATTAGTCGGTAAGGCGAGGAGATTTATGCTCCCCGGAGGGCTCGCGGCGCTGCTGGTTTTCGCCGGTTTCGCCCTTGCCGGCCACAGGGCCGCCCGCGCGGCCACAAACGGAGCCTCACCGCTTGACGACAGCAGCGTGTCGTCGCTGGTCGCAGTCGACAATGCGGTCGAGGCAGTCGCTGCCCGCGTTACCCCAGCGGTGGTCAACATCTCGGTGACCTCGAAGGCGTCCACCGAAGCGATGTCGTCGAACAATATGCCGGACCTGCAGAACCTTCCCAAGGAATTTCAGTGGTTCTTCGGGCAGAATGGCAACGGGCAGAATACTCAGCCGCAGACTCAGATTGAGCATGGCGTCGGCAGCGGCGTGATCATCTCGCCTGACGGCTACGTCCTCACCAACTACCACGTTGTCGATGGGGCGACCCAGATCAAAGTCACCTTAAACGACCGGCGGATCTTCACCGGCAAGGTGGTCGGGTCCGACAAACTCAACGACCTTGCGGTGGTCAAGATAGACGGCCACGAAATGCCGAGCATCGCCTGGGGAGACTCGACAAAACTGCACCCCGGCCAGACAGTCCTCGCCTTCGGCAGTCCCTTCGGATACTTTCAGTTTTCCGTGACTCGCGGCATCGTGAGCGCGCTCAACCGGCCCAATCCGTACTCGGATGATGCGCGCAAGCCGGGCGACTTCATCCAGACCGATGCAGCCATCAATCCCGGAAACTCCGGTGGTCCGCTCGTGGATGCGCGCGGCGAGCTGGTGGGGATCAACACCTTCATCATCTCGGACAACGGCTCGTTTGCGGGCGCCGGATTCGCGATTCCGTCACAGATCGCCAGGGTTTCAGCCGAGGAGATCATCAAGACCGGAACGGTGCATCACGGCTATCTGGGCATCAGCATGAACGACGTGACGCCGGATAACGCCAGTTTCTTCCACCTGCCGGACGCGACCGGAGCCATCGTCAGCCAGGTGACTTCCGATTCGCCGGCCGGCCTCGCGGGCCTGAAGAGCGGCGACGTGCTGCGCGAGGTCGACGGGAAGAAGATCGTCAATGGCAGCAGCTTGCAGGTTGCGGTGACCGAAACCGCTCCTGGAACTGAGATCAGCCTGGGAATCCTGCGCGACGGCAAGCCGGAAACGATCGAGGTCAAGGTGGGCGAGTACCAGGCCAACAAGAGCGAGGTCGCGGAAAACAGCGGCTCGGGATCGCAGGAAAAGGGCAAGCTGGGCCTGGCCGTCAATGATCTTACGCCGCAGCTTCGCGAGCAGCTCGATGTACCGGCGCGCATTCACGGCGTAGCCATCGAGAGCGTTCGGGCGGGCAGCGCGGCAGAGGA
>Ga0326728_10021728_pt1 | contig 12017 bp, 13 predicted proteins | sample MB3enrmetagenome_FD_207602 | JGI IMG/M metagenome (GOLD analysis project Ga0326728, IMG submission 207602) | Lab enriched peat soil microbial communities from McLean, Ithaca, NY, United States - MB31MN | ecosystem: Environmental > Terrestrial > Soil > Wetlands > Peat | place: USA: New York... | reverse complement strand
AGAAGAGGTTGATGCGATTGACGAGTACTGTCGCCTTGCTCAACCCGATATCGGAGATCGAAAACGGCTGACGGATGCAGTTGGTTTCGGAGACCGTATCGGCATCCATCAGGACAACGTCAAGGCCAGCAAATCGTCCCCAGACGCGTAGCGCCTGGTCGAGATACGGCAACCCCATCGTGATGGCGCTTCCCGTACCGCCCGCTCCTACCACGAGAACGCGTACCGGCCTGTGTGCATCGGCGCGGAGGGAAAGCGTATGTTCAATCCGCATGGTTGCCTCGCTCTCCGCGCACGAATTGCTCAAGCGTCTGCGGCAGCTGAATCAATGTCTCGGACGGGAAGCGCCTGCGCCTGCCTTTGAGCGATCCCCAGAGGCCCTCGAATCCGCCTCGGTAGCGGGTGAGACGGCCGACATTCGCGTGCGTAAAGGCGCTCTCGTAGAATCCGCGTTCCCAGTCTGGGATCGATCCGGCGGCGGCGCTATCCGGCCGGCGCATCGTGCCGGTGCAGACCCGCCCATCGTCCGAGAGATTCCAGAAGGGGGCTACGGCAAGCGTTGTAGAAGCCTGGGGCCGCTTGTTCACGCTAAGCGCCCGGATGCTCAACTCGCTATTCGAGACCTTCCAGACCAGAGGCGGCTGAGGAAAGATGCCACCATTGAGGTCGGCCATCTTGCCTTCGGCATTTTCATAGAACATCTGGCGGCGCAGCTCGGGGGTCCACCAGACGATCAGGCGGTCGCCTTTGGCGAGAACATTTTCGGGCAGTACCTCGGCGGCAACGCCGCCGCCGAGCGACCGCATCAGAGACTCGACGAATGCAAGCGTAAGCGGCTGCACCGGACCGAGCGTGGGCGGGCCACTCTTCTCGGCCTGAACGTCATGCCTGGTGATGAAACTCGATTGACGGTCGCGGTAAACAAGCAGAGCCTCATGCAACTCGAAGCGATGATTCTGACCGATTGAGAGATGAATTTCCATGCTGCGCCTCCACGGCGGCAATGGCCTCGACAAGAGAAAACAGCTCTACATTGATCTGAACGAAGCGCGCAACAATCCGCAGCGCATTACGCACCTCTGCCGGGTCAGACGGCGAAAAGATCGCGCAGAGCGCAGGCTCGGATGTTGCTTCGAGCATGGACTGGCTCTCTTCGTCGAAACAGGCCACGATGGCGTCCTGCTCCTTGAAGCAGACGAGCAGGCACGGCAATGGCGGTTGATCGTAACAGCCTTCCTCGATGTATTCCCGCGATTGCTTCAGGGGAAGCCGCGCCAGTTGCTCGATTCGGCACAGCCGGCCGATCCAGTCTTTGAAGCGCCCTTTGCGATGCTGTCGCAGCAATGCCCGGTCCTGAGCTTTGCCTTCGCGGTGATCGCGCTTCAAGCTCTTCCGGATGCACTCGGGCAGAGCCTTTTCGACCTCCGGGAACTCGTACTGGCCCTGGTTTTCCTCGTCATCCTGCGCAGCCCATTCGCGCATCTGCTCCTCGTACATCAGGGCGTCGTCATGGTTGTAGAGCCGCATGACTCTGTAAAGGGCGTGAGTCAACGTCCAGTAGAATGCCGCGCCCAGACCCTCAGCTTCAGCTTCCATAGCTTCGATCGCAGGGCCAATCTTGAGATACCCCGCACCATTGCACTCGATCAGAACGGCGAGCCTGCCCGAACCAAGTTGCGCGTCCTCTCCGTACCGCTCCAGCGCGTCAGTGACCAGCAGGTGATATTCAACATTGCGAGTCAACAGCGTGTCGCGTTCTTTGCCTATTCCACTGGCAATTGCGCTTTGCGCGAATCGGATTGCGCTGCCTTGAGCCTGCTTCCAGATCTTCTCGTCACCCAGTCCCTCACGTACCAGCGCGGCGCAAAATGCAAAGAGCAACTCACGGTTGGCTTCGTGGGTGTAGTCGGTGTGCACGCCTTTAAGGGTTGGCAGAGCCTGGCTGAAAGCGGGCGCCAGCGTCATTACGCCAGCGGCGGGAGCAGTTCCGGCGGCGTCACGAGTGGAGTCCTGTCTGTTCCGGCATGGCGTTGAGTGGCTTCGGCGACGGCGCTCGATAGTGCGCACGATTCTTTGCATTGGAGATGCCTCGCCAGAATCAGTTCGGCCGCGGGAGGCGCTTCGGCGGCTTTCGCCAGGAACAACGCCGCCAGTTCTTCTCGCGTTTTTGCGCGCCTGGTCACGGCTCACCCCTTTGAACCGATGGCGCGGCTGAAGGTATAGCGCAGGGTGGTTCCGGTGTCCTCCGGCCCGGTCAATGTGGCCGTGGCGATTTCCGGGTACGTCGGCGTGAGAAGATCACGGATCTCATCGACCGACATCTGCGGCGCAGGATCGGGAATGCGGGTTCCGTTCAGGAAAAATTCGCGGTCGAGAGCTTCAACTTTGAGATTATTCATGAATCGTTTTTCTCCTTCCTTGTTGAGGATGGGTAGGACGTGGGTCAGGCGGCCTGGCGTAGCTCCTTCAGCTTGCGGTAGAAGGTCGTTTTGCCGATGCCCAAAAGCCGCGCTGCTTCGAGAGGCTTGCTGTTGGACCGCCTGTAAGCGGCTACTATCAACGCCCGCTCCATCTCGTCGAGCGTCGGGAATTGTTCCACCGCCGAAAGCGAATGGAAGCAGTCCGGGGGCGCAGGGCTCGCATAAGACTCTTTGAGCCTTGCCGCAGTGGCTGAGATGAGCTTCGAGGCTTCCTGAAGATCTTTGAGGGATCGGGAGTCCTGCTGGATGACGATCCTCTCCACCACTCGTTCAACGATGTTCACGATGGGCGCGGGCAGAACTTGTCCGCAGCGGCGGCAGTTTGCACCCTCCGCCCACTGCACCAGTTCGCACGCGGCGCAACGAATCTTTACCCGTTCTTCGCACATGGGTTCACCCCTTGAGAATTGTGAATTGCCGCTTCAGCTCGTGCATGCAGCAAAAGTTGAAAGAAAAGTCCGTGTGCTTCCGGCCTCTCCATTCCGGATCTCGCGTTCCGGCGAAATGCAGGCTCGATTCGTCCATCGAACTAATTGCCGTCCTTCCTGATATTCCGCCGATTGGTTTTGCGCGCGCTCTTGAGTTCCCGGTAAAGGTCGGTCAGTTGATCGACAGTATCGGCTCCGCTAATCTGAGCGTCCTCATCCTTGCCCAGCCACGGAAATCGCTCTTCAAGCAACTGAAGCACCCGCTCGACAAAGGTCAGGGGCGGGCGATTCTCTTTGGTCACAAGATCACCTCGATATTCAGAAATGGAATGGAAGCAGCACAGGGATATTTGCCGCAGCATTGTCTGTTGGCACATGGGATGGGTCTTGACGGCCCGGTCCAGTCTCAGCCGAAGAGGCTGAGCTGCACAGGTGTCTCCATCGCCACCGGCCACGGAGCGGGTTTTATCTGCGCCCTGACCGGCTCAACGATGTGAATGCCATCCCGTCCTGACACCGATTCGCCTGCGGCAAACTCCGGCAGGCCGGACAGGAGGCTGGATTCCTCTTCGATCTGCGGCGCCGGAGGCTGGGGCAACATCTGCCCGCGTTCCTTCTCCAGGTCACGCCAGATCTTGTCCGCCGATTCGCCGACATGGGCCTTTTCGACCAGTTCGCGCGCCATCGCACTCATCAGGTCTTCGTCGGCATCGAGCGCCATCAGGCCCTCACCCGAGAACTTGCCCTCCAGCATCAGCGCGACGAGCATCTTTTTGCCCATCAGCCGCAGACAGGTCTCCTGCATAGTCTCCGAGTAGGTGACGAATTTGACCCGCACCGGATGGCGCTGGCCGATCCGCCAGGAGCGGCGACTGGCCTGCCTGAGCGTGTGCAGCGAGTATCCCGTCTCGTAGAAGTAGAGCGTCGGAAAAGCTAATAGATCCAAACCGGTCTCCACAAGCTTGGGATGGCAGACGACGACTTCGACGCCGGCCTGCAACTGGCGCTCGTACCAGTCTTCACGCTTCTCCGTCGGCACCGAAGAGCGCAGTACGGCGACACGGAAGCCCGCCTGGCGCAGAATTGTTTCCAGGCGCAGCGTGACATCCTTTTCGCCAGTGTAGGTGGCATAGACCTGGCAACGCCGGCACTGGCGCAACTCCTCGCCAACGTCTGAGATGAGCGCGCGTTCTTTGGCATAGAGCCGGTTCTCGGAGAGATTTACGGGCGTCGCCGCCAGGAACTTGACGTACTCCCGTGTCGTTGGATCGAAGGCCCGCGCCCAGATGGCATCAAATCCGTAGGGGTGGTCCGGGTACAAAAGCAGCGTGTTGAGCAGAATGCTCATCAGGCTCTTGTTGCCGCAGTGCTCACGCATCGCCGACCGAATATCCTCTTCCAATTCCTCATAGGCTTTGGCAAGATCGGAGTCCATCTCGACCGAGACCACGTTTTCGTCGTAGCGCGGCAGGTTATCCGCGATGTCTTCGAGGGAGAGAAAGGCCGTGGTATTCATCAGGAATTTGCCAAACAACAGCGGCGAGGCCCCCGGCTTGCGCAGAACCTGAATCGTTTTCTTCGTTGACCGAGAGCAGGCGTTATCTTCCTTGCGCACCTTCTCGATCGTTTCGAGCACGCCGTACTGCTGCTGGAAGTCGCGACGCCCCTGGCCGCCGTAGGCGAAGCCCTCACCGGCCATCGCGTGCGGTTCCATGCGGTAGAAGATGTTGAAGAGATCGTCAGCATAGCCTCCCATCAGCGTGCCGGTCAGCGCGATCAACTTGCGGGCGGCCCGCTCCAGCACGCCTAGGCCGTTGCCCTGCGCCGTGTCCCCGGCCAGCTGGTGTAGCTCGTCAGCGATGGCAAAATCGAACCAGCGCCGCATATAGCGGCCCACGAACTCCATCGGCGCCATGCGCTGAATGCGATCCCGGTCTGCCTGCCACAGAGCCGAGTACTGCGTCGTTCCGCCCTGCGGCCGGGTCAGCGTTTCCGAGAGCTTGAGTTTATCTCCGAAATCGAGATAGGTCAGCTTCTGCCGCTCGGAATCGAGGATGGCGGCGCCAGTATCGGGATTGACGACGCCGCCCAGGTTCGGTCCGGACTTGGCCTTGAGATAGACGTGCTCCCAGAAGTAGCCGAGTTTGCCCTTGTCTTTGCCGGTGATGAAGAAGGCCGGCGCCGGGCACCTCTTGCGCCACTCCCTGCGGCTCATCCGCCGCAGATCGGAAAGCGAGAGCCGCAGTCCGTCATAAACAATGCGCCCCTTGCGCAGCTTGACCTCGCAGACGCCGTGCGCTTTCCTGGGATCGCCGCCGTTGCGCAGATCCTCAACCAGAAAGGTCCGGGCTCGCGGCACGGTCACCAGCGCCTCCCTCGCCCACTTGTGCGTCAGATGCGAGGGGCACATCACCAGTGTCGTCGTTGGCCGCCCGTCGGCGAGCACGTGGATCGCGCCCAGCGCCATGTAGGTTTTGCCCGCGCCGCACTCGGCCACGATCCGCGCCGCTTTGGCCTTGAGAAGATACTTTGCCGTTCCGGTAATCGCCAGCGCCTGGGCCGGAAGCGCCTTGCGCAGCAGTGTTGCAATGCGCGGCGCCACAGGGTCGGTTGTGCTCTGCAGAGGCGGGAAAGTGCTAAGGATTCGCTCCCCGAGCTCGCTGGCATGAGTTCTTAAATATGTGGCGATATCAGTTATGTTGTCATGGCTCATGCATCGAACCTCACGGCGGAACTGTGGAGTGGGAGTGCTAGTTGAAAATCATCTGGCAGGAGAGCTATTGTCTGTCCTCCTCCCGAATCCCGCGCAGCATCTCAAAAAGCGAGTGTTTCGGCCACTTGACCGGCCCATTCTCTTCGGGGAAGGCAATCGCGCCGGACTTCAGCGCCGCCGAGATCCAGGCGAGCATTTCATCGGCCGTGGCCGTAACCAGCACCGGCTCACAACCGATGCCGTCGAGCGGCTGAAAGCGGTCCTCGTCTTCTAGAATTCCGCAGATTTGCTCCGCCCACACCGGCACTGCGGGAAGGCCGAGAAAGATTGACAGCCACGCCCATGCCTCGGCGGGAGCCTTGCGGGAAAGAAGCGTCCGGCCCACGCTTCCATTCGCGTGCAACTGCTCGGAGATGGCGATCAGATGCCGCACCGGGTGTCTCCGGCCCGGCAGGATCACCGAACCGCGATAGCACGAGGCGTGTTCGCCAAGCGTGATCTCCTTGATGGCGCCGTCGGGAAAGGTCAACGTGAAGTAGGCCTTCTCGTGAACGGCAGCCGTGATCGCGCCGATGTCCGAATCGTTTCCGAAGACGCCAACGAGATGCGCTTGCTCGTCCTCTCCTATATAGGAGGAGACCCGCACGCGAATCCTGGTTGAAGTCTTCTCTGTAACGCGATGATACTCAAGCAGCCCGAGCCGCAGGTGCGCATTCTGCATCCGTTTCTTCCTCCTGCTGGATCGGCGTTTCGGTCAGCTTCAGCGTTCTTCCGTCGGCGTAGACCAGCCGCAACTCGTTGGCCCATCGCTCGCGGTGATGGACCATCTCGTTCTCCTCGTCATGCTCGACGAAGGTGGTGACGTGCTTGACCGACCGCCAGCGCGCAATGTGCCGGTCGCCGTCCTGGCCGAAGACGCCATTCAGCAAGCCGGCTGTGCAGAGCAACCCAACATGGCCGCCATGCAACGGCGTGATCGGCCGCCCGGTGGCCACGTCCTCGTGCGGCGCGAGAAACGGCATCACCTGCTTCCAAGCGCCGGAGTGCTGCAACAAGTCTTCGAGCAGGTCGTAGGGCAGGCCGCGGTAGCTGAGAGCCGTTTCGTCAGAAGTCGGGACTCGGTATGGCTCGCAGGCGTCGGGCGCCAACTCCGGCAACTCTTGATAGCTGCCGTAGAGGCCGATCCGCTGCAGGTGGCGTTTGTTCGCGTCCACCGCCGCGCCGCGCACATTCGAGCGCACACCGAGCACGGCAATCTGCCGGAAACGCTCGGATTCCGAGTCGGTCATGCGAAAGAGGTTGAGATGCGTGAAGTGCGAACTCAGCAGTCCTGCGCAGTCCATCAGCCGCTCGAAGGGAATGACCATCGCCAGAACGCCATCCATCACGAGCCAGCGATAGGTGTGATCGAGAAACAGCCGCTCCATGCGGTTGTTTGCCACCAGGCCAATCTCGGAGTCGTAGGGCGGATTCAGATAGAGCAGCGAAAAGGACTCCGGCCTGGCGACGGCGTCGAAGGCGTTACCCTGAATGGTCTCAATGCCTTTCGATTGAGCAATCAGCGCCCGCTCGGCATCGAGCTCGACGCCGAAACGGCGCACATCTGCGCCCTGCGTGACGATTTCGAGCGCCGTTCCTTGCCCAACGCAGGGATCGACAACCGACGCCGGGCCGGTAAAGTTGAGAATTCCGCGAAGCCGCGTGGCCTCGCTTAAAGGAAGCGGGTAATAGCCCATCTTCAACCGCGCCATGCTTCGGGCCATGGTTCCTCCGTGGGCGATAAACTCTGGGTTGTGAATCGGGTCGTGTATTCTTCGTGTTCCACGAACACTTGTTTTGGAGAGTGCAATGGCCTTGGCACTTCGGGTGGTGACGTGGCCAAGCGCAACCAATACGCTCACTCTGGAACCGACTTCGAGGGCGGTAGCTATGCTGAACAGGACAAATGCTTGATTTGTCTTTCTTGCCAGTTCCTCGGGACACCTGCCTCAATTCCATCGCCGGTGTGCCCTAGCGGAGTATAGAGCCTTGACGCTGACCTCCCAGCCTCGGCTTATAATTGCAGCCATCCGGGAAATGTCATGAAAATAGACTTTCAGCGCCTCTGCCGCTTGATTCGGAGTTTTGCCATGAACACAGCGCACTATTATGTGCCGAAATTCGGAGTGGTCTTCCTCCTCGTCTTCCTTACGCAGCAGTTACGCGGGGAAGCGAATTGCCCCTTGAAGGCGACAGCGATTCCGCACATTTTGATGTACCACAGCGTGGCCGAGAGTGAGAACGGATGGCGACCGGACTACAAAATGGCCGTTGACATTCGTATCCAAAATGTCAGCAGTTCCAAGATAGAAACGGCCACGCTGGGTGACAATAACTATTCCTACGGCGGGCAATGGGATATTTCGCTGGAACCGGGACAATCCATGACGTTATATCCGCAGTCCGTGGTAGACCTCGGCGAAAACCCCAAAGTGCTTCCACTTGCTCTGAAACTGCTGAAGGTGAAGTACAGCAACGGGATGATTCAAGACATCTATCAGGGGTGCGACTTCGGTAAAACGCCGGTTCCACTACCCATGACGGTGTCGCAATCCGCAGCTAACCCTTCATCAGCTCCTGACTGGTTGCCCGCAGACGTGGTATCGCCGCCGAGGCAAATTGGCCCCCTCGATACAACAAGAGGATATGGAAAAGGAGCACTCACGTTTTCAATTTTGGTCACCGGTTACGGCGATATCCGCGACGTGAAGATCAAGCAGGGTAGCTGGGGCGACAAGGCTGATGCCGAAGAAACCGAATTGGTCCGAAAATCACTTTGGTTTCCCGCCGTGAAAGACGATACCCCAGTGCCGGTTAACATCAGCATCGAAGTCGTCAACCCGCTATCCCAATCACAGTCTCAGAATTATCAGCAAGCGATCTTGCACAACAAGGCGGCCTGTGAAGGTGGAGAAATGAGCGCGTGCAAGACGTTAGGAGACTTGTTTTCAGGCCCCTCTCAGATAGCCCCAACCATTGCTCCCGATTACCAGCAGGCCGTCAAGTATTACAACATTGCCTGCGACGGTGGAGCGATGAATTCATGCATGGCTCTTGGTCTTATGTTCGAAGAGGCAAAAGGTGTGCCCAGGAACTTTAAGGAAGCTCGCCGGTATTTCAAAAAGGTTTGCGACAGCGGCGACCAAAATGCCTGCGTCGCAGAACGTTCGGTGCCATTCCGATTCTGAGTCAGTTCTGCCGACAGTGTTGCTATCGCTCGAAAGGAACACTTGCTCGCCGTTGGGAGACGAACCATTTGATTGCAACGCCGCAAACCAAACTCGTTAGCTTGTGAATTTAGGACACGCCTCACTTGGATCATCATTTTGCTCGCGCCGCCGTGCGTTTCCGGGTTTGAGCCGGAGGCAGTTTTTCCGTAGGCTGGAGGTATTGACTGCGATGGGTGAGGGGCACTCCACGATCCACGAACTGATACGAACCTCGTGGCAGATGTACGCGAGATTTGAGCGGCAGTCTTTTCTCGTGAAGCCGTCCATCCCAATTCTTTTCTTCGGCGACAGCAGCAAATATTTCTCTTCGAGGCTCAAAGTGATCACTCTGGGATTGAATCCGTCCAAAGCCGAATTCCCAGAGGCGGACAGATTCTCTAGATTTGATGCTGCCCGGAGCGTCTATCCGCGAATCATTGAGGGAGCCTGTTACGACGAATACCTGCAGGCACTTAATGGATATTTTCGGAAACCTCCCAACGATCCGTATGAAAAATGGTTCAATTCTTTCGAGCCATTGCTAAAGGGCCTTGATTGCAGCTACTACGGCGGCACCGTAAACACCGCGATTCACACAGACCTATGCTCTCCGCTGGCAACCGACCCGACCTGGAGCAAGTTGCCGAAGGACGCACAGCACCGTCTGTTCAACTGCGGTACTCCCTTATGGCATTCTCTCGTCAAGTGGCTCTCACCCGATCTGATTGTTGCGTCCTTGGCTAGAGCGCATCTGGAAAGAATCCCCTTTCCGCAACAGAATGGTCGGCCCCTCGCATACACAGTCGAACGCACTGTCGACGGAAGAAACCGCCGCCGTCCCTACCGTGTGGAGCTAACAAGGCTCAGAATGGGGAACGGGAGCAATACCACGTTGGTTTTCGGTGAGGCCGCGAACACGCCTTTCGGCACCGTCTCGAATGATGACAAGGAAAGAATCGGCCGTGCCCTGAGGAGCCAAATTTATGGATGAGAAACTCTGCTTCGTTCAGTTCTTGCATCCGGGCGGCGAGCACGGTCCGGATGGTGGTTCGATCAAAGGATGGAACAGGAAGGCACACAAGAGAAAGTTCTTGGTTGGACCGGGCAGATACATAGCTGGCGATAAGTTGCTCGCGGGTGAGATAGAGTTCTGGGGCGAATGGGAGCCGGAATCACGGGTCAAGGCGATTGCCGATCCGATTCCCCATGGACCTCACTTCGTCTACGAGCCATATTACGTCATGCCGAAATCCTACGCGAAATTGCAGAATACCGATCCTTTCGTTTTTGGAAAGCAGTTCCACTACACCGTATGTCAGCAGCGGACGGAGATAAGCGCCACGCAACTGCGCTACCTCAAGCAGGGGTCAGTGATTCTCTTTGGATCTCGTGTACAAGACTCGTTTGTGCTCGACACGGTTTTCGTGGTGGATCGCTGGATAGATTACAACCGGAATAACTGTGAGAAGAAGCTAAAGGAAGCAATCTCGCCGGAGTACAAGCAGGTTACAATATCCGCTTTGTTTCATGAGCATTCGGAAAGAAAGTTCTGCACGCCAGCAGGGCAACAGGAAAGTTTGCGACTTTACTTCGGTGCCTCGTACAAGAAGCCGCTCGGAGATATGTATTCGTTCTTCCCTAGCCAACCGCATAAAGACGGATCGAAGGGATTTGCTCGCCCGACCATCAAGCTGCCGGGCAAAGTTACGGACAATCAAAGTCAGAAATACAAACTGACCCCGTGCTCGAATTTGGATGATATAAGTCAGCTCTGGCAAGAAGTTGTCGAGCAGGTGAGAACGCAAGGGCTGGCACTAGGCGTGTACGCGGAAATGCCGAAACGCCATTGATTCGCAGTATGCTTGCCGCCCGTCTCTCGCGATTCAAAATTCGTGCAACTCGGACACCTTTCCATCGGCAAAGACAACTGACAGATGCGGATAGTTGTAAATGCGCTTCGCTTCAGTAGTCGCAGAGCTTGGAGGTCCGAGAATCGCAACAACCTGCTCAGGAGTCTGCCCCACAGCCGCTGAGACGAGTTGGCCGGTAGTTTAGTGGTGGGTTTTCAGCTTGCACGGGCTTATCCCGCGGCGAGAAACGTGCGGGCGGCGCTCAGAATGGCTGGAGCCACCGCATCAATCTCGTTTTCAAGAATCAGGCGCAGCGGCACTCTGTCTCCCAGTTCCGGGTTCACGCCGGTCAGCCAGGCCTGCACGACGGCCAGCGATTCGTGCTCGCTCAAGGCGCGGGCCACTTGAAAAGCGAACCGCAACCGGCTCTCAGCACCGCCGTAGATCCCGCCGCCGGCGATCCAGCGATCGACAGCCCGCGCGTCCTTGACGCCGCCAATATACGCGGTTAGCTTCCGCCCAACGATTTCAACCAGTTTCTCGACGACCTTAGAAGCGGGAAGCCGCAATGCCTCCCGGTGTGCGAAGAGGTCGGGCCTGGAAAGCAAAGGTGTGTCCATGGCGGACCTCCTGTTTGAACCTCCCGAAATTGCGATGGGCGGCGTATCCTTTCGGGTCCGCTACGCCGCTCTAACCAATTCGATTTGCATGGCGGGTGCGAAGCGCCCCGCCGAGACCGAGCCGGAGCTTGGCCCCATCGGGGGCCGAGGCACCAGTTCGGCCAGCGGCCACACGGAGATATTGCCGCACACACCGCAACATCCCCCGCTGGAGTTCGAGACTGAGGCGCAGCTCTCGCAGTAGACGGCTTCTGTGACCGGAATACTGACGAGGCTGCGCCGCGGACGCAGAATGCTGATCTCTCCCATGATTTCCTCCTCGCGCACAGCCGCCCGCTAGGCGACCTGCTGGCGGGCAACGGATTCGAGATCGTCGATCAGTTGCTTTAGCGCTGCCAGGCTCGGCAGTTCGGTGACCGATGCGATCTTGAATCGCTCCGCCACGGCGAAGAACCGCGCATCTCCGGCGATCTCGGCCAGTTGGCGCAGCCGCTCGAAGCCGCGCGCCGCGGCCTGCATCTTCTCGATGGTCTGCTTCTGCCGCTCCGCGTTGGGGATGGTCCGCGCGTCGGCGCTGTGCCCGGCCCGGCGCAGAATTTCGGCGTAGATCGGCTGGCCCAGCGTCGCGCGAAAGGCCTCGATCTCCGCCGTCAGACGCTGATCGACCGGGCCGCGCGT
>Ga0326728_10021727_pt1 | contig 12017 bp, 6 predicted proteins | sample MB3enrmetagenome_FD_207602 | JGI IMG/M metagenome (GOLD analysis project Ga0326728, IMG submission 207602) | Lab enriched peat soil microbial communities from McLean, Ithaca, NY, United States - MB31MN | ecosystem: Environmental > Terrestrial > Soil > Wetlands > Peat | place: USA: New York... | reverse complement strand
TCTTCATCGGCGGACTCCAGGCAAAGTCGCCGCACCTGCTCGTGCTCGCCGGCGTACCCCTGCTGGTGAGCGTATGGATTTATCGGAACAGCGTGGGCTTCAGCGAGAGCGTTTCCTGGGTATTGCTGGCGCAAGGCACCGCCCTGGCCTTCAGCGGGGCTGTGCGGTTCCGGCGCTTTCTGAAAGCCAATCCGAGGGTCGATACCGGGGTATGGACGAACTAGATCGCGTCATTCATGAACCGGGCCGCCTTCTGATCGTGGCTCTATTGTCCGGCGTAAAAGAGGCGGATTTCTTGTACCTGCTGCGCGAAACGGCGCTCACCAAGGGCAATCTCTCCAGTCACCTTGGAAAACTGGAAGAGGCCGCTTATGTGGAGATTGAAAAGACATTCCGGGGAAAGATCTCGTTGACGCTGGTTCGACTCACTCCCACCGGTAAGGCGGCGTTCCGGAACTACCGCAAGGCCATGAACGGTCTCCTCCGTCGCAGCCCCGGCTGATCCAACCCAGATGGAGTATTGGCGCGCCGCCGCCGGTTTAGCTATTGGTCCCCCACTGTTGTGGGGCGGGCAATCCTGCCCGCAGCCGCCTTTCAGGCGGCTCTTTCGCGCCGTGCGCCAGTCTTCGGAGCCGCAGTCGCCGGCTGAAAGCCGGCTGCAGCCAGGATTGGCTGCCCCACGATTCGTGCAGAATTGCCCCCACTTGCCTCCGCTTAGGACGCGGTTTCACAGGTACGGTCTCGTATCCCGAGGCAACCGCTCTCTTACGGGGTGCCCTCTGGGCCCGGCTCCGATCGGAGCCGGGCCCAGAGGGCACCCCGTAAGAGAGCGGTTTTAGGTAATGGAATGCCGGCGAAACGTGAAAAGGTTACGCGAAACTTCACACCTGTGCCGGACAGGCCACAATCGAAACGGCGCCGGGTGCCCTATGGGCCCTGCGCCGCCGCTTCGCGTTGAGGCACAATAGAAGGGCAGGGAGCCGTACAGGGCGTCTTGGACCGACTCGTGCATGGTGGGTCTGCCGTCAGCCCGGTTCGCCGGCGAATCTGAACTCGATGAGGCGTACGTGAAGAATTCTCTGAATGGCATTCTATGTCTTTGCCTGGTTACCCTATTCTGCATTTCGCCGGGCCGCGCCCAGCAGGGGGGGGCCCAGACGCCACCGGACCAGCCGGCCGCGGCGCCCCAGCCGTCCGATGAAACGCCGGCGCCTCAACAGCGTTCGGGCATCATCCCGGCTCCGCCACCGCTGCCCAAGTATCCGGATGTCCAGATGCCCGGAGAGACGGGCTACTATGCGGGACTCGTCGGCTGGTTGCCATTCGGCACCCCCACCGTCGACAAAGGTATTGCGGCGGACTTCACTGGCCTATCGTACTTTCACCTTCCGGGCACGCCCAAGATTCTTCCCAGCGCGGAGATTGGCCTGGCGCTCGGTTTGCACAATTCCCTGGATCTCTCCTACTTCTCCTCGAAAGCCAGTGGCAGCGTGACCGCCCCCGGCGCCCTGGTTCTCTTCAGCCAGTCCTACAACCAGGGCGACCTGCTCGCCACCACCAGCAAGGTGCAGGACCTCAAGCTCTCGTTGGCGTACCTGACGTGGCCTTATCCGGTGGAGAGCCGGCATTTCCGCCTCAGGACGCTGTGGCAGGTGCATTACCTCTGGGCCACTTCGAAGTACGATGCTCCGATCCGGTCGGCCACGCCCGACAGCTCCGGCAACCTAACGTCATACGCAACTACCGGGTCGAAGCAGATTATTTCGCCGGCGGTGGGCCTGGGGTTTACCGAGTACGCCTCCCGCGACTTCCGGCTGGAGCTGAATGTGACGGGGTTTGACGTTCCGCACCACTTTGCCATCGGGGATGCCGACGCTTTTGGCGCCTACCGCATCGGACGCCTCGAGATTCGTGCGGGCGCGAAGGGTCTGTACTACAAGACTTCGCCGCAAGCGGACTTCTATTTTCGCGGGAGGCCGATCGGCGCGTTCGTGGGTGTGAGGTGGTGCGCGGACTGAATGCCGTTGGCGGAAAGCTTCCGCCTACGCCTCGATCAATCCGGCGCGGATGGCGTACCGCACCATGCTGGCGGTTTCGTGCACGCCCAGCTTCTCCAGGATGCGGCTGCGGTGCGAATCGGCGGTCTTGTAGCTGATGCCCAGTTGGGAAGCGGTCTCTTTCGTGGACTTTCCTTGCGCGATCAGCACCAGCACCTGCCGCTCGCGTTCGGTCAGGGCGAAGACCAGGCGCACGGATTCCTGGTTGGGCGCGGAGACGGCGCGCTGGCGGCCGGAGATGTCGATAACGGAACCCATGAAGCCGGCGAAGGCGCCGTTGGCGTCGTGACGCGGCACGCCGGCATTTTCCACCCAGGCGTATTCACCGCCGGCGCGCCGCAACCGGTAGCGCACGCGAAACGGCTGGCGCGTGGCGAGGGCGTTGAGATAGGTATCGAGGCATACATCGCGGTCGTCCGGGTGCAGGCCTTCGGTCCAGCCGTTGCCGATCTCCTCATCCAGGTCGCGGCCGCGAAATTCGAGCCAGGCGCGGTTGAAGTAGGTACACAGAGAATCGGGGCCGGACATCCAGATCATGATGGGTGCGGCATCCGCCAGCAGACGGAATTGCGCTTCGCCGGACTGTTGCGTTTCTCTGTGACGCTGAAGCTCGGCCTGCAATTCGCCGAGCCTTTCGCGCAGTTCAGCGACTTCGTCGAGCTGTTTCACGGGCGCCATCGTTAATTCCACCTTGAGCCAAGATCGTAGGCTAGTCCCTGCTTCGAGTAAAGTACCAAAATAGCAGATGTTACGCCGGACGAATGGCGGGGTGGCTTGGGGGCCGTAAGGGAACAACCTGTCCAACCGCTCTCTAACGTTCGCGGCTCCGATCGGAGCCGCGAACGTAAGAGAGCGGTTTGCTGATACGTCACCGTAATTCCGAACGTCAGTATTTGGGGACTGATTGCGGCGCCGCCCGCCGGCCGCAACTTCGCCCCCCGCAGTGGGTTATAGTGGTTAACCGATGTCCGTACTCCGGCCCCTACTGGTGTGTGCACTGAGCGTCTTGCCCTCTTGGGGCGCAACTTTCGGGACGGTGGTCCCGCATACGCAGCCGCTTGCCGACCTGGTTCTGGACGAGGCCCGCAAGCGCATCTACCTGGTGGACACGTACGACAGCCAGGTGGATGTTTACAGCACCGCCGCCAATCCGCCAACGGCGGTCACCACCATCAATACGAGCGCGACGCCGCTGGCGATTGCCATGTCGCGCTCCGGCAAGTCGCTCTACGTGGCTTGCTATGACGCCTCCACGCTGGACATCATCGACCTCACTTCGGCCACGTTCGCCAAGACGTCGGTGAGCCTGGCGGCCAAGCCGGAAGGCGTCGCGGTGGGGTCGAACGAGCTGGTCCTCATCAGCACCATCGGAACTGGAACCGGGCAGGCGGTGCTGACGACGTATAACCCCGCGGCGTCCGCATCGAGCGCGTTGCAGGCCATCCTGGTAGCGCCGCCGGCGCCCGCCGCGCCCCAAATGCCGCCGCCGCTCGGCCTCATGTATTTCGCCAGTAAGAGCCAGCTTCAGGCCACGCTCGACGGCACCAAGATCATCGGGGTGAACCAACTGGCCAACAGCACGCGCACGGTTTTCGTCTTCGATGTGGCTTCGTCCACGGTGCTTGCCAGCCGCAACATCACCGGGATTTCGCCGATTCTGGCGGTTTCGCCGGACGGCACGGAGTTCCTGTCGGGGCCGATGTTGTTTGAGACTGCCACACTGCTGGTGCTGGGACAACAGAACACCACCAACTCCCCGTTCGTGTTTGCCTCCGGCGCCAGTTTCACCACTCAGACGAACCAGGGCGGCGCGGTGTTCCTGCCGGACGGCTCGGAGTTGCTCACCGCTTACAATATTGTTCCGGTCGAGAGCCCCGCGGCGAAATCCAACACCAGTCAACTGCTAATCGACACTCCCGATAGCCTGCTGATCCAGTTGGGAGTGATGCTTCCCGAAAACCTGGGCGGAAAGATCGCGATCACGGCGGACGGAACCACCATCTATGCCATCTCGCAGTCCGGTTTCCTGGTGGCATCGACGGCGGGATTGAAGACTTCTCCGCTTGCGATTCCCGACATCAACGTGGCGCTGCTGGCCAACGACCAGTGCGGCGTAACCGCCGCCCAGAACTCGGCGGTGATTCCGGTTCGCAACCAGGGCGGGGGCAAGCTCACCGTGACGGCGCAGGTGTTGACTACGGTCGCGACCTCGGCCCAGGTGAAAGTGGCGGCGAAGAGCTACGGAGGCGATGTCACCGCTCAGTACAACACCGCGGCGACGGCTCGAGGGCTCGGCACGGTGGCGCCGGACCAGCTTCTGATTCAATCGCCGGAAGCCATCAACATCGTTCCCAACGTGCGCGTGTTCCAGAACAATCGCAACGCCGAGGCCCTGGGGACCATCATCCCGGTGGATACGGGGGCCAGCTCAACGGGGCTGGCCGATATGGTGACCGATACCGCGCGGCAGAGGCTCTACATCGCCAATCCGGGGAAGAACCGGATGGAGATCTTCGACATGAAATCGCAGCAGTTCCTGACCCCCATCAGTGTGGGGCAACTGCCGCAGTCCATCGCATTCGGCGCCGACGCCAATACCTTGTACGTGGCCAACAGCGGCAGCGAATACCTGAGCGTCGTGAATCTGACCACAGGAGCGGTGAGCGGAAAAGTGCGCCTGCCGCCGATTCCCTTTAACGCCTCGTTTGCATTGCTCACGCCGTCCTTGATCGCGTCCAGCCAGCGCGGGCCGCAGGTAATCATGTCGAACGGCACGTTGTGGACCATCGTGGGCTCGACGGTGGTGCCGCGCACCCTGAATACAGACGTATTTGGAACGGCGACCTCGATCCCGGCGCCTCAGACCATGGCCTCCAGCACGGAAGGCGGCTTCGTCCTGCTGCTGGCGGGCAACGGCTCGGTCTATCTCTATAGCGCGACTGCCGACGATTTTGTGGCCGCGCGGCAGGCGATTTCGACGCCCATTCAAGGCTATTACGGACCCATCGCCGCCGGACCGGCTGGCGCGTATTACCTGGTGAACAACCAGGTGCTCAACCAGGCGCTCACGCCCATCGGCACGGAGACGGCGGCCTCGCGGCCGGTCTCGGCCGTGGCCGCGGTGGACGCGCAGCGCTTCGTCCGATTTTCCATGCCGGTGAGCGCCAGCGCCACCGCGGCTGCCACGGATGCGGGGCTGGTGGAGGTGGTGAACGCCACCTCGCAGCAGACCACCACCTCGGCCAATGCGCTGGAAGGGCCGGCGGTTGCGGTGACCGGAACGCAACGCGCCAACATCAACGGCCGCACCATGGCGATCGATGCGGCGGGCGCCACGGTCTACGTGCTCACCGCCTCGGGACTGCAAGTCGTCCCGTTCAATGCCACGGGGGCTCAGAACATTCCGCAAGCGCCCGCCAACGGAGTGGTGAACACGGCCAACTACACGCCCGGCCTGGCGGCCGGCGGGTTGGTCTCGATCTTCGGCCAGCGCCTGGCTTCCGCCGCCTCCGCGGCCACCACCCCGTTGCCCAGCGTTCTGGGCGGCACTTGCGTGACGGTCAACAACACGCCTCTGCCGCTGCTGGCCGCCTTTCCGGGCCAAATCAATGCGCAGTTGCCGCCTACGATGGCCGCCGGCAGGTATCCGCTGGTGGTGCGCTCCATCGCCAACCATGAGGCCTCCAGCGGCGCCACCGTGACGGTTGCCAAGTATGCTCCGGCGGTGTTCGTGGATGCCGACGGGCCGGCGATATTCCACCAGGACGGCACGCGGCTGGACAACTACAATCCCGGGCAGCGGGATGAGCCGCTCACCATCTACGCCACGGGGCTGGGACCTACCACGGGCGGCAAAGTGACGGCGGGGGTCCCGGCTCCCTCGAGCCCGCTGGCGGTGACCGGCCCGGTGCAGGTGTTTTTTGGCGATCCGACCATCTCCGACGCGCAGGAGATTGTGGACTGGAGCGGACTGGCTCCGGGGTTGATCGGCGTCTACCAGATCAACTGCCGCATACCAGGCACGCACTTGAAAGGCGACGCGCTGCCGGTGACGCTGCGAGTCGGCGGCGTGAGCAGCCCTGTCACGGGGCCAAACGTGCCGACCGTATACGTGGATTAGCGCCCCGGCCCCCAACCCCCGGCGCCTGGCCTCTGCTGCTATAATATCTCGGCGGGTGCTCTTTCATGATTTTGGCCATGGAATTTGGCGCGAAAGTGTAAGAGAATCAGTCTGAGGAAGCTATGCGTTCCAAACGTCTAGTCGCGATTATTGTAACGGCGGTTCTAGCGCTGGTGTCGTGCAGCCGCGATCCCAACGTCGCCAAGAGGCGTTACCTCGAGAGCGGAAACAAGTACTTCGACAAAGGCAAGTACAAAGAGGCGCGCATCATGTACCTCAACGCCAAGGCCAAGGACCAGCGTTGGGGGCCGGCGTACTACAAGCTGGGCCTGACGGCCCTGAAGCTGAGCTCCATGACCGAGGCGGTGAACGCGTTTCGCCGCGCGGTCGAGTTGCTCCCGGTGACCGAGGCCGATCACTGGGACGCCGTGGTCAAGCTGAGCGAGATTTACCTCGGGGTGACGCGCGACAAAGCGTACCTGGACGACGTCGACAGCAATTGCAAGGCGCTGCTGAAGCGCGACCCGAATTCGTACGACGGCCACCGGCTGACCGGCGATCTGGACTACGCGCTGGCCACCGAGCGGTTCAAGATCGCCATGCGGGACGAGGGGCGGGCGTTCCTCGACCAGGCCATCGAGCAGTATCGCAAAGCCGATGCGATCAAGCCCGGGCAGGCCGGCGTGGTGATGCAGTTGGCGCGGGCTTTGGCCGCGGAAACCCAATACGAAGAGGCGGAGAAGCTCTACCGCAGCGTATTCGAAAAGGACAAGACGTATCAGTATGCCTACACCGAGCTCTACCGGCTGCTCATGTTCCAAGGGAAGCCCGCCGACGCCGAGCAGGTGTTGAAGCTGGGAGCCCAGAACAATCCCAAGCAGTTCGGATATCTGACCCTGCTGGCCATGCATTATTACATGCAGAAGCGGCGCGACGACATGGTGGGCGTCCTCAACCAGATCAAAGCCCACTCCAAGGAATTCGAGCAGGCGTACCTCACCGTGGGCGATTTCTATCTGCGCATGGGAGACGGAGAGTCCGCCGTCCGCGAATATCGCGAGGGCATCGCCAAGGACGCCAAGAGGAAGGCCACCTACGAGAAGCGCATCATCGAAGTGCTGATGCGGCAGGGCAAGCGGACCGAGGCGGCCGAATTGAATTCGCAGATCATGAAAGACGATCCCAACGACAACGACGCGCGCGGCCTGGCGGCCACCTTCATGCTCGACCGAGGCGACGTCACCAGGGCGCTGGCGGAGTTGCAAGCGGTGGTGACGCAATCGCCGGACAACCCCGTCGCGCAGTACAACCTGGGACGCGCGCACGCCGCCCGCAGCGAGTGGGAGCAGGCCCGGCAGCGTTTCCAGAAGGCCATCGATCTGCGGCCGGATTACGTACTGGCGCGGCTGGCCCTGGCGCAGTTGCAGGTGACCCGCGGTGATTTCGACGCCGCCCTGAAAACCTCCCAACAGGTGCTCACGATCGACCGCAACAACAGCAACGCGCGGCTCATCGCATCGGCGGCTCTCATGGGCCAGAAGAAGTTTGGGGATTCGCGGCAACTGCTGGACTCCATGCTGAAGGCGAACCCCAGTTCTCCCGACGTGCTGTTCCAGTTGGGCGTGGTCAACCTGGCGGAGAACAAGTACAAAGAAGCCGAGGACGCCTTTCACCGCTCCTACGAGCTGAATCCCGCCAACTCGCGTGGATTGATGGGTATGGTGGAGACGGAGATGGCGCAGAACCATCCCGACCAGGCCATGCAACTGTTGCAGGCCGAATCCGCCAAGGTGCCCAATCGCATGGACTTCATCCTGGCCCTGGGCAATACCGCGGTTCGCGCCGGGCAGTACGACCTGGCCATCTCGTATTTCGAAAAGGTGGCGGCGGCCATGCAGAAAGGGTCGAAGGCGCAAGGGGACATCTTCCTGCGCATCGGCGAGACCTACCGGCGCAAGGGCGATCTCACCAACTCCATCGTGGCGCTGCAAAAGGCCCGCGAAATCCTGCCCGACAACGGCGTGGTGTTGAGCACGCTGGCGCTGGTGCTGGACGCCGCGGGGCGCTGGACCGAAGCCAGGCAGGTGTATGAAGTGGTGATCAAGATGGATCCCACCAACGGCGTGGCGCTGAACAACCTGGCGTTCCTGCTATCCGAGCATGGCGGCGATCTCGACGACGCCCTCACCAAAGCGCAGCGCGCCAAGCAGTTGCTGCCCAACCTGAGCGAGGTCTCCGACACGCTGGGCTGGATTTATCTCAAGAAGAACCTCACCGACAACGCCATCGATATCTTCAAGGACCTGGTGAACAAAGTGCCCGCGCAAGCGGTTTTCCGCTATCACCTGGGGATGGCGTACTCGCAAAAGGGCGACAAGACGCGCGCGCTGAAGGAGCTGCAAGATGCGCTCAAGTACAATCCCACCAAAACGGACCGCGACAAGATTCAGCAGTTGATCACGCGGCTCGGGTAGCGGAAAGCTTTCAGCTTTCAGCTAGGTACTGACGTTCGGAATTACGGTGGCGTATCAGCAAACCGCTCTCTCAGAAGCTGTAAAGAAATCGCCGAGACCGCCGGGTTGACAGACGAAAGCGTCTGTCCCACATTGGTGCGCGAGGGCTTGTGTTCTTGTGGGGCAGGCGCTTTCGCCTGCCAACCGATTGTCTTACAGCTTCTTACGTTCGCGGCTCCGATCGGAGCCGGGCCCAGAGGGCACCCCGCAAGAGAGCGGCCGCCTCGGAATACGAGACCGTACCTGTTAACTACCGAGAGGGTTTAGCTGAAAGCTGAAAGCCGATCGCTGATCGCTCCTCAGAACGTCCGGCTGGGGCGGTATCCCGGGCGCGAATGCACGCGGTATTTCTTGCCGGGATCGCTGGCGATTTCCACCGTGATTTTGCGGAAATTCTCGTTGGGGTTAGGCTGCGGGTAGTAGGTGATGGTGTAGGAGTTGCTCATGTCCTCGCGGATATCCTCGAACGCCTCCACCTGCTTCTGCCATGTCTTGGCCCAGTAGGATTTGCCCCCGGTGCGCTGCGCCATGCGGCGGAAAACACCGCTGGAGATGGGGTCCTTGTTCACCTCGCTGGTGGAAATGACGTAAATGGGGATGCCTTCGTCTTCGGCCACGGCGCGCACGTCGTCGGGCGCCACCATGCTGGCATTGTCCGGCCCGTTGGAGAACACGATGATCACCTTGCGGCCGGGGACCTTGGCGGCGTCGCGGAGAGTGAGCAGCAGGCAATTGTACAGCGCGGTGTCGTCGCCGGCGACGGCGTTCTTCAGGCCGCCAATGGCTTCGCCGTGGTCCCGCGTGAGAGAGGCCGCGCGCGACAGGTTGCGGCTGAAGGTGTAGACGGCGATGGAATCGGCGCGGTCCAGGCCGCGCACGAAATCGGCAATGGCGTCCTCCGCGTAAACGAAGCTGTGGTACATGAAGTTGCTGGTGTCGAACAGCACGAAGACGTTGGTGCCGACGAAAGCGTCCGGGCGGTCGAGACCCGGCAGGGCGTCTTTCCTGGTTTCCAGCAGTGGGCGCGTGGCCCCGTTGTCGGCCACCCCCATGGGCGCGTTGGCCCCTTCCGCGAACGTCACGACCTTCTGAAGAATGCCGTCTTCGTAGATGCGGAAGTCGGCGGGTTTGAGGCCGTTGATGTAGTGGTTCTTACTGTCCGTCACCTGGAAGCTCAGCACCACCATGTCGACCTTGACGCGAAAGACCGGCCGCTGACCAGTCTCCTGGGCGCGCAGTAACAGGCCGCCCGCGGTTATCCCCATGAATCCTCGACGCGAAATCGTCATGATGGTTTTTCCCGTTTCAGAATTCCTCGATGCCGGGTTTCTCGCCGGCGGCGGCCGCGCGGGCTTGCGCCCGCACATCGTCGCCCACCAGGCGCAGCGACTTGAGCACGGCGGGCCAATCTTCCAGGTGCGAGGCGAAGATGCGCTCGACCAGCTTCTGGGTCCACTCCGGAATGCGCAGGTTGAGCTCGGCCGGCGGAAGGCCGATCTCGTCGGCCAGGGCCGCCCAGTACAAGGTGTTCGATTCCCAACTCTCCGCCATAATGCGGCTGGAATACCCCATCAAAGCCGGGAAGGTGCGAAGGTTGAGAAGCTCCGGCTCGTAGGAATTGGCGAGCGTGGGCTTGGGCGTGCCGAAGGCGCGGGATATGGCCTGGTAGTTCACTTCCTTAGGCGATGCCTGCGCGAGATGGCGCAGTTCCTCCAGGATGCAGGAACTATCGGAGAAGCCCTGGCGCGAGGCCATGTCGCGCGCCAGCCAGAACAACTCCGAGGGCGTGACACGCTCGACGGCATCCTTCACCGCGCCCCGGTCGATCAAGCCCCCCACTTCGTGCGTGCGCGCGGGCGAGGCCAGCAGCGACAACGAATCCAGCACCTGCGCGCGCAACTCCGCATCGAGAGCCGATTCGGCCAGCAGCTCGCGGCCATAGCGCAGGTGCAGCCCCACCCAGTGGACTTGCGAGGGCGTGACGTTCCACCAGCGGGGGATGGTGGCGTCGAGGATCATTTGCGGCGCCAGGTCGCCCCAGATGAGCGCCTGGGTATGCTCGGGAATCATAAAATTCTGCTCGGCTTCGGCCAGCGCGTAGGGCAGAGTGGAGAGCGAACCGACCAGCCGGCCGCCGCCGTTCGAGGGCCAGCCGGTGCCGAACAGTTCCGTGGGCCGCCAGGTGCGGTTCGAACCCTGGGCGCCGACGAAATCGTGGCTGCGCACAAAAACGGGGTTGGTATAGAGAATCTGGGCTCCCGGCGGCGCGTAGTGCGCGTAGTTGAACGCCAGCAGCGTGTCGCGCAGCAGCGGCGCCATCAGCCCGCGCGCGTCTTTGAGCTTTTCCGCATCTCCCGCCGCTTTTTCGATGGCCGCCCGCAGGTTGAGCTTGCGTTCAACTTCGATGTGCTTCTCGGTCCAGTAGCCGAAGCCCAGGGCGTTCTTTTCCGCGCCGGTCAGGGATGCGCGCGGGAGCAGAATCTCGCCGATGCCGCTGGCTAGTTTGTTTACCAGCGCGGTGTCGAGCTTCGCGCCACGGGACATGCTCTCCAAGTGGTCGGCGAGCTGGAACATGGTGTCGAGCGAGATGATGCGCTGGGCTTCCAGAATGCGGACGATCTCCTGCTCCATCTGCTCGCGCGCCTCGGCATTGCCGGCTTCCGGCGTGCCGGCCAGCAGGTCTACCAGCCGCTCGTGGGAGTTAGAGGACCCGGCGGGCGCTGCCGGTCCGGAGGAGGCCCCGGCCAGCAGCAGCTTCACTCCTTCGCGGCTGGCGTCGAACAGCTCGTGGTCGTTGCGCACCTGAAGGAAGGAGCCGGCGATACCGGAAAACACCCGGTCCGCCTGGCTTTCCGGAATGGATTGCTGCCGGACCAGGATCTGCCACAGGCCCATCAGCGCCTGAAAGGAGCCTGCCACGTCCGAAAAAAACAACGGGTCCTTGAGGCGATTGATGCTTTCAATCGCATCCAGATACTGGTTGACGGATTTGTCGCCGATGGCGCGCGATTCGGTGAAGATGGCGAACTGGCTGCCGTAATCGTGGTAGGCCCGCGCCAGGCGGTCGACGGTGGCTTCCTGCAAGGGGGCGGCGCGATTGCGGTCCACGTCGCTGATCGCCATGAAGATCTTGAGCGGCTCGTTCTCCACGGACTTGCGGCAGAGCGCAAAGAGCGCCTCGAGAACATCGTCCGGCTCTTTCCAGCCGGTGGCGGAGCGGGTGAGTTTGCCGTCGTACTTGCCCTGCGGGTGACTCACAAACAGGTTCTTCCAGACCTCCAGGCTGCCGGGGATGTGGGGCCTTCCGGCGTCGTCGACCTGCAGCCG
>Ga0326728_10021726_pt1 | contig 12017 bp, 10 predicted proteins | sample MB3enrmetagenome_FD_207602 | JGI IMG/M metagenome (GOLD analysis project Ga0326728, IMG submission 207602) | Lab enriched peat soil microbial communities from McLean, Ithaca, NY, United States - MB31MN | ecosystem: Environmental > Terrestrial > Soil > Wetlands > Peat | place: USA: New York... | reverse complement strand
GAATGGATGCGCCGGGGCGCCATACGTCGATTCGCCGCCGTACTCAACCACCTTCAGGTCGGGTTTCGCGCGAACGGAATGGTCGTCTGGAACTGTCCCCAAGACCGGATCGACGGGGCCGGCGCAATCCTGGCGTCGTACCCCGAGGTCAGCCATTGCTACAGCAGACCCGCCTGTTCGGACTGGCCGTATAATCTCTATGCCATGATCCATGGACGCACCTGCGCGGAATGCGAGTCCACCGCGCACAGGCTTGCAGAAGCTGCAGGGCTCGACACCTTCCGGATTCTTTTCAGCACTAAAGAATACAAAAAAATAAGGCTGAAGCTTTTCTGGGACGAACCAGGAAAACGAAACTCCAAAACAGCGGCACGTTAAAACCAGCGCCATATTTTGTATCCTTATCCTCACAAGAGCGAGTCTGTTATGACTGACAGGGAAGAGTACGAATTCCGAAAGAAAGCTATTTTTGATGGAATGTCAAAGCGCGGTCAAGAGCGGATACTCAGGATCGGTTACCAGAACTGGGACCCTTTCGAGGAGCCCAAGGACCCCAGAGAAAGGATCTTCGGGGCGGCAAGTCTTAAGGCCGGCGCCCTTGTTCAGGAATACTTCGAAACGGTCGCGCACAAAGAGGAATCGGTTGCGGTCCGAAAAGAGCTGTTCGAGCTGTGCCGCGGGCTTATTCAGAAGGAAAGCCGCGCAAGTGTGATTGTGGATTTTTGTGCCTGGCTGCGAGGAAAGACGGAATCGAGCGATCTTTAGGAAGAAAAAATTTTATCGTTTGAATTTTTTTCTTGACATATATCGAAGCGCTATATAGTATGCCGATACCAAGGAGACGCTATGGACGTTCAATCGGTTCTGCTCGGTTTTCTCATGCAATCAAGTATGACGGGCTATGATCTCAGGAAGGCCTTCTCGATATCATTTTCTTTTTTCTCAGAATTGAGCTACGGGTCCGTTTATCCGTGCCTCAAGAAAATGGAGTCCAAGGGGCTGATCTCAAAACATGTCGAGATCCAGGACGGGGCGCCGAATCGCAAAGTTTACACTATAACCGAGGCTGGAAAGAAAGCCTTTTTTGACGCCATGCGATCTCAATTCGTCCCTGAGCAACCCAAGAAGAACGCTTTCTGTATGAGACTTTTCTTTTTCGCACATCTTTCCCCCGACGAGCGCGTGGCGATTGCGCTCAGGCAGCTCGATGCGGCAAGACAGCTGCGCAAGGAACTCGAGTCGGTCGGCCCGCAGGTTGAAGTTTTGGCGGACCGTTTCCAGCGCCTGTGCTATCAGCTTGGACTCCGCTATTATGAGCACATGGCCAACGATCTTGCGGAGGTCGTTGACGCCCTGAAGCATGAGGACGATATGATGCGAAGGCAAGTCCCGGCTGCTGCCAATCAGATAGAGGGCGGATCGGAACGCGTGGAGAACCATGAACAGATGCCGACCCGCCGTTAATCGACCAACCTTTTCGGCGCACTCTTAAAAGGAGGACACCGTGGAACTGGAAATCTACAAGAAACTGGCCCGGCATCTGGACAACCTTCCGGGAGGCTTTCCTCCCACCCAAAGTGGAGTGGAACAGCGTATCCTGAAAAGACTTTTCACCCCGGAGGAAGCGGAACTCGCCGTTCATCTCACCCTGTTTCCGGAGGAGCCACGGGCAATAGCAGGCAGGACCGGCCTGACTCCGGATGAGGCCTCCCGGCGCCTGGAGAAGATGGCGAAAAAGGGGCTTATTCTTAGTCATACACGGGAACCAGGCATCACCAGGTACTTTGCGGCTCAATATATTGTCGGGATCTGGGAGTTCCAGGTCAATAACCTGGACAAAGAGCTGATTCAGGACATGGATGAGTATCATCCGTTCCTTCACGAAGAGGCATGGAAGTTCCCGCAATTGCGCACTATCCCGGTTGGCCGTAGTGTGACTCCACAACTCGAAGTCATGCCGTACGAGATGGCTGAGGAACTGGTCCGCACCCATCATAAATTTGCTGTTGGGCCGTGTATTTGCCGTCGCTCGCAAAGTATGGTGGGAAAGGGGTGTGACAGGCGTGAGGAGAGTTGTTTGACAATAGGCGCGGGAGCGTACTATGGCCTAAGCATCGGAATAAGCAGGGAGATTGACCTTCAGGAGACGCTTGATCTTCTCAAATATGCCGATGAGGCCGGCATGGTTCTTCAGCCCTCAAACGCCAAAGATGCCTTTGCGATATGTCTGTGCTGCGGCTGCTGCTGCGGGGTCCTGAGATCGATCAAGAGTCACGCCAAACCGGCTGCACTTACTGCCAGCCCTTTTTTCGCGGTTCATGATCCTGATACCTGCCAGAACTGCGGCATCTGTGTGGACCGCTGCCAGATGGACGCATTGAAGCAGGAAGACGAAACGGTCCGGTTGAATTCCGACCGCTGCATCGGCTGCGGGCTCTGCGTCTCCACCTGCCCTACCGACTCGCTCAGTCTTGCTCGAAAACAGGAATCCGAACAACCGGACGTACCCGAGAAGTTTATCGATTCGGCCATCAAACTCGGGAAGGCCCGGGGAAAAATCAAATAATATTGCATTGTGTGTGAAGCGGATTATCGATTGGTCCAACAGGGAGGCGACATTGAAGACCCCGACAAGATACCAGCAGATTTTCCTGAATGCCGCGCCGTTTGTGCCTCAGGCGTTTTTCCCTGTGTGGGTTTCTACCGCTTCAGATATCGGCAGTTTTCTTCCTGTGGCCTGCGCCATGCTCGTGTGCTGCCTCCTTGTTCTGGCGCTCGCGCGGAGGTGGGATAGACCTACCTACTTCGACTGGGCAGTCAGCGCCTATTTTGTCACGGTCGTAATACTGCTTTTTCTCTGGCCGCAGACGGCAGGGAAAATAGTTCAGGGTTATGCAGTAACGGGTATTTATCTCTGCCTTTTCGTTGCCTCATTCTTGCCGCCGGTCCTGGGTTTTGCTCCCTTCACGCTCCACTATGCCAAGAAAAGTACACCTCAAACTCTCTGGGAAAACCCGATCTTTCTGACAATCAATCGCATCATGACATTCACCTGGGCAGGCATTTTCGCAATATGCATCATTTTGAGCCTCTATCCGTCGGTTATCACCCGCGCTGTTCTGCCTATCACGATTATTTTGGGCGTGGGTGTTCCGTTTAACATCCGGTTTCCGGAACTTTACCTCAAGCGTCTAGGCATGCCTTCGCTCGCCGCGATGCGCTCGGCAATCGGAAACCAGGCTGTGGAGGCGAAGGAAAATCTGTCGCCGAGCGGCCGGCAACCTGCACCGGACCGGCAAGACCAGCCGGTCCCAAACAACGACGAAAAGGAGAGAACTATGGCAAGCACGATCCCGCGTCCCGATTCAATCCAAAGCTTCATGACAACAATGTCGAGCGGCTTCAACCCGCAGCGTGCCGGGCAGTTGAAGGCCGTCATGCAGTTCAATTTTTCAGGTCCAGTCCAGGGGAGCTGTCATTTCGAGATCGAAAACGGAAAGATCACGGCCAAAGATGGTCCTGCGGCAAAACCTGATCTAACCGTCGATTCGCCTTTTGACATATGGATGGACATAATAACCGGAGAAGCCAACGGCCAAATGATGTTCATGCAGCAAAAGTTTACGGCTTCCGGTGATTTTGGGTTGCTGATGCGCCTGAATGAGCTTTTCGGGACGTAAAGAGGCCTCACGAGCACGTTCACAACACGATAGACTCATGAGCCGGTCCGCCTCCGCGCTGCGCGTTCATATTGCGTATCGGAGCGACAACTAAGGCGCTTCAACTGGAATCTTTGACAACTCTGTTTCACGACGAATTCAGGGACACAGACCCGATCCGTTCAATTGTCCAATGTTAATTCAACACTAATACCGTGTTCGCACGGAGGAGGACCCCCATGAAAGTGTTAGCTCTGAACTCCAGTCCCAGAAGCGAGGGTGAAAGCAAGACCGGCGTAATGCTGAACGCACTGGTGGAAGGCATGCGTCAAGCCGGAGCCGAGGTTGAGACAATCCACCTGCGCAAGAAGAAGATCAATAACTGCATAGGCTGCTACACGTGCTGGACGAAGACCCCCGGGGTCTGCGTTCACAAGGACGACATGACCGCAGAGTTGTTCCCAAAGTGGCTGAAAGCAGATATTGCAGTGTATGCGACGCCCTTGTACCACTACACTGTGACCGCTTCGATGAAGGCGTTCATCGAACGCACCCTGCCGATTTTGGAGCCTTTTCTCGTCAAGCGTGAGGGAGGAGACGGACGGACCGCTCACCCGTGGAGGCAAAGACCTCCGGCGAGTGTTATTTTGTCAGTGGCAGGGTTCCCCGAGTTGAAAGTCTTCGATCAGCTTTCCCGATACGTCAATTTCATATACGGTAAGGGTCTCAAGGCAGAGATTTACAGGCCGGCGTCCGAAACTCTCACCCAGCCCCATTTCGCCGAAAAGACGAAAGAGGTTCTCGAAGCCACCGTGCAGGCCGGACGCGAGTTAGTCCAACCGGGAAGCATCTCTGCGGCGACAATGGAACGGCTGACTCAGCCCATCGCAGGAGATTTTGAAGTCACCGCAAAAATGGCAAATCTGTTTTGGAAGACCTGTATCAGCGAAGGGATAACGCCGAAGGAGTTCCATGAACGCAAGATGGTGCCGCGTCCTGATTCACTGGATTCCTTTATGATGTTCATGTCCCTGGGCTTTAACCCGAAAAATGCGGGTCAGACGAAAGCCGTCATGCAGTTCAACTTTTCAGGCGAAGTCGGGGGAAGTTGTCATTTGGAGATCGAGAATGGAAAGATCACGGCCAAAGAGGGAATCCCCGCAAAGCCGGACATTGTCATTGAGTCGCCCTTCGAGACATGGATGGACGTGGTAACCGGGAAATCCGATGGCCAGCAGCTGTTCATGCAGCAGGCGTACAAGGCTGCCGGCGATATTTCGCTGCTGATGCGCATGAAAGATCTGTTTGGGCATGATTCATGATTGGGGAATTAAACGATTGAGGGATTGCAGGATTCAGGGATTTAGGGATTGTAGGCAAACACGGAATTATGGAGCACCCCAAAAATCTGAGTTAAGCAAACACGATAAGCTCCTGAAATATTGGAGCTTTTTCGTGTTTTTTGTGAATGCCTATTAAATAGGTATTCACTTCCCAATAAATATTAATAAGTTAGCTAAACATATATGGAGTAAAGGTTTGTTTTATAAGGCTCCGGAAATCCAGACAGGACGCAGAGGAAAGTGGTGGTAACTGAAAAGTAACAAAAGCCTATTGGATAGCTACGCCCATCTAGTGGGATGGCATGTATCTATCCGATATTAAAGATATTTTAAGTTGAAATGAAAAAAGCAGCCCGAAGGCTGCTCGTGAGCCGGTAACTGGGAGAGTTTTAACAGAATCCGCCGAATTGCGCCATAGCTTCCCGGCGGGTATCGTCCAAAAGGTGGGCGTAACGCTCTGTCATCGTAACCGCGGAATGCCCCAGGATATGAGATAGCGTGTAAATATCCTTCGTGCGAGCTAGAAAATGGGTACTAAACGTGTGGCGAATGTCGTGGAAATGGAAGTCCTTGATTCCCGCTCGTTCGCAGGCTTCACGAAAACCAAATTGAGTTTTGCGGTGGAGGGGGGATTCCCCGCCACGAGCGGCTGTGACAACGTAGCCGTCCAGGTTCAGTAGATTTCCCCTGTAGGCTAACAGGGCGTCTCGCAGTTGGACGGTGAGAGGGATATATACCGTCTTCCCGCCCTTGACGATTTTGGTAATCTGATTGCGGCGAAAATCTATTTCGCTCCACTTGAGGCTTATGCAACCATCCAGACGCAAGCCGGTATTAAGAGCGATCATCACAAGCATTCGGAGCTTTGGCTTTCTGCATTGCTCCAGGAGCGCAGAGATTTCGGCTTCCGTGAGATATCGATCTCGTTTGTTTGCCCGGATAAGCTCGACGCCTTGCGCCGGACTACTTTTTAACATTCCCTTTTTGATAAGAATACTAAAGATCCTTTTAAGGATTGCCAGTTCGAGATTGATTGTGGCGCCCTTGGCTCCCTCTCCCATTCGCCGGCGCTTGTATTCTATGATCGTTTCCTGCTCGAGCCGGCCGATTTCCATCCCACGAAAAGCCGGAAGTAACTGCGCCTTGATCCGGCCCTCGTACATCTCTGCCGTATATTCCGCCATCCTGCCTTCGGCTACGCGATCCTGGCAGTCCCCCAGGAAGATCTCGACGGACCGTTCAAACGAGAGCGGTTTGTATTTGTTAAAGAATGTGCCCTCGGCCCTCTCGGTTATGAGCTTGGCGGCATACTCTTCGGCAGTTTTCCGGTTAACCGAGACAGCCTTCACCATCTTTCGCTTCCGGCCGTTAGCTTCTTCCACTTGGAGGGAGACATACCATTTATCGGATATGCGGGTATTTCCTCCACAGGAACAGGGGGGAGGAGTTTTCCAAACCTTCTCCGTCTGGCTGACTTTCCCGCATTTGACACAGGTTATGCGCTTGAATACGGCCATATCACACCTTCTTTCGTCGTATTTTGTCGGTGTACTCACTAACGTCCACCCCGGAACCCTTTGCGAGGAAGTCCAGCATATCACCGACCAGCTTTACCGAGTTTGGATCGGCTTGGACGATCTCGGATGTGGCTTTAACCAGCGCGTCATCAAAGACCGACAAGGCGTTGGCCGGCTGTTTTCCTATAAGTTTATGGAAATATTTATCGTCCGTGTAATTTACCAGGATCTCGCGGATCTCATCGGCAGTGAAGTGAAGGTGAACGCAAACGATAATGAGAGTCGATGTCTCCATTGCCTTGTAGTAATCTACATCACTCAATGCCCGCCTAACCGTCTCCGGAGAAAGCGGAATTCTGCTTTCGATATGAAATTGGCGTACATTCTCAAATCCCTCAGATATCATCCGCTCTGAGAGCAGCTTCCGTAGCTCTGTAGCTTTGCGCTTTGCTTCCTTGTCGATTGCCACGGTCTCATCCTCCTGCTGGTGGGGTTACGTTAAATTCACATGATCGCTGGTTGTATCTTCCTCTTGGTGGAAATACTAAAATAGAATTTCTTTCGTGTCAAGCCATTATTGTGTAAAATACTTGCTAGTGACTATTTACTTTTTAAGCACCCTTATTCATCTATTATCGGGACCCGACAAACTTACTTCCCGGCTTGCTATTGTTCAGTTCCGTCTTGGCTAATACCGCGATACTATTCGCACTGGCCCGGCGGCTGCAAACCTTAAAACAGGCCAGCCTTCCTATCCACGAACAACAACGGCTTTGCAGGGCACAAACGGGAGATCTCCATTCTACAGTTGTGGCTTTCACTCCGCGTGCGTTTTCCGGGCCGGAAGAACTTCCGCGTCAGTCTCAAAAACGGCAAACTCGAAAGGCCGAGGGGGAGCCTTCGTCACTAATTCGGTCACTTTTGCAATTTAGTACCTTCTGAAGTGGCTATGGAAGAGGATGTAGAAAGATGGGCGACATAATTGACTATTATACCGCGTTAATTTGTCTGACAAAATCTCCTTCATTCAGCCGCCCCGCCGAGCCTGTCCATGCCAAACCCGGATCCGGGCTGCAGCAGTAACGCGAAGTTTGTGAGGAAGCCGTCAAGACGGGGCCAGACGGAAAATCCACTGCCGCGCATGTCGAGGCTGCGTGTCCAAAGGCTTGTCGATCCGCCGACTCTTTGCCCGTGCCTCGCCAGTTACTTCCAGTTACTCTTGAGTTAAGTTCCAGTTACCGCCAATCGCAAGGGCTGAGGGGATTCCACTGGGCGCTTGTCCTTTTGATGCCATGATCGGCAGGCGAAAAGCCTGTCTGGAGAATTCACCACTGCAACTCTGAGTGATAGTGGATGGTGAATCTTGGTCCGTGGCGAAAGATGTTTGCGATGTCCTAGAATATGCCAAAGGTAGCGGAGATCTAAAGAGGCACAGTAAGTATGCGAGATAGTTCAAAGGCACCGAAACGGGGCTTTTAAAAGATGCGCCTCGTGGGCTGCTCATCATCCCGGAATCCGACCTCCAACGGTTCATTATGCACTCAAACATGTCGGGTGCAGTTAAGTTCCAAGATTAGGTCGTTGAAGAGGTACTCCGGCGAATCCAAGGAATGCGGTAGCAAGGCTTGACGATAACGAAAAGGGAGTCCGCCGAATGGACACCCTTGGATGGCCGCAGCCTGTAACGATTATAAACGAACCGGGCCATTACAATCTCTTTCACTGCCCTACCGCCCGCAAATGCCAGCCTTGGCATACCCCTACCGGGTGGCACTATCCCTAGCTCCCCAAAACCGCTTCGCTTCCAGTATGCACTCCACCCCTCTTCATAAAACTCCCCAATTTCCATTGGCCGAAACTCTTAAACCCTTTTTCCGACAAGTCTGTTGGCAACAAATCCGTTGGGAACCCATTCACCCCGGTCCCTTTCCCTGAGCCTCGATCAAAAAAATAGAAATCCGACATTTTCCATAGCAAAAATACCTTAGCACGCCAATATTTTCTCAGTGTGTAACCATCTACTAGGAATTTTTATCCGACCAGGTGGCTTTTTTATCTTGACTTCCCTGAATCGGTCCAATAAATTGCCAGCCACTAGGAATTAATCTACCACCAAGGAGTATAAATTGAGCCAAGTGTGCAAAACCGAACAGAGCTTCACTAAGTCTGGGCAATCCGACCTTCCACCGGCACGGAGGCGGCCAGTGGCTCACGATCCGCAGCTCGCTAATGATCTTCAACAGGGACCGATGCGGGTTCGATTACTCGCATTGCAGAGGCGGACCCTAGCTAAGGAGGGGCCGTGCAGCCAGAATTAACTATCGTAAAACCGGATCGCATGAGTATCCCGCATATCCAGACCCGAGTCATTGAAGATGTCAAAAAGGAGCAAGCAGAGTTTGATCCCGAGATGTCTGAGCTTCAGCCGTATCTGGATGCGATCTCCCGTTCAATCGGAATCTCGGATTTCCTTAGTCGCAAGTTACCTAAGCTAGAATGGCTTGTCGAGCAGCTCATGTACCTAGGGCAGCTCATAATGCTGTTCGCCAAGGCCGGTGTCGGCAAAACATGGTTCGCCCTGTCATTGGCTCTTGCTATCAGCCAAGGCAAAAAATTATTCGGCCCTTTTTCTGCCCCGCGCCCTGTGGCTGTCCTATATGTGGACGGCGAGATGTCAGCATCAGAACTGCAGGAACGTCTTAAGTCTTTGTGCACAGACGCCGGGGAATGTGGCCTTCTTCAGATCCTCTCTTCCGAGTTGTTGGCGCAGGAGGGATTCAAGACCCCGAATCTTTCTGATCCGAAATGCCGAGAAGCCTTCCTGCGATACGTTAAGGACAAGCCGGATATTCGCTTCGTCGTGCTAGATAACATTTCCTCATTAACCCCCGGAATGAGCGAGCAAGAGCGTATCGAGTGGGACGATGTCAATCAGTGGCTATTAGCCATGCGTCGGTTAGGGCTTACCGTTTTGCTCATCCATCACGCTGGGAAAGGTGGTGACCAACGAGGCACCTCCGCCAGGGAAGATCAACTCGACCTCGTTCTTAAGCTAACCAAGGTCGAGGGACGCAAGATCCCAACCTTTAAGGTCGAGTTCCAGAAGGCACGCTCCCTCACTGCCGACCAGAAGAAACCTTTCTTGGTTGAAATCGTCGAGCACCAAAACGGCAAAATTACTCTTCAACACAAACTAGTGGCAGAAGACGATCTCGCCCAGGTTGCTTTCTTAGTGAGCATGGGGCTTCCTCAAAAAGAAATAGGGAAAAGGCTTGGTATCGCACAGGGCACAGTTTCCAAAAAGATTGCCAAGGCGAGGGACCAAAAGCTCCTACAGGGAAACGTACTGACAGAGTGCGGTGAAGCGTGCTGTGCAGGAATGAGCGAGGACTGAAACCATATTCCGGTTATTCCCTATCCCCCCTTAAGGGGGGGGAATAGGGGAATAACGGCGAATATATTCCTGGAATAACCCTTTGAAAACAACAGCTTACCCAAAAAAATCGCATGGAATATTCCATCACATATTCCAGGAATATAGGAGCACAGTATTCCAAGGCATATCTGAAAGGTAACATCGCATGAATCTTCTTGAACGGCTTCAATCTGACGGGCTTTCCCTCAAGCGCCAAGCTAGCACGCATGGCGGTGAATATGCCGGTGCATGTCCTTTCTGTGGGGGACACGATCGATTTCGAGTCTGGCCTATGAAAGGAGATGGTGGCCGCTACTGGTGTCGAGGATGCGGCAAGAGTGGGGATACTATCAAATATTTGAGGGATAAAAAGGGTATGAGCTTTAAGGACGCCTGTGAGGTTGTTGGCCGGGAGGAAGTATCAGGCAAGCGGTTGCCGAGCCCGACTATCTGGACTCCAAAGCAACCCATCAGGCCGGATGATCTTTGGCAAAGGAAATCAGGGATCTTTCTTGATTGGACTGAGAAACAGCTATGGTCCGATGCCGGGAGAGAAACACTGGAATATCTCGGGAGACGAGGTCTAACCGATGAGACCATACGAGCCTCCCATCTTGGATGGAATCCCAAAAACTTCCATCGAGATCGCTGTGCTTGGGGATTGCCGAAGGACAGGAACGACAGGGGCGAGATCAAGGATCTCTGGCTGCCTGCCGGGTTAGTTATCCCAAAGATGAACGGAACACGGGTTGAACGGCTCCGAATTAGGCGGCCAGAGGGGGAGCCGCGCTACTACGTCGTTCCAGGCTCGACCATGGGACCGCTTATCACGGGAGGGCGCCCTGAATGTGCAATGATTGTGGAATCGGAGCTCGATGCGATCCTTCTCCACCAAGAAGCCGGGGATTTGATTCAAATCATTGCACTGGGTTCGGCCTCTGCGCGACCAGACCAGGACGCGGTTCGGATTCTCCTAGATGCGAGAATGATCCTTCTCGCTTTAGATAGCGATGCCGCTGGAGCGAAGGAATCATGGAAATGGTGGAAAGAGAACTTCCCACGGGCGCGACGCTGGCGGGTTATCGAAGGCAAAGACCCTACCGAAGCCTATCAAAAGGGGTTGCCCCTGCGCGATTGGGTACGTGCCGGCATTGAGTTGAAAGGCACCACTAAATCTAAGGAAGTAGAAAAAGAAAAATATGTGATTGCCAGTGTACCTTTAGACACGCTCCAGGTGGTATCCAAAATAGATGGTGGAAGCTACGCACCGAATGGCGTTCTGACGGAAGAACCTAACGTGCAACCAGAGGTTCATGAAGATGAACTAATCCGGCTGGCAGAGGACATTGCCGAAAGTGCCCAGTACTCCGACGGCGTGAGCCGGGTGAAGTGTTGCGACTGTGTGGAGTTAGACTCTCAATATACCTGCCGGATATCCAAGCAACGCATGAGCGGAATAGCTTTGCTGCGCGAGTGCGAACACTTTTTCACTAAAAATGAACCTAACAATGAAAGGAAAAGACATGCCCGAACCTCGAGCACCACCCAACCAATTGAAGGCTGTGACTTTTATGCAAAGGGAAACACACCAGACAATTCAACTCCATATGAAAGGGAAAGAATGACTGACCCATTTGACAACACAAAAACCATAGCCGAACTTGAACACGAAGCGGATTTTGGCGGACTTCAGGCCGATTTTTTTGTTGGCCAATTAGATGTCCTTACTGGATTGGAACAAATGTACCAAGCACTCAAACGATTCTTGCTTAAAGGAGACTCAGTCGCTGAATGCGAGAGCAACCAATTACTCCGTAAGGAAATCCGCGCGAGTCTTCTCGACAACATCAAGTGGATTTTTGAAATGAGGCATTCCGGTGCGAAGATGGGGAAGGCCATCCATGTTATGAAGACTATCGGTATCGGCAAAGAGACATAGCAGAGGACAGGCGAATCGCGGCAAAGGCTCTAAACGAATGCGGACGACGCTAATGGAACTCTTAACCCCGACGGAAGTAAAGAAAATACTGAAATGCTCGTTGCCTTGGATTTACAAGGCGGCGAGCACCGGAGTGTTACCATG